>Ga0209676_1000871_pt1 | contig 38692 bp, 30 predicted proteins | sample AraplaCvi_mLB_r2_FD_184282 | JGI IMG/M metagenome (GOLD analysis project Ga0209676, IMG submission 184282) | Arabidopsis root microbial communities from North Carolina, USA - plate scrape MF_Cvi_mLB_r2 (SPAdes) (version 2) | ecosystem: Host-associated > Plants > Roots > Endosphere | place: USA... | reverse complement strand
CGCGTCGCCTGTTTCGCGGGCTTGCCCGCTCCCACAGGTACTGCGCAGGTCTTGAGGTCAGCGCGGTCGGGGTGGGAGCTGGCTTGCCGGCGATGGGGCGCGAAGCGGCCCCCTGCGGTTATCCCGATATCACGGGGAAGGCCCTGTGGATAACCTGGGGGTGTACCTCTCCAGCCCAACAACTGCGCGCCCTACACAGCTTTGCTCAAAAAACACCCAAAAAACAGCAGCTTGTGCACAAAGCACGGGGACGAGGGTGTGGATAACCTTTGGAGATGTCTCTGCAGCCCTTTAATCACGTGGCCTGCAGAGTTTTGTTCGTTTTTTGATCAGCTGCGCTTGCGCAAACTCAACCACGCATCGACGCTGTAAATCGCCAAACCCGCCCAGATGAACATGAACGCCACCAAGGTGCTCGACGACAAATGCTCATCGAACAGCAGCACCGCCTGCAGTAACACCAGCGTCGGCGCCAGGTATTGCAGGAAGCCCAGCGTGGTATACGGCAAGTGCCGCGCCGCAGCGTTGAAGCACACCAGCGGCACCAGCGTCACCGGCCCCGCTGCCATCAGCCACAGCGCTTCGCTACTGGTGTAGAACGCACCCTGGGCACTTGTCGCTGCCGGGTGCAGCAACAGCCAGCCAAGGGCCAGCGGTACCAGCATCCAGGTTTCCACCACCAGGCCCGGCAGTGCCGCTACCGGTGCCTGCTTGCGAATCAGCCCATAGAAGCCGAAGCTCAGCGCCAGCACCAGCGACACCCAGGGCAGGCTGCCCACTTGCCACACTTGCTGGGCCACACCCACGGCGGCCATGCCCACTGCCAGCCACTGCAGGCGGCGCAGGCGCTCGCCAAGAATCAGCATGCCCAGCAGCACGTTGATCAGCGGGTTGATGTAGTAACCCAGGCTGGCTTCGAGCATGCGGCCGTTGTTCACCGACCACACGTAGGTCAGCCAGTTACCGGCGATCAGCGCCCCGCTCAGGGCGAGGATGGCCAGCCGGCGCGGGTTGTCGCGCAGTTCGCGCCACCAGCCGGGGTGTTTCCACACCAGTAGCAGCAGCGAACCGAACAGTGCCGACCAGAGCACCCGGTGGACGATGATCTCCACCGCCGGGACGCTCTGGATCGCCTTGAAGTACAGGGGGAACAGGCCCCAGATGATGTAGGCGCTCAGGCCCAGTAGGTACCCGCGACGCGGGTTTGCAGCGTGCATGCAGAATCCTTGCTTAGGTAGCTAAATAAAGCGACGCCTATTGTAGACAGAGGTAGGCGTGCTTCTAGAACAATTTCAGCGGCGCTTCATCCAGTGCTGCCATTTGCTCGCGCAGGGCGAGAATCTGGTCGCCCCAGTAGCGTGGCTGGCCAAACCAGGGGAAGCTGGGCGGGAACGCCGGGTCGTCCCAGCGCCGCGCCAACCAGGCGCTGTAGTGCAGCTGGCGCAGGGCGCGCAGCGGTTCGATCAACGCCAGCTCGCGCGGGTCGAAATCGTGGAATTCGTTATAGCCGTCGATCAGCTCGGCCAGTTGCCCCAGGCGCTCCTCGCGGCTGCCGGCCAGCATCATCCACAAGTCCTGCACCGCCGGGCCCATGCGGCAGTCGTCAAGGTCGACCACGTGGTATACCTCGTCGCGGTGCATCAGGTTGCCGGGGTGCAAGTCGCCGTGCAGGCGGATGAGTTGGTGCGGTGTGCGGGCGTAGATGTCCTCCACCCGCTTGAGCAGGTCACGGGCTACGGACTCGAAGGCCGGTAGCAGCTCGCCAGGAACAAAACCGCCTGCCAGCAAGGTGTCCAGCGAGGCGTGGCCGAAGTTGTCCACAGCCAGCGCCTCGCGGTGCTCGAACGGTTTGCTGGCGCCCACGGCATGCAGGCGGCCGAGCAGCTGGCCGAGGCGGTAGAGCTGGTCGAGGTTGCCCGGCTCCGGGGCGTGGCCGCCGCGACGGGGGAACAGGGTGAAACGGAAACCCTGGTGTTCGAACAACGTGCGGCCGTCGTGCTGCATGGGCGCAACCACCGGCACTTCGCAGTCGGCCAGTTCGGCGGTGAAGCTGTGCTCTTCGAGGATGGCCGCATCGCTCCAGCGGCCAGGGCGGTAGAACTTGGCGATCAGCGGTTGCGCACCCTCGATGCCCACCTGGTAGACGCGGTTCTCGTAACTGTTCAGCGCCAGCACCCGGGCATCGCTGAGGAAGCCAATGCTTTCCACGGCGTCCAGGACCAGATCGGGGGTGAGGGTGTCGAAGGGGTGGGACATGGAGGCTCCGAGGGTAAGCTGCATGGGGCCCATGGTAGCGCGTTATGTATCGGGCGGTGCGGTCCCTGTGGGAGCGGGCAAGCCCGCGAACCGCGCAAAGCGCGGCCAGGCTATGCAGGAATCCCAAGCAATACATAAGAGGGATGAAACTGGACCCGCACCGGGCTGCCAGCTGCCAACTGCTGCCCAGCCAACCAGTCCGCCTCGGCAAACGCACACAACGTCTGCCCATTCCCCAGCGCCAACCTGACCTCATGAGGTCCATCAACCTCTGCCTGCACCTCCTCCACCGTCGCCCGCAGACAGTTGCTACCCGCTTCAACCTCATCGCCCTCCGCCAGCAACTGCACCCACCCCGCCTTGAGCAACGCCACCACCATTGTCCCCAGCGTCAGCTCCAGCCGCGCAGTGCTGTCGGCGGTGATCAACGCCTCGATCTCCAGCCCACCGCCCAACGCCAGGCTGACGTGATCATACCGACCCTCACGACGCAGGCCGCTGACCTGGCCCTGCAACTGATTGCGCGCGCTGGTGCGCAGCATCAGCCGGCCGAGCAGGTCGAGGTCACTGGACGCTTCGGCTGCTTCGAGGATTTGCGCCTGCAGGGCCTGTAGCCTCTGATACAGGCGCAGTACTCGCTCGCCTTCCGTTGACAGGCGGGCACCACCGCCACCACGCCCGCCGGTGCTGCGCTCGACCAAGGGCTGGCTGGCCAGATTGTTGAGCTCGTCGATGGCATCCCAGGCAGCCTTGTAGCTGATGCCTGCGGCCTTGGCGGCGCGGGTGATCGAGCCTTGCTCGGCAATGTGCTGCAGCAGCGCAATGCGCTGGGGGCGGCGGGCGATGTGCTGGGTGAGGTGCGGGGGCAGGGACATGGGTATTCGGTCGTTGTAAGTGGCAGCGAAGTGTAGCGTGCGTGGGAGCGGCCTTGTGTCGCGAAAGGGCTGCGCAGCAGCCCCGGCGATTTTTGCTGTGGCAGAGATCTTGGGGCCGCTTCGCGCCCCATCGCCGGCAAGCCAGCTCCCACAGGGATAGCGTTGACTTCCGGGACGACGCTGCACCTGTGGGAGCTGGCTCTCATAGAACTGTACATAACTCATTGAATTAGCAGGGACACTGTGGGAGCGGCTTTAGCCGCGAACACCGGCGCAGCCGGTGCCATGCACCGCGTTGGATTCTTCGCGGCTAAAGCCGCTCCCACAGGTACGTTGACCGCTTGCGATCTCGGTTCTCTGCGCGACAGCGCAGCCCAGAGGGCTGGGTAATCTCCCACAGGGATAGCGTTGACTTCCGGGACGACGCTGCACCTGTGGGAGCTGGCTTGCCGGCGATGAGGGCCTTGAAATCACACATGACCCGGCTTGGGCGTGCGCGCCAGGCAGTACACATCCACCCGCCGTGCACCGGCCCTGCGTAGCACTTCGGCAACCGCCTGCGCAGTAGCACCGGTAGTCAGCACGTCGTCGACAATGGCGACATGCTTGCCTTCCAGTCGGCCGGTGACCGCAAACGCCTGACGCAAATTGCGTCGCCTGGCCCTGGCGCCCAGTTGTTGCTGCGCAGGTGTATCCCGCGTGCGCAACAGCAACCGCTCGTCGCAACCTACCCCCAGCCGGGACGACAGCCAGCGCCCGAGCATCTGCGCCTGGTTGAACCCTCGCTCGCGCAGTCGACGTTTGGCCAAGGGTACAGGCAACAACAGGTCGGGGCGGGGTAGCCCCTCGGCAAAGCGGTGCAACAGCCCATGCCCCAGCAGTTCAGCCATCAACCGCCCCATGGGCCATTGGCGGTTGTGCTTGAAGCGGCTGATCAGCGTGTCCACCGGAAAGCCGAAATGCCACAGCGCAATCACCTGCTCGAAGGCCGGTGCGCGGCGGTAGCACGAGGCGCAGGTCAGGCCGGCCATGGGCAACGGCAGGGCGCAGTGCAGGCGCTGGTCGCCGAGCCAGGGCAACTCCTGCTCGCAGGCGACGCACAGGGGGTAGGCCTGCTCGGCGGGTTCATCGCACAGCAAGCACGATTGATTAATAAGTGAGCACTTGTAAACCAGCATTTTCCAGTGAGGTTGACAGTTCATAGGCCTTCCATGACTATGCGAGCTATCCGTGATGCGCTGGCGGGCTTTCCTGTCCCGGCGCCTGCTTCAGCCTAAACAAGGAAACGCCAATGAGCGCCAGCACAACTGCAACAACACGTCACGACTGGTCCCTGGCCGAGGTCAAGGCGCTGTTCCAGCAACCGTTCAATGACCTGCTGTTCCAGGCGCAAACCGTGCACCGTGCGCATTTCGACCCGAACCGCGTTCAGGTTTCGACCCTGCTGTCGATCAAGACCGGCGCCTGCCCGGAAGATTGCAAATATTGTCCACAGTCGGGCCACTACAACACCGGGCTGGAAAAACAGAAGCTGATGGAAGTGCAGAAGGTGCTGGAAGAAGCCGCCCGCGCCAAGGCCATCGGTTCTACCCGCTTCTGCATGGGCGCGGCGTGGAAGCACCCGTCGGCCAAAGACATGCCCTACGTGCTGGAGATGGTCAAAGGCGTGAAGGCCATGGGCCTGGAAACCTGCATGACCCTCGGCAAGCTCGACCAGGAGCAGACCAAGGCCCTGGCCCAGGCCGGCCTGGACTACTACAACCACAACCTCGACACCTCGCCGGAGTTCTACGGCAGCATCATCACCACCCGCACCTACAGCGAGCGCCTGCAGACCCTGGCCTATGTGCGCGATGCCGGGATGAAGATCTGCTCCGGCGGCATCCTCGGCATGGGCGAGTCGCTGGACGACCGCGCCGGCCTGCTGATCCAGCTGGCCAACCTGCCCGAGCACCCGGAATCGGTGCCGATCAACATGCTGGTCAAGGTGGCCGGCACGCCGTTGGCCGAGGAAGAAGACGTCGACCCGTTCGACTTCATCCGCATGCTGGCCGTTGCCCGTATCCTCATGCCCAAGTCGCACGTGCGCCTGTCCGCCGGCCGTGAGCAGATGAACGAGCAGATGCAGGCCCTGGCCTTCATGGCGGGCGCCAACTCGATCTTCTACGGCGAAAAACTGCTGACCACCGCCAACCCGCAGGCCGACAAGGACATGCAGCTGTTCGCCCGCCTGGGCATCAAGCCCGAAGCGCGTGAAGAGCACGCCGACGAAGTGCACCAGGCGGCCATCGAGCAGGCGCTGGTCGAACAGCGCAGCAGCGAGATGTTCTACAACGCCGCGACGGCCTGAGATGGCCTTCGACCTGGCGGCGCGCCTGGCCGAACGGCGCGCCGCAGACCTGTATCGGCAGCGGCCATTGCTGGAAAGCCCGCAGGGGCCGGAAGTGGTGGTCGATGGCCAGCGCTTGCTGGCCTTCTGCAGCAATGACTACCTGGGCCTGGCCAACCACCCCGAGGTGATTGCCGCCTGGCAGGCCGGCGCCGAGCGCTGGGGTGTCGGCGGCGGTGCCTCGCACCTGGTGATCGGCCACAGTACGCCGCATCACCAGGTGGAAGAGGCACTGGCAGAACTTACCGGGCGCCCGCGCGCGCTGCTGTTCTCCACCGGCTACATGGCCAACCTGGGCGCCATCACCGCGCTGGTGGGGCAGGGTGACACGGTGCTGCAGGACCGCCTGAACCACGCTTCGCTGCTGGATGGCGGGTTGCTCAGCGGCGCCCGTTTCAACCGCTACCTGCACAACGACCCGGCCAGCCTGGCCAGCCGCCTGGACAAGGCCGTCGGCAATACCCTGGTGGTAACCGACGGTGTGTTCAGCATGGACGGCGACCTGGCCGACTTGCCGGCGCTGGCCGATGTGGCCCGCGCTCGCGGTGCCTGGCTGATGGTTGACGATGCCCATGGCCTGGGCACCCTCGGCACTCAGGGCGGCGGTATCGTCGAGCACTTCGGCCTGGGCGTGGATGACGTGCCGGTGCTGATTGGCACGCTGGGCAAGGCCTGTGGTACCGCTGGCGCCTTTGTGGCCGGCAGCGAAGCGCTGATCGAGGCGTTGGTGCAGTTCGCCCGCCCGTACATCTACACCACCAGCCAGCCACCGGCGCTGGCCTGCGCCACCCTCAAGAGCCTGGAACTGCTGCGCCGCGAAACCTGGCGCCGCGAGCATCTGGCCGCGCTGATCCGCCAGTTCCGTGAAGGTGCGCAGCAGATCGGCCTGGCATTGATGGACAGCCCGACCCCGATCCAACCCATCGTCATCGGTGACAGCGCACAGGCCCTGCGCCTGTCATGCATGCTGCGTGAGCGCGGGTTGCTGGTGACGGCTATCCGCCCGCCCACTGTGCCGGTGGGCAGCGCACGCCTGCGGGTGACATTGAGCGCCGCGCACAGCGAGGCGCAGGTGCAGCTATTGTTGAATGCATTGGCCGAGTGTTATCCACAGTTGGAGAGCGCCGATGCGTAATCGACTTGTTCTGTTGCCTGGCTGGGGCCTGGGCACTGCTTCCCTGGAGCCGCTGGCCGCCAGCCTGCGAGCCCAGGATGCGCGCTTGCAGGTAGAGCTGATGCCCCTTCCAGAACTGGCCCACAGCGACGTGGACGCCTGGCTTGACCACCTGGACCGCAAGTTGCCCAGCGATGTCTGGCTGGGCGGCTGGTCGCTCGGCGGCATGCTGGCCAGCGCGCTGGCGCACAAGCGCGGCGACCACTGCTGCGGCCTGCTGACATTGGCCAGCAACCCCAGTTTCGTGGCCCGCCCGGACTGGCCGCATGGCATGGCCGAAGACACCTTCGGTACCTTCCTCGACGGCTGTCGCAGCCATACCCAGGTTACCCTCAAGCGCTTCCGTACCCTGTGCAGCGATGGTGCCCAGCAACCGCGCACCCTGCTGCGCCAGCTGGGTGTTGGCGTGCCGGATACCGACCCCCTGTACCTGGCCACCGGCCTCGAAGTGCTGGCCAGGCTGGATACCCGCGAAGCCCTGCAGGCCTATGCCGGCCCGCAACTGCACCTGTTCGCCGGCAGCGATGCACTGGTACCGGCAGAGTCGGCAAAGGCGCTGAGTGAGCTGTTGCCCGATGTGGAAGTGGGCCTCGTCGAAGACAGTTCCCACGCCTTCCTGCTGGAGTATCCGCAGGAACTGGCGGCGGGCATCAAGAGTTTCCTGCATGAGAGTGGCGATGACTGACCTTTCCCGTCCGACCCTGCCCGGTGCGCTGCCCGACAAGCGCCAGGTGGCGGCCTCGTTCTCCCGTGCCGCGGCCAGCTACGACAGTGTGGCAGCCTTGCAGCGTGCGGTGGGTTCGAGCTTGCTGGAACAGTTGCCGGAAGGCCTGCAACCGTCACGCTGGCTGGACCTGGGCAGTGGCACCGGCCATTTCAGCCGGGTGCTGGCCGAGCGTTTCACCCAGGCCAGCGGCGTAGCGGTGGATATTGCCGAGGGTATGTTGTGCCATGCCCGCAACGAACAGGGCGGGGCGCTCTATCACGTGGCCGGTGACGCCGAGCGTTTGCCGCTGCGTGATGCCAGCGTCGACCTGGTGTTCAGCAGCCTGGCCGTGCAGTGGTGCGATCGGTTCGCCAGCGTGCTGGCAGAAGCGCTGCGCGTGCTGCGCCCGGGCGGCGTGCTGGCCTTCAGCAGCCTGTGTGTGGGCACCCTCGATGAACTGCGCGCCAGTTGGCAGGCGGTGGATGGCCTGGTGCATGTGAACCGCTTTCGCCGTTTCGAGGACTATCAGCGCCTGTGTGCAGCCAGCGGCTTCGAGCAGCTTGGGCTACAACGCTGCCCGCACGTGCTGCACTACCCGGATGTGCGCAGCCTGACGCACGAACTGAAGGCGCTGGGGGCACACAACCTGAACCCTGGCCGGCCTTCCGGGCTTACCGGGCGGGCGCGCATGCAGGGCCTGTTGCAGGCTTATGAGGCATTTCGCCAGCCCGAGGGGCTGCCAGCCACCTACCAGGTGGTCTATGGTGTGTTGCGCAAGCCACAGGCTTAAGGGGAGCGAGATGAGCCAGGCCTATTTCATTGCCGGTACCGACACCGATGTTGGCAAAACCACCATCGCTGCGGGGCTGTTGCATGCGGCACGGTCGCAGGGCATGAGCACGCTGGGAGCAAAGCCGGTGGCCTCCGGCTGCACGATGACATCGAAAGGCTTGCGCAACAGCGACGCCCAGGCGCTAATCGATGAAAGCTCCATCAAGCTGCCCTACGAGCAGGTCAACCCGTTTGCCTTCGAACCGGCTATCGCACCCCATGTGGCCGCGCGCGAGGCAGGGGTAACGCTTGCCGTGTCGGACCTGTTGGCGGCGATGCGCAATGTGCTGCAGCAAAATGCCGACTTCACCCTGATCGAGGGGGCCGGAGGCTGGCGCGTGCCGTTGTCGGGGCAAGCCAACTTGTCCGACCTGGCCATTGCCCTCAAGCTGCCGGTGATCCTGGTGGTAGGGGTACGGCTGGGGTGCATCAGTCACGCCTTGCTCAGCGCCGAGGCGATTGCCCGTGACGGCCTGCAACTGGCGGGTTGGGTGGCGAACATCATCGAGCCGCGTACTTCGCGCCTGGAAGAGAACCTGGCCAGCCTGGCCGAGCGTTTGCCGGCGCCATGCCTGGGGCGGGTGCCCAAATTGAAGCAGGCCAGTGCCGACATGGTGGCTGAGCATTTGCAGCTGGATCTGCTGGATTAGCTGTTTCCAGGCCCGCTCCCACAGGTACAGCGCGGGGCTCAGCTATTGTGCGGTCCCTGTGGGAGCGGGCAAGCCCGCGAAGAGGCCGGCACAGGAATACCCAAGGCCTATCAAATGGCACCAGGCCATTAGCGATTTAAACGGGCCTTTTCGCCCCTGGCCTGTTTTAATTGAGCCTGTTCGTCATCCAGCGTCAATGGAGTCCTGACATGGAAATCACCGGTAGCTCCGCCTATTACGCGGGCTTGAGCGCAATCCAGGCCGGCCAGAACCGCGTCGATCAGGCCGCCAGCCAGATCGCCAATACCACCGCCGAACGAACCGCCACCAGCCAGTCCAGCGATTTTCAGGCCGAACGCCTGCGCGCGGTCGACCGCAGCCAGCAGATGGACCTGGCCACCAGCACCGTACAACTGGCCGTAGGCAAACTTGAAGTCGAGCTTGGCGCAAAGGTCGTCAAGGCATCCGACGAAATGCTCGGCAGGTTCATCGATACCTACGCCTGACAGGCGCCCCATCGAATCACACACAGCCCTCTGTGGGAGCGGGCGTGCCCGCGAATGCGCCAGCTCAGGCACCTCCATTGTCTGCTCAGGCCCTTTCGCGGGCACGCCCGCTCCCACAAGGGCAGCGCTTTTTCTGAGCTTGGCGTAAACGTCATTTTTCGTGGCGTAAATGGCACCATAGTCCATCCTTGACATCAGGCAGAGCTAAACGTAAGTTTCAAACAACTGTTTGATCTACGGCCGCCAAGCGCGTGTCACCCCACAGAACTCACCTAGAGGTTCATCGCAATGCCTGATTACAAAGCCCCCTTGCGTGATATCCGCTTCGTTCGCGACGAACTGCTCGGTTATGAGGCGCACTATCAGAGCCTGCCGGGTTGCCAGGACGCCACGCCCGACATGGTCGACGCGATCCTTGAAGAAGGCGCGAAGTTCTGTGAGCAGGTGCTGTCGCCGCTGAACCGTGTGGGTGACCAGGAAGGCTGCACCTGGAGCGAATCGGGCGTGAAAACCCCGACCGGCTTCAAGGAGGCCTACCAGCAGTTCGTCGAAGGCGGCTGGCCGAGCCTGGCGCACGACGTCGAGCACGGCGGCCAGGGCCTGCCAGAGTCGCTGGGCCTGGCCCTGAGCGAAATGGTCGGCGGTTCGAACTGGTCGTGGGGCATGTACCCCGGCCTGTCCCACGGCGCGATGAACACCATTTCCGCGCACGGCACCCCCGAGCAGCAGCACACTTACCTGACCAAGCTGGTATCCGGCGAGTGGACCGGCACCATGTGCCTGACCGAGCCACACTGCGGTACAGACCTGGGCATGCTGCGCACCAAGGCCGAGCCACAGGCCGACGGCAGCTACAAGGTGTCGGGCACCAAGATCTTCATTTCGGCCGGTGAGCACGACATGGCCGACAACATCGTCCACATCGTCCTGGCCCGCCTGCCGGATGCACCGGCCGGCACCAAGGGTATCTCGCTGTTCATCGTGCCGAAGTTCCTGCCCAACGCCGAAGGCGGTGTGGGCGAGCGCAACGGCGTGAGCTGTGGCTCGATCGAGCACAAGATGGGTATCCACGGCAACGCCACCTGCGTGATGAACTTCGACGGTGCTACCGGCTATCTGATCGGCCCGGCCAACAAAGGCCTGAACTGCATGTTCACCTTCATGAACACCGCTCGCCTGGGTACTGCGCTGCAAGGCCTGGCTCACGCCGAGGTGGCTTTCCAGGGTGGCTTGAAGTACGCCCGTGAGCGCCTGCAGATGCGTTCCCTGACTGGCCCGAAAGCACCGGACAAGGCTGCTGACCCGATCATCGTCCACCCGGACGTGCGTCGCATGCTGCTGACCATGAAGGCCTTCGCCGAAGGCAACCGTGCGATGGTGTACTTCACTGCCAAACAGGTGGACATCGTCAAGTACAGCCAGGATGAGGAAGAGCGCAAGAAGGCTGATGCCCTGCTGGCGTTCCTGACCCCGATCGCCAAGGCATTCATGACCGAAGTCGGTTTCGAAGCCGCCAACCACGGCGTGCAGATCTACGGCGGCCATGGCTTCATCGCCGAGTGGGGCATGGAGCAGAACGTGCGCGACAGCCGCATCTCCATGCTGTACGAAGGCACCACCGGCATCCAGGCCCTGGACCTGCTCGGCCGCAAGGTACTGATGACCCAGGGCGAAGCGCTGAAGGGCTTCACCAAGATCGTGCACAAGTTCTGCCAGGCGCAGGAAGGCAACGACGCAGTCAAGGAATTCGTCGAACCGCTGGCGGCGCTGAACAAGGAGTGGGGCGAGCTGACCATGAAAGTAGGCATGGCCGCCATGAAGGACCGCGAAGAAGTGGGTGCGGCCTCGGTCGATTACCTGATGTATTCCGGCTATGCCTGCCTGGCCTACTTCTGGGCCGACATCGCCCGCCTGGCGGCCGAGAAACTGGCTGCCGGCACCAGCGAAGAAGCGTTCTACACCGCCAAGCTGCAGACCGCGCGCTTCTACTTCCAGCGCATCCTGCCGCGTACCCGTACCCATGTGGCGAGCATGCTGTCGGGTGCCGACAACCTGATGGCAATGGACGAAGAGCACTTCGGCCTGTCGTACTGATCCTGCCGCTGTACACGAAACCCGCCTGCCTTCACCGGCAGGCGGGTTTTTGCATTTTGGGGCCGCTGTGCGGCCCATCGCCGGCAAGCCAGCTCCCACAAGGATCAAGGTGGCCTGAAGGGCGGTGCAGTGCCTGTGGGAGCCGGCTTGCCGGCGATGAGGCCATTCGATCCATTCGCATATTCAACTGTTCATGTGCACTGCCGATGAAGTAAGGGCACAATGCCATTATTGATCTGCCGGGTCGGAGATTACCCTTGTTTCGTCTTAACGCTGTTCGCGCAAGCCACTTCCTGCCGTCGCTGTTCTTGTTGCTGGCAGGGCTCGCCGCAGCCTATGTGAGAGACCTCAGTGTCTTTTTCACATCGCTGTTCAACGTCCTGCCAACCTTGGTCCTGCTGCTGGGCGGCGCTTATTGCGCGGTGTACCGCCGCCAGCGTGAGTTGTTTCTGATGCTCACCGTGTATATCGCCTACTACCTGCTCGACACCCAGACCGACTTCTACCGTGACCATGGCCGCGTGCGCGAGGACGCGGCGGTGACCTTCCACCTGGTATGCCTGCTGCTGCCCGCCCTGTTCGGGCTGTATGGCGCCTGGCAGGAACGTACCCACCTGCTGCAGGACCTGGTTGCCCGTGGTGCCGTGCTGTTTGCCATCGGCAGCGTGGCAGTGGCCCTGGAGCAAAGCTACCCCGAGGCATTGCTGACCTGGTTGGCGGAAATCCGCTGGCCAACCCTGCATGGGCAGTGGATGAGCCTGATCCAGATGGTCTACCCACTGTTCCTCGGCGTGTTCATCCTGCTGGTGGTGCAATACCTGCGCGCACCACGGCCGTTGCACGCGGCACTGGTGACGGGCCTGCTGGGCATCTTCTGGATGCTGCCGCAAACCTTCATCCTGCCGTTCACCCTGAACATCATGTGCAGCCAGGTAATGCTGATGATCGCCGCGGCGGTGGCGCACGAGGCCTACCAGATGGCCTTCCGCGACGAGCTGACCGGGCTGCCGGGGCGCCGTGCGCTGAACGAGCGCATGCAGCGCCTGGGGCGCAACTATGTGATCGCCATGACCGATGTCGACCACTTCAAGAAATTCAACGACACCCACGGCCACGACGTCGGCGACCAGGTGCTGCGCCTGGTCGCCAGCCGCTTGTCCAAGGTCACCGGTGGTGGCCGGGCCTACCGCTATGGCGGCGAGGAGTTCGCCCTGGTGTTTGCCGGCAAGACCGCCGAGGAATGCGTGCCGCATGTGGAAGCCGTGCGCGAAGTGATCGCCAACTACGTGATGCACCTGCGCGACCAGCACAACCGCCCGCAGGACGATACCGCCGGGCGCCAGCGGCGCGCGGGCAGCAGTGGCGGCACGGTGTCGGTCACCATCAGCATCGGCGTGGCCGAGCGCCAGGCCGATCACCGTAACCCCGAGGCGGTGTTGAAGTCTGCCGACCTGGCGCTATACAACGCCAAGGGCGCAGGGCGCAATTGTGTCATGGTGCATGGGCAGCAATCGCAGCGTGGGGCAGTGCGAACGGCGTGACTGAAACTGACCTAACAGTCTGTTGATGACCCTATGTCTCGTAAAAGTTGTTCGGTTACACTGCCTGCAACCCAGTGTCGCGGTTCCCCGAGACCGCCCCGACCCGACTAGCGAGAGGTTGTCATGGCTGAATATAAAGCGCCCCTGCGCGACATGCGCTTCGTACTGAATGAAGTCTTCAACGTGGCTGAGCAGTGGGCGCAACTGCCCGGGCTGGCCGACGTTGTCGATGCCGACACGGCCATGGCGGTGCTGGAAGAAGCCGGCAAGGTGACTGCCAGGTCCATTGCGCCGCTCAGCCGCGCCGCGGATGAAGAGGGCTGCCACTGGGACAACGGCGCGGTGCGTACACCGGCCGGTTTCATCGAGGCCTACAACACCTACGCCGAAGGCGGTTGGGTGGGTGTGGGCGGCGACCCGCTGTTCGGCGGCATGGGCATGCCCAAGGTCATCTCGGCCCAGGTCGAGGAAATGGTCAACGCTTCCAGCCTGTCCTTCGGCCTGTACCCGATGCTGACTGCCGGCGCCTGCCTGTCGATCAATGCCCACGCCAGTGAAGCGCTGAAGGAAAAGTACCTGCCGAACATGTACGCCGGCGTGTGGGCCGGTTCCATGTGCCTGACCGAGCCGCACGCCGGTACCGACCTGGGCATCATCCGCACCAAGGCCGAACCACAGGCCGACGGCAGCTACAAGGTCAGCGGCACCAAGATCTTCATCACCGGCGGTGAGCACGACCTGACCGAGAACATCATCCACCTGGTGCTGGCCAAGCTGCCGGACGCACCGGCGGGGCCGAAAGGCATTTCGCTGTTCCTGGTGCCCAAGTTCCTGGTCAACGAGGACGGCGGCCTGGGCGCGCGCAACCCGGCCACCTGTGGCTCGATCGAGCACAAGATGGGTATCCAGGCCTCGGCCACCTGCGTGATGAACTTCGACGAAGCGGTCGGCTACATCGTCGGTGAGCCGAACAAGGGCCTGGCGGCCATGTTCACCATGATGAACTACGAGCGCCTGGGCGTTGGTATCCAGGGCCTGGCCTCGGCCGAGCGCTCCTACCAGAACGCCTTGGAATACGCCCGCGACCGCCTGCAGAGCCGCGCCCCGACCGGGCCGCAAGCCAAGGACAAGGCGGCCGACCCGATCATCGTCCACCCGGACGTGCGCCGCATGCTGCTGACCATGAAGGCGCTGATCGAGGGTGGCCGTGCCTTCTCCAGCTACGTGGCCCTGCAGCTGGACAGCGCCAAATACAGCGAAGACGCCGCCGTGCGCAAGCGCAGCGAAGAGCTGGTGGCACTGCTGACACCGGTGGCCAAGGCCTTCCTCACCGACCTGGGCCTGGAATGCGCGGTGCACGGCCAGCAGGTGTTCGGCGGGCATGGCTATATTCGCGAATGGGGCCAGGAGCAACTGGTGCGCGATGTGCGGATTACGCAGATCTACGAAGGCACCAACGGCATCCAGGCCCTCGACCTGATGGGGCGCAAGGTGGTGGCCAGTGGTGGGGCGTACTACCGGCTGTTCTCTGACGAGATTCGCCAGTTCATTGCCGGCGCGGGCAGCGAGCTGGAGGAATTTGCCAAGCCGTTGGGTAGGTATCTCGAACAACTCGACGGGCTGACCGAGTGGGTGCTGGAGCAGGCCAAGGGCAACCCGAACGAGATTGGCGCGGCTTCGGTCGAGTACCTGCATGCCTTTGGTTATGTCGCCTATGCCTACATGTGGGCCTTGATGGCGCGTGCGGCGCAGGCGGGTGAGGGGGACGAAGCGTTCTATACGGGCAAGCTCGGTACGGCGCGGTTCTACTTTGCGCGCTTGCTGCCGCGGGTGGATTCGCTGGTGGCTTCGGTGAAGGCGGGGAGTGAGTCGTTGTACCTGCTGGATGCCGAGCAGTTCTGACAGATTTGGGGGGGGCTGCTGCGCAGCCCATCGCGACACAAGGCCGCTCCCACAGGGGAACGCATAGCCATTTGAGCTTGCGCGGTACCTGTGGGAGCGGCCTTGTGTCGCGATGGGCCGCAAAGCGGCCCTGCCGTGTAAGCTTTTTCCTACACAACGTGGTGACTTTTCACCACTGTTCTCAGATTGGATCCACGGTTAATCTGTACCACATGGACGTTGCGCAGGAAGCGCAAAGGACAGATCAAGGATGACGACGAAGGACGCCTGCCAGGATGGTGGGGCGATACGGATGTCACAGGGAAACAGTCTGGGAAAACCCCGCTTCGGCGGGGTTTTCTTTGTGTGCGTGTTTTTTTCAGCCCAGCACATCCAGCGGTGATGTGCCCGACAGACGGGCGTCCGTCTCTTCCTCCAGCAGCGTACGCAGCAGCTCCACAGAGGCCTGCTGGCGCTGGGCATCGCGGAACACCAGGCCAACCTTCAACGGCACCCGCGGCTCACTCAATGGCTTCCACAGCAACCCCTGATCATCCTCGGCGGCCTCCTTGGCTCGCCCCGGCAGGATGGTGGCCAGCGCGGTATGGGCCAGGCTGTCCAGAATCCCCGCCATGTTGTTCATCTCGGCCTGCACCTGCGGCCGACGCCCTTGGCTGGCCAGCTGTGCCTGCCAGATCTGGCGAATCTGGAATTCCTCACCCAGCATCAGCATGGGCAACTCGGCGGCCTGGCGGATGGACACCTTCTTGAAGTCCTTCAGCGGGTGGGTAGCGGGGATGACCAGTTGCAGCTCATCTTCGTACAGCAGCAGGCCATGCAGCCCCGGCTGGCGTGGCGGCAGGTAGCTGATACCGATATCCAGGCTGCCGTTGAGCAGGCGCCGTTCTATCTCCAGCCCCGACAACTCGTAGATCTGCACCACCAGGTGCGGCTGTGCCCTGCGCAGGCGCTCGAGCAGTTGCGGCACCAGGCTTGGCCGCACGGTCTGCAGCACGCCGATGGCCAGCGTACGCAGGGACTGGCCCTTGAAGTTGCGCATCGCCTCGTGGGCGCGCTGCAGGCCGTCGAGCAGCGGCAGCGCGTGGTTGTACAGGGTATGGGCGGCCAGCGTCGGCAGCAGGCGTTTGTTGCTGCGCTCGAACAGGCTCAGGTCAAGGCTGTGCTCCAGTTGGCGGATCTGCTGGGAAAGCGCCGGCTGGGACAGCGACAGGCGCTCGGCGGCGCGGCCCACGTGGCCTTCTTCATACACCGCGACGAAATAACGCAGTTGGCGAAAATCCATAAGTAATGCTTATCGAAAATGCTGGAAAAACGAAATGGTCGTACACCCTCGTGAGGCCTAGTCTATCGCCGTATTCCAGCGGGTTACAGCGATGAATCGGTCGATTGTTACCCCGAATGAAAAACACTTTTGATAGGCAAGGCAAAATATCGAGTGCCGGCACTCAGACCGCACCGTGGCCGCCCTCTGCCGTGACTGGTTGGAGCCCTGATGAACCTGTTCAACCTGCGCCGCCCGGCTCCCGCCGCCGTCGCCGAGCCCAAGCGTGCGCCGGTGATCGTGCCGGAAGCGCCGCAGCTGTCGCGTGAGCGCCTGATGCCCGGCACCGAACGCGCAGCGCAAGTGTTCGTGCGTGGCCAAGGCTCCTGGTTGTGGGACAACGAAGGGCATGCCTACCTGGACTTCACCCAGGGCGGTGCGGTCAACAGCCTGGGCCACAGCCCCAGTGTGCTGGTGAAGGCGCTGGGCACCCAGGCCCAGGCGTTGATCAACCCGGGCTCGGGCTTTCACAGCCATGGCCTGCTGGGGCTGGTCAACCGCCTGTGCCAGAGTACCGGCAGCGACCAGGCTTACCTGCTCAACAGCGGTGCCGAAGCCTGCGAGGGCGCGATCAAGCTGGCGCGCAAGTGGGGCCAGCTGCACCGCAACGGCGCCTATCACATCATCACCGCCAGCCAGGCCTGCCATGGCCGAAGCCTGGGCGCGTTGTCGGCGTCCGACCCGCTGCCGTGCAACCGCTGCGAGCCGGGCCTGCCGGGCTTCAGCAAGGTGCCGTTCAACGACCTGGCGGCGCTGCACGCCGAGGTGGACTCACGCACCGTGGCGATCATGCTCGAGCCGATCCAGGGCGAGGCGGGTGTCATTCCGGCCACGCAGGAGTACCTCAAGGGTGTGGAAACGCTGTGCCGCGAACTGGGCATCCTGCTGATCCTCGACGAGGTGCAGACCGGCATCGGCCGCTGCGGCGCGCTGCTGGCCGAAGCAACCTACGGCGTGCGTGCCGACATCATCACCCTGGGCAAGGGCCTGGGTGGTGGCGTGCCGCTGGCGGCCTTGCTGGCCCGGGGCACGGCGTGCTGCGCCGAGCCTGGCGAACTGGAAGGCAGCCACCATGGCAACGCCCTGATGTGCGCCGCCGGCCTGGCCGTGCTGGATACCGTGCTGGAGCCTGGCTTCTTCGCCCAGGTGCAGGACAACGGCCGCCACCTGCGTGAGGGCCTTGGCCGGCTGGCCGGGCGTTATGGCCAGGGCGAAGTGCGCGGGCAAGGCCTGCTGTGGGCCCTGCAGCTGAAAGAGAACCTGGCCCGCGAGCTGGTGGCGGCGGCGCTGCACGAAGGCCTGCTGCTCAACGCACCGCAGGCGGATGTGGTGCGCTTTTCGCCGGCGCTGACCGTGAGCAAGGGCAACATCGACGAAATGCTGCTGCGCCTGGCCCGCGCCTTCGCCCGCCTGCACACCCGGCAGCAGGCCCGCCGGGAAGTACCGGCCTGATCCGAATTTTACGAACCGTCTGGCGTTCCTGCGCATCGCCCCAGGCCTGTTACATTCGGCCCGGGGCGTTTTTTTTTGCCTGTTGAACCTCTGTGGCGGGCGGCTAGTCTCTGATGTAACCCCTTCAGGAGAGACTCGCATGGACTTTATACGCATCATCATCGCCATCATCCTGCCGCCGCTCGGCGTATTCCTGCAGGTGGGGTTTGGCGGGGCGTTCTGGCTGAATATCTTGCTGACTTTGCTGGGGTACATTCCGGGGATCGTGCATGCGGTGTATATCATCGCCAAGCGGTGAAATTGCTGGGGCTGCTCTGCAGCCCTTTCGCGACACAAGGCCGCTCCCACAAGCGATCGCGCAAACCCGAATGTTGCGCTGTACCTGTGGGAGCGGCCTTGTGTCGCGAAAGGGCCGCGAAGCGGCCCCAGAATCTCAGCCCCTCAACACCCGGCAATAGAATTTCCATTCTTCTTCCAGCGCATGCGCCAGGTTCTCCGCCTTGCGGAACCCATGCCGCTCCCCCGCATAGAAGTGCCCTACAGCCTCGATCCCGTTAGCCTGCAGCGCTGCCAGCATCGACCGCGTCTGCTCTGGCACCACCACTGCATCCAGCTCACCCTGGAAGAAAATCACCGGCACCTTGATCTGCCCCGCATGCAGCAGCGGCGTACGCTGGCGATAGCGCTCGGCGTCCTGCAGCGGGTCGCCGATCAACCAGTCCAGGTAGTCCCCTTCGAACTTGTGCGTGGCCCTGCCCAGGGCAACCGGGTCGCTGACCCCGTACAGGCTGGCGCCTGCCCGGAACACATCATGGAACGCCAGGGCGCACAGGGTGGTGTAGCCACCCGCGCTACCGCCACGGATGAACGCCTTGCGGCGGTCGATCAACCCACGTCCGGCCAGGTAATCCACCGCCGCACAAGCATCCGCCACATCGCTTTCGCCCCAGCGCAGGTGCAAGGCCTGGCGGTATTCACGGCCATAGCCGGTGCTGCCCCGGTAGTTGAGGTCGGCGACGGCGAAGCCGCGTTGGGTCCAGTACTGGATGCGCGGGTCGAGCACGGGATAACAGGCCGAGGTCGGCCCGCCATGGATGAACACCACCAGCGGCGAGGCTCCTTGCGCGCGGGCTGCCGGGTAGAAGAAACCATGGGCGCGGTGGCCATCACTGCCATAGTGGATCGACTGCGGCAGGCTGATATGCCTTGCCGGCAGCATTTCGGCGCCCCCAGCCAATACGCTGACCTCGTGGTTGCTGCGGGCGATGGCGATGACCGCTGGCGGGCTGATCGGCGACGCGGCAATGGCGTACAGGTGTCTGGCATCCATGGCCAGGCTGCGAAAACGCGTGTAGGCACTGGCGAAGCGCTCCAGGCGGCCATCGGCAGTGCGCAGCCCCAGCTGCCCGAAGCCGTCTTCGAACCAGCTGGCCAGATAACTTTGCTGCCCCAGCGCCAACCAGGTACTGGCGCCCAGTTGCCAGGGTGCTGCAGCGTGGTCCGCGGGTTCGGCAGGCAAGGCCTGCCAACAGCCATCAACCTCGCCCCAGGGCTGCCAGAAGCCATTGCGGTCGGACAGGCAGTAGAGTCGGCCTTCACTATCGAAGCGCGGCTGCTGTAGCGACTCGTCAGCGCTGGCAATACATTGCGCCGGCCCCCAGTGACCACTGGCATCACGTGTGCGGCACATCAGCCTGGTGAAGGTCCAGGGTTGAGCCGGGCGGTCCCATTCGACCCACGCCAGGCGCTGGCCATCGCCACTCAGCGTAGGCGAAGCATAGAAGTCGGCACCTTCGGCGAGCACTTCGCGGGCCTGCTCACCCAGGGCGACCAGGCGATGCTCGACCTGTTCGCCATGCTGTTCCTCCACTGCCAGCAGCAGGCCGTCGTGCCACTGCACATCGCCGTAGCGGCAGCTGGCATCCTCGGTCAGGGCACGCGGTACCGCGCCGTCCAGGGCCTGGGTATAGACCTGCTGGTCCTTTTCGTTGACGAACAGCAGCCCGTCGCCACCCAGGCAAAAGCTGCCACCGCCGTATTCGTAGACCCGGCTACGCACACTGAAGCCATCGGGTGTCAGGCAGCGGGCCTGCTGGTGCTGCCAGTGCCAGATGCGACAGGCACCATCGGCCGGGCGGAACTCGTTCCAGAACAGCCCCGCGGCGCTCACCTTGAGTTCGGCGAAGTCGGTGCCGGCGGCAACCGCCTGGGCCGCGCTGAACTCAACCGCGGACGATGACACGGGAGTTTCGTTCATTGCGGAAGGTCATCTGTTCAATGGTGAGCTGGGCGCTTTCCGCCTCTTCGCGGGCCTTGAGGATGATGCCGTGGTCGGCCGACTTGGCGCACACCGGGTCGGCATTGCTGGCATCGCCGGTGAGCATGAAAGCCTGGCAGCGGCAGCCGCCGAAGTCCTTTTCCTTCTCGTCGCAGGAACGGCAGGGCTCGGGCATCCACTCATAGCCACGGAAGCGGTTGAAGCCGAACGAGTCGTACCAGATGTGGTGCAGGTCGTGGTCGCGCACGTTGGGGAACTGCACCGGCAACTGGCGTGCGCCGTGGCAGGGCAGGGCGGTGCCATCCGGGGTGATGGTGAGGAACAGGCTGCCCCAGCCATTCATGCAGGCCTTGGGGCGCTCCTCGTAGTAGTCCGGGGTGACGAAGATCAGCTTGCACGGGTTGCCCTCGGCCTTGAGCTTGTCCCGGTACTCGTTGGTGATGCGCTCGGCCCGTTCCAGTTGCGCGCGGGTCGGCAGCAGGCCCAGGCGGTTGAGGTGGGCCCAGCCGTAGAACTGGCAGGTGGCAAGCTCGACGAAGTCGGCTTCCAGGGCGATGCACAGCTCGATGATGCGGTCGATCTTGTCGATGTTGTGCCGGTGGGTGACGAAGTTGAGCACCATCGGGTAACCATGGGCTTTCACTGCACGGGCCATTTCCAGCTTTTGCGCAAAGGCCTTCTTCGAGCCGGCCAGCAGGTTGTTCACCTGCTCGTCGCTGGCCTGGAAGCTGATCTGGATATGGTCCAGGCCGGCCTTCTTGAAGTCGGCGATGCGCGCCTCGGTCAGGCCGATGCCCGAGGTGATCAGGTTGGTGTAGTAGCCCAGCCGGCGGGCCTCGCCGATGAGTTCGGCGAGGTCCTGGCGTACCAGGGGTTCTCCGCCGGAAAAGCCGATTTGCGCGGCACCCATTTCCCGGGCTTCGGCCATTACCTTGAACCACTGCGCGGTGCTCAGCTCCTGGCCCTGGGCTGCAAAGTCCAGCGGGTTGGAGCAGTACGGGCACTGCAGCGGGCAACGGTAGGTCAGCTCGGCCAGCAGCCACAGCGGCAGGCCGACTGCGGGCGTGGGCGGTAACTCAGGCGAGGACGATCCAGTGTTCGGCACGGGCCACCTCCATGAACTGCTCGATGTCATCGGCCACTTCCGGGACACCGGGGAACTGTTGTTCGAGTTCGCTGATGATCGCGGCAACGTCGCGTTGGCCGTTGATCAGGCCGCCGATCAGGGCCGCGCTGTCGTTGAGCTTGATCATGCCCTCCGGGTACAGCAGCACATGGCCCTTTTGCGCCGGCTCGTACTGGAAGCGATAGCCGGGGCGCCAGTTCGGCACTTGATTACGGTTGAAACTCATAGGGTGATCCCTTTGTGCCACACCCGTTCCTGGGTGACGGAATGATAGGGCGGACGGTTCAGCTCGTAGGCCATGCTCATGGCGTCGAGCATGCTCCACAGGATATCCAGCTTGAACTGCAGTATCTCCAGCATACGCTCCTGGCCCGCGCGGGTGGTGTAGTGCTGCAGGGTAATCGCCAGGCCGTGCTCCACGTCACGCCGGGCCTGGCCCAGGCGGGTGCGGAAGTACTCGTAGCCGGCCGGGTCGATCCAGGGGTAGTGCTGCGGCCAGCTGTCCAGGCGCGACTGGTGGATCTGCGGGGCAAACAGCTCGGTCAGCGAGCTGCTGGCCGCTTCCTGCCAGCTGGCGCGGCGGGCGAAGTTGACGTAGGCGTCCACGGCAAAGCGCACGCCGGGCAGTACCAGTTCCTGGGAGCGCAGCTGGTCCGGGTCCAGGCCCACGGCCTGGCCCAGGCGCAGCCAGGCTTCGATACCACCGTCCTCGCCGGGCGCGCCATCGTGGTCGAGCAGGCGCTGGATCCACTCGCGGCGCACTTCACGGTCCGGGCAGTTGGCCAGAATCGCGGCATCCTTCATCGGGATGTTGACCTGGTAGTAGAAGCGGTTGGCCACCCAGCCCTGGATCTGTTCGCGGCTGGCGCGGCCCTGGTACATCGCCACGTGGTACGGGTGATGGATGTGGTAGTAGGCGCCCTTGGCGCGCAGGGCCTGCTCGAATTCGGCAGGGGACATTGGCAGTGCGTCGCTCATTCGGCTGGCTCCTGTATAGCTGAGTCTCGGCTCACCTCGCCCCTTGTGGGAGCGGGCATGCCCGCGAACACCGGCAAAGCCGGTGCCATACACCGTGTTGGATTTTTCGCGGGCATGCCCGCTCCCACAGGGATTTTGTGTCGCCTCGCAGACTGTTTTTACAACTCGATGCTCATGCCATCGAAGGCCACTTCCACCCCCCGGCGCAGCACTTCGGCACGCTCGGGCGAGTCTTCGTCGAGAATCGGGTTGGTGTTGTTGATGTGGATAAGTACCTTGCGCTGGCGCGGGAAGCCGTCCAGCACTTCCAGCATGCCGCCGGGGCCGTTCTGCGCCAGGTGGCCCATCTCGCGACCGGTACGGGTGCCCACGCCACGGCGCTGCATTTCATCATCTTCCCACAGGGTGCCATCGACCAGCAGGCAGTCGGCGCCGTGCATCATCGTCAGCAGCTTGTCGTCCACCTGGCCCAGGCCCGGGGCGTAGAACAGCTTGCCGCCGGTGCGGGTGTCCTCGACCAGCAGGCCAAGGTTGTCGCCCGGGTGCGGGTCGAAGCGGTGCGGCGAGTAGGGCGGGGCGGCGCTGCGCAGGGGGAACGGGGTGAAGCGCAGGTTGGGGCAGGCGTCGATGACGAAGCTGCCTTCCAGCTCGATGCGGTTCCATTGCAGGCCGCCGTTCCAGTGGCTGAGCATGTTGAACAGCGGGAAACCGGTGGTCAGGTCCTGGTGGACCATGTCGGTGCACCACACCTGGTGCGGGCAACCTTCGCGCAGGCTGAGCAGGCCGGTGGTGTGGTCGATCTGGCTGTCCAGCAGGATGATGGCGTTGATGCCGGTGTCGCGCAAGGCGCGGGCCGGCTGCATCGGCGCAAAGGCCTGAAGCTGGGCGCGAATGTCGGGCGAGGCATTGCACAGCACCCAGTGCACGCCGTCGTCGGACAGGGCGATGGACGACTGGGTACGCGGCGTGGCTCGCAAGGTGCCGTCGCGCAAGCCCTTGCAGTTGACGCAGTTGCAGTTCCACTGCGGGAACCCGCCGCCGGCGGCGGAACCGAGAACCTGGATGTACATGGCCACTCTCTCTGCAGAAAACCGTAGCGAAAAAACGAAAACGCCCCGGCAGGCCGAGGCGTTGAACCGTAAGCCGGGCTTAGCGGTTGGCGAAGTACATGGTGACTTCGAAGCCGATGCGCAGATCAGTGTATGCAGGTTTGGTCCACATGGAATTACTCCTTCCGGATGAGGGGTGGGTTTGTCAGCTACTACTTGGGTACCGCCATTGGCTGGAGGTTCCCCTGGCTGGGATTGCGCTATCTTACAAGAAAAATTTGTACCGAAAGGTTAATTATTCGAAAACTCCGTTGCGGTTTTCGTAACAATCATGCAGTTCAACCCAGCCAGGAAGCCTCTGGTGCGGCAGCGTTGGCAAGGCATAGCCAAGTGGAACCTGTATCGAGCAGATGGCTCAGCAGGTGGTCCAGATCCGTCTGTCGCGTTTTCAGGATAGACCTGCGCAATGCATCCAGCCTGCCGGGTTGTGTGGCCAGGTATGTCTGCCACGCCCATTCGGCGACTTCGGCGTTGCCCATTGCCGGTTCATCGAATTGCCCGGCCAGGGCCTGGCGAGCGTCCGGATCGTAGGTAACGCCCTGGCGTAGCAAGGTGAGCAAGTGGTCGAGTATCTGTACCTGGCTGGCGTGGGGCGACTGGACCCCGAACAGCAGGCCACCGAGCCCCTCGACCTGACGAAAGGTACTGAATACCGCATAGCCGAGTTGCAGTTCCACCCGTAGCCGTTGGTAGACCGGCCCTTGCAGCAATTGCGCGAGCAGACGGCCTGCGGCTTCCATGGCCGCCGGCAGTGGGCAGAACAGTAGCAGGGCATGTTCGCTACCGGGTACTTCGGCATGTTGCCAACGGTGGTTGGCCCAGGTGGGCAGAGGGCCAGGCGACGAGCCTTGGCCAGGGCAGCGCTGCAGCACAGTGCCCAATGCATTCAGGGCAGCATCGTCGAAGCCTGCCGCCAGGCCGTGCCAGCGTGCCTGCTGCCACAGGCTGTCGAGTTCGGTCTGTGCCAAGGTGCAATCCGGCACTGCTGCCGGCGTGGCGCCCAGCACGGCGTCGGGCAGTTGCCTGAGCAGGGCGCGGATCGGAATCAGTGCCGGAGGCTGCGCCGAACAGGGCAGCCAACTGGCTGCCGGGGGCTTGAGCATGAGCGCCAAGGCCTGTTCCACAGTGCGCAATACCGCAGCCGGTAGCCCGGCGCAGCGCAGCTGCCAGTATTCGCCAGCGGCACTGAACTGCAACTGCACCGATACGCGCTCGCAGCGCTCCTGCAGGGGGTGCAGGGCGCGCTCGAGCAGCGCATGCAGGCGTTGGCGCAAGGGTGAAGGGACATGCCAGCGCAGGTACAGCACCGCGTATTGACGGGCGCCAGGCAGCTGGTCGCTGACCTGCAGTGCCGCTGGCAGCGGCTGCTGCCTGGCATCAGGCACCTCCGCCAGTAGCAAGGGGTCGACAGCGGGCAGTTGCCAATGCCCGTACTCGCGGACCGACAGGCCTTCCAGCAGGGCATCGAGCGCTTGCAGGCTTTGAGGATCCAGACCTGCAAACGGCTGGCCGGCGCTGTCCCGGCGGGCAAGCTCAAGCGCGCTGGCGCTGCGTTCGCGGCGTTGCTGCAGCAGCGCGAACTCGGTATTCAAGTGCTCAGGCGCGGCCTGGCGGATGAAGCCGAACCAACCCTGCAACAGCGCGTCCGCTTCGTCCGCGCTGGCGTCCTCGCTGAGCTTCAGCTCAATGTGCCACAGCAACTGCCCGGCGAAGGCATACAGCGCCTCGGCCTTGAAACCTTGCAGCCAGCCACGTTGGCGAAGCGCATCCAGCCAAGTGCCTGGGCGGCTATCGTTGAGGCAGGCGATCAGCAACTCCAGGGCTTGCTCGGCGCCTGCCGGCAGGTTTTCGTGGCTGAAGAGCAGGTGCGTATCGGTCGCCGATAAAGGCGGTGGCAGCGCTTGTGGCACCCGCGCTCCCGTTGCGAACAGCTCGGCATGCTGGCGGCCCAGCCTTTCCAGTTCATCCAGCGATTGCGGGCCGCACAGGCTCAGGGTGACCTGGCCGCCCTGGTAGAAACGCTGGTGAAAGCCACGCAGCGCTTGCTGGAAGGCTGGATCCTGCACGGCCAGGGTATATCGGTTTCCGGCATGAAAAGCGCCCAGTGGATGGCCGGGCGCCGCGGCTTGCAGCAAGGCGAACTGCTGCTGGGCCTGCGGGCTGCGCGACCAGGCAATGAACTCTGCATGGATGACTTCACGTTCGCGGCGTTGGCGCTCGATGCCCAGCTCTGGCTCGGCCAACATCTGGCACAGGCGCTCCAAGCCCCCGGCCAGAGCGTTGGGTGGGACCTCGAAGAAAAAGTCGGTGGTGCGTTCGCGGGTGCTGGCATTGACCTGGCCGCCAAGGGCCTGCACGTAGCGCATCAGGCCGTCGTCCAGGGGAAAGCGCGGGGTGCCGAGGAAGAACAGGTGTTCCAGGAAGTGGGCCAGGCCGGGCCACTTGCCTGGCGCGTCGTGGCTGCCCGCATGCACCCGCAGTGCGGCGGCCGAGCGCTTCAGGCGCGGGGCGTGGCGCAGGGTCAGCTGCAGGCCATTGGCGAGGGTGAGGTGGCGGATGGCGTCAGGCATGGGGGCTCCGGTAACTGCTTCCATGCTAACCCATTTGTTTGCAGGCCCGGCCTCTTCGCGGGCATGCCCGCTCCCACAGGTATGGCGCAAGGTATGAAAGGCAGCGCAGACCCTGTGGGAGCGGGCGTGCCCGCGAAAGGGCCATCAGCCTTTACGCAGATGCAACTCCTGGCGCAAATCGGTGAGGTAAGGAAACGCCTCCCGCCCCTGCACCACCCGCTCATGCTCCAGCTCCGCCAGCAACTGGCACTCATCCCGCCCCGCCATTGCCAGCAGGCTGCCATCCGGGCCGATGATGCTGCTCTGCCCACAATACTGGATCTCGCCTTCCGAGCCACAATAGTTGGCATACACCAGATAGCACTGGTTCTCCTGCGCCCGCGCCCTCACGGTCACCTGGCAGATGAAGTCGTAGGGCGTCATGTTCGCGGTCGGCACCAGGATCAGCTCGGCACCGTCCAGCGCCAGGCGCCGTGCGTTTTCCGGGAACTCGATGTCGTAGCAGATCAGCAGGCCGACCTTCCAGCCATCGAGCTCCACCACCGGGAAGTGATCGGCGCCTGGGCTGAACATCGAGCGGTCCAGCTCGCCGAACAGGTGGGTCTTGCGATAGTTGCCCAGGCAGCGGCCGTGCGCATCGATCAGCTGCACACTGTTGTAGATCGCACCATCGTCGCCACGCTCCGGGTAGCCGTAGACGATGGCGATGCGGTGCGCCTGGGCGATCTCCACCACCTCCATGGCCGCGGGGCCATCGACGGCCTCGGCCAGGCGCTCGACCTGGGCCAGGCCGATGTTGTAGCCGGTCAGGAACATCTCCGGGCACACCAGCAACCGGGCGCCGCGTTCGGCCGCCAGTTGTGCCTGGTGACGCAACCGTTGCAGGTTACCGGGTACGTCCAGTGGCTTGGGTGCGCCCTGGAACAGAGCGATGCGCATGCTGCCTCCTTGTCTCAGTCCGGCAGGGCGATCGGGCCGATCTCGTCGAACACGTCGCCTGGGCCGGGGTTGTCCGGGTGAGTGCGGCCACCGAAGTGGTTCATGATACCCCACACCGCATTCAACGATGTCTGTACAGCGCCTTCCACCCAGGCCGGGGTCCACGACACGTCGTCACCGGCGATGAACATGCCGCGCTGTTCGGCAGGCATGTCCTGCTGCATGAAGTGCGCATACATGCGCTGGTTGTAGCGGTAGTGACCCGGCAGCGCGCCCTTGAACGCGCCGAGGAAGTGCGGGTCGGCCTCCCAGGAAACGGTGATCGGGTCGCCGATGATGTGCCCGGCAATGTCTGTCTTCGGGTAGATTTTCTTCAGCGCGTCCAGTGCCAGCTGCACGCGTTTTTCCACCGGGTGCGGTAGCATTTTCAGCGCGTCGCTCATCCACGAGTACGACAGGCAGATCACTCCCGGCTTGTCGTTGCCGTTGTCGAACAGGTAAGTGCCGCGGGTGAGGCGATCGGTGAGGGTCATGCTCATCAGGTCGCGACCGGTTTCCGGGTCCTTGTCCTTCCAGAACGGCCGGTCGACCATGACGAAGGTCTTCGACGACTGCATGTAGCGGGTGCGGTCCAGGGCCATCCACATCTTTTGCGAGAACAGCGATTCTTCGCAGTCGATCTGGGTGGTCAGCAGCCAGGTCTGGCAGGTGGCGAGCACGGCGCTGTAGTGACGGGTATCGCCCCAGTTGTCGGTGACCGCCAGGCGGCCATCGGCAGCGCGGGCGATGCGCTTGACCCCGGTACGCGGCGCGCCGCCATGCAGAGCGCTCAGGCTGGTACCTTCCGGCCAGTGCACGCAGCGCTCCGGTACATGGCGCCAGATGCCTTGCGGTACCTGCTCGACACCGCCGACTACCAGGTGCTGGTGGTCGTCGCAGTTGGTCATCACCACGCGGAAGATTTCCAGCATCGAGTTGGGGAAGTCCGAGTCCCAGCCGCCGGTGCCGAAGCCGACCTGGCCGAACACTTCGCGGTGCTGGAAGCTCAACTTGGCGAACGAGCGCGAGGTGGCGACGAAATCATAGAAGGTGCGGTCGTCCCACAGCGGTACCAGCTTGTTCCACAGCGCTTTCAGGCGCGGTACGTCACGGTCGCGGATGGCCTGCTGGATGTCGGCGAACTGGGCACCGCTTTCCAGCGCGTCGGCCCAGGCGTCGGCCACTTCGTGGAACAGCTTGGGCAGGTCGGTAGGTTTTTCGGCGTAGTAGGTCTGGCCTTCCAGGTCGATCACCGTGCTGCCCGAAGCCGGGGTCAGCGGGTTGGGGAACGGTTTGGTCTCCAGGCCCAGCTTGTCCACGTAGTGGTAGAAGGCGGTGGACGACACCGGGAAGCGCATGCCACCCAGTTCGGCGATGATCCCGTCGGTGCCGTTGAAAGCTTGCGAGCGCAGCCGGCCACCCAGCTTGGACGCTTCGTACACCACCGGCTTGAGGCCCAGCTTCATCAGCTCGTAGGCCGCCACCAGGCCGGCGATACCGGCGCCCACGATTGCCACTTCCTCACCATGGCGCTCGGCCGGGATGCTGCCCAGGCCTGCGGGGTGTTCCAGCCAGTCATCGAAGGCGAAGGGGAAATCCGGGCCGAAGATGGTGATTGGCTTCTTACCGTCGGCGGGGTGGCGGTTTTTCTTGTTCATGGAGTGACCTTGCCAGAGAGGCTGCGCAGCGGGCGGAGCCTGAGTATAGGAGATGCCTGGTGGCCATTTTAGGGAGTGGGGTGTTCGTTATTAAGGTGCAGAGTGTTGTCTTAATGTAGCTTTGCTCGTCGTTATTCACATAATTAGAGTGATTCTGACGAATCAGCTCAGTGAGGCCAAATGATCTACGGTCTCAGGGTATTTCTGCACCAGACGAATCAGTGCGACTGCTTGCGCATTGGGCCTGGAACGGCCTTGCTCCCAGTTCTCCAGCGTTCTGGCATTGGTTCGGAGATGGTTCGCGAACACTGCCCTGGACATGTTGAGGCGTTGGCGCAGTTCAAGCAGTTCGTTAGGAGCCAAAGGTGCTAGCTCGGTGAAGCTGACATTGTGCGAGCGCAGGGTCTTCTTGCCTTGGCGTTCCTCGGCCAGGGCGTCGAAGCCTTCCGTGAGCTCAGTGAACAGGTTGCGGGGCATGGTTTGTCCTCGATAGGTATTCGCGTTCGAGCATCGTTCTTAGCGCTTTTCTCTGGGAATCGGTCAGGTCATCCTGCACGTCTTTGCCGTACACCGTGAACAACCAGAATTGATAGCCGGGAAGCCAAAAGTAGTAGATGACCCGGATCCCACTTCGTTTGCCCTTGTGGCGCTGGGGGTCAGCGAACCTCAGTTTTCTAAGACCTCCGGTGCCTTTGATCGCATCCCCGGCAAACGGGTCCTTCATCAAGAGCAGCTGTAAGAGACGAAAATCCTGGTCGTTGAGATAGCTAGCTCGGTGGCGTTCGAACGGCGGGAGTTCAACAAAAACTGCTTCCATTTTCTGTACGTAACCTGCGTATAGTTTGGTAGGGGAGGCGAGGTCTGTCAATCCGTTCGCTAGCCAGCCTATAGGCATTGGTGGTTAATCTGAGCGCTACTGAGTTGCGGGATGTAACGCGGGCGATCAGCAATCCTGGTCCCTGCTCAGATTTGTGCTGCAGGAGATCGAGCGCCGCCCGCGTGGCGCTCGATCTAACAGGCGCTGCAAATCGCAAGGCAGGCACCCTGTGGCCTTCATGCGACCTGTCGGCCTGACATTAACGAGGATTAGGTAGGGCTGATCAGACAGTTCCTACACCCTCACCACAATTTAAAGAATTACCCTACACCCGCTATAGCCTCGGTCTGGCAGCGAGGGAAACGCCTCATCGTTAACTTCACCGGGTCGCCGCACATTCGGCGATCGGGCGTGAGAACCCGCTGATCTTTCTGGAGGCGCACTGCTATGGCAGCTGTGCGCGGGCAGGCTTTGCCTGGCCGGGTACACGCCTCCAAGTCGCCGGTTCTCACCTCGTGCATGGCTGCCACCCAATTCCCGTGAGAAGGATGCGATTGGCCGCCGATCACCCCTGTGATTTGGAGGCTATACCATGACCAACCGCTTACCCGACCAACCCGAAAAACTGAAACCCACCGCAGAAAAATCCTTCTGCAACTGCGAAGCCAGCCACCCGCCGTTATTCGCCATACGCCCCGGCATCGACGCCGCAGACGCCCTTGTCCACGCCTGCCTGCTGGCCCGTGGCCTCAATCAAATCGCCACCGACTACGCCCAGCATCACGCCCCCGAGCGCAGCCGTGACATCGTCTGGTCGATGCAGCATTCCGCCGAAAGCCTTTCGGCGATTCTGGAAGGCCTGCTCGACGGCCAGGAAGTCTGACCGTCAGCCAGGTTCAGAGCGGCTGCCCGCGGTCCACCTTGCTGCTGAGAATGATCGACGTGGTGGTCTTCTCCACCCCGTCGACACTGCCGATCTGGTCGAGCAGCTGGTCCAGTTGCTCGGGCGAGTCCGTACGCAGCCAGGCTACATAGTCGAACTCGCCGCTCACTGCGCATAGCTGCTGCACCTGGCCCATGGCACTCAGGCGCCGCACCACTTCCTTGCCCGAGCGCGGCTGCACCTTGATCCCCACATACGCCTGCAGCCCACCCCCCATCACCCGCTGGCCCAGGCGCACGCCATAGCCGGAGATGACCTTGTTCTTCTCCAGCCGCTCCAGGCGCGAGTTGACGGTGGTGCGGGCGATACCCAACTGGCGGGCGAGGGTGGCGACGCTTTCGCGGGCGTTTATTTGCAGCAGGGCGATCAGCTGGCGATCGATCTCATCCAGCGTGATGGAGCGGGAATCCGACATGGCGAGTCTCTACGGTTGGCCCGCTAGCCTAGCCAGCCAGTGCTGGCTAGAGCAAGGGCAGTCACAGCTGGCCGCGTTTACGTGGTCCTTTTGTGGGAGCGGCCTTGCGTCGCGAAAGGGATGCGTAGCAGCCCCAGCAATATTTGCATCGGCGCTGAAATCCCGTGGCCGCTTTGCGGCCCTCTCGCGACACAAGGCCGCTCCCACAGCTACCGCGCTGGTATGTAAGCATCGGGCGCAAGGCAGAACTACTCGATTGGTGCGGCAGGTCGAGGTGCGGTCCAGGGTGGAGTAGGGGCCCACAAATCCAACGATTTATCGCTGTCTGGATAGCCATGGCTGAGCAGAGAATGGCCCTTTCACGAACGTTGTGTTTCGGAGGACGTGAATCGCCGCTGGGTTCCTAGAAAATTTGTATGACTACGAAATGGTGCATAGCGTCCCTCGTATTAATGGATCGCTGTTAAAGGCTCTGCATGGTTTTGCATTTGGGGAAGGTTGAACAGCCCCAGAATTTTTGGCCGGCATTGGCCCCTGTTTTACGGATGCGAATAATCATAGCGCTACCGCATTTCGTGCATTGCCGCTCCGCTGTCGGATCGCTGCGGCGCTTGAGGTTCTGCACATGCTCGCGGTGGGTAGCGAGGGTCGGCGCGCGGCGGCCGGTTTGCAGGTAGTGCAGCATGGTGTCGACTTCAGCCTCGCTGAATATCGGCTGCCGGAATGACTGGATATAGCGGATAAAGCCGATGCCCTGGGTGACGTTGGCCGGTACTTCGGTTTTGAAGGTGCTGCCGCCGACAAAGGTGATGACCGAGTGCAGATGCTCGGGATTGAGGCCAAGAGTGGCTTCCAGCGCTTTGAGGTGTTTGTAGTTCTGCCGCAGCGGGTTCTGGAATTTGAAGGTGCGTTTGTAGAGCTTCTGCGTCCACTGCGCCTGCTTTTCACTGCCGAAGATCCAGCCGCTCATGTTCTTCGTTTCCAGCACGAAGATGCCGTAGGTCGAGAGGAATACGTGGTCGATCTGTGTGGTGCCGTCCGGCGTATTCAGAGTGACGTTGTGCAGACGGCGGTAGATCTGTTTGTCTAGTTGCCAATGGGCGAACAGGCGCACCAGCAATTCACCGATCTGTCCCTTGGCCCAGGGCGATTTGAGTAGGCCGATCAGCAGAGCTGCTGGGATGAACCAGGTCAGCATGCCCCAGACCTGAGAGACTATTGGGGTGTAATCCATTTTCTTCCTTGAGCAGAGCTGCTTGATGGCTGGGTGGACAGATGTGCCGAAATCCATTTGCCTGGCACTGCTTCGGATAATGGCTAATTGATTTCAATGGCTCAAGGGGGGCGTGACCATAGTCCTAGGGCGCGATGGGCACTAGGGGCCTGACTTGGTCGGCTTAGGTGCTCAGCGTGCTATCTGGTAACGGGTGCTGCGCCCACCACCGGGCAGCCGCTCGATGCAGCCCTTCTCCATCAGGTCGCTCAGGTGACGGGTCGCGGTGGCCTTGGAGACCTTGGCCACGGCTTGGTATTGCGCCGCGCTGATTCCGTCCTCGAACCCTTTTTCGCCGCCATCGAGCAGGCGGTTCAGCACTTTGATCTGCTCCGCCGATAGGGTTTGGTTGCGGTGTGCCTGCCAGAAGCGCGCCTTGACCAGTACGCGGTCGATACGAGCGAGGGCCTGCTCCAGGCTGTTGAGCAATGTCTTGAGAAACCACTGCAGCCAGGCGGTGATGTCCAAGGTGCCTTTCTGACTGGCTTCGAGGATGCGGTAGTAACCAGCGCGGTCGTCGAGGATGCTCGCTGACATCGCGTAAAAGCGAATGGCATGCTTTTCGCCCTGAGCCAATGCCTGGTCGGTGATAGCGCGCGTGAGGCGACCGTTGCCGTCATCGAAGGGGTGCAGTGTTACGAACCAGAAATGTGCAATACCGGCGCGCAGAAAGGGGTCAAGGCTGGCATCGTTGCGGCTGCTCTCGAACCAGGCGAGAAAGTCCGTCAGATGCGCTTCCAATCCTGCGCGAGGCGGGGCTTCGAAATGTACGGTGGGGCGGTCGACCCGACCTGAAACGACCTGCATGGGCTCTTCGCCACGCAGTGCACCGATGTGTAGCGGTCGAGTCAACAGTTGCTCATCAGTGGGGAATAGCCAACGGTGCCAGGTGAACAGTCGCTGTTCGTCTAGTGGTTGTTGATGCAGGCGGGTGGCATCGAGCAGCAGTTCCGCCAGGCCTTCGGAGCGCGAGGTGGTGTGACCTTCTTCGCTCAGCCCCAAGCGCCGCGCCAGTGATGAGCGCACCGAACCGACATTCAGTTGCTCGCCCTCGATGGCTGAAGAGGTGACGATGTTCTGTAGCATGGCATCCAGGCTGCTCTGCACTTCGGTGTCACTGCCCACCGCACTGAGCATTCCCAACAAACGACCCTGAGCCTCGCTGCAGGCTCGCAACAGCGGGGCGAGCGCTTCGGCTTGCCAACTGAAGTGCGGCCAGTCGGGCTGCAGCCAGATCCAGAGCGGGTCATTCATAAGGGTTGTTCATCGGTGAGCCGATTAACGAGCCTATTCGGCTCATGCAGTGAGCCGATAATGCCGCCTATTGGGCTCACTGTCTAACTCTCAAGCCTGGCTTGCTAGGTTGATGAGCGCGTAACTCAAGGGCTACAAGCTTCCAGGCATGGCTGCGTCTGTATCGGTTTCCGGTTGTAGGTTCGGTTACCGATGCCTGTTCCAAGCTGATCGCAATGTGGAGTAAACCTGAATGATAGCGAGCCAAGGTCGCAGCTGATCCAGATGCACAACCCTGAAAAGCTTAAAGCCGCGCAGTGCACGGCTTTATCGTATCTGGTGGGCCCACACGGACTCGAACCGTGGACCAAAGGATTATGAGTCCTCTGCTCTAACCAACTGAGCTATAGGCCCTCAGTAAGTGGCCGGATTATAACGAGGGTTTCGCACCTGTGCCATCTGAAAGATCCGATAGTGCTATGCGAAGAAACGTCGCCGCGAACTCGTCCGGGGGCAGGGGCAGGCTGACGATGTAGCCCTGGATCTGCTCGCAGCCTTCAGCCGCCAGGAAGCGTTGCTGGGCCTGGTTTTCCACACCCTCGGCAATGATGGTCAGCTGCATGCTGCGGCCCAGGGCGATGATCGCCCGGGCGATGGCGGCGTCGTGGGGGTCGTCGGGCAGGCCGCGGATGAATGACTTGTCGATCTTGAGAATGTCCAGTGGCAGGCGCTTGAGGTAGCTCAGCGAGGAGTAACCGGTGCCAAAGTCGTCGATGGCCAGCTGCACGCCCAGTTTCTTCAGCTGGTACAGCACGGCCAAGGCTTCCTCTGCCTGGCTCATGATGAAGTTTTCGGTGATTTCCAACTGCAGGTCGCCAGCCTTGAGCTGGTGGTGCTTCAGCAACTGTTCGATACGCCGGGCAAGGTGGGGGTGGCGCAGCTGGGCGCCGGCGAGGTTGATCGACAGCGGGCCGAAGGGGTCGTAGTGCATCTTCCAGGCCTGCATCTGTCGGCAGGCCTGTTCCAGCACCCAGTCGCCGATTTGAAGGATGGTGCCGTTCTCTTCCGCCAGGTGGATGAAGTGCTCTGGCGGCACTTCACCGAAGGTCGGGTGGCTCCAGCGGATCAGCGCTTCGGCGCCGACCAGGCTCTGAGTCTTGAGGCTGAGCTTGGGCTGGAAGCACAGGCTCAGTTCGTTGCGTTCGATGGCGCGACGCAGCTCGTGCTCCAGGGCGATGCGTTCGCTGGCCTGGGCGGTGAGGTCAAGGGTGTAGGCTTCGACGCGGTTGCGGCCCTTCGCCTTGGAGCGGTACATGGCGGCGTCGGCGTTGCGAATCAGTGTGGCAACGTCGGTGCCGTCCTGTGGATAAAGGCTGATGCCGATGCTGGCGCTGGTGAAGAACTCGTGCTCGCCAGCCTGGAACGGCGCGTTGAAGCAGGTCAGCAGCTTGTTGGCGATGGCGCTGGCATCACTGGGTTTGTGCAGGCCGGGCAGCAGGATGATGAATTCGTCGCCGCCCAGGCGGGCCACGGTGTCGACATCACGCACCTGCTCCTTCAGGCGTTGGGCGATGCCCTTGAGCAGCAGGTCGCCGACCGGGTGGCCGAGGCTGTCGTTGATGTGCTTGAAACGGTCAAGGTCAAGGAACAGCACCGCGCCCTTGCGGTTGGACACCTGCGAGCAGGTCAGGGCAGCCTGCAGACGGTTCTCGAACAGGGCGCGGTTGGGCAGGCCGGTCAGCGGGTCGTGGTGGGCCTGGTAGTCGAGCTTGGCCTGGGCGTGCTTGAGGCTGGAGATGTCGGCGAACACGGCGACGAAGTGGGTGATCTCGTGCTCGCTGTTGCGCACGGCGCTGATGGTCAGCCAGCCGGGGTACAGCTCGCCGTTCTTGCGCTTGTTGTAGATCTCGCCTTGCCAGTGGCCTTCAGCCGTCAGTTGGTGCCACATGGCTGCGTAAAAGGCGCTGTCGTGCTGGCCGGAGGCGAGCAGGCGCGGGGTCTGGCCGAGGGCTTCGATTTCGCTGTAGCCGGTGATTTCGCTGAAGGCGCGGTTGACGGCACTGATGCGCTGGTCGATGTCGGTGATCAGCACGCCTTCGGCGGTGTTCTCGAACACGGTGGCGGCCAGTTGCAGCTTTTCCTGCATCAGGTGGCGCTCGGTGATGTCACGCGCGATGGTCAGCATGCAGTCGTCGCCAGCAATCGGCAGCGGCCGTGCCGAGAGCTCGCACAGGCGAATCTGACCGTCGCTGCGGCGCAGGTGGCAGGTGAAGTCGCGTACGAAGCCGTCGCGCTTGAGTTGTTCGACCAGCCGTTTGCGTTCATTGAGATCGACCCAGATGCCCAGGTCCAGCGAGGTCTGGTCAAGCGTCGGGCTGAGGTCATAACCGGTGAGGCGGCAGAAGCCTTCGTTCACTTCGAGTAGCAAGCCGTCGCTCTGGCGCGACAGCAGCAGGCCGTCGGGCGAGGCGTGGAAGGCCTTGGCGAATTTCTCTTCCGAGGTTTGCAGCTGCTCCTGGGTTTCCTTGAGCTGGCTGATGTCACGTACCGCCACCACCAGCGCGAGGTTGCCGTCGAGCTCGAAGGTCTCGGCCGAGGTCAGGCCGGTGAACAGTTGGCCGTTGCTGCGACGGAAGCTCATTTCCATGTTGCGGATGCCACCCTGGTGCAGGCGTTCGAGCAGCCGCGGGCCAGTGCCTTCGACGCCCCACAGGTTGAGATCGGTGGCAGTACGGCCGATGACCTGCCCCGGAGAGAGGCCTATCTGCTCTTCGAAGGCTTCGTTCACTTCTAGCAGGCAGCCGTCGCTGTGGCGGGCGATCAGCAGGATGTCCGGGCATTGCTGGAACACCGAGGCGAACTTCTGCTCGGACAGGCGCAGGGCGTCTTCGGTGCGCTTGGTCTCGCTGATATCGATCATCAGCCCACGCATCACCGGCCGGTGGCCATGCTCGATCATGCTGACGATGTTACGTACCCACAATGGCTGGCCATCGGCGCGGATCACGCGGTAGTCGAGGCTGTGGTCGCGCCCGGCGGCGGTTTCGCTGTCGCAGTAGGCCTGGGCCCAGAGGGCATCCTCCGGGTGCAGGATACTGCGCCAGAAGCCGGGTTTGAGCCAGTCGCCCAGTGGGTAGCCAAGCAAGCCTTCGGCGTGGGGCGAGACGTAGCTGTAGGTGAAATCGTTGGCGTCGGCCTCCCAGGCAATGGCAGACAGGCTCTCGATCAGGCTGCGATAGTGGTATTCGCTGCTGCGCAGTTCCTGTTCGAGCGCGATGCGCCGGGAAATTTCCGAACTGAGCCGGCGGTTGATGCGGATGACCACCGCCAGCACGGCTACCAATGCCAGTACTGCGGGCAGGCCATAAACCAGCAGGTCGGACCAGAACAGCCGCTGGTCGACCACGTTGCCCACCCAGCGTTGCTGGATCTGGCTGACTTCGGCGCTGCTCATGTCTGCCATCACTTTGTCGAGAATGCCGACCAGCACCTTCTTGTCGCGGGGGGCGGCCATGGCCAGCTGGTAGCGATAGGGCGTTTCGCCGCTGACGTAGAGGCCGTCGAGCTTGAGCTGGCGCAGGCTCCAGATGCTTGAAGCAAGGTCACCGACCACCGCGTCCACTTCGTCGGTGGCCAGGGCCTGAAGGGTGGAGCTTACGTTGGGCAGGGCAACCAGGTTGAGGTCCGGGTGGTGGGTGCGAAGCAGTTCGTGCGGAGCGTAGTTTTCGACCACAGCGATCTTCAGGCCGTAAAGGTCCTTCAGGTTGCGCGGCTGTGCGCCGCCTTTGTGGGCGAGGATGACGATGGGGAAGTCGAGGTACGGCCGGGTGAAGGCCAGGTAGCCTTGGCGTTCGGGGGTGGACATGATGCCGGGCAGCAGGTCGATACGGCTTTCGCGAGCCTGCGCCAGTACCTCGGTCCAACTGCTGGGTTCGACCGGTTTGAGCGTCACACCCAGGCGTTGCTGGATCGTGGCGATGTAATCGGCGGCCAATCCCTGGTACCGGCCCTCCTGGTCGCGAAACTCGAACGGTGGCCAAGAGGCATCTACACCCAGGCTCAGCTGCGGGTGGGCAGCCAACCAGGCTTTCTCCTCGTCTGTCAGGGTCAGGGCGCCGGCCGTTGTGTTCCACAAAATCAGGAGCAACAACAGGATGGCCGGCATCGGATGCATAGCGGCCTCGCATTCAGGGGGTCTGAATCGAGTGTAGACGGGCATTGCTGCAGCTGTGCAGTGGAAGGGCGGCTTTGTGTTCTGGCTGTCGGAAGGGGTAGGTCGCGAGTAAATGGGGCTGCTGCGCAGCCCATCGCCGGCAAGCCAGCTCCCACCTCGACCGCATTGACCTCAAGCCATGTGCAGTACCTGTGGGCGCTGGCTTGCCGGCGATGAGGCCAGAACAGGCAGTGCAAAGGGGGAAAGAAAAACCCCGGCCTGGGCCGGGGTTTTGTCATCACTCGTCGAGGAAGGAGCGCAGATGCTCGCTGCGAGTCGGGTGGCGCAGTTTGCGCAACGCCTTCGCTTCGATCTGACGGATCCGCTCGCGGGTCACGTCGAACTGCTTGCCCACCTCTTCAAGGGTGTGGTCGGTGTTCATGTCGATACCGAAACGCATGCGCAGCACCTTGGCTTCGCGTGCGGTCAGGCCCGAGAGCACGTCACGGGTGGCTTCCTTGAGGCTTTCGACCGTGGCCACGTCGATCGGGGACTGCATGGTCGAGTCCTCGATGAAGTCGCCCAGGTGCGAATCTTCGTCGTCACCGATCGGGGTTTCCATGGAGATCGGCTCTTTGGCGATCTTCAGTACCTTGCGGATCTTGTCCTCAGGCATTTCCATGCGCTCGCCCAGCTCTTCCGGGGTCGGTTCGCGACCCATTTCCTGCAGCATCTGGCGGGAAATGCGGTTGAGCTTGTTGATCGTCTCGATCATGTGCACCGGAATACGGATGGTGCGCGCCTGGTCGGCGATCGAGCGAGTGATCGCCTGGCGAATCCACCAGGTGGCGTATGTCGAGAACTTGTAACCGCGACGGTATTCGAACTTGTCCACCGCTTTCATCAAGCCGATGTTGCCTTCCTGGATCAGGTCGAGGAACTGCAGGCCACGGTTGGTGTACTTCTTGGCGATGGAGATCACCAGACGCAGGTTCGCCTCGACCATTTCTTTCTTGGCGCGGCGGGCCTTGGCTTCACCGATCGACATGCGACGGTTGATTTCCTTGATCTCGGCAACGGTCAGGCCGGTTTCGGTCTCAAGGTCGATCAGCTTCTGCTGGCAAGCGACGATGGCAGCGTCCTTTTCACCCAGGGCGGCAGCCCACTTGGTGTTGCGCTTGGCCAGGTCACCGCTCCAGGTCTGGTCGGTTTCGTTGCTCGGGAACATGCGCAGGAAGTCGGCACGCGGCATGCGGGCGTCACGCACGCACAGCTGCATGATGGCGCGTTCCTGCTGGCGCAGGCGGTTCAAGGCGTCACGAACACGCTCTACCAGTACTTCGAACTGCTTGGGTACCAGCTTGATCGGCATGAACAGGTCGGCCAGGGCCTGCAGGGCCTCGACGCTTTCCTTGTGGGCACGACCGTTTTTCTTCAAGACCTTGTTGGTGGCCTGAAGCTGGT
>Ga0209676_1000870_pt1 | contig 38752 bp, 33 predicted proteins | sample AraplaCvi_mLB_r2_FD_184282 | JGI IMG/M metagenome (GOLD analysis project Ga0209676, IMG submission 184282) | Arabidopsis root microbial communities from North Carolina, USA - plate scrape MF_Cvi_mLB_r2 (SPAdes) (version 2) | ecosystem: Host-associated > Plants > Roots > Endosphere | place: USA... | reverse complement strand
ACCAGCTTCCGCCTAAATCAGTGCTTATAGGTGCTGGCGTATTATTGTCACCATAAGTTGTACTCTCCGTAATACTGCCATTTGTAACAAATACTAATTCATTTTCTGTTAACTCAATGTTCTTTTTCACACCATTTTGTTTTAACACTAAAGTATGAGCTACTTTTTTGTCTCCCACTTTATCAACTAAAACATTCTCTACAACAGTATTAAATTGGAAATCAACATTATGGCTTTCTAAATATTTAATCATAGGCAGTACTAACGATTCGTACTGATTATATTTCGTAAATTTTAAAGCAGATAAATCAGGTAGACCCCCAACATGGTGAATGAAACGCATAATATAACGACGCATTTCCATTGCTGAATGCCATTTTTCAAAAGCAAACATCGTTGACCAATATAGCCAGAAGTTTGATTCAAAGAACTCTTCAGAGAAAACATCTGTAATTTTCACATCGTCTAACTTCTCTTCAGGAGTAAAGAATAATTTAATCATTTCTTCAGAAGATTTATCAGATAATGTAAACTTGCCATCATCCTCAAGTCTTTGCCCTCTATTATCAATCAATCTACATTTAGAATAGTTAGGATCCTCTTTGTTTAACCAATAAAATTCATCTAAAACAGAAGCGTTTTCTACTTCTAAAGATGGGATTGAACGGAATAAATCCCATAAGCACTCAAAATGATCTTCCATTTCCCGACCACCACGGATAATAAAACCTCTTGTCGGATTTAGAATACCATCAAGGCTACCTCCTGAGATATCTAGCTCTTCGAGAATATGAATATTCTCTCCCTTCATTTGACCATCACGAATTAAAAAACATGCGGCTGACAGTGAAGCTAACCCCGAACCAACAAGATACGCTGACTTCTCATCAACACCCTCAGGTTTTTTAGGACGTGCGAAAGCCTCATAATTACCATTACTGTAATACATAATACCGCCTCCATAAACTATTATCGTGATATAGCATACCACCAATTCGCATGATAATGGTAAAATGAGAGAGAAATTAACAAAAAATTCAATATTACAGTTAAACATTACATATACATATACCCTATTATTTGACATAACAATTCATTTCATTTTTATAAATTGTTTATCAATATCTTTTAAATAAAGGATTTTATGCAACACCTAAAATTAGATTGGCATTGTAGCGGTTAAACTATTAGGAACTTGGATTTATTGAATGATTTCCTTCTATACTATTAACCTTAAGAAGGTCCTAAGTCGTTATAGTACACAACCTTTCAAGTGCAGCTTCACATAATTACTATAGTAAGAAAACAAAAAAACAGTAATTCAACTTTTTAATTCAATCTGTTTTACCTAAATTTTGTAAAATCTACTTTTTAAACTTCTATGCAAATTTATTATCCTACGAATAATTTTACATCCTCCACTATTCTTGATAAACCACTTAATGTAAGCGCTGTAAACGAATTTTCAAACGTATAAAAATAAACAAAATTAATATATTTAAAAAAATAATGTTTGACACTTAAAAGGACGGTATGTAGAATAGGACGAGTGATTATGAGAATCATTATCAATTAAGATGAGAACCATATTTTTTTATTATCGATTGAGAATATCTCTCATTCAAAAGAATATATGTTGTTAGTTAGGATGGTTAACGAATGGAAGCAAGCGCAAAGAGCGTAGAACAACAAGAAGCGAATATGAAAAAGATTAAGAGCAGACCGCTTATAGCTTCTATTATTTTAATAGCAGGTACGATTTTATTAGCTTTAAGTATGAGCACGTCCATTTCATTTGGAGCAGCAGATATTAGTTTAAAGACTGTCTGGCAAGCTGTTTTTCAATTTGATGATTCACTTACACATCATAATGTCATTTGGGAGCTTCGCATCCCGAGAGCAATTGGAGGAGTAGTCGCTGGTGCGTTTCTAGCTGTATCTGGAGCAATTATGCAAGGTATGACACGTAACCCTCTTGCCTCACCTTCTTTAATGGGGATTACAGATGGTGCGGTATTTGGAATTGCCATTACATATGCTTTTTTCCCTAATTCCCCATACATAATGTTTGTTTTTGCTTCATTTATTGGTGCTGCATTTGGTGCAAGTATTGTATATGGTGTGGGTTCGTTCTCACCAGGAGGGCTAACACCTGTTAAATTAGCGTTAGCTGGTGCAGCGATTAGTGCACTGCTTGGGGCCATTTCGTCTAGTATCGCACTTTATTTCAATCTTGCTCAAGAAGTAAGCATGTGGAATGCAGGAGGCGTTTCAGGTGTGAAATGGGTAAGTATTGAAATGTTGCTACCAATTGGACTGCTTTGTCTTGTTATTGCCATATTATTGTCAAGATACATTACTATTTTAAGTTTCGGTGAAGAGATTGCAATTGGACTTGGGCAAAATACAACCTTCATTAAATTTATAGGTACTGTACTTGTGCTTGTTTTAACGGGCTCAGCTGTATCTATGGCAGGCTCTGTCGGATTTGTTGGACTTGTTATCCCACATATGACGCGTTTTCTCGTCGGATCCGATTATAGATGGGTCATTCCATGTTCAGCAGTACTAGGTGGGTTATTAATAGAATGTGCAGATATGTTATCGCGGGTGATCAACCCTCCATTTGAAACGCCAATTGGTGCAATTACAGCTTTAATCGGTGTTCCATTCTTCCTTTATTTAGCTCGTAATGAAGGGAGAGGGAAAATATGAGGCAACGTATCTTAACAACAAAGAATATTTCAGTTTTAGCTATTTTAGCTTGCCTAATTGTATCAGTATTTCTCATTAGCTTAAATACAGGAACGTTTAAAATACCGCCAATAGAAGTATTGAAATCGTTAATTGGTTTAGGTTCTGAAGAACAATCAGTCATTTTATTCGAGTTTCGTATGCCTCGTATGGTTATTGCTATTTTAGTTGGCTCAGCGCTGGCGATATCAGGGGCTATCATGCAAGGTTTATCTCGAAATCCACTTGCTGACCCAGGCATCATCGGTATAAATGCTGGTGCCGGATTAACAGTTGTAGTTTTCGTCTATTTTTTCTTCGGGAAAGTTGGAACCGGTACGCCACTATCTGTATTCATTCTTCCGTTATTTGCGTTAGTTGGTGCATTATTAGCAGCGGTTATTATTTATACGCTAGCTTGGAAGAACGGTGTTTCATCCACTCGTTTAATTCTTGTCGGTATTGCAGTTGCAGCAGGATTCGGTGCTGTTAGTTTAATCTTCTCGATGAAAATGACTTCAAATGATTTTCGTTTTGCAACTATTTGGTTGGCAGGGAGTTTATGGGGAACCGATTGGAAATTTGTATTAAGTGCACTTCCTTGGATGCTCATATTTATACCAATTGCATTTTGCAAGGCACATGTATTGAATGTCATGAATTTAGGAGATGCAGCAGCGGTTGGCCTTGGTCTAAATGTAGAGAAAGAAAGACGTAAGTTATTATTTATCGCCGTTTGCTTGGCCGGTGCATCGGTAGCCGTTGCTGGTGGAATTGGATTTATCGGATTAATGGCACCCCATTTGGCAAGACGCCTTGTTGGGGGGAAACATCAAATTATGTTACCGACAGCAGCATTAATTGGCACGCTTCTATTACTATTTGCAGATTTAATTTCAAGAAGTGTACTAACAACCTCAGAGATACCAGTCGGTTTTGTTATTTCTATTATTGGTGCACCCTATTTTATTTATTTACTTATGAGGACAAAATAAAAGGAGTCTTTTTTAATGGTAACTTTAGCAGTTGATTCGATATCCGTTGGCTATAATGAAGGATTAATTATAGATGGACTATCAGTGGAGATCCCCGAAGGAAAGATTACAACGATTATTGGACCAAATGGATGTGGGAAATCTACATTGTTAAAAGCAGCTTCTCGCATCTTAAAGGCAAAACGCGGGTCTGTTTATCTTGATGGAAAAGCAATTGAGAAACAGTCAACGAAAGAAATTGCAAAGAAAATGGCAATTTTACCGCAGACTGCAGAAGTGCCGACAGGTCTTACTGTGTTTGAGCTTGTTTCATATGGTCGTTTTCCACACCAAAATGGATTTGGAACGCTGAAGGAAGAAGATTATCGCTATATTCACTGGGCACTTGAAGTGACAGGGATGACAGAATTTGCAAACCGTTCAGCAGAAGCTTTATCAGGTGGCCAACGCCAACGAGTTTGGATTGCGATGGCGCTTGCTCAAGGAACGGATTTACTTGTATTAGATGAGCCGACAACTTACTTAGATATGGCTCACCAGTTAGAAATATTAAAGTTATTGAAAAAATTAAATCAGGAAGAGGGCCGTACAATCGTGATGGTCATTCATGATTTAAACCATGCTTCTCGTTTTTCTGATCATATGGTTGCTTTAAAAGCTGGTAAACTGATGCATCAAGGAACTCCAGACGAAGTAATGACAAGTGACACACTTCGAAATGTGTTTGAAATTGAAGCACTAATCGTTTCGTGTCCTGTAAACAGTAAGCCTATTTGTTTAACTTACGATTTAACATTAGTTAATAATCTATGACAGGAAAATGCATACTAGGAAATCCCTCTTCCCCTCTTAAATAGATAGAGAGGAAGCATTCTAATGGGTGCTGAGCTCCTCACATAGCCTGAGAGGCTGAACACCCATTAGAATGAAATGGGTCGTAGACAAATTATCCGGGAGGAACAAAAATATGAAGAAATTTAAACTATCGTTACTAGCAATGGTATTAGTTGTTACATCTATACTATTTGCAGCTTGTTCTTCAGATAAGAAAGAAGAAGAAAAGACCGACGCAAAAGCAGAAGAGCGTACGGTAGAACACGCTAAAGGGGAAATTAAAATCCCTGCTAATCCAAAGAAAATTGCTGACCTTAGTGGTTCAACAGAAGAATTATTAATCTTTGGCATGAAACCAATCATTACTGCAAATACGTCTCAGGAAGAGATTGATCCACATATTGCAGATAAATTAAAAGATGTAAAACCCGTCGGCTCAGCATGGGGTGACAAAATTAACATCGAAGCAGTAGCTGCTACAAAACCAGATTTAATTCTTATCAATGATCGTCAAGAAAAAATCTATGATCAACTATCTAAAATTGCACCGACTGTTATGTTAAAAACTCCATTAGATCAATGGCGTCCAAAGTTCGAGGAGTTAGGCAAAATCTTCGATAAAGAAAAAGAGACAGAAGAATGGTTCAAACAGTATGACGAAAAGGCAAGCAAGTTACACGACAAAATCGTTGCTAAAACTGGTGACGCGACGTTCATGAAAATGGCAGCATATCCAAATGCATTCCGTGTATACGGTGACTATGGTTATGGTAGCGTACTCTTTAAAGATTTAAAATTACCAGCAGTTCCAGGTACACCAATGGATGAACCATTAGTACAAGTACAAAAAGAAGCTTTAATTGACTACAATCCAGAATACCTATTCGTATTTACAACCGGTGACGGTTCTGAACGTTTAAAAGAATTCCAAGAAGAAACAATTTGGAAAAACATGAACGCAGTTAAGAACAACCACGTATTTATTATTAAAAATGATGCAGTCAATAAAGGATACTTCCCTCTTGGTAAAGAAATGATTTTAGATGAAATTGCTGAATTTGTTTTAGGGAAATAATAAAAGATAGAATCACCTTCGTTATTCGAAGGTGATTTTATCTTTTCTACCCTTTTACGAATAATTAACTTAATCACTCTTATTTTATAAATCGTATAAATCGTTTCTTCCCAATTTGTAAAACTTCATCATTCATTAAGATTTTATCAATATCATCTACTGTAAGTTTTTCACCATTTAAAGAAACGCCATTTTGTTTCATTAAACGTATAAATTCACTTTTACTTTTAATATAGTCTTTGGCAATTAATGAGGGAATAATATCTAGTACAGATTCTTTTCCTATTTCAATTACTATCGAGGGTATGTTATCAGGGATTTTTTTCTTTTGAAATGCTGTTTCAAAATATTGCTTCGCTTCCTTCATAGACTTTCCCCCATGATACAAAGTAGTAATAATTTCTGCTAACTCTAGTTTGATATCTCGCGGATTTTCACCTTTTAATAATCGCTCTTCCACTTCTTTAATCACGTTAGGATGTTCATCTGTTGCAAGTTCAAAATATTTAATAATTAATGCATCAGGTACTTCCATTACTTTTTTGAACATTACTTCTGGTACTTCATTTACGCCAATATAATTCCCTAAGCTTTTACTCATTTTTTCAACACCATCTAAACCTTCTAATAACGGCATGAAAATGGCAATTTGTTTCTCAAGCCCTAAATGCTTTTGTAATGTGCGCCCCATTAAAATATTAAACGTTTGGTCGGTACCGCCTAATTCAATATCAGCAAAAGTTTCGACTGAATCATACGCTTGCATTAAAGGATAGAAAAATTCATGAATGCCAATTGGCACCTGATTGTTATAGCGCTTTTGGAAATCATCACGTTCTAACATACGCGCTACAGAAGTCGTCGCAGCTAATTTGATAAACTCCTCAAACGTTAACGTTGATAACCACTCACTATTAAAACGAACAGCAGTCTTTTCCTTATTTAAAATTTTATAAATTTGCTCACAATATGTTTTAGCGTTTTCCTTTACAATTTCATCACTTAACGCAATGCGCCCTTTTGCTTTTCCTGTTGGGTCTCCTATACGCCCCGTAAAATCGCCAATAATAATGACCACTCGATGACCTAAATCTTGCATTTGTTTAATTTTCCGTAGCACAACAGCATGCCCTAAATGAATGTCTGGCGCAGAAGGATCTAAACCAAGCTTAATCGTTAAAGGCTTTTGTTCCTTAAAAGAATGGTCTAATTTTACTAATAACTCTTCTCTATTAACAATCTTACCTACACCCTTTTGAATAATTTCTAATTGTTCCTCTGGTTTTAAAAACATACAATACAACTCCTTAAATATTGAATTCATATTGCAAGTTCTATAAGAGCAAAAATCAATTTCGCCTTGGCGTAATTACGTCCGAAAGCTAAATCTTCATTCAGCAGATGCTCTTTTGCTAATGAAAATAAAAAAAACGCCCTTTAGGAATTAACCTAAAGGACGCGTATGAACGTGTTACCACCTTAATTTAAGAGTTATTCACATAACCCTTCTCAATAGGTACGGCCAAATGGCGATACCTTTGCAATGATTACGGATGCAAACCCGTCGTAGCCTACTAAAGTTCGGTACGCAGCTCCAAGATGTATTCATTTTAACTTTCCTTGCGCCTCTCATCGACCGGCTACTTTCTGTAAGTTCCATTAAAACTACTCGTTCTCTTCTATGCTTTTACTCTTATACTCCAAACTGTTATCAACAGTTTTTCGTTATGCAAATCTTGTTAATTATTATAGTACCTTTATTTGAATTGTCAATAAATTAAGCTGATACTATTTTTGTAAAGACGATAAGAACACTAAATTATGTTGTTTCTATACATTATCTTACTAACATTATGCCTTACGGTCTTATGGCCGGCTTTAGTACCTTTACCAATGGCTATAAGCATAACGTCTAAATACCTTTCAGAAATATTTAAGATATCTTTTAATTCCTTAGAATCATAGCCTGACATAGTAATTGTGTCAAAACCAGCTTCATTTGCTAACAAAATTAATGACATTGACGCAAGACTCACATCTCGAGTTAATTCTAGTTTTAAATCTTCTTTTGATTTATTTTCATAATAATTTATTGCCGCATTCGCTAAATAATCTCTTAGCGATTCATCAAAATAGCCCGCTTGAAAGCCTTCTTCATGTATCTTAATAATATTATCTTTGTCAAATGCCTGATAATCACCCAACATAACAATTAAAGTTGAAGCTTCTGTCACTTGTTTTTGATTAAAAGCTATAGGCATTAATAAATTTCTTAAATCCGGATCATCAATAATTAAGTATCGAGTAGCTTGAATATTATTTCCATTAGGTGACTAACTTGCGCTTTCAACTAATGACGTTAGAATTTCAGAACTTATGTTATAGCTTGAATCGTAATGTCTAACTGAACGTCTTTTTTCCAAAATATTTTTTACACTCATTGTATCAACTCCGACATTTTTATTTATTGCACCTTTAATTATAGTAAGCAATAATAAATAAGAAAATAACGCACAAAAATGTGGTATAGCCACTTTTATGTGCCTATTTAGGGGAGAAAGCACATGGTTAACTATAATACTGGAATCAACATTTTTATGAATATCGCAGGTGGAAAATGGAAATGTTTAATACTCTTTTTCTTGAGCCAAAAATCTATAAGGACAAAAGAGTTTTATGATTTATTACCTGGAATTACACAAAAGGTCTTAACGGATCAATTGAAACAGTTAGAAAGAGATGGACTTGTACGAAGAGAAATTTTTAAAGAGGTACCACCAAAAGTAGAATACAGCTTAACGGATTTAGGAAGATCATTTGTGCCAGTATTAAACACAATGTGTGCATGGGGTAATAAGTATGCATCTATTAAAGGTATAGATAAAGAACAACAAATCTATTGTGATCAAACTTTACCTGATGGTCCGCAATCTATAAATTAGGTAAACAAAATCGAAAACAATATGGAGTTACTAGTATATACATATAAAAAAGAGGACAAGCTTTGTCCTCTTTTTTTATTACTCCCTAGTTTGTGTGGTTGGCTTTAATAAGAACCAAACAATTACTAAAGTTCCTAGTGCTAATATAAAAGTTCCCATATAAATAAAATGTACACTTGAAGCTAATGCTTCTTGCGATTCGGTTACTACGTTTGCTGTAGTTCCTTCATGTCCTCCAGAAGTTACAAGATCAAGATTTTTAATACCACGTGCATGAATCATCGTATTGAACATCGCCCCGAAAACTGCGGCTCCTAATGTTTGGCTAAACGTATTGATAAATGTGTTTAAGCCAATTGCCGTCCCGCGCGTATGATTTGGAACAGCTGCTTGAATTGTTACCATATAGATAGGTGTAATAAGCCCCATCCCTAAGCCGAATAACCCAACTGCAACATAAATTAGGAATGCTGGTGAATCTGTCGATAATGTAAATAATGAAAAGGCAGCAACCGAAAGAACGCTAGCTCCAAGTAGAATAATTTGTTTTGTATTTAGACTACCAACTAATTTACCTGAAAAAATAGTGCCGAATGTCCACATTACAGGTAGTGGCATTAAAATGAGTCCGGCGTCTGTGGCGTTTTTTCCTAATACACCTTGGCTCCAAATCGGAAGATACATTGTAATACTAATAATCATTGCACCCGAAATAAGTGTTAGTATATTAATAATAGATAATGTACGGTTAGAGAAAAGTGCTAGCGGAATTAATGGTTCCGGAGATTTTTTCTCAATGAATAAGAAAATAATGAATGAAACAGCTGCAAAGATTAAGAGACCAACAATTGTCATGTCCCCCCAGTTTTGCTGACTGCTACCTGTTAATAACGCGTATAGTAGAGCGATTGTACTTAAAGAGAATACTGTTGCACCAAGATAGTCGATATGATGCTTAGCAGGCTTAATAGATTCTTTATAATAAATAACAATCATTATGCAAGCGATAATTCCAAATGGAACGTTTAAGAAGAAGATATAGCGCCAAGAAAGGGAATCGACTAAAAATCCGCCAACTAATGGTCCGATCACACCAGAGATACCCCAAACAGCACTAATCCACCCCTGTGCTTTTGCACGGTCTTTCACTTCGCTATATAAGTCACCAATGATTGTCATTGTTATTGGCATAATAGCGCCAGCACCTAGACCTTGAAGGGCACGAAAGACGATGAGCTGTTCCATCGATGTAACGATACCGCAAAGTGCAGAGCCAACTAAAAATATTGTAGCTCCGATCAGTAAAACTTTTTTACGACCGAATAAATCAGCCAGTTTCCCGTAGATTGGAGTCGAAACAGCTGTGGCAAGCATATAAATTGCATAAACCCAACTAACAAGTTCAACACCTGACAGATCATTCGTAATACGGGGGATTGCTGTACTAATAATTGTTCCTTCTACAGCAGAAAGAAATGTCATTAACATTAATGATAAAATAACTTTTTTTCTCATACTTTTCCCTTTCACTTTCATCTAGTTAAAAACCCAATATATAGCTAAGTTTTTTTAATTATATATCAACTAAAACTATGTATCTTCTAAATCGTCAATTTGAATACCTCCACCATTGAATCGGATTTCAATAAGGATATCAATAAAACAATTATCGTCAGACCCCGTTAATTTCTCCCTCATCAATAAAAAAGAAAGTTACATATTACCCTTCTTGATAATTGCTCATTATATAATTCACAAGACAATCATTAATTTTAACACAAATACCCATAAAAAAAACCATCTCAAAGAGAAGCTAAAGAAGTGATTGATGTGAAGTGATAATAAAGTTGTAAATTGAGAAAGTAGAATAACGGAGCGTCATAGTTAATCTCATTTAAAAGTGCTTGTTACTTTAATCAAAAGCCCAACTTCTCTGCAAATTAATATAAAAGAAGCTGGGTTTTTACGTTACATCATTTAGTAGGAGTAAGATTTTCAATTAAAAATATATCTCTTCAAGTTCTGTTAAATTCCCACTGGTTTCGCCAATCTGACATACTAATCCACTAAATATTTTTAGCTATATAAAAATCATATGGTAATCTTCTTCCGGAAAGTCCTTAGGTTTATAATAAGTCATTTACAATCTCATAATAAAAGCAGACGGCGATATAGAAGCCCATTATAGAACTTCTAAGCCATCTGCTTGTACTTTTAAGTTGGAGAAAAGGTAGTTACTCTTCCAAAGTCTCCAATTCTACACTTCTCCATTTTTACGTGCTGCCATTTCATCTTGCATTTCTTCTTTTAATCCTTCAATTGACTTTTGACGTCGCTTATTTTTTTCTTTAATCATTTCACTTTGCATAGGGTCTGCAAATTCCAAACTAATCTCCGCTTCATGGAGTTTTTCTTCAGTGTTCTTAACGATATCTCGAATTCGTTCAACATTATTGGATCTATCATCTGGTTTTGAGTGTCTTGAATTAGCCATGGTAACCTCCTAAAATTTCGACGTTACAATTAGTTTGTATTTTTTTTAAGTTTATATGTACACTAATTTTCACCAAGAAAAGTCAGTGCTTTTGCCATTTTGGCACGGATATGCAAATAGACTATGACCCCCATCATTTATTTTTAACACTCTCTGTGTTCTCACTTTTTATTGAGGAATGTTCCTTTAAATCCGTCCAAAGTTTTGATTGTGAAGCGTTAAGATAAAATCACCTTCTTAAATTCTTCTGACCACTTGCGCTCTTTTTAAATTCACAACCTCAGAAACTCTAAGATGTGCATTCTGTATTTCCTGAATTTTACCTTATATCCCTATTAATAAAGGTTTACTGTTGGTTTATAAATAGATATTATGTACGGAATTATTATGTGCTTATAGAGATAGATGAAACGAGAGGGAATTGTTAAATGGTTTAAAGATGTAAAAGGTTATGATCGTATCATGCTTGACGGTGAGGATGGAAATCATGTTTTTTGTTCATTTTAATTTTGAAAAAGAGGTTTACTTACTGTTGAGTAACAGTTAATAAACCTCTTTTTGTTATTCACAAATGTTTCATACATCACGACTAATTTGTATGTGTAACGATTGAGTTGTGTACAGGCATTAAAACAACTTTAAAGAAGCAGGGATATAACTAATATAAAAAAATTTAAAAGCACGAGAACTCAACTTTTAAAATTGTTGATTTCTCGCGCTTTTCTGATGTGAAATTAAATTTTTCTTTGAAAATATACCTAAGGATACAACTTAGTTGTACATGGGCAAGAAGATGTGAAGAGATAATAAAGTTGCAAACTATTTCTAGAGTAAAAAGCGCAATTTACGAACTAAATGATTATTCAAGTAATAATAAAGTTATAAACTAAAATTACAATTATTCCCTTCGCTCAAAGTCAATAATAAATAATAAAGTTGTAAACTAAAATAGAAGAATATTTTAGCTACTCTCATTTACTCAATAAAAGATTGTTACTGTTTAACTTTATATATATTAGATTTTCAATAAATAATGTATCTCTTCAAGTTCTGTTACAACCGAATCAAATTTTGTTAATGTAGGATAACTTGTTTCTCTTGATAACCTTGTGGACTTAAACTTAGTTAAGTCAGCTAAATCGCTAGAACGTATTTTTTTCCAATCTTCTACATACGAAGAAAAAAATACCAAATCCATAAAATCCGATAGCAATGGTAATTTATCGGTAGCTATTCGGAAATTATTGTTTAACCCTATATGTATATGACATCGTGGGTGGGTCAATTCAGTAAAATCTTCTTCTTTGTCTGAAAAATCGAGTCTTATATAATTAGAACTATAAGTGAAGTCTTTTTCCAGGTCTTGTTCTAATTCATACCAAAGGTCTACTTGTTCGTTCAAATCTATATCTCTAGTAAGGGCCTCTAATAGTTCCGTGTCATATAAGCCAGGATTAGGATAGTAATTTAAATTAGCTTTCGATACATACTTCTTTCTACTGTTATGATCTTGTTTAAAAATATAATTTATTTGAACCATACTATGATCTTTTAATAAAAACAAATATTCACCGTTATTATAAAATCTAAGAAAATTTTGAACATAAGTTTTTGTTTTATCCATTTTAGATTCTATCATTTTACTTGAGATTTTATCGAAATTACAATTTCGGGAACTAAAAGTAGGATTAATTATCAAATTATTACTTAGTAGATTAATGATAGTTTTTTCGATATCTTCTTGTATAATATCATATACACTCATTCTTTAGCTTTCCTCCTAAGAATAAGTCTTTCTAACCTTTTCACAGTCTCTTCATCCATAAACATTTCTAACTCAGATACATCAGATTGACCTAAGATATCAGAAAGCTGCTCAGCCTGATTTTGTAACATCTCTGAACGTTCACCATTTAATGTAAGTAAATTTAATTTTTCTATTGATTTGTATGCTTCTTCTGTAGGGAAATCAAATTTATAATACCCTCCCTTAATATCAGACCACATCTTTAATACTTCTTCTTCAAATCGATCAAAAACATCCTTTTGTCCCGATAAATATAGCCATCCTTTTGCTCTTGTCATGGCTACAAATAGCATATTTCTAAACGTACGTTTTTCATATAAATTATTAGCTAGATAAATTTTTTCACAACCTAATACAAAAACTATAGGAACTTCATTTCCTTTTGCCCTTCTAACAGTTGTTAATGTAACATGATCCTCTCGCATAAAGTCCTTAGCACCTTCGACTAAACCAGGCATAACACTTAAAATTCCACTCTGATATAGATAACTCTGGAGGAATGTTAAACGCTTTTTGCTATCTTTTTGTAAGTCGATAACCATTATATCCTCTGGTTTAACTAATTCATCAGTAATTAATTTTACTATATTCTGTGCTGTTATATTAAGTTCTTCTCCTATATTATTTGCTGAATATTTATTTATAATAGGGAGTTTCTTAAATTCTTTATCTACTTTATTTGGGCTATTTTCATCTGGCCGATTTATGATTGTTTCTTCACCAAACTCTAAACCTTTTTCTACACTAAATCCAAGTGCCTCCCAAGTAGATTTTTCTTTTATAATTTGAACAAAATCATTTTCAGAGTACATACCAAAACCAAAAGCTACTGCAGACATAAGTACATCCTTATGATTTCTATAAGATTTTTTTAATATAAAATCATTCGAAGGTAGCAAGGGAACCTTTAATGAACCATCATCATTTACTCCAAATAATTCCTTTGGCTCTGGCATTTTTGTTGAATTAATAGTCTGTAAATCATCATAAGCCCAAATGATATTCTTAGGTGGTTTAGTTACTTTTTCCAATAATTTAAAAAAGCTTACTGGCATATCTTGAGCTTCATCCAATAAAATATAATCATATTCTTGTTTAAGATTATATGATAGCAAACGTCGACAAGCTTCTTCAAATTTATCCGGATATCCACCCAAATCTTTAACAGCTAAAGGCTTAATTCCATTAGATAAACAAATATTATAATATACTCCTGGACCTGAATATTTCCCACCCCAAGTGTGAATTATTTCCAACATTTCAGGATTAATCTTTTCTCCAGTTAATTTTGAGTAATATTTATTAACTAATTTTGTCACTTGATTATATAAACTATGCGTTGAGAAAGCATAAATAATTTTTGCATCTTTATATTTTCTATGCAATCTCGCTGCTTTTATTGAAAGAATAACTGTTTTACCACTTCCAGCTAATCCTCTGATTCTTTGTGCACCTTCTGCAATAATCATACTAGCATCTAATTGATCCTCGTCAAATAAACTAATCTGTTGATTATTATATGCAATTGCATCCCTAACATTAGAAATGGGTGTATCCACTAGATATTCGCTTTCTTTAGTAAGAATATTAGACTTTTGTATAACACTTAACACTTTTCCCCAATCTTCATCTTCTATATCTGCTTCTGGAACTCCTTCTAAAAGCTTAAAGCTACTGAAATCTTCAAATAATAATGTAACATCACGTCTTTTTAAATTGACACTAATATTTTCTTCGTTTATTAACGGAAAAATTACATACTTATGGATTGGAATTTCATCATAAATTTCGTTTGAGGGCATTTTAATATCATTGTCTAATTTAAAACAATAATCTTTAAAATCTAAGATTTTATTTTTTGTTTTATTTCCTTGCACATTCCAAAACTTATCAGTAATTTCTGTTAAAATCTCCGAAGTATGGTCATAACATAAAAAAACAAAAATACCATACCTTTTTGAACAAACTGTGAATGTTGGTAAAACATTCGATATATTAGCATAATCAGGTTCTTTATAATAAAGTAATGTCTCACTCTCATCTTTAAAAATGTCATCTAAATAATCTTTAAACTTCTTTGCTAATGTGTCTCCCTGGTAAGAAACTAAATCATAAATTTTATCTTCCATATCATACCTCTTCTCAACATATTTCTATAAATCAAAATTTTAAACCTTGATGCAACCTAACGATTACAATTATTGCCTTATCGAGTTCTAACAATTATTTCTTATCTCAAGATTTTATGAACAATAAAATTACTTTCGCTTACATAGTCAATCATTCAAAATATAGTTTAGTATAACCTTCACGCATCAATTATCAGTTTAACACGAAGGATTTTTACATAAAAAAACTTTTGCCTCCATTTAATATGCTATTTTCCCCCTTAGTAATTATGTATTTTATTTAAAAGTTTCACTTATGTAAAATCATACCATTAAAAATGGTAACTAATATTAAGAAATATTGAAATTATATATTATTACATCTTTATTCAAACCCCATCGCAAATTATAAAATCTTTATTTTAAGTCTATTGTTTAAAAAGGGGTGTCCAATTATATCTATGCTACAACATTAATTATAGTTCTTCTATGTAGTTATAATTAATGTTTATAGCATTATGCTCTATGACTAATTTATGTATGTATTGTTTGATTTCTTCTTGTCCACCATTCCTTATTAAAGGCCCAAGATTAGCTGCTTCTGCTACCTTATTAAAAGAAACTTCTTCATTTTTAAACTTCACTTCCAAAATGTCTCTTACTTTACGCTTTCTAAATTCTTCTTTGGATTCCTCTATTGAGTCAATATAATCAGCAGTTAACGGATATCTTTTCCTAACTTGTTGATAATTTTCGCCAAAACCTAATAATTCTTGTATTCTATATTTCGATTTTCTCAATAACTTGCTTCGTTCTTTTTCAATCTTCGACCAAGATGAAATGATATTTCGTGTTTTATCTAAAAAATCATGATCTTCTTCTAAGGAATATTTCTTTTTACTACGATGTTTTCTTTTTTTAACCTCTGGAGAATTTGCTTCTAGCCACTCTTTATCATATTTTATAAGCCAAGCGTATACTGCTCTATTTGTACTACTCAAGTCCTTCCGAGAGTATTCCGGATATTTTGCACGTAAATCTAGCCATATCTTCTTATATCTGCCGGTTTTTTCATTTATCTTTTCATCTTTTTCTAATTGCTTGAAATCTCGATCATTTAACTTTTCTCGATCTCTTAGTATTTTTCTAATGGTTGGTCTAGTCATTTTTGAACGATGAGCAATTTCATTTATTGTTAACCTCTGTTTAAGTAATTCATTAAATTTTTGTTCCCATATATGACCTTTCTCCATTATTCTATTACTAAAATACTCAATTTCTAATGGTGATTTTTCCCATACCCTCATTCGATATACGAATCCACAACTACATTTCATATCCCCTTGAATGTTTCCATTACCATTATGAATGCTGACATCTACTGTCTTAACAACTTTCTCTAAATAATGATCTGCAAAAGGATTCATACAAATCCAAGGGCCATTGCCAAACGGTTTATATTCATATTCATTTTCAAAGAATTCACTAGCAGAACCACATAATAGCCTCATCAATAATAGATGTCTTATCGGATGTAAAGTAGTAATTCTATTATTACCGTTAAATTTAGGTAACCATGAAGCGTTTTGAGAAAAAGAAGAATTCAGCATTTCAAGAAAATCATGCGGATAAAAATCTAACATTAGTTCCTTTAACCTCTGTTTCCTTTTTAGCATAGGGTAAGCTATCCCTTTTATCTCAAGAAGGGTTACATATTTTTCATAAAAGTACTCTTCAGGAAATGCATCAAAATTTTTTTCTAACAAATATGCTACATCTTCTGATAAATCTAATAATGAATCTAATACATTACTCTCATATTTTTCCTGCTCTTTCTTAGTATCTTCAAACCTTGGTAAAACAAATTCCGTGTATTTGTAGTTATTTAAATTTACTGGATGCTTTATTAAAGCTATCCGGTGATTAATACATACAAATATACCTGGTACTTGATGAATTCTATTCCAATATCCTTCACCATACTTCTCAAATTGTACTTTTAAACATTCGGGGCAATAGTATAAACTATCTTTTGATTTTATATCATTTGCTTTATTTCCAAAAAAATCAAACCGCAATCCCTTAAAATTTCCCTCTATTAATTTTTGAATCCACTCCGACTTCTTAAAAGGTCTTACAATAGGAATTATCGTATGGTTATTAATAAAGAAATCTCTAGAAAAGGTACTTGAAAATATTTTTGCTTTAGTTACTAAATTATCTACTCCGACTGGTACTGCAAAGTTAATATGCTGAGTTTTTCCTGTCAGTTCTTTTAAAGTATATGAAGCCACAATATTTCCACTGTAAAAATGGTATCTAGCTAATATACTGTAATAAAATTCATTTTTATAAGGTTGTGGAATGTAAGGTATCATTCTGATCCCCCTTTAAATAGAAAGTTGGGTACTAAAACAGACTTGTTCAATTATAAAACAAGTCTATTTGATATAGTTTCTATTCATTTGGTTTAAAGTACTTTTCTCTTTTTCATTATAACTGTATCATGCCATTTCCCATGTAACTGAGCAATTTATTCTCTCGTACCAACAATTCTAAAGCCCATCTTTTTATGTAATTGAATACTTGAGGTATTTATAGCAAAGATAGATGATTGAAGTGTCCAAAACCTTGCTTTTTCACTCTCTTCAATTAGTATATAGTTTGATCAAAAATATCTCACAAACCGGCATTTTCCTATAAATAAAAGAGATTCCATTTTGAAAAAAGATTGATCAAAATGGAGTGTCTTATTTTGTAATACTAAGATTGATTATTTTCTTCCTATGTTGTTCCTCAATCGCGCCCGATTGCTGAATACCATAAGAGTTTTTAGTTGCTAGTTTAATTGAAGAAAGTTAAATACTATTCTTCATAATTAGGCTGTATATACCCTAACTAAATCGCTTGAGTTACTGCTTCTAACGAAGATGACACATTCAATTTGTCGAATATATGCTGAATATGATTTGAAACTGTACGTTCACTTGTAAAAACAATGGAAGCAACCTCCTTACGCTTATACCCATTAGCTAGCAATTGTAGAATCTGCTTTTCGCTGTCAGTAAATTCTTCCGCAAATCCTGAGGACTTTGGAAAATAGAAAGTACCTTTATTAATCTCTATTTTTGATAGGCTTAAAACGTTTAAACTTTCTTCAAAATGGTGCGACTTTTTCAAAACAGTTCAACTTTGATTTAAACCGACATAAAGAGCTGCTATCAAAATAGCTCCAACAAGCAGTAAATTCAAAAATACCTCTCGAGAGATCGAGGGGTGTTTTTGAATGGTTTTAATACTGAAGTCTTTCTGATCAATTGTTAATGCTTTATTTTTTTACCTCATTTATTATTTCTTTAGCCTATTTTTTTTTGATAACACCATGCAAAAAATCGTGAGCTTATATATTTACATATCGTAATATCGTGATATGATGATATGTATATAAATGATAGTGAGGTGAAGTCGTGACGAAAATTCAATTTGATCAGGTAGATTTATTTAAAGCATTATCTAATGAAGCGAGACTGAAGATTTTATACTGGTTAAAAGATCCTACAACGCATTTTGATACAAAGCGACAAGCGATAGAGGAAATGGATGAAATAGGGGTCTGTGTAAGCCTGATTAGAGATAAGCTTGAGATGAATCAGTCTACTACATCTCAATATTTATCAACTTTACAGCGTGCAGGTCTGGTCGAAGCAAGACGCATCGGAAAGTGGACGTACTATAAACGCAATGAGCAACTGATACATGAGTTAGCAAACTTTATCGAAACGAAGCTATAAATTTTGAGATAATACTAAAAATCGGAAAAGAGGAACTAGTAATGAAAATTGAAATATGGTCAGATTATGCATGTCCCTACTGTTATATTGGAGAAGCAAGATTGGAAAAAGCAATGAATGAGCTAGGAATTAAAGATCAAGTAAATATTGAAATGAGAAGTTTCGAATTAGACCCTGACGCTAGTTACGAAGTCGTATCCAATACAGAAGATCGTTTCGCAAAAAAATATGGTCTATCTAATAGTGCGGCGGCAGAAAGAATTAGACAAATAGAGCAGTATGGTAAAGGAGAAGGTATTGATTTCAAATATTATACTACACGATATACAAACACAATGGATGCTCATCGCTTAACACATTATGCAGAAAAACAGGGAAATAAAACGATTGCAAAAGATTTATTCAAAGCCTATTTCACTGATAATTTAGAGTTGAGCGATAAAAATGTACTAAAAGAAATTGCTGTAAAAAATGGACTAGATGAAAATGAAGTAGAAAAAGTCTTGAATTCCGATGAATTTGAAAGCGATGTACGTAAAGATGAAAAGCAGGCATATGTAATGGGAGTCCGAGGTGTACCTTACTTCTTGATTAATGGAGAAATGACTTTGAGTGGTGCTCAGCATGTCGAAACATTTAAAATGGCCTTAAAAGAAGCAATGCAGGATGATAGTCAGAATAATGATTTGTCAGGAATGAGCTGTGGTATTGATGGATGTAATTAATAATCGAAGCGTTGTACATCAATTAACAGTAAGAGATGTATTTTATGTAAATGCATTTTTATATATTGATCAGGATACGAAACATGGGTTTTTATTTGATCCCGGTGCAGAAGCAGAAAAAATATTACATGTGATAGAATCCAACGGTTATCATATCGAAAAAATATTATTAACACATGGACATTTTGATCACATAGGTGCAGTCGATAAAATTAGAAATGAATTAAATATTCCTGTTTACATGCACGAACTCGGAAGGGAATATACGCAAAATGCGAGAATGAACTTATCTGCTTTATGCAATAGACATATCATAGTTGATGATGTGCATTATGTACAATCAGGTGAAATATTCGAACTGTCAGCTAATTCAGATTTTAAAGTGACGATGACACATACACCCGGTCATGCAATGGATCAAGTTATGTATTATAATGCACAGGATAATGTAGCGTTTGTTGGTGATACAATCTTTAAAGGTAGTATTGGAACCGCTGAATATGAAGGTGGAAATGAACAGGACCTGATGCAAAGTTTAAATTTGATTCTATCATTGCCAGAGGACGTTGTTTTATATAATGGTCATAGTGGTAAAACAACTGTAGGTGATGAGAAGAAAAGACTCAGCATATAAAGGGTAAGTGACATATTTTCTGTTGAGTACAGGAAATATGTCATTTTATTATTGTTTATTGTAAAAAAGTAGGAACAGAATATAATGTCCATGTTTTAGAGGTCAATTGCTGTTGTTTAGATATTTTTGCACCAAAACCTTTAAAAGTGACTCATGCTATAAATTATAAGCAAAATTAATGAAGAGAATAGAGATGAAATAAGATGATAAATAACTTAGGGCGTATTAATGAATTAGCGAAAAAACAGCGTGAAGAAGGTTTGACAAGTGCTGAACGGATTGAGCAACAAGTATTACGCAAAGACTACTTACGCGAAATTCGCGGACAAGTTCGCGAAACTTTTTCAAAAATGACTGTACTCGATTCACTAGGAAATGATGTAACACCGGATAAATTGCGTAGAGAAAAGGAAATAGATTCACGGGAAGTATAAGCTTAGAAGAAGCACTTACATTCCACGTTAATGGTGATACGCAAATGTGTAGCCGCATGCATTCAATGTAAGCTTTGCAGGATGTGTTGAATCGTTTTTAGTAAATCTTAATATGGCGGGTAATTGTGCATCAAGTGGATCGTCGTGCACAGAAGCTTCGATTGGCCCGTTACTTGTCTTGATGGCAATGTGTGGACATGGTGCTGAAAAATTACGTAATTGAATTCGTTTTAGCTTCGGTTAAGGCTTGACAGAAGAAGATATAAAACAGGCAGTGGAAAAAAAGCTATTGTGAAAAGATTGGTGAATTAAGAAAAGAAAAGGTGACCTTAATGAAAGAAACAAAAGACCCCTCGCAAATACGTGTCGTTGTTGGCATGTCGGGTGGGGTGGATTCTTCGGTTGCTGCGTACCTGTTAAAACAACAAGGCTATGAAGTAATCGGGATTTTTATGAAAAACTGGGATGATACAGACGAAAATGGTGTTTGTACAGCTACAGAAGACTATGATGATGTTATTAAAGTGTGTAACCAAATTGGTATTCCATATTATGCAGTTAATTTTGAAAAGCAATACTGGGATAAAGTTTTCACATACTTTTTAGAAGAATATAAAGCAGGCCGCACACCAAATCCAGACGTTATGTGCAATAAGGAAATTAAGTTTAAAGCTTTCCTCGAACATGCGATGAGTCTTGGTGCTGATTATCTGGCAACGGGCCACTATGCACGTATTGATCGGAGTGGTGATGGCGAAGTATTAATGTTTCGTGGTGTCGATGAAAATAAAGACCAAACGTATTTCCTAAATCAATTAACACAGGAGCAGCTTAAACATGTTATGTTCCCAATTGGTGATATTGAGAAAAAAGAAGTGCGTAAAATTGCTGAAGAGGCAGGTCTTGCAACAGCGAAAAAGAAAGATTCAACAGGCATTTGCTTCATTGGCGAACGTAACTTTAAAGAGTTCCTAAGTAAATTCCTACCAGCACAACCTGGAAAAATGGAGACAATGGACGGCGTGGTAATGGGACAACATGACGGGCTAATGTACTATACACTTGGTCAACGTCACGGGCTTGGTATTGGTGGCGACGGTGAGCCATGGTTTGTTCTTGGAAAAGACCTAGAGCGTAATGTATTGCTTGTTGGCCAAGGTTTTCACCATGATGCATTGTATTCTACTTCATTAACAGCAGTGAAAATGAGCTATACTTCGACAAAAAAATTACCTCGTAAATTTTTTTGCACAGCGAAATTCCGTTATCGTCAAACAGATACTCCGGTTGAAGTCGAGATTTTAGAAGATGGCAGTACACATATTACATTTGAAGAACCGGTTCGTGCCATTACACCGGGACAAGCAGTTGTTTTATATGACGGCGAGGTATGTCTTGGTGGCGGTACAATTGATGAAGTGTTTAAAAACAACGAAAAACTAACATATGTAGGATAAACTTGTGAGAAGACTGCTTAGGCAGTCTTTCGCTACGTAGAGGTGTGGAATTGGATATGGATTTTGGTAGGAAAATCCATATTCAAAGTAAGCTTCATTTCTTCGGTATCTTCATCTAGCTCCAGTTGAAATCAGGTGGAGTGCATAATCTGTGCGAACTATCATTTTTTGACGTCGTATTCACTTACTAAAAATAATAAATACTCGCTATTGTAAAAGACAAGGAAGAAGTCTTTTTGGACGTCAAGTTGGGGGCATTATCAGCGGGCGTACCTTTACGGGACATGCTCATGATATTATTGTGTGCAAAAATTAAATACCTTAGCAATTTAAATCAAGCCACACATAAACACCATTATATATCTATTTAAAGGGATATTCTCTTAACATAGGAGGTATAACTAATTGGTTATGAATATAAATTTGAATAACCTTCAAATATTTTTGAAAGTCGCAGAAAAAATGAATATTACAGAGGCGTCTAAAGAGTTATTTATTTCACAGCCAGCAGTCAGTAAGGCGGTAAAAAATTTAGAGGAATCCCTGAATATTAAATTGTTTAATAGGGATAAGAAAAATGGACTAACGCTCACTGAAGTGGGAAAAGAAATTCTTATATTAGCGAGACAATTGAAAGGTATTGAGAATAAAATATATCAAGTTGCTAATCGGGAAAATAAACTTCTCAGTGGTAAGGTTAAGATTGGCTCTGTTCCTGCTGCATCAACAAATATTCTACCTGAGCCCATCGCATTATTCATGTCGAAATATCCACTTGTAAATATAGAATTAGCAGAAGGAACCTCAAATCAAATAAAAGAATGGGTGAAGGATCGAACTGTTGATATAGGGATTAGTATATCTCCCTTTGATCCATATGAATTTGAAATACTATACCATGATTATATGGTCGCAATACTTCCTCATAATCATCAATTAAGTCAAGAAAAAATTATTGACCTAGAAAAATATTGTAATGAAATTATTTTTTGCAAAGGAGGACACGAAACCGCCATATCAAACATGTTTCAAAAAAATAATATTGATTTTAAAGAGAATCTAACAGTCCAAAATGTCGAAACTTTAATTACTATGGTCAAAAATAATTTAGGTATAGGTGTTACTTCAAACTTTACACTTTCTTCTGTAGCTCATAATTTACTCGTAAAAGATATTAATCCAAAGATAACTCGTGATATCGGTATAATTGCACACTCATTTGATGAAGTAACACCTGCTACAAAAGAATTTATAAACATCATGAATCAATTTCATAAATCTGAAACTTTTTCTGATCAAGATATTAACTAAAAAGTAAAAATGCAACAAACAGGAAAGGGTTTTAACGAAGGAAATCAAGTTAAGAAGAAAACGCGTGGAAACCCACGCGTTTTCTTCTTTGAACACCTTTCCACAGATTCCTATTTAGACCTTTCCTTGTAATCAGGCGAAGGAACCCCACAAGACCCCGGGGACGGCTCCGTTATTCCAAGGTTCGATTGGCAGCGAGTCTCCGCTCCCTCACTCTATTCACGCTCGATTTTCACTTCGAAAAAGCAGTTAAAATCCGCATCAAACTTGATCGGATTGAGGGAATTAGTTTTACCGAAGGGAGCACACTTATACATAGGCCAATGTTCCATGCGACGACCTCCGGTTGTGGTTCTTGTTTCGCGGAAATTTGTGTTTTCTCCGGCTGCAAAATAACTGGAGGGTACTTCTGTACCTCCCCAGGTCATTTTTCCCTCCGCGAGCCTTAGATTTGTAAATGGTTTGTTTGTCAAATTTTTTGCTCCCAAACCTTGGAAAGTTACTCCTTAACTTTAAGTATAATTTTCCCAATATTCTGATTCTCTTCCATATGCGTGTGAGCTTTTCCTACCGTTTCGATAGAAAACGTCGTGTCAATAATAGGCCTTATTTCTCCGCGTTCTAAATAAGGTGTTACGATTTCAGCAAAGTCATGGGTTAAAAGAGCTTTGTATTCATCACTTCTTGGGGTTAGTAATGTCCCTGTTAATTGGATGCACTTTGACATCAAGGTAAATAGGTCTATCTTTTCCAATTCACTTCCGCCCAGTATACCAATAAGGACCCACCGACCTTCTACTTTAATGCTTGCGAGGTTTTTCTCCCAATAATCAGCGCCGATAAAGTCTAAAATCAAGTCTACACCCCTACCATTAGTGGCTTTTAGTATCTCTTCGTCGAATGACTGCTCCTTGTAATTTATAAGTACATCAGCACCAAGTTCTTGGCAGAAGGCAAGCTTTCTTTTAGAACCAGCAGTAACGATAATCTTCGCGTCGCAAAGTTTTTTTGCCAGTTGAATAGCTGCTGTCCCAACTCCACTTGCACCTGCATGAATTAGGACGGTTTCTTGTTTTTGAAGCTTACCGATCCAAAATAACGTTTGGTAAGCAGTTAGGAATACTTCAGGAATGGCGGCCGCTTCTTCAAACGATAAAGACTTAGGAATTTTCATAGCCCGATTAGCTGGCATGACTACATACTCACCGTAACCACCGCCGTTGACGAGACCCATTACCCTATCACCTATAGAAAATGAACTCTCACCGTTGACTTGGACCACTGTACCAGCAATTTCAATGCCTAAGATAGGATTTGTTAAATATCCCATTTTCCCTTCACGCGTTAATATATCTGTGCGATTTACCGCTGCTGCATGAACTCTTATAAGCAATTCTCCCTCTCCAGGTTGGGGATTTGGTAGGTCAACAAGTTCAAGTTGATTTGGACCACCTGCTTTTTTTACTATAACACCTTTCATATTAACATCTCCCTATAGCTCTTGAATTAAGCGATTTTTAGTTCTTGTTTTCACTTTATCTACCCATTTATCTTTCCCTTCTTCAATTCGAATTGAAATTTTAAAAGTAAGAATTTATATATATATTAGTAATGTGTGGTGATAGCTAACATTTTCAAGACACTTTTTTTAGTTTTTTTATTGAAGTTCTTTTAAACCTATAGGTATTCATAAAAATGCTAGTACATATAAAAAATGCTCCGATAATAATATTAAATGTTATCTTCTCCCCAAGTTGTAGCCATCCGAATATAAGACCTAAAATAGGAACAAACATTAATGCCATAGATGCTTTCGAAGCATCCATTTTATTTAGTACCCAATACCAAACTACAAATGTAAAGGCAGTAGAAAATAAACCATTAAATAATGTTGATAAAATTGCTTCATTAGACCACTGGATTGAAGGGTTTGGTTCTAATATTAAAGAGAGAATGAATAAAAATATTGCTCCCATAATAAGTTGCCAGGCAGTCATATGAATGATGTCTTTATTTTTGGAGTTTAGTTTGTTATAAACATTTGCTGATGCCCAACTAAAAGCCGAAATTAATAATAATAACTCTCCAAATACTACTTTTTTATCGAAATTAATAAATTCTATTCCTAAAATAAATAAAAGGCCGATTAGACCAAATATCAATCCAATCATTTTATACATATTAATTTTATCATTTAATTTAAAATGACTAATAATGGTGACAAATATAGGCATTGTGTACACCAAAACAGAAGATTTCCCTGAATCTACAAATTGCATACCATAAGTCATTATTCCCATATAGCCTAAAGGCATTAATAAGCTCATTACCAGATAGGTTTTAAAATTACCTTTACCTATAGAGAGCCTTTTTCTTTGTACTAGGAGGATGATAAATAAAGCAATCGCCCCTATTAATAAACGCAAAGAGGTAAATAAAAATGGGGGTATGTCACTTATGGCTATTTTCATTGTAACCCATGTATATCCCCAAATGAGAGTAACAGAAGTAATGCCTAACAGAACTTTAATCATAATAAAAGCCTCCGCGTTATTATTTTTAATATGTCATTAATAGTATGTTACATCCGTTCATTACTGAAATATATTTTTCACATAAGGTATATAACTAAATGGTTATGACGTATCTCAAATAGGAATAGAAGGGTATCATTATCAATAAAAACTTTTAATTAGCCCATTAAATGCTTTAATGATGTATATTGGGTACAAAAATGAGAGTCAAATGGAAAAGGCTTTACTCAAAATAGATAAATAAGAAAAGGACCAGGAGAGCATTCAGCTATCTTGGTCCTTGTTTGTTCTCTTCTTTTTATTTTTAGTTATAGTAGGAAATCCATACTTCTCTGATTCAGCACGAACGCCTTCTAGTAGTTTCTTTTTCTTTTCATCTGTCATAGTTTTGGCCACCTTTCGTTTGAAATTAGTCTGGCCAATTTACTTTTTTATTATACGTATGACTCCCCTAGCGGCAGCATAATTGAAGATAACTCTAGACCACTAAGTCAGTTACTTAAATTAAAAGTATAAAATGGAGGTGCTCTATGACAACGAAAGGGCAAAGGAAGGTAAGAAGTGATAAGAAGATGGATCTGAAACCTACTCTTACAATCGAGCTGAAGGACGCTATTTATCGGCTATCGTATGTTACCAATACACTAGTTAAAGATGTATCTGCACACCTGTGTGCCGTTGCAATTGATAGTGTTGAAATTATGAAAAGTATAGCTAAACATTTTCAGCGTGACATCCGTAAATAGCACCTTTTATTTAGGTAATACCGCAAATGATAGTGTAGTCTAGACGGAGAAATTCGAATTCATTATAACTTCGAAAATCCGTTTAAAACGCAAATAGAAGACAGTAACCTAGATGGTTAGCTGTCTTCTTTAAAAAGGATTAATTCACTTCTTTTAAAATGAGTTGCGAGACGCACTCGACGTGTTTGGAGTGTATGAACACATTTGGGTTTAATTATATAGTTCTGGTTCCTATTAAGCGTGGTTTTGGGAGGTTTTTAATCATTGTAAGGTAACCTTTCATAAAAGAATGTTATTCAATAATATGGCCCGATTGTTGAATAAGAAAAAAGCCTTGTTTGTAAAACCATAATAAAGAAGTTTGATAAAAATAAAAGTGCCATGCTACATATTTTTGTAGTAAGGCTCTATAAGTTGTTTAAATTCTACTTGCAAGTAAATGAACAAAAAAATAAACCCCTCGAAGGAGAGGTTTTGAAAAACATAAATTCATGTTAGATGATTCAAATAAGTCATTATTTCTTCATATACCTCAGGGTAATAACTTTCCCTTATCCCCGCTTTGCGTACTATTTTCCAAAATTCTAGTTCCTCATCCCTTAACTGTTTCACTGACCAATTTATTCGCCTCTTTTGAAAGTCAGTTACACTTTCTTTCACACTTTCAATGTATGCCATTGTTAGCGGCAGCTTATTTGCTTTTTGCTCTAAAAGAGATCTCTGGTTAATCTCTTTTCCTATACTGTTTACCGTTATTTTGACAGGCTTTTCTTGTGTTTTTAATTCTTCTACTACCTTTTTTACTTTATCCAGCACTAGAAGATCTCTCTTCACCCAATCCACTCTTTTATTATTTGCAACACTCGCCTTAGTAAACGACGGATGTTTTTTTAACCATTCCTTATCATTCCTATAAATCCGCATATAAAGTGCAGGGTCTTTTTTTCTAAGTTCCGTTCTTGATAATGTAGGATATTGAACAATTAAATCGAGCCATTTTTGTTTCAAATCATCTATAATGTTACTTTCTTTGGTAATAAGGTTCGTATGACTTTGCCTCGAATACTTAATAATGGTTTTGGTATCCACTTTTAATATTCTTGAACACGCTCTATAACTCAACTTTTCCTTTTCAATCAATTGATGAAGTTTGTTCAACCAAGTATCACCGAACACCTTAACACGTCCAATTCTGGTTTTATCCTCTTTAGTTTTATCTGGTCCCTTCCGAGAATAGATAAAGCCACATGAACAAGAGAAGGTCCCTACAGCCCTTTTTGTATCATTGCAACGTGTAACTTTCAAATTAGTAATAACAGGCTGTAGATAGTGTTCAGCCGCAGGATTTAAACATAAATATGGTTCTTCACCAAATGGACGATAACGTTTATTTGCATACTGTTCAATTGTATCCACTGATTCGCCTAAAAAATGAATGAGTAGTAAATGCCGTATAGGATGAAAAGACTTACGATGCTTTCTTGTTATTGCCCTTAACCAGCAGTCTCCATCTACACCACTCGGCATTGATTGCATTGAGGTTAATAAATTGGTTTCATAAGTCTTAATAAAGTCCTTTTCTAATTGCATTTGGTCAATTGTACCGTTTGATTTCACATACCCTTCACGATTCAAGAGGTAATGATAAATCTCTAACAAATTTAGTTGGTCAAATTTATAATCCTTTTGATTTAATTTACTACTTTCTACTGCAAAATGACGCAACATTTCAATGTCTACTATAGAATGATTACTTTTATTATGATTCATTAAACAGTTTTCTATATTTGCATTAAAAAAAGATGAATTTCCTGGCCTCATTAAGAGTGAGCTATCCTTAAGTAAGACAGAATGTTTGAAGCAAATAAATACACTTGGCAATTGGTGATATGTTCGCCAATAGGTTTCTCCATTCATTTGAATATCTTCATCTAAACAAGTGGGACAGTATCGGAAATACACAGGTTCTTTTACTGTCCAAGCCATTTGACCCGTTGAATAGTGCAAAGAGTTATTACCACAGCTGTTTAACATTTTATCTCGAACGCTCTGTTTTATTTCTTTTGAAGTAAAATTTGTATAGTAGTTATACAATGTATGATAATTTAGCCATTCATCAATACTTGAATTAATAAAAGGATTAACCCTTTCAAATAATATCTCTAAATCAGTAGTTAAATCAGGAATAATATATGCTTTCTTTTTTCCAAACAAATCTAAAGCTGAATCTTTATTGCTTATATTACCTGAACGTTTATGGTATCTAGCCAGCACACTAAATAATAATTCATCTTCAAAGATGGAAGGAAAAAATGCTAACATTTAAATGATTTACACACCCTTACATTATCAAGTCATCTAAAGGATTTTTAACATATCCTTCTTCACATAATGCCTCATAAGCAGAGCGTTTATTCTTTTTTCCTTTATCGATTATTAGTTTAAGTTTATTTGCTATAATATCGCTTTTCACCTCCCTTTTCTTTTCTTTTGTTTTCATTTCCGTATCCTCAATATATTGAAGAGATAATGTCATTAATTTAGGAATTGATGACTCAGGTGCCTTAATCAATGCATAATTAGCAGCACTTTCAGCAAATTTTTCATTAACATCTAAATTAATTAACGATAAGATTAATTTCTCTAATATTGGGATCTCTTTATTTGCACGATCTTGAGCAATCTTTTCTTTTCTCGCTAGCATTCTTTCCTTAAGTTCTATTACTGGCATTCTATTTTTTATATATTCTTCAATATCCATCGGAACAATATCTTCGTATTTGGCAATATCACTAGGATTTCCAGATTTAAGTGCCTCCAACATAGGTTGAAGCATTTTCAAATCTTCTTTGGCAACCTTTTGTATAAGTTGCGGGGTTATTTTTTCAAGACCAGCGTCAATTGCTCTTGCTTGTGCGAGTAGAAACAACTTTACAGCAACGTCTACAATCCCCTGACTTTCTTCGTAAATTGTGGTTAATAATTCATTAGTCAGTTCAGTATTTTCCTTCGTCCATTGATAATCCCACATGCTTGTGATGAGTACTTCCCAATCATCATCTTGTTTCATTTGCTGCCAAACCATATCTCCTTGACCACTACTTCTACGTGCTTGTCGGAAATCCTTTTGTAACAACGCCTTTGCTTTCATGGTTCCAATAAACATTACTGGTATCCCAACTTCATTCACTAGTGTTACAAAAAAATTCATCATCATCTCTGATGCCGCACCTGTGGCAGATAATAAGTGCTGAATTTCATCAATAATTAAAGCACCTATTGAGTGTAGACGAGAAACTTGCCCCATACGAGTCACCATTGAACTAACAGAATTCGATGGTTTACCGTACTTTTCTAAATAGTTAGTACCTATCAGTAAATCAATTTTTTTAAAGAAATCCATACACAAGGTTTTTAATGAACCATCATGTGGACAATTCAATTTTAGCCATACGATTTGAAGCATATTGACGGGACTTTGATGCAATAATACTTGTGGGTAAAGAGAAAGTATCCTTTCTATTGTAGATGTTTTACCTACTCCAGGAAATCCTATTAAAGTGAAGCTTGAAGCAGAAGAACGAATATCAGGCGGTAATCCAAATTCCTCTTTATTAACAAGCTTGTTGTGTAATTCATGTAACGCTTGAATATGTTTTTTTTGTAATGGATTTCTATTTACGTATCCATATCTAATAAAACCTGAAAAACGTTGTTCCAAATTCAAAGTTTGATTAATAGGTTGATAAAAGCGAGATAAACGTAGCACTGAATGATAGCGATGATGATTTGATAAATTCCTTTCACTTTCATGATATAAAGGTAAAAAGCTAAGTTGGTCAAATGCTTCTTCTTTGGATAGAATTGGGGGTAACGCTTCTATTAGTGGATTCCCAGCATATTCTATATTTACTTGCTCAAGGTACTCAGCTTTTTGCACCTCAATACCTTTTTCTAATTCAATTATTACTCTACTGTTCATTCCATTTTCATTCCTCGCCGTTTATTAAATAGTTCCTTAATTAAAGATGTTTCTGATGTATTTTCATGAAGCTCACTAGGTTTAAACTCAATGATCTTTTCATGATTATTCCTTTCTGGGGTACCTAAGTGAAAAGATTCTTGCTCTCTTTGTAAGACTTTTTCAACGTTTCTATTCTCCCTAATACTTTTAGTCCTTTGTGTTTTAGGAATATTTTTACTTTGAGTTTGATTAGCAATTTGTATGGATTCCTTAACAATCATTTCGATATTATCGAATAGATTAACCTCCTCTTGAAGTATTGCATGTTCATTTTTCTTGTAATCATTTCGTTCATTTCTTGTTAGCTGTTCGATTTCATCAATAACTTTCCCTTTATATCTCTCTTGGTGTTCTAAAAGTGAGCACATTTCAAACAGAGATTTCTCATTTGTATGAAGGTAAATATTCTCCATATTTCGCGGGTCATATGATATATCAACTTTCCAACTTTTATTCATTCTAGCATCAACAAACCAAGATTCTTTTATTGCCATTTCGCAACTATATAACATTCCTTTAAATTTAATTCCCTTAGAAGTTACAGTAGCTTTATCCCTTGGCATTAGATAAAACTTTATAGTATCAGAATCTACTTTCCTCAACTTTCCTGCTCTATTATTTATTCCCCATTTCCAAAGTTCAATTGGAGTTGGTTTAACATTATCTTCAATCATTCCTACATCTCTCGTATAGTTTTTCATATAATAATTCTTGTTGTAATGTAAAACAAAATTAATAATTATTTTTGTATATTGTTCAAGTGTTAATTTTGCTTGCAACCGATAATCTTTAGCGCCTCTTTCTCCAAAATCAGTTTGTATATAGCCAGGTAAAAATGGCTTTATCTTTTCTTGTGTAGTATCAAAAAGCTTCTCAACAATACCTTTCCAATCTGGTCTAAATGAAGGGGTATTTTCAATTGAAACATTTAATCCCTTGATTAAACTGTTAACACTGTAACCCTCTAATTCACCCCTATCACCAATGATAATTTCTGGTAAATGAGCTGATGGCCACGATTCATCCGAAATATTAATCCCATAACCACTGCAGAATTCTTTTTTGTCCGAAGCTGCATTAGCAATAGCCATCATCATACCTGCCCACGATGGTCCTTCAAATCCTATATACATACCTGTTATTAGGCGTGAATATACATCTATAACAAAGTAAAGAATGGGTCTTCCCACTATCCAATCTGCGTTATAGCTTGAAATCAAATATATATTTGCTACCGTTGCATCAATCTGATAACGCGAACCTGGCCCTAGTGTTTCATATGTTGATGAACCCAATACAGCTCTATTGTTACGCTCAAAACTTTTTATACCTTCACGTTTTTTAACGACTTGTTCGATATTAAATTCTTTCTCATACCAATATTTAAATTGAGCCATAGTAGGTATACTATTTTCATCTAAAATTGATAAGTATTTTATCCCGTTCTCATATCTAACTTCTCCTATATAAGATTCTTTAATCATCATCTTATAGGCAAATGTTAATGTGTTTTTCCTGTCTGACAGGTAGTATTTCTTAATAGCTTTTCGAAATATATCTTTTATTTCTTTCGTAACATTAACACCTTCTGTATCTCCTAATCTTGGGCGTCCTCTCTTCTTTTCTCCACTTTTTCTTGGCTTCCCTCTCGCACCTGAGTTTTTGTAGTTAGGAATAAGGCAATTTATTGTCATCCCACCTTGCCAATATCTTCTTAAATATTTATATAATGTGGCTTTTGAAAATTGCTTTTCTCTTCCTAACTTCTGTACTTCTTTACCACGTAATTGGCTTATAAATATTGACGGTTCATTTTGTACTAAATCTTTAATCAATTCCCAAGCATTATCTCTTATAACTCTCTCCTTATCAGTTAAATCATCTCTAACTATTTGGTGATTACCGTTTTTTATTTCTAATTTGACGTAAATACCCTCTAATAACCCTTGAGCCAATTCATTAATCTTCAATAACATTGGCAATGCTTTTGAGGATTCTATATCTATCACATAGGAAATGGTATTTGTTTCATCAATCCACAATAGACGATAAATCTTATTATTTGTTATATCCTCTATTAGTTCATTAACTGCTAATGTAATCAAATTTCTCCCCTCCGGTATCCTTTATGGTTATTTCACTTATTTTTATTTTTCGAATGTCTAACTTCTCCATCATATTAATAACAATTAATTTCCTTGCAATTAAGTGTTTTATATAAGTAAGTGCTGTCCCTACCTCTAAATGGTAATCATCATCAAATAGATTACAAATATTAATTATCTTTAAATTCCGACTATTTTCGCTAGTTTTTAAGATCTTTAATAACTCTAAAGCTAATAATTCATCTTCTTTAGAATCTAAGGAGCGAAATTTATGTACCCATTGAATATTTTTAACAAACCACCCTGGCAGTTCTTGTTCCGTAACAATCCCCCAATCAATACCTTTTTTCTCCCAATATTCCCGTTCAATTTCAAACTTCTCAATAATCCTTGGTTCGTCTAAATCTTTACTCGGCTTGACTGTACGTGCTCGATAAACTCTTTCCCCATTTCTTATAATGGTAATTAAAAAATCTGTTGTCATTGGAATAATTGTATTACTGCTTTTATCGATAGAATGACGAATGCCTTTTTCTTCTGCAATTTTAAGAGTTAATTCTCTATCTATTGGAAATTGCTCTCTAATATCTACTACGTTATGTGACCAATCCAATAAAAAAAAATAACTTCTCTCCAAATTAGAAAAGAATTCATGCTGTCTTGTGGTTTTCCAGCCTTTTACTCTTGTTACATTCCCATTTGAAGAAAAGTCTTGAACATTTAACCACGGAATATACTCACTTACCTCTCCCTGACCTCTGCCTTCCTTTAAATATCGTGCAATTTTCTCTTCTGTCCACCCACTCTTTCTTTTTGCCATATTTAACACAACACCCTTCTAAATGAAAATAAAAAATCGTATTTAAGGTAATAATTACCTTAAATACGATTATAAACAAATAACCTCAATAGTATACAACTATATTATCCAGTTCACGACTTTATTATTTAGTCCACAACTTTATTATTCAGTTTAGAACTTTATTATATTTTAACAGAAGAAGCCTGTACCTACATAAAATTACTCAACCGTCACTGATTTAGCCAAGTTACGTGGTTTATCTACATCACAGCGGCGGTGTAGTGCTGCGTAATAGCTAATTAACTGTAATGGCACTACAGATACAAGTGGTGTTAGGTATTCATGTACTTGAGGGATCACTAAACGGTCACCGTCTTCGTCTACTCCCGCCATGGCAATAATGCATGGGTATGCTCCACGTGCAGCTACCTCTTTAACATTACCACGGATATTTAATGATACTGCTTCTTGTGTGACAAGGGCAAACACTGGTGTACCTTCTTCGATTAAGGCAATTGTTCCGTGTTTTAGCTCGCCACCTGCGAAGCCTTCTGCTTGAATGTAAGAGATTTCTTTTAGCTTCAAGGCACCCTCAAGGCTTACATAAAAGTCGATGTTACGGCCGATAAAGAATGCGTTGCGTGCGATTTTTAAGTAGTCCTCTGCGATATCCTCTAATACATCTTTTGAATCGATAATTGTTTGGATACCATTTGCCGCAATCGCAAGTTCTTGTTTTAAATCGAATTCTAAGCCTTTGCCATTAGCCTTCGCCGTTACATATGCTGTTACAGCAAGTACAGCTACTTGTGCTACATATGCTTTTGTAGAAGCTACTGCAATTTCTGGGCTTGCATGTAGTAAAAGCGTATGATCCGCCTCACGTGATAGTGTAGAGCCAGGTACATTTGTAATTGTTAATGTTGGATAACCAAGCTCTTTAATTTTCACAAGTACTTGACGGCTATCTGCTGTTTCACCTGATTGTGTAATAAAGATAAACAATGGTTTTTCTGAAAGTAATGGCATATTGTAGCCAAATTCACTTGAAATATGAACTTCCACTGGAATACCAGCCATTTTTTCGAAATATTGCTTACCAATTAGACCTGCATGATAGCTTGTGCCGGCTGCAATAATATATAGACGGTCTGCTGCTCGTAATGCTTCTAAAATATTTGCGTCAATTGTTAAATCGCCATTCTCGCCTTCGTATGCTTGAATGATTTTACGAATAACTGTTGGCTGCTCATCCATTTCTTTTAACATATAGTGAGGGTACGTACCTTTTTCAATATCGCTCATATCAAGCTCTGCTGTGTATGGTGCGCGCTCTACTAATGAACCGTCTAATTTTGTAATTTCAATGCTAGCTTTGTGTACGATTACGACCTCTTTATCGTGTAGCTCCACATATTGATCCGTTACCTGTAGCATCGCCATTGCATCTGAAGCTACTACATTGAAGCCTTCACCAACACCTACTAAAAGTGGTGATTTGTTTTTCGCAACGAAAATTGTATCAGCCGCTTCTGCATCTAAAAGAGCTAATGCGTATGAGCCATGTAATAAAGATAAAGTTTTACGGAACGCCTCAGTTGTACTTAAACCTTCTTTTACAAATAGCTCTACTAATTGCACGATGACTTCTGTATCTGTATCAGATTTCATCGGGATACCTTTTAAATATGTTTTTTGTAATAAATGATAGTTTTCAATAACTCCGTTGTGTACTAAAGTAAAACGTCCTGATGCACTTTGATGAGGATGTGCATTCAGACGGTTTGGTACACCATGAGTTGCCCAACGTGTATGACCAATACCAACTTTTGCAGCAACGTCCTCGTCTACTGCATCACGTAAATCAGCAATACGTCCCTTTTCTTTGAAGACTGTTACTCCATCTTCATTACGTACTGCAATACCTGCTGAGTCATAACCACGGTACTCTAGTTTCTCTAAACCTTTTAATAAGATTTCCTTTGCATCTGATTCACCAATATATCCTACAATTCCACACATAAATTTCTTGTCCTCCGATATCGTCAATTTGACGCAATGACAAATTAGACCTCAACCTATCGAATTTTTTATGAATGTAAAAGCTATGCCGATTTTATATAAAATAAGCATACTCATACATACATAAACTCAATACTCATCCAGCCATCTGAATAGTAACCATTCGATACGTGAGATTTTCTATTTATCTATTGCTTTAACTATACCTTCTCCATTTCCTGTACATTCAATCACTCAAATGCTTTCAAAATGAAAAGTGACAATCGGGTATGTCGATCGGGAGGTATCCGCCGAATTTTCGATAAACCTCCACCTCGTCTGCTGAAGTTAGCTTCGTCCAATTTCTTCAGCTCAGGCGCTATAATTGTTTTTCCGATTTTGCGCGTACTTCCCTCCTTATGCGCTCTCGTTAAATGATAAGGTCGGACCTCATATTCAACTTCTCCATCATACTCAATCATATGCTATACGTCAAATTTTCGTTATAAAAAACACCTATTTATCCTACTTATTAGTGACAAAGTGTAGACAAAAAATCTGCTATAAAGCATTATTTTGAAATTCCTATTAAATTTATGATGTTTTTTCCATACCCTCGTGCAAGCCTAAACACAAAGAATTCCTTTCCGATTCAGTGACATCCGCCGGAGGCTTTGGACCAACAGATGTTTTTTGCCCGAAAGCGTAGTGCTAACGCAGCCTGTGCGAAAGCGAAGCGTCAGCATGATGTTGGTCACTCAGTCGTTGCCACAGGACGTAGCGTTCTTAGACTGAGTTCCTATATTTTAGCAGGTATTTGGGCACCCGCTGAAAAGTAACTTTAATTCGCATTAATTCCCCCCACTATAGAGGTGGGAGAATTCTGCTACAAGAAGTTAAAACATAAAAGACACAAGCAAATTCACTTGTGCCTTTTAAACTTAGCCTTCTTCACTCTCTAATAATTTCACAATTTCTCGATTAAATGCTGGTAGATCCTCAGGTGTGCGACTTGTGACTAATTGTTTTTGGCAAACAAACACTTCCTCGTCATGAAATATTGCACCTGCATTTTCTAAGTCTACTCGAATGGATTTGTAGCCAGTTGCATCACGACCATTTAATGTTTTTGCTGTAATGAGTAATTGAGGTCCATGACAAATAGCAAAGGTTGGTTTCATATCGTCCATAAACTCCTTTACAAATGCCACAACACGATCATCTACACGTAATATATCAGGAGAAAACCCACCTGGGATGAACAATGCATCAAATTCAGAAGCAGTTACCTCATCGATGCATCTATCAATTTTTACTTTCTCTCCATGCTTACCTTCTACCTCAATGCCCGCTGTCGTATCAATCGTTATTAGTTCATGACCTGCCGCTTCTAATGCTCCTTTAGGACTCGTAAATTCGGCATCCTCGAACATATTAGTAATTACCGTAGCAATTTTAGCCATTGCAATACAACACTCCTTGTCATTGTGACTCTGTACTACTGTTCCCATTCCCTTTGAAAACATTCATTTCTCGTAAGGCTCTTTCAATACTTGAAACACAAGATCGTTCTATCCATCACTTCGGTGGTTCTATCCACAACTCTTGCTTTTCTATCCGTCACTTTTCTGAGCCTAATAAAAAAACCCGACCTCCTTTGAAAGGAAATCGAGTTATTGATAAATTTTGCCTTGCCGTAATTTCGTCTGGATTTTGAATTGTGCCTGCACAATTCAAAATCCGTGATATCCGCTGGAGGCTTTACTTCATTCAGTGGGTGTTTATCAACTACTGAATGAAGCTAAACTCTTTATTCCGTTAAGCCCATTTCAGTACGGACAACAACTGCTATACGTTCTACGTAACGCTCGCAGTCTTCTTCTGTCGCAGCTTCTACCATTACTCGTACAAGTGGCTCAGTACCAGAAGGACGTACTAGCACGCGACCGTTACCAGCCATATCTGCTTCTACCTCAGCGATTACTGCAGCAACTTTTGCATTTTCCGTCACAGCATGCTTGTCTGTTACACGTACGTTGACTAAACGCTGTGGGAAAATTTTCATTTCAGAAGCAAGCTCTGACAGTTTTTTACCTGTAGATTTCATAATATTAACAAGCTGAATACCCGTTAATAAGCCATCACCAGTTGTATTATAGTCTAGGAAAACAATATGACCAGATTGCTCACCACCTAAATTATAATCATTAGCGCGCATTTCTTCTACGACATAACGATCACCTACAGCTGTTTGTACACTGTGCATATCGTTATCTTCAACAGCTTTGTAGAAGCCCATGTTACTCATAACCGTTGACACGATTGTTTGCTTTTTCAAGCGACCAACTGTATTTAAATGCTTACCAATGATGAACATAATTTGATCACCATCAACAATTTTTCCGTTTTCATCTACTGCGATTAAACGGTCACCATCGCCATCGAATGCTAAACCAACGTCAGCACTTTTTTCTGTGACAAATTTAGCTAACCCTTCTGGATGTGTTGAACCGACACCTTCATTAATATTTAAGCCTGTTGGTGAGGCACCCATTGTTGAGATATCCGCTTCCAAATCTGCAAATAGGTGTGTAGCTAGTGAAGACGTAGCGCCATGTGCACAATCTAATGCTACATGGATGCCCTCAAATTCTTCAGTCACTGTTTGCTTTAAATATTGAATATATTTTTGTCCACCTTCGAAGTAGTCACTTACTGAACCTAAATCTGCCCCGATAGGACGTGGCAATGTATCTTCTTGTGCATCTAATATTGCTTCGATTTCGGCCTCTTGCGCATCTGTTAGTTTAAAACCATCAGGACCGAAAAATTTAATGCCATTATCAGCAACTGGGTTATGTGAAGCTGAAATCATAACGCCTGCATTTGCGCTCATAATTCGAGTAAGGTAAGCCACACCTGGTGTTGAAATAACACCAAGACGCATTACCTCCACGCCGATTGATAAAAGACCAGCTACAAGTGCACCTTCAAGCATTTCACCTGAAATACGTGTGTCACGACCAATTAAAACCTTTGGACGGTCCGTTGCATCCTTCGTTAAAACGTAGCCACCTACGCGGCCAAGCTTAAATGCAAACTCCGGTGTTAATTCACTATTCGCGACGCCACGGACGCCATCTGTTCCAAAATATTTACCCATTTTGATTATTCTCTCCTTCAATGCAAGACGGTGGTCA
>Ga0209676_1000867_pt1 | contig 38841 bp, 40 predicted proteins | sample AraplaCvi_mLB_r2_FD_184282 | JGI IMG/M metagenome (GOLD analysis project Ga0209676, IMG submission 184282) | Arabidopsis root microbial communities from North Carolina, USA - plate scrape MF_Cvi_mLB_r2 (SPAdes) (version 2) | ecosystem: Host-associated > Plants > Roots > Endosphere | place: USA... | reverse complement strand
TGGCCGGCACCACCTTGGTGGCGCCCTTGCGCAGCGGCTGGTCGAAGAACACCTTGCCCGAGAACGGCTCCACCACCGTGGCCTGGAAGAACGCGCCGAACAGCATCGTCTTCATCGCCGGGGTTTCATTGATCACGCCGTTTTTCAGCGCATCCAGGCGCAGCTTCACCACGTAGTCCGGCTCGGGAATCTTCAGCTGGTACACCTTGCCGTCGGCAAAGCGTGCGGCCATCGCGCCGCCGATCGCCTGGCCGCTGGCCGGCGGCAGCAGGCCGATGCCGGTGTTGGACGACAGCGTCTTGGAAAGCTCATGCGCCAGCGTGGCGCGCAGCATGCCCGCATCCACCGCGTCGGGCAGCTTGGCCAGCACCGCGTCGGACAGGGTCACCTCGCCCACCTGCAGGCGGCGCGTCGACGCCGCCGGCAGCTGCGCCTTGGCCAGGGTGTCGGCCAGCACCTGCGGCAGGCCGGTGGCGGCCCTGCCGTACAGCAGGTCGGCCACGATCGCATCGATGTCGTCCTCGTCCGGCAGGAACTCCATCACGTCGATGCGCTGCAGGGTGATCGGATAGGACGCCACCACCTGGCGTTCGCGGAAGTCGAAGAACAGTGCCTGCAGCGCAACTTCCACCAGCACCTTGTACTGCCCGCCGATCGGTTCGATCGAGACCAGCTCGCGGTCCAGCGCGGTCGCCAGCACCGTGGCACTGGTGGTGCCGTCGAGCATCGCCAGCGGCTGGTCGATCAGTTCCAGGTGTGCCGGACGCTGCGCCTGCAGCCGCGCCCACAGCGCCTGGTTGAGCGGGGCCAGGCCGCGCGCCTGCAGCACGGCGGCCGCACGCGGGGTGCTGGCGTCGACCTTGCTCTGTTCGGCGGTGTAGGCGAATCCGGCCCAGTAGGCCTGCTGCGACTTGTCGGCGGCCTGTGCGCTGCCGGCCATGGTGCCGACCACTACCCACCCGCACAGCAGCAGCCACGCGCTACGCGCGCGCGTACGCATCTTCCCTGAAAACATCGTCCCGCTTCCCTTATCGGCTGGACCTGGCAGGTGCCCGGTCACTTTTGAGAGTGCGCACGATAGACCCTGTTCAGGTTTCGAGCAAGCGCGGAAGTGTGTCAGTCCTGTGTCGCCGCGTCCGCCCGCGCCTGCAACAGCGCGCGCTCCCGGGCGTTGGGGGTAAGCCGTGCAGCGCGTGCGAACGCCTCCGACGCTTCGCCCATCCGGCCCAACTGCGACAACAGGTCGCCCTGCACGGCGGCCAGCGGCGCATAGTCCTGCAGGCGCGGATCACCCGCCAAGGCCTGCACCAGCGGCCATGCGGCCGCCGCCCCCTGCGCACGCGACACCGCCACCGCGCGGTTGAGTTCCACCACCGGCGAGGGCTGCACCTGCGCAAGCCGCGCATACAACGCGGCCATGCGCGCCCAGTCGGTGTCCTCGCTGCGGCGTGCCCGCGCATGGCAGTCGGCAATCGCCGCCTGCAGCACATAGCCATCATCGGCCCCGCCCAGCGCCAGCGCCTGCTGCAGCGCGGCCTGTCCGCGCGCCACCTGCAGATGGTCCCAGCGCGTGCGGTCCTGCTCCGGCAGCAGGATCGGCTTGCCACGCGCATCCACCCGGGCCGCCGCGCGCGAGGCCTGCAGTTCCATCAACGCCAGCAGGCCGTGCACCTGCGGCCAGGCCGGCAGGCGCTGCTGCAGCACGCGGCCCAGCCGCAGCGCTTCCTCGCACAGCGCCGGGCGCATCCAGTCATCGCCACTGCTGGCCGCATAGCCTTCGTTGAAGATCAGGTACACCACCGCCAGCACCGACCCCAGCCGCTCGGGCAGCGCCGCCTGGCGCGGCACTTCGAACGGCACCTGCCTGGCCGCCAGGGTGCGCTTGGCGCGCACGATGCGCTGGGCGATGGTCGGTTCCGGCTGCAGGAAGGCGCGGGCGATCTCCTCGGTGGTCAGCCCGCCCAGCAGGCGCAGGGTCAGCGCCACCCGCGCATCGGCCGACAGCACCGGGTGGCAGGCCACGAACATCAGCCGCAGCAGGTCATCGCCGATATCGTCCTGCAGCGCGTCGCTATCGTCGGGCAACGGTAGCGGCTGCGGCTCCAGTTCGCTGCCCCACTGCGCGTGCTGGCCGGCCACGCGCTGGTGCTGGCGCAGTACGTCGATGGCGCGATTGCGTGCGGTGGTCATCAACCACGCTCCCGGATTGTCCGGGACGCCCTGCGCGGGCCATCGCTCCAGCGCGGCCAGCCAGGTGTCCTGGGCCAGTTCTTCGGCACGCCCGATATCGCCGCCCAGCATCCGCGCCAGGCGTGCGATCAGGACCGGCGACTCCATGCGCCAGAGGGTATCCAGTCGTTGTGTCAGGCCAGCATCCATGCCGCGAATCAGAGCATCCCCCTCCGCGCCGCACAAGCTGCGGCGCGGTAGCCGGCGTCAGCCCGGTTCGCCATCCATGTGCGCCACTTCCCACAGGTGGCCGTCCGGGTCCTCGAAGCTGCGCTGGTACATGAAGCCATAGTCGCGCGCCTCGGTCGGTTCCTTGCCGCCCGCCGCCAGCACCTTTTCCAGGGTCTCATCCACCGCGGCGCGGCTGGGCGAAGACAGCGCCAGGATCACCTGCGCCTGTGCGCGTGCATCGCCGATCGGGCGGTTGATGAAGGTGGCGAAGAAGTCCTCCTGCAGCAGCATCAGCATGATGGTGTCGCTGATGTTGAAAGAGGCGGCCTTTTCATCGGTGTAGGTGGCATTGGGCGCGAAGCCCAGCGCGGTAAAGAACGCCTTGCTCTTTTCGAGGTCGCGAACCGGCAGGTTGACGAAGATCATCTGGGGCATGTCGGACATGATGGGTTTCCTGTGATCAGTAGGGCTTCATGCAGTTGACCATCCACGGCTTGCCGTAGCGGTCCTGCAGCATGCCCCAGCGCTTGGCCCAGAAGGTTTCGCCGATCGGGACGGTGATCGTGCCGCCCTCGGACAGCGCCGCGAACACGCGCTCGGCTTCTTCGACCGACTCCACCTCGATGTTGATGGTGGTGGTGCCCTGGCCCTCCGAGGGCGGGCCATCGGCGGCCATCAGGATCGCGCTGCCCACTTCAAGCTGGCTGTGCGCGACCAGGTTCGGGTCGACCGGGCCGGGGGCATCGCCGCAGCCTTCCATCGTGTCGTCCTGCGGCATGTCGCTGTACTTCATTTCCGAGGTGACCTTGCCACCGAGTACCTGCGCGTAGAACGCCATGGCGTCGTGGGTCTGGCCGTTGAAGCCGAGGAACGGGATCAGTTTCATGGGAATCTCCAAATGGCGTTGGGTGGGTCAATCGGCCTGGCCGATACGCTCGCGCAGACGCTGTTCCTGCTCGCGTAATTCGGGAGTGAAGGCTTCACCGAAATCGGCTTCGGTGTAGAACGGGCGGATCTCCACCACGTCGCCGGGCAGGAACGGGGCACGCTTGAGCCATTCGGTGGCTTCGTCCACCGAGCGCACCTGCCACAGCCAGAACCCGGCCACCAGCTCGCGGGTTTCCGCGAACGGCCCGTCGATCACCTGCGGCGCGTCACCGGTGTACGCCACGCGGCGGCCGTGGCGGCTGGGGCGCAGGCCATCGCCGGCCAGCATGATCCCGGCCTTGACCAGTTCTTCGTTGAAGGCGCCCATCGCCCTCAACAGTTCCTCGCTGGGCAGTACCCCGGCCTCGGTGGCCTCGGTCGCCTTCACGATCACCATGACTTTCATCGCGTTGTCCTCGTTGCCGGCCCGGTTGGCGGGCCCTTCACTGGTTACGACGCCCCAGTGGACCGGAAATCGACACGCCCGCCAAAAAATATTTCGATCCCGCCAACGGGCGTCGCCCCCAGCCCTGAACGGGTGAGTGGCGCTGCACTGCAACAGGCTTGTCGCGCAGGCTGGGGCATCATGTCCGCTCCCCCGCACCGTGGGCCCCGGCCATGCAATTCCTGCTGCTGATCTACATCGACCCCACCCTGCTCCAGGACGTGCCGGCCGAGGAGTACGACCGCATCATGCGCGGCTGCATCCAGCATGCCGACACACTGGAAGCCCAAGGCACCCTGGTACTGGCGCAGCGGCTGGAACCGATCGAGCAGGCGCGCACGCTGCGCACCCGTGCTTCGCAGGCGCGGGTTACCGATGGTCCGTTTGCCGAAACCCGCGAACTGCTGGCCGGCTTCAACCTGATCAACGCGCGCGACCATGAGGAAGCGATGCGCATCGCAGAGCAGTTCCCGTGGTCGCGGTTCGGCAGCATCGAAGTGCGGCCGGTGGCCGACATGGATGCCGAGCGGGTGCGCGTGGGCGCTTGAGGCATTACCGCAGCGACACCTTCAGCTCGCGTGCGCCTGTTGCTTCGTTTCCGCTGTAATCGCGGGCGCTGGCACGAATGATGTAATCGCCCGCGGGCAACGCGTCGGGTCGCCAGCGTCCGGTTTCCACCAGGCCATCGCGCACGGTATTGGTCACCAGGTAGCGGAAGCGCGTGACCGCGCTGCCATGCACGGTGATGCCACTGTCCGGCGCATACGCCACCACCGTGGCGCTGTTCTCGCGCGGCATGCGGTTGAACACGATGTTGAAGCGCGGCTGTTCGTACCCGGCCAGCGGCGTGCCGGCCGCATCCAGGACCTGGTAACCCACCTGGTAGGCACCCAGCCGGCGGCGCGGCAGGTTGCGGTCCACCTGGTCCCAGGCCTCCACCACGATCTGCACGCCGGGACCCTCGCGCGGCACCGGCACGCGGCCATCCGGGCCGGCCTTGATCGGCTGGTCCAGGTCATCCAGCAACGCCACCTCGGCAATGCGCGGTGCGAACGTATCGGCGTAGTCCACGAAGCCCAGTGCCACCGCATTGCGCTGGAAGCCGCTGGCACCCACGCTCAGGTGCACGTGGGCCATGCGATTGATGCTGCCCAGCGGCTCGCCGGCCTTGAAGCGCGTCCCCCGGCGCACCCGCACCCGTTCCAGTTTTCCGTCCAGGTCGCGCAGCTGCGGCCAGCGCGCGTCGAACGCGCGGTCGCGCGCATCGCGGCCCACCTTCATGTGGATGTAGCGCAGCCGGTCCAGCGACAGGCCTTCGCCCTGCCCGCCAACCGCCCAGCTCGAGTACGGGCTGCTGACCTTGGCGTCGGCCATCGCCAGCACGGTCTGGCCCACGTCACCGCGGATGTCGAAGCCATCGTGCAGGTGGTGCCGGCTCTCGCCGCTGAAGTTGCCGCGCACCTCGCCCAGCGTGCCCACCACCTCATGCCAGCCCAGTTGCGGTGCCAGCGGCCAGCGCCCGCCGGTGTCGGGCAGTGGCGCATCCGCGGCCGGACCGATCAGCGCCGGTACCGGCGTGGCACCGGCGGCCAGCGCGCGCAACCGGTGCACGCGGTACGACGCGGCGTCCGACAGATACAACCCACCTTCCGCATCCAGTACCAACCCCGCCGGTCGCGAGAAGCGCGGCTGCGACGCCGCGCCGCTCAGCACCAGCGCATGGCCCAGTGCGGACAGCTGCACCACCTTGCCGTCGAAATCACTCGCGTACACCACGTCATCATGGGTAATCGCCAGCGCCATCGGCCCGTTGAGCAGGCTGTCCCGGCCCAGCAGCGTATCCACCGTACCGTTCGGCGCCAGGCGACGGATCGCGCCATTTAGCATGTCGGCGATCAGCAGGTTGCCGTGCGAATCCAGTGCGATCGCCACCGGCGTGTCCAGCCGTGCACCCACGCCGGCGCCGTCCACGTTGCCCGGTGCGTCGCCGCCGGCCAGCGTCCGCACCCGGCCATCCGGCTCGATCACGCGGATCCGGTCGTTCCAGGTATCGGCCACGAACACGCGGCCGCCGTCATCCACCGCCACGCCCATCGGCCCATCGAAGCGCGCCTGCGCCGCCGGGCCATCGGCGTAGCCGGCGGTGCCATCGCCCGCGATGGTACTGACGTTGCCATCGGTGCCGATCCGCCGGATCACATGGTTGCCGGTGTCGGCCACGAAGACATTGCCGGCCTCATCCAGCGCGATCGACGACGGCGTATTGAACTGCGCCTGCAGCGCCGGTCCATCGCGCCAGCCCTCGCCCTGCCCGGCCAAGGTGTCGACCCGGCCGTCCGGATAGACCCGGCGGATGCGGTTGTTGTCGCCGCCATCGGCTACGTACAGCACGCCCTGCGCGTCCCGCGCCAGCCCATATGGGTCGGCGAACCGCGCCTGTGCACCCGCGCCATCGCGCAGGCCGCCGACGCCGTCACCGGCCAGCAGGGAGATGTCCGGGGTCCAGCCCAGCGCGGTCGGCGCGGGGCCCGGCGGTGGTGGCGGCGGCACCGGTGTGCGCAGGAAGGTCCAGGCCAATGCCGCAGCCACCGCCACGGCCACCAGCAGCGCCATCGTCCATCGTGCACGCCTCATCGCGTTCCTTGCCTGCCGCCGTTCGGGTCATGACCTTAGCCGCTTGTCGCGTGCCTGCAAACCCTGCGTCCCGCGTGCGTGGCTTGTCTGGATGCCGCGTTCCGGTTTCAATCGGGATCCAAGCCACGCAAGGAAGCACCGCATGACCTGCCGCACCGCCAGCGCGCTCGCCCTGTTGTTGTCACTGTGCGCCGCGCCCCTGGCGACCACCGCCGCAGCGAGCGTGGACGCCACCGCCGCTGTATCCGGGCCCGAACGTGCGTTCCAGGCCGAGGTCGGCGAAGCGGTGCAGCAGGCCCGGCGCGGGGACAGTCTCGGCGCCTCGATCATGTTCGAGCGGCTGCTGGCCGACCCGCGCCTGGCCACGCTCGGCACCGATGCGCGCAGCGATGTATGGGCGGCCGCGGCGATGGTGGCGGCAGAACAGAAGGACTTCGCGCTGACCACCCGGCGCCTGCAGCAGGCGCTGTCGATCCATCCGCACAACGCCTACGCGCACCTGCGCCTGGCCTGGTTCCAGCTGTTCGACGGTCAGCCCGCGGCCGCCGCCGACAGCGTCATCCGCGGTGCCGGCGACAGCAAGGCCTCGCCGGACATCAGCAACGAGATGGTCTGGCAGCTGGACGGTGAACTCAAAGATCTGCCGGAAAAGCGCCTCACCCTGCTGCAGGCGCTGTTCGACAGCGACTGGAAGAATGACGGCGTTGAACCGGTGGAACTGTGGGCGGTCCTGGCCACGCTGCAGGTCGAGCAGGGTCACGGCGACAGAGTAGCGGCGACGCTGGAGCGCATCGATGCGCCCATCGCGCTGGTGCGGCTGCGCAGCGACAAGCGCTTCGACCGCTACCTGCGCCAGGACGACACCCGCTTCGACCCGGTGGCGGCGGCGCGCCGGCAGATCGACCGGCTGCGCGTGGAGACCATGCTCCGGCCTGGCCTCAACGACACCGCCGTGGAGCTCGCCACCGCGCTGATGATTGCCGGCGAGCTCGGCGACGTGGTCGGCATGACCGACCGGCTGGCCGCCGTGGCCGATGCCGCCACCGAATCGCCCGGCGCGGAAGCCGGCGCCGCGGCCTGGATGCTGGACACCCGCAGCCGCGCCCTGCGCCGCCAAGGGGAAAACGACCGCGCCCTGGCCAACCAGCGGATCGCCGTGCGCGTGGCCGGCGGCCCTGCGGTCAGCCAGCGTCTCAACCTGGCCGCGCTGTACATGGCCTTGCACCAGCCGATGATGGCGCGCGAGGTGCTGCGCGGCGTGGACGGCGACATGAGCGTGCATGGCGCCAGCACCCATGCCCTGGTGTCGCTGATGGTCGCGCGGCAGCTGCGCGATGACGATGCCGCGCAGCGTGCGTGGAAGGTGCTGGATGAAAACCGGACCCGCACGCCCGGCCACTACCGCGACGCCCTGATCGCGGACAACCGCATGGACGAAGCGGCGCAGGCACTCATCGCGCAGCTGGCTGACCCGATGGAGCGCGGCCAGGTGCTGCTGGAACTGCAGGACATGCGCACCGGACCGGTGCTGGAAGGCGAGCGGGACTTCCATGCGCGCTGGAAACAGATGGAACAGCGGGCCGACGTGCGGACGGCGGTGGAACGGGTGGGCCGCGTCGCGACCTGGCCGCTGTTCTCCTACTGAGCCTGCCGGCGCACTAGCGCGCCGGCGTCTCGGCCTTGAACCCCATCGCTTCGCGGTAGCGCACGTACAGCGCGCTCACCTTCTCCACGTACGTCAGTGTCTCGGCATACGGCGGCACGCCTTTGTACCGGGTGACCGCACCGATGCCCGCGTTGTAGGCGGCCGCCGCCAGGGTGCGGTCGCCCTTGTAGCGGACCAGCAGCGCCTTCATGTAGCGGGCGCCGCCGTTGATCGACTGTTCGGCCGACAACGGATCGGCGACGCCCAGTTCGGTGGCGGTGTCCGGCATCAGCTGCATCACACCCTGCGCGCCCTTGGGCGACACCGCACCGGCATCGAAGTTGCTTTCGGCATGCGCAATCGCGCGCAGCCAGGCATCGTCCACGCCGGTGGCCCGCGCAGCGGCCTTGAACTGTTTCGCATGCCGGTTGAGCTGTGGGGCGCCGACCTTGCCCAGCCCTTCGTGCGCCGGTTCGCCGGGCGGAGTGGACACGGTGAACTTCAGGAACACCCGCGACCCGGGCAGGTTGCGCGTGGAGTACACCAGCTGCCCGTCCTGCTCGCGCTCGTAGAGGGTGCCGCTGAACACCCCCATGTTTCCCCACAGGTTGGGCGTCTGCACCGCGCTGTCGTCGATCTGCTGCGCTTTGCATTTCGACCCCGGCTCGGGCGCCGTGGCCAGGCTCACCGTATTGCCCTGCACGCACCGATACACCGTGCGCGCCGCAGCCGTACCGGGCAGCAACAGCGGCAGCAGGGCCAGCACGGCGGGCAGCAGGGGCTTCATGGTGGCGCGATCATCCTGCCGGGCGCGCGAACCGCAGGTGAACCCGGCGCCGGACCTGTCGGCTTCACCTTGCCTCGGCGGCCCAATGCCGACACTGGGGAAAACCCGACAGGAATGTGCGGGAAGCCCTGTTCCCAAGCGTCGGCTCAGATGGTCATATAGCGCTCATTCCCACGCCCCACCGGCAGAGAGGTCCGCTTGAAGCGCGTCAGCATCATCGCCGCCATCGCGCTCGCCGCCGTGCTTGGGGCCATCCTGCCCATGGCCGCGCTGCTGTACGTGAGCTGGAGCCGCGCCCAGGTGGCGGAAGCGGATCGCCTGCAGGGCACCGCCGAACGCACCCTGCAGCGCGCCCACCGCGCCTACGAGGGCGGCCTGCTGGCCCTGCGCAAGCTCAACCAGTCCGGCCTGCCGCCCTGCTCGCCCGAACACCTCCGGCTGATGCGCAGCCTTGCCCTGGCCACCACCTCGGCCGAACAGGTCGGCTACTTCGCCGAAGGCCGGCTGCAGTGTTCGTCCTGGGGCCAGGTCGACGCACTGGTGCCCGAACCCACCCCGGACCACATCACCGCCGACGGGGCCGCCATCACCTTGGGCGTGAGCCCCGGCGCGGGCGACCTCACCGGCACGCTGGTGTCGGTGCAGCTGGGCCGCCACGACATCCTGATCGACCCGGAACGCTTCGTCGACGTCATCGCCGACCCGAACGTGCGCCTGGCCGTGGCCACGCCGGACGGCCGGCTGATCGCACAGCAGCCGATGCCCGACCCCGAGCTGCTGCACCGCCTGCTGCGCGAACCGGAAAGCGGACATACCCCGCGCACCCTGTACGCCACCGCACATGACCAGGAATGGCTGGCCGTGGCCACCGCGCCGCGCGTAGGCCTGGCCACCGCCTTCCAGCAGCAGTTCTGGCAGCTGTTGCCACTCGGTGCGGTGGGCGCGGTGCTGGCCATTGCCGCAGGCATCTGGCTGTCGCGCCGGCGCCTGTCGCTGCGCAACGAACTGGCCATCGCCGTGCGCCGGCGCGAATTCCGCATGCACTACCAGCCCATCATCGAACTGGACACCGGCATCTGCGTGGGCGCCGAAGCCCTGGTGCGCTGGTCGCGCGCCGACGGCACCCAGGTGCGGCCGGACCTGTTCATACCGGTCGCCGAAGAAACCGGCCTGATCGAAGCGCTCACCGATCACGTCATGGACCTGGTGCTCAGCGACATGCGCGAGCTGCTCATCCACGACCGCAGCGCGCACATCGCCATCAACCTGTCGGCGGGCGACGTCAGCAGCGGGCGCGCGTTGAAGGTGCTGTCCGGCAAGCTGGTCGGCACCGGCATCCACCCCCAGCAGATCTGGCTGGAAGCCACCGAGCGCGGCATCCTCGACATCCAGGGCGCGCGCACCTCGCTGGCCGCCGCGCGTCGCGCCGGGCACTGCGTGGCCATCGACGACTTCGGCGTGGGCTACTCCAGCCTGCAGTACCTGCAGCAGCTGCCGCTGGATGCGCTCAAGATCGACAAGTCGTTCATCGATTCCATCGGCACCCACAGCGCCACCAGCCCGGTCACCTCGCACATCATCGACATGGCCCGCACCCTCGGCCTGTTCACCGTCGCCGAGGGCATCGAAACCTCCGCGCAGCTTGCCTACCTGCAGTCGCGCCAGGTGGAATTCGGCCAGGGCTGGCTGTTCTCGCGCCCCTTGCCCGCTGCCGAGTTCATCGCCTTCCACGAGGAGCGCCGCAAGCAGTACGGCAAGGCCCCTGAAGACATGCAGAAACCCAGCGGCATCGCGGAGTAGGACTGCGCTATCATCAGCGCGCGGCATCCAGCCGCCCCCGTAATGAGGTGTGCCTGCATGCGCCAGTAATGCCGCCGTCGTCTGACGGCCAGTCTCCTTCCCGCCCTGTCCGCAGGGGGAGTCCTTGGCATTGCTGGAGGTCGCATGACCGCATTCGCTCTCACGCTCGACCGCGTGACCCACACCCTGCCCGATGGCCGGGTGCTTTTCTCCGATCTTTCCGCCCACTTCGACGGCACCCCGACCGGCCTGGTCGGGCGCAATGGCGTGGGCAAAAGCCTGCTCGGTCGCCTGCTGGCCGGCGAGCTCGCGCCCACCCGCGGGCACATCCAACGGCAGGGCCACGTGCACCTGCTGGCCCAGCACAGCGGCACGCTTCCTGGCCGCATCGCCGACCTGGCTGGCGTCGCCCCCGTGCTGGATGCGCTGGACCGCATTGAAGCCGGCAGCGTGGAGCCAGACGACTTCGCCCCGGTGGGCGAGCGCTGGACCCTGCGCGAGCAGCTGCAGGCGCAGTGGCAGCGGCTTGGGCTGCCCCCGCTCGACCCGGCCGCGCCGGCGGCCCGGCTCAGCGGCGGCCAGGCCATGCAGGTGGCGTTGGCCGGCGCCCTGCTGTCCGACGCCGACGCACTGGTGCTGGACGAGCCCAGCAACCACCTCGACAGCACCCATCGCCAGCGCCTGATCGACGCCCTGGCGCAGTGGCGCGGCGGCCTCATCGTGATCAGCCACGACCGCGCCCTGCTGCGGCAGATGCAGCGCATCGTCGAACTCAGCCCCAGCGGCCTGCGCAGTTACGGCGGCAACTACGACCACTATGCCGCGCAGCGGCAGGACGAACAGGCAGCCGCCGAAGCACAGCTGGCCCTGCGCAGGCGCCAGCGGCGGCAGGAGCAGGCCGCCCTGCGCGAGCAGCGCGAACGCCAGGAGCATCGCCAGTCGCGCGCCCAGCGCGACGCACGCAGCGCCAACCAGGCACCGATCCTGCTCGGCGGCATGAAGAACCGCGCCGAGAACAGCGCCGGCCGGCTGCAGGCGCAACAGCTGGAGCGCCGCGAGGCAGCCGACACCCGGGTCCGGGAAGCGGCGGCCAGCGTCGATGGTGCGGTACAGATCGCGATGCCAGGCCCCAGCCTGGCCGCGCCCGGCCCGCAGCAGGTCGCCGCCCTCGCAGGGGTGACGCTGCCCTGGGTGCTGCCGCCGTGGCAGCGCATCGACCTGACCCTGCAACGCGGCGATCGCATCGGCGTGCGCGGCCGCAATGGCAGTGGCAAGTCCACCCTGCTGCGCGTCCTGGCCGGCGCGATCGCGCCGTTGGCAGGCGAGGTCAAGCGCGCAGCAAGCGTGGCCCTGCTCGACCAGAACCTGTCGTCATTGCCCGCCGAAGATTCCGCGCTGCAGTTGCTGCAGCGCGCGAACCCGCAGGCCAGCGACGCCACGCTGCGTACCCGGCTTGCCCTGCTCGGGCTGGATGCAGAGCGCAGCCTGCGCCCGCTGGCCACCCTCAGCGGCGGCGAGCGGGTCAAGGCCGCGCTCGCCGCAGTGCTCTACGCCGAGGTCCCGCCGCAGTTGCTGCTGCTCGACGAACCGGGCAACCACCTGGACCTGGCCTCACTCGCCGCGCTGGAGCAGATGCTCAACCAGTACCGGGGCAGCGTGGTGATCGTGTCGCATGACCAGGCGCTGCTGGACGCAGCGCAGCTGACGCACCACCTTGATGCCAGCGAGCAGGGATGGGAGCTGCGCCTGCTCTAGTGCGAGGGCTTTGGTTCACAACGCCAGTCATGAAGGCGCCAGCTTCAACGCCGGCCCCAATGTTACTATATAACACCAACGCTCCAGCCCCCTGCGCCCATGAAACCTACCTCCGCCCTGCTCGACGCCGGCGCCATCGCCCTATCCACCCTCTGCCTGCTCCACTGCCTCGCCCTGCCGCTGCTCGCAGCAGCCCTGCCGTTGATGGGCGTATGGGCACAGGCGGAATGGGTGCACATCCTGTTCGTCGCCATCGCCGCCCCCACCACCGGCTTCGCGCTGTGGCGGGCGAATCGCCAGCACCCGTTGCCTGCGCTGGCCCTGCTCAGCGCAGCGACCGGCCTGTTGCTGCTCCTGGCCGGCGCCGCCGGCTGGCCCAGCCACGACGCCGAAACCCCCATGACCGTAGCCGGCAGCCTGCTGCTGGCCAGCACCCACGTCTGGAACGCCTGGCGCCGCCACCGCCACTGAGGCTGCCTGGACGCCTGCACCGCCCACCGCGGCACTGAGTGACCCAACCCCACCGTAGAGCCAGGCCCTGCCTGGCTGCTCCACCCACCCACTACAACCGAAACAGCATCCCCAACAGGTAAAGCTTCAACGGCAACGCACTGATCACAGCACCGACACTCCCCACCCAAGGCCAGCGCTCACGCCGCACCCGCGAACCGATGGCGCACAACAATCCCAGTATCAGACACGCCAACACGCCCACCGCCACCCCGGCATTCCCCACCAGGAACCGGGCTGCGTCAGGCGATGCCTGTGCCGCCGCGTAGGCGGCCGACACCAACGCCGGCGCCACCAGCCAGCTGAGCGCACCCAACAGCGGCCACCGCACGTTGCCGGCAGGTGCAACAGGCGTTGCAGCGGCGGGAGAAGCAGCGCTGGCTGCGCTGTCAGACGTCGGGTGCGGCGTGACGCTGGACTGTGGCATGGGAAGGCTCCGTGGATGGCCCCAACCCTACAGCATCGCCGCGCGTGCACACGCCCTGCGCAATACCCGGTGCAAGCTGTTCCAACACCTGTCCCTGGGGGGGATCCGTCATGCGCTTGTTCCACATCGTGCTTCTGCTGCCCGTGCCGTTCCTGCTGAATGCGTGCCGCGATGGCGACAACAGTCCCGGCATGCTTTCCTCCGACCCGATGCTGGGCTGTTTCTCCACCCATCCACGCAAACCGGCTGAGTTCCGCATCGAACAGCAGCAAGGCCAATATTTCGTCTCCTTCAACCGCGACGACCAGTGGCAACGCGACACCACCCCGCTGCAGGTCTCCTCGCGCGCCGACATCGCGCGGTTCTTCAAGGACGACGTCGACCAGATCGACAAGGCGCTGGTACGCCCTACCGGCGGCTTCGGCATTTTCCACTTCAATCCCGGTGCCACGCTCAAGGGAAAGGACAAGGACAGCGACTACATGGCGCTGGTGCTCATCGGCGCCGGGCCCGTGTTCCAGGTGAGCTGCCCCTGAGCGCTCCACCCATGGCGCGCCGCAGCGGCGAGCCCCGGATATGCAGCTGACGCCGGCGTTGCCTCGTCGGAGCGGTTCCCCGCCGCCCCCAGCCCCGGCGTGTCCGTTGCATCCCACAGCGCGCCGCCAGGCGCACTCCCCTTCCCCTGTACCGCCCAGCCGCGCACGCACCGGCGCGCTCCAGCGGGTAGCCAGCAGCCCATACCCCCGTATGGATGCTTTCCACCCCACTGGTACTGCAGCACCGCGCGCCGCGCGAGCATGACGGCTGGACGTTCAGCATGGCCCGCTCCCCGTGTTGCCGCGTCGATGGATCGAGCTGTACGGCCACTCGCACGCATCACGCACCAGCCCCTGCTCGACCGGCAGGTCGTGCACGTAGGCAACATGCCGCTGCACGTCCTCGGCATCCCGCAGCCGGTGTTCGCGGAAGTGGTCATGCCACAACGGCCGAACGCAGCGATCGCGGCGCACCATCGCGCGCGGAGGTTGGCCGGGCAGCTGGCGGTCGAACACCGCCTGGATGCGCAGCCAACGCCGATGACCGTCCTCGTCGCCGGTCGGCAGCGTCCATACCCCATGCAGGTGGTTCGGCAGCACCACGATCGCATTGATCCGGAAGGGATAGGCCTGCTGCGCCACGCGGAACGCGAGGCCCAGCACCTGCGCATGCTCCACCAGCAACCGGCTGGAGCGATCACGCAGATGCGCGCTGAAGAAGAATGCGCCGCCGGCTTGCCAGGTGTCGTGGTGAGTAGCCATGCCCTGCAGTGTGCAAATCCGCGCAGCCGCCAACGATCAGGGCAACACCTGCCTCCTCGTCAGCGCCCCACCCAACAACAGGTCAGCGGAAAAGATCCCTGACGCCACGCCACCGAACCTCCCAGCTGAACCCGCCTTGCCGCCATCTCGGTTACGATGCCCACCCCTTCCCGCTCAAGCGGCTGGCTGCCCTGCAGCGTGGCCGGTCCTGCTCCCGTGCCCCATTACACCGGTCCCCTGCTCACCCGCCCCCTTGCTGACGCCCTGGTCCGCGCACGCGATGCCGGTGCCACCGAATGGAGCGGCTCGCTCGATCTGGGACGGTCCACCGGCACCGCTCTGCTCGGCCCGGACAGCTGGCAGTGGAAGGGCGAAACCTACGCCTATCCCGGCAAGACCAAGGACCGCACCCTGTACTACTGGGACGGCGAGGAGTTCCTTGCGATATCGCGCTTCGGTTCGGCGCTGATCAAACTGGTGCCCACCGAGTGGGACGCACCTACCTTCGAGATCGACGGCATCAAGATGCTGCCCAGTGCGCAGGTGTCGCCGTACGAGGACGCACGCCGCAAAGTGGCGCTGGTGGCGCCGGCCGGCAAGACCGTGCTGGATACCTGCGGCGGGCTGGGCTACTTCGCCGCCTGCTGCCTGGAAGCCGGGGTCAGCCGCATCCAGTCGTTCGAAAAGAACCCCGACGTGCTGTGGCTGCGCACCCTCAATCCGTGGTCGCCCGATCCGGACGCGGCCAGCAGCGGTGGTCGGCTGTCGCTGACCCACGGCGATGTTTCCCAGGCGATTGAAACACTCGAAAGCAGCTCGGTGGACGCGATCCTGCACGACCCGCCGCGCTTCGGCATCGCCGGTGAGCTGTACTCGCAGGTGTTCTACGACCAGCTGGCGCGGGTGATCCGCAAGGGCGGGCGCATGTTCCATTACACCGGCGCACCGAACAAGCTCACCAGCGGGCGCGACGTGCCGCGTGAGGTCGCCAAGCGCCTGGAGAAGTCCGGTTTCAAGGCCGAACTGGCGCTGGACGGCGTGCTGGCGGTCAAGCGCTGAGCGGCAGCGGAGCAAACGCGCGGGTGAATGCGTAGCCGCGCCTCTACCCGGGCTTAACCCGTGCCCGTTGCCTCTGTCCTAGGCTGGGCCATGCCCTACGTTTCCAAGGTATCCGCATGATCCAAGGCTCCACCCGCATCGACGAAGCCGAGCGCCAGCGCGCGCTCGACGCCCTGCACATCGTGGGCAGCCTGCCCGAGCCGGCCTACGACGATATCGTGAAGGTCGCCGCGGCCGTCTGCGGCACCCCGATGGCGCTGGTAAGCCTGGTCGACCGCGAGCGGCAATGGTTCAAGGCACGCGCCGGCCTGGACAACATCCAGACCGAACGCAACGTCGCCGTGTGCGACCACGCGATCCGGCAACCGGACCAGTTGATGGAAGTGGGCGACCTGAACCTGGACGAGCGCTTCGCCGACAATCCGATGCTGAAGGAGATCGGCGCCCGCTTCTATGCCGGCATGCCGCTGGTGACCGAAGACGGCGCCGCCGTGGGAAGCGTATGCGTGATAGACGTGAATCCTCGCGAGCTGAACTCCACCCAGCGCGACGCATTGCAGGCGCTGGCGCGCCTGACCATGACCCTGATGGAGAGCCGAAGCCGCGAACGTGAGCAGCAGGTGGCCGCCATCATCGACCAAGCCGGCGCCGGCGAGGCAGGTCCGGCCGCCAAAGGCACCGGTGCCTTCACCGTGGTGATCCTGGAACTGCAAGATCTCTCCGCGCTGGCACAACGCCTTGGCGAGCGGGCGCTGGATCGCCAGCTACAGCAGCTGGACCAGGTGCTTGAGCGCTGCCTGCAGCCCGAGCGGGGTGACAGCATCAATCGCGTTACCGGCAGTGGGGAGTTCGTTGCGGTGCTGGCCACTGACGATTCCGGCGAGACAGTGGAGAAATTCGAGCAGGTTGCACGTGACCTCAGCCAGAGCATCGGCGCCGCATTGCTGCTAGGCACGGCATCCACGCAGACCGCGGAACCTCCCACCACCGTGTTCCTGCGCGCGGACCAGGCGTTGAGCGCGGCGAAGGACGCGGCGGCACGTCAGTGATTCCGCCCCGCATGGCGTGGCGTTACGCGGTGTCGCGCTCAGCCACGCAGGGCGTGGCTCTACAGGGTGTCGATTTCAGCCACACATTGCGGGCGATACGTGGTGTCGCGTGCGGCCACGCAGGGCGTATGGTGTCGCGTAGAGCCACGCCCTGCGTGGCTGAACGAAGCCGGCCTAAAGCAGGACACGCGTGGCGTGTCCCTACACGGCGATCCGGCGCTTTCCCGCCCTCACTCTCCGCGCGGCAACGTCTTCGCCCACATGTTGTCGACCAGGTTGGGATAGGCGCGGCCATTCTCCTCTGCACGCTGACGCGCCGCGTCCTTCTGCGACGTCGACAGCGGCTGCCCCTTCTTCCCCTTGGGATTGGGCTTCTTCCAAGGCGGCGTAGTGGTCTTGCGCATTCAACTCACCCTTGAAAAGAAGAAGGCGGGAACGCGCAGAACGCGCCCCACCTCCGCGTAGCGACACGCCATGCGTGTCCCACGCCATCTCTGCAACCCGGCCAATCTCACCGCGCCAGGAACGCAACCAATGCCGCATTGAACTGCTCGGGATGGCTGGCATTGCACCCATGCGGCGCGTCCTGGATCAACACCACCTCACTGCCCGGGATCGCCTCGTGCGTGCGACGGCCCGAGCCTTCATACGGCACCGTGCCATCGCTGTCACCATGCAGCACCAGCGTAGGCACCGTCACCTTCTTCAGGTCCTCGCGGAAGTCGGTCGTGCCAAACGCCTTCATGCAGCCCAGCGCAGCAGTCTGATCGGACTGCTTGCACAGCGCCACCGCCTCCTCCCGCTGACGCTCACTGACCTTCAACTCACCCTTGGCGCTGAAGAAGTCCTTGGTGAATCCTTCAAAGAACTCATCGCGATGATTCTCCAGACCCATGCGCATCTGCTCGGCCTTTTCCTCGGTGAGCGGACCATCCGGGTTATCCGCGGTCTTGAGCATGTACGGCGGCACCGCCGCGGCAAACACCACGCTGCGAAGCCTCTGCTCGCCGTGGCGGGCAATGTAACGCGCCACCTCGCCACCGCCCATCGAGAAGCCCACCAGCGTGACGTCGCGCAGGTCCAGCTGCTCCAGCACGCCGGCCAGGTCGTCGGCCAGGGTGTCGTACTCGTAGCCATCGGCAGGCTTGTCCGAACGGCCGAAGCCGCGGCGGTCATACGCGACCACACGGAAACCGGCAGCCTTCAGCACCGGCACCTGCGCACGCCAGGACTCGGCGGAGAGCGGCCAACCGTGGATGAGTACAACGGGACGGCCGGTGCCGCCGGTATCTTCGATGTGCAGACGAACGCGCGATGCAGTCATGGAAAACCTTCGTGGTGCGAGTGAGGGTTCGACCTTAAAGAAGTACCCGCACCCCTCCCGTGAACAAAAACGCAGCTGCGCTGACATCGCCTGCACGCCATGGCCATCCCCTGTCCACATTCGCGCCAGAGCCGACATGCCCGTCCCATTACTAATTACATAGTTGACACCCCGATCCCGGCGGGCGCACGATGCAGCCATCAACTAAAGAACCAGTAGAAGCCCCATGGCCCGCCCTCCTTCGCCCACGTTGACCGATTCCGAACGCCGCATCCTGGAAGTGCTGTGGAAGAAGAAGGAAGCCTCCGTGCGTGAGGTGGCCGAGGAGTTGTCGAAGAAGAAGCCGGTGGCCTACACCACCGTGCTGACCATGTTCAAAGTGCTCGACAAGAAGGGCCTGGTGCACCACCGCGCCGAGGGTCGCGCCTTCATCTACAGCGCCGCCATCAGCCGTGCTGAAGCGCGCAAGCAGGCGCTGGAAAACCTGATCAAATCGTTCTTCAGCGACTCGCCCGGCGCGCTCGCCCAGCACCTGATCGAGGAACACGACATCGACGCGGACGAACTGCAGGCGCTGAAGAAACGCGTGGACGACGCCGCCAAACCGGGGAAAGCGAAATGACCGTGCACTGGACGCAGGCCCTCGCCAGCTTCGCCCTGCAACACCTCTGGCACAGCGCCCTGCTGTTCGCCCTGGCCGCACTGGTAGTAAGCCGCAGCCGCCTGGGCGCCGAAGCCCGCTCCTGGCTGTTCTGCGCCGCATTCGCCTTGGCAGCCACCTCCCCACTACTGGTCCTGCGGCCCACCACACCACACACGTCAGCCCCCACACCACGCGTGGAAGCACCGGTAGCGCCGACCGTTGGTCGGCCCACGCACCCCCACCACCAACCGACCCCAACCAACCCACCCACCCTCCTGCAGGGCATGGCTCTGCTCTGGCTGCTAGGCACCACCTACGCCCTGCTGCAACTCCTGCGCGGGATCGCCCAAGCCTCCACCCTGCACCGCACCTCCCGCCGCGCCCCCGACCTCAACGCCCTGCTCGGCCGCGACCTCCCCTACGCCACCACCGTCGCGCGCTCCGACACCGCCACCGGCCCCATGGTCGTCGGCCTGTTCGCCCCCCGCATCCTCGTCCCAACGCACCTCGCCGACACACTCGCCTCCGCCGCCCTGCGCGACCTGCTGCTGCACGAAACCGCCCACATCCGCCGCAACGACCTCTGGATCGCCGCCGCACAGCGCGTCGTGCTCGCCGTGTACTGGTGGAGCCCGTTCCTGCGCCTGCTCGGCAAGCGCCTGGACCTGGCACGCGAGATCGCCTGCGACACCCGCGCCGCCGCCCAAGGCGGCAGCGGACGCGGTTACGCCGACTCCCTGCTCACCGGCATCAGCGGCCTCGGCACCCCTGCGCGCGGCGACACGCCGCTTGCCGTAGCGATGTCCGGCAGCCGCAGCGGCCTGTCCCAGCGCATCGACAACCTGCTGCGCCTGGACACCGCCCGCACCGCCTTGACCACGCGCCTGCTGTGGAGCGGCCTGTGCGTACTCGCGCTTGGCGGGCACCTCAGCGTCACCGTGGCAGCTACCCCACGCCTCGGCACTGCCCCGCAGCGCGTCGTGGACGACGAGCCCGCACGCGATGCATCGCCGAACGCCGAGCGCCTCCTTGCTGCCGCCGCCGATGGCGATGTCGCTGAACTCCAGCACCTGGTGAACGCTGGAACCGCGGTGGATACCAGCGTGCGCGGCGACGGCACCGCCCTCATCATGGCTGCCCGTAACGGCCAGCTCACCGCCGTGGACGCGCTGCTCGCCCTCGGCGCCCAGCCCGACCTGCACGCCACCGGCGATGGCAACCCGCTCATCGCCGCCGCGCGACGCGGCCACCTGCCGGTAGTGGAGCGGCTGGTCGCCGCCGGCGCCGACGTCAACCGCATCGTGCCCTACGACGAAACCCCGCTGATCAACGCCGCCCGCTCCGGCGACGTGGACACCGTGGCCTTCCTCATCGACCACGGCGCCGACGTCAACCTCGGCGTAGTGGCAGACGCCGGCCAGTGGCGCTCTCCGCTCAACCAGGCCCGCAACCCGCGCGTGCGCGACTACCTCGTGCAACGCGGCGCCCGCGCCGGCCGCCGCTAGGCATCTTCCAACAGCAACAACACCGGGTGGCCGACGCCGACCACCCAACGCCCCCTGCTGCCCGCACCGCGCCCCATCGCCCTGCTTTCCCAGGGGCGTGCATCCGCACGCCCCCGCTTCACGCTGCCCACGCCGAGAGGTCCGTATGGAACACGCCCCCGCCTTCTTCCCCCGCGTCCTGTGCACCGCCCTGGCGCTGCTGCTGGCCACGTCCGCCTTCGCCGCAGATCGCCACGACGCCGTCATCGACAGCGCCCTCGGCAACGGCCTGCGTCCCACCGTGCTGCAACCCGGCGCCGCACTGCCCCGGTGGTCGCTGCAGGCGCGCATGGCCCAGCACCACGTGCCCGGCGTGGCCATCGCCGTGCTGCGCGACGGCAAGCTGGTGCACAGCGCCGGCTACGGCACCCGCGAGGCCGGCACCGCCAGTACCGTCGATGCGGAGACGCTGTTCTCGGTCGGCTCGGTGAGCAAGGTGGTCACCGCCGCCACCACGCTGCGGTTGGCGGCCGACGGCAAGCTTGCGCTCGACCAGGACATCGCCACCTACCTGCGCAACTGGAAGGTGCCTGCCACTCCGCAGGTGCCCGCACCGCAGCTCACCCTGCGCATGCTGATGTCGCACACCAGCGGGCTGGGCGTGCACGGCTTTGCCGACTACCTGCCCGGCGAACCGCTGCCCACCCTGCAGCAGACACTCGACGGCATCGCCCCGGCAAAGAACAAACCGGTGCGCCTGCTCCACACCCCCGGCGAGCGCGCCGACTATTCCGGTGGCGGCGTGATGGTGGAGCAGCAGGTGCTGGAAGACGTGACCGGACAGCCGCTGGACGCCATCGCCCGCGCGCAGGTGTTCGTCCCGCTCGGCATGCAGCGCAGCCGCTACAGCGACCCGCAGGCGGGCACCGACAACATCGCCAAGGCGCATGACGGCGACGGCGCCCTCACTGCCTTGCCGCGTGGCTGGCAGTCGTTCCCCGAACAGGGCGCCTCCGGCCTGTGGACCAGCGCCAACGACCTCGCCGCCTTCGTCGCCGCGCTCACCGCCAGCTATCGCGGCCAGGGCAACTTCCTGCCACGCGCCATCGCCACCGACATGATGACCGAGGTGTCGCCCAGCTGGCATGGCCTGGGTCCGCGCCTGGATGGCGCCGGCCAGGCCCGCATCTTCCACCACGGCGGCTCCAACGACAGCTACCGCGCCTGGATCGAGGGCTATCTGGAAACCGGCGATGGGTTCGTCATCCTCACCAATGGCGAAAACGGCGCCGCCCTGGCGGCGGAGATCCGCAACGCGCTGAGCGACGCCATCGGCCGCGGCGTGAACCCGCCGGTGCGCACCGTTGCTTTGGACCTGAGCGATGCCCGCTATGCGGACTACGCCGGCGTGTTCGAACGTGATAACAGCATCGCCATGGACCAGCGCCGCGCGTTGGCCGACTTCTTCGACATCCCGGCGCTGCAGGTGAAGGTCGCCAACGGCAAGGTGCGGGTGGGCATGGCCGGCACACCGCGCGATGGCCAGGTGCTGCCGCTCAGCCCGAACCGGTTCGTGTCACCGGATATCGATGGGCTGCAGGTGGAGTTCCACCGGGATGCTCGTGGGCAGGTGAACGCGCTGAGCGTGGTGCATGGGGAGGGGCGCGCGCGGTATATGCGGAAGGGGATGTAACGGCTGGGGAATCACCCCATCTGCCGCACAGCCGCCTCACGCTCCTGAGATTGCGTTTGTTCGGCCTGCGCCGCCAGCTGTTCAGTCAGCTGGCTGTCGTTGGCCAACTGCTCGCCGCGTTCCAGCGACGCTTCAAGCGGCGTCTGCGCGGCCTGGGCCGTGGGCATGGAAGCGCGCAGATGCGCCGGGTCATTGCGATCGCCCTGCACGACGAAGATGTTTTGCGCCGCCGATGCATGCGGGGTGGGCTCACTGAGTATGACGTGGTCCACGCGGGAAAGGCCATTCTCCTTGGCCAGCACATACAGGCTCGCACTGACCCGCTCGCTGGTGGAATCGAACGACCGGCCATTGGCGGCGTCCAGCTCCGCCACTTTCTCCCGGATCTGGGACAGCATGGGGTCGCGGCCGACGCCCTCGTATTCACCATTTTCAGAAATCAGCCGCTGCATCAGCGAACGCTTCGGCATCGCGTGATGAACTTCACTGTTCAGCTCGCTATGGGGATAAGGCGCTCGAATGCTCTGGATCTCAGACTTGTTATCCAGCGGCTTGAGCGCACCCTCGAAGTTCGCATCCTGCTGTGACTTGACCTGCCTGTGCAGCCCCGCGTGGTTGAGCGCACCCCAGGTGAAGTCGATGCAGCTATTGGACAGCCCGCTGTACTCCATTTTGAAGCCGTGCGCTGCCGCGTCCTCGCCAAAGCTGACGATGCGGTCAAACTGCTCCTTGGATATCTCCATCGTTCGTGCGTAATACGGATCCTGGTATTCGACCACGTCCTCGTACGTCACGGCGCCGGGCCCGCTGGAAGCGCCATGCCGGGCTGGTGCGAAACCGTAGCTCCTCGACCAGTCGCCATGCTCCACAGAAAGGTACATGTGTCCAGCTACTGATGTTCCACCTTGGAGCAGTGGCGTACCAGGGGCCGCAACGTACACGGTGACGGTGTAGGGCGCGTCCTTGCTCACTGATTACTTCGCCTTCTTGAAGTAGGCCACCAACAACTCGACATCTTCGTTCTGAAGCTCCGGGTGATCGGAGTCAAGATCAATGGTCAGACGGTAGTGGCCCGGCTGTACGTTCTCGGCGGTCGCAAACTTCATGATGTGGTAGTGGAGCGCAGGGTCCAGCAGACCCGCCTCTTCCAGCATCGTCGTGTCCACGCCTGAATTTGTCAGTCCTGGCACGCTGCCGTCCGGCGCGACCTCGACCCGATCGCGCAGATTGGACAGATTTCGGATAAGGGGCACCGTTGTGATGGCACCTTCCTGCACGCGGATCAATCGAACCTTGGCCGCCACTTTTGACTCAACAAGTTTGAACGACAGCGCTGTAGAGGACTCTGCATCTGCCCTGGCTATCCGAAGCCCCAGCATCAATGAAGCATAGGCATTCGGCCCTGGCGGAGGCAGCTCAAATTCCACATTGACCACTTCACCGGCTTTGCTCAACGATAGGCGTCGAGTAAGCGGAACTTCGCTGCGCATTGCCGAGTTCTCCTTCGTGGTTTGGATCGGCTGCGCGACGTCCGCACCTTGCCCGCACCCAGCGATGCCGACTGCAGCAAACAGGGCAAGGCCTGCCAGCAGAATTGCACGAACGTCCCTAGTCATTGTCTTTCACTGCTCCAGTTTCCAGCGAACCTGTTTCTTGCACAGTCTGGGCCGATCAAATCAACGAGGAAATAGGAAAATCCCTATCGCCACCTGCGCAAGGTCACAGTTCCGCACCACCGCCTTCCTCGGCGTCCTTCGCGCGGTTCATCTTCTTGTACGAATCCCCCCAATCCCGCATCGCCAACAGCACCGGCACCAGCGTCCTTCCCAGCTCAGAAAGCCGGTACTCCACCTTCGGCGGCACCTCGGGGTACACATGCCGCACCACCACGCCGTCGGCCTCCAGCTCCCTCAGCTGGCTGGTCAACATCGATTGGGTGGCGTTGGGAATCAGCCGGGTCAGCTCCATGAAGCGCCGCGTGCGCGACACCAGGTAGAACAGGATCACCGGCTTCCACGTACCGCCGATGACCGAAAGCGTGGCTTCCACGCTGCAGCCGGTTTTGCCATATACGCGCCGCGCCATTGCGGGATACTCCTGAAAACCATAGTACCTATGGGAAAGCATAGTTCTTGTGGCAACCACGGTACGACCATAGCATGCAGGTCATGTCCCCCGAGGTGATCGCTGCCCATGAAATTCAATGCCCTGCTGGCCACGAAAGAAGACGGCCAGGTCTCCACCCAGCTGGTGGCCTTTGACGAAGCCGACCTGCACGAAGGCGATGTACTGGTGCAGGTGGACTACTCCACCCTGAACTACAAAGATTCGCTGGCGATGACCAACGCCTCGCCGGTGATCCGTACGTTTCCGCTCATTCCCGGCATCGACCTGGCAGGCACCGTGCTGGAATCTAGCAACGCCGGCTTCAAGCAAGGCGACCGGGTGGTGCTCAATGGCTACGGCCTCAGCCAAACCCACCACGGCGGGCTGGCCCAGCGCGCGCGCGTCCCCGGCGAATGGCTGGTGAAACTGCCCGACAGCATCAGCAGCAAGGACGCGATGGCGATCGGCACCGCCGGTTACACCGCCATGCTGTGCGTGCTGGCGCTGGAACACGGCGGAGTGAAGCCCGAGCACGGCGACATCCTGGTGACCGGCGCCAACGGCGGCGTGGGCTCCATTGCCCTGGCCATCCTGTCAAAGCTGGGCTACCGCACGGTGGCGTCCACCGGCCGGCCCGAGCACGCGCAGTACCTGAAGGACCTGGGCGCCGACGAGATCGTTGACCGCGCCACGCTGGCCGAACCGCGCACCCGCCCGCTGGATGCCGAGCGCTGGGCCGGCGTGGTGGATGTGGCCGGCAGCCACACGCTGGCCAATGCGCTGGCGCAGACGAAATACCGCGGCGTGGTAGCCGCCGCCGGGCTGGCGCAGGGTACCGACCTGCCTACCTCCGTGCTGCCCTTCATCCTGCGCAACGTCACCTTGGCCGGTATCGACTCGGTACAGGCGCCGCACGCCGTGCGTGCCGAGGCGTGGAAGCGTCTGGCGACCGACCTGGACCTGGGCAAGCTGGCCAGCACCGTTGAAGTGATTGGGCTGGAAAAGGTGCTGGAGGTATTCCCGGCGTTCCTTGAAGGCAAGGTGCGTGGGCGATTGGTGGTGGATGTGAACGCGTAGTTTTGCCGCAGCAACTTGGGACGAGCAGCGCGACGCCGTCGTTGCAGGGATGCACACGGCGTTGCGGCTCCGCCAGGAGCCGCATTCGATGCTGGTAATGCGCCACCGCGCGTTGCGTTGTTATCGGCGGTCGATCGGGATGCGACCCTACCGCCGTTCGGCGGCACCACGTCCGGAGCGCCTCGTGCAGCGCGCCATCTACCTCGCGCGGACGCCGGACGCCGGACGCCGGGCACAGGACGCCAGTCGCCAGTCGCCGGTCGCCGGTCGCCGTGGACCTGACACTGCGATGCGCTGCCTCGGTAGGGTCGCACCCCAGTCGACTGCACGTAACGGTGCACCACCCGATTACGGCATGACCTACAACGAAGGCACCGCACTCCAGACAGCCGAGGGGAAAACCGCCGAAGAGACAGCCCCACCGCTGCTTCCATCATTACGGCCGTAACATGAAATTTCGCCGTAACACGTCGAATGCTACGGTCAAAATTCATGTTACAGCCGACGAAAACCCTTACAGCGCAATCCGCGCCACAGACTCCTCACTGCCCTTCTCGTCCTTGTCCCCATTCTTGATGGTCACGTACAGGACGTTCTTCTTCGCATCCAGCGCCAGGCTGTTCGGGTGGGTCGGCACGTCATAGCTTCCCACCTGCTTGTAGCTCTCGCTGTCATATGCGGTCACCGTACCCGCTTCGCGGTTGGTCACGTACAGGCGCTTGCGCGGTGCATCCAGAAGCAGGCCCAGCGGGCCGGCGTCGGTGGCGATGCTGGCCAGTTCCTTGCCGGTGGTGGGGTCCAGCACCAGCACGCGCTGGCCCGGGTGCTTGGAGACGAAGCCCGGGATGCTGCTGCCCTGGTACTTGCGGATCATCTCCAGGCCCTGGTCGGTCACGAACAAGCGCTTGCCGCTCGGGTCCAGGGCCAGGTTCATCGGCTGCTCGGCGCTGACCTTGAAGCGCTGCTTCACCTTGCCGGTGTCGGTGCCCACGGTCACCACTTCGCCCAGCAGGTTGGAGGTGAGCACGCGCTTGTTGGCCGCGTCCAGGGTGAGGCCCGGCGCCTTGGCGTTGCCCAGGCCCGGAATGGTGTTGATGACCTTCAGCGACTGCGTATCCACCACGAACAGCACGCTGCCTTCGCCGGAGTGGCCGGTGACGTACAGGCGGTTGTTCGGGGAATCGACCACCAGCTCGCGCAGGTCGTGGGTGTAGCCGGCCTTGCCATCCTTGCCGACCTTCTTTTCCATCAGCTGCACGATGCCCACGGCCTTGTTGCTGGCGGTGTCGACCACGGTCACCGAAGTGTCCACGGTGTTGCCCACGTACAGGCGGTTGTGCGCGTCGTCCAGCACCACGCCGAAGGCCTTGCGCTCCAGCGGGATCCTGGCTTCAACGGCGAGCGAATCCGGGTTCAGGCGCAGCACCTGGGCCGGGCCGGCGGCATCGCCGAAGCCGCCCGACGAGGCCACGAACACCGCGTTCTGGGTCGGGCTGAAGGCCAGCTCGTACAGGCCCTGCGCCACAGCAGTGCGCTGGACGGAGGTGGCAGCTGCGGTGGTGCCGGCCTTTTCGGCGGCAGAGGCGGAGGGAGCGCCAAGGGTCAGGCTGACGGCCAGCGCCAGGGCGGCCGAACGGAACAGGGAACGAGGGTGCATGCGAGCGTCCTTGTGAGAGGCAGAGGAAGGATCCTGGCTCGCGTGGCCGCTGGGAGGAGCGGCCAACCACACGGTCGAATGTGACGTGGGAAGGCTGGCTGGCCCGAATATCTTAACAGGGGGGACCGTGAGACGCTCGCCCTAGCTGATCGCCTGTTTTAGCAGCTTCTCCAACGTCACATTCTGGGCGAGCACGTCAAGCGCATATTGAACGTCGCGCAGGTTTGCGTGGCCACGAATGTGGGGAAGCGCACGTGCGTTTACAGCGAGATCGCGTGCAACGTATAGCCTGGCCTGGGCGGTACTGTCGCCGCCGAGCGCTTCCCAGTTGAGGTTGAAACCAGCGGCCCGCGCCAGTTGCCGCGTGAACACGCGAAGGGTTCTGCTGTTGCCGTCAGCGAACGGGTGCGCGTAGTCGATCGCCGAGTACAGCTCGGCGATCGCGCCAGGCACCTTGGCAACCGGTAGACGTTGGAGCGCGGCGGGGACGTTCTCAGACATCACCATTCGCATATCCTTCAGTGCGCCCTCGTCCAGTGGTGAGTAAGCGACCAGAAAATGACTGCCTTCGATGGTTCGGCGCTTTACCCAATCTTTTCCTGGCTGTGTTGGCTGCCGAAACGCACCCGGATTGAACGCGGGCAGGTCCTGAAAGAGACGGAGGTGGATCTGCTGCAGGTGGTAGGAATCGAATTTTCCTGCAACTGGCCGCAGGTCGAGTTCGACAGATCTAAGAAATGTGCGATCTGCTTCGAACTGCAACATGCGCTCAGCATGCTCAGCCATTCTTGAGAGCCACCAAATCGTCCAGACTTATCTCGCCATTGACGAACCGTCGCGCCTGCTCTTGAGCATCAACACTGACGGTCAACCCCTCCAGCGCGACGGATGCTGCTGCAAAGCGCACCGCCTCCAACCGCTTTGCCGGTACCGCCGCTTCGGGTCGCAAACGTGTTGCGACATAGTCTCGCATCAGCTCCCTGATCACCTGGGCAGCAGGTCGATGTTCAAGAGCAGCGGCTTCTTGAAAGCTGGCCCGAAGCTCGGGTTCGATTCGCAGCTGCATGAAGACATCTTTGCTCATGGCGATCTTCCAAAGGAATTCGGTAGACCAACAGCATGCGACATCTACATAGTAATGTCAATGTAGTGACGTTTTAGGCACTGTCCGCCGCCGGCGCCTCCGTCCCAAGCTGTGAGACAGCCATGGGCCATCCTGCCGTCCGCTTCGGAGGAACCCCCATGAACACGATCGACGCCGACTGGCTGGAAGAGCTCAACGACGCCATGCGCAGCCTGTTTCCCCTGAAGGCGCAGGACCCTGAACTGGACCAGCGGTTGCTGATCAGCTACTACGACCTGGAACCCCGGGAGGCTGCGGTAGCCATCGGCAATGACTACGACCTTGATCGTAGTGAGGCGATCTGGCCGCCGGTCGGATTGGTGTGGAACAGCTGAGCGCCACTTTGCTCCCGGCCTCGCCGCCCGAACCCAGACATATGGACCAGATCGACAATGTCTGGCTGGAGCAATTCGACCAGATGATGCTCGCCTTCTATGCCATCGACCATGCCGACGCGGGAATGGATGAGGCGCTGCTGCTAAGGTACAGCGACCTTGAACCCCGCGAAGCGGCGCTGGTGTACGGCGAGGACTACGACCTGCATCTGCTCGATGCGATGTGGCCACCGGTGCGCAGCCAGCAATGCACCCACTCTCATTGCCCCTCGACCAACCGCAGTATCTCCGTGACCCTGCGCTCCAGATCCCGCCTGTCCGCATCAGTGCGCTGGGACTTCATCAAGAATTCCTCGTAGCCATCTCCAGCACATGCGTTGGTCGCCAGGCACAAGGACCCCATCAATATGCTGGACGGCGCGCAGTCGTACCCCATGCGGCAGGCTGCCACCTGCCATGCGGGACTGGACTGCTCCCCGATCATCAAGGCCGCGAGCGGGTCGTCTGGGGCGCCCCGGTAAGTACTGCCCACTGTGTTGCCAATGGCAAACACGGCCGCAGCATCATTCGAGGCCAGAACCTCCTCAACCAGCTTGGCCGATTCCGCGGCATCGAGCTTTTCCTGGCTCAGCGCGTTGTCCATCAGTCGTGCGGCCAGGTCACCGTTCTCGGCGGCTTGCGCGTACCAGCCGCGAATCAGCGCCAACGGAATAATGGCGCCGCCATCTACCGCGTCGCACCGCAAAGCGCGTTCCTGCGCCGTCTGGTCCAGCACAGCCGCATGGGCCGGGTCGCCAAGCATTCCCCGCCTGACTTGCAGGTCTTTGAAAAATCCCTCGCGGTCGAAATTGACCATGTAACAGCCGTCATAGGTCTCTGCCAGCAGGCGCTGGGCCACGGCATCTCCGGCTTTGGCGCGCTCCTTCAGCGCCTCAAAGTCCTTCACCCAGTCCGCTTGTGCCGGTCTACCGTAGCTGACCTGAGCGCTTTCCTTCCTGGCAGGCACCTCGGGCAGATCAGGCAACTGCGCCGCTTGAGCCGTTGCAGCGGGCGCACCGGGCGGCTGTGGCGCTGCCAAGTCACTGCGCCAAAGCGCAAAGCCCAGCAACGCCGCAACTATCCCCGCTCCCAACCAGAGCCCAACTCTCCTCGCCCCCATACCACTCCCCTGTTCCTACCCGGTCACTCTACCCGCAGCGAACAAACGCCATCGCGCTCGGTCTGCGGCGGAGGGCACTGCTCCTTGAACAGGCGCGTGATCTCTTCAATCTGCTGGTCAAGCGACCCCGATCTCGCGGATGGCAAGGAGCACGAGCGCGCGTGCTCCTCGTAGGTCTGGTGCGTGCAGATGCCCGAGAACAGGCACGCGTCGTCCATCACGGTGCTGCCAGGGCCGCAATCGAGCCCCATCCGGCAGGCGGCAATCTCCCACGCAAGTGATGAAACCGGCCCTTCGAGCACCTTGTCGTACTTCAACTGACTGGTTCGTGGGCGCCCGCCCAAGATGAGCTGCCCCATGTTGAACGCAGCAACCGGATCGTTCGAGGCAATTACCCGCTGTAGAAGCCGGGTGGATTCAGCCGGGCCAAGCGCTTGCCCCCCTCTGGTGATGACCGCCATCTGCGCAAGCAGGTCACCGTTCCGAGCGGCTTCGGCGTACAACTTATCGATAGAGGGGAAAAGATTGCCACTTCCAACGGCCTGGCAGTCGGCAACACGCTTCGCCACGATCTGCAGGGCCACGGCAACGCTTTCGGGGGTAGAAACGGACAGCAACGCCGGCACCTCGCCGCGCGCCACCTCATCCGCGGTGAACCTGGCACTGAAGCAGGTAGCGTAGGTGTCGGCCAATTCCCGCTGCGCAACCCGCTCACCGCGTTCGGCGCGCGACTTCAGGTCACGGAAGGCCGCCACCTTCTCTTCCAGGGCCGCCGGTTCCAATGCAATTACCGGCAGCACCAGGCGCGGTCCGGCAGGCAGAGGCGTGGCTGCATGCTTAAAGGCAGCCTCACTGCGGACAGCAGGCGCAGGCCAATACTTCCAGGCGGAAAACCCCGTGATCACCGCGACAGCCGCCAACCCGATAAGAACGGCCTTCGTTCCCGCCATGACTCAATCTCCTTTTGAGAACGGCAGCATGCGATAGCCATCCCGGGCTGGCAATAGAACCCCGCCCCTCAGGTAGACCGGCTGGTTCCAATGCCGGCGATCCCCGGCGCCGCCAGCCCGCCCGTCTCATTCCTGTCCCGTTGACGACCCTTTGCCTATAGTTGACCCCAACCAACGCAACGGAATGGCCAATGCGCCTGACTTCACCCGGCCGATGCCTGCCACTGGCACTCGCCATCGCCCTGAGCGCCAGCGCGTGCGCACAGACGACGCCGCCTGAACAAGAAGGGACTTCGAGCATGTCGGAAGCTGTTGAGCAAGGCCGCACCATCAATGGCCACGTTTACACCAATGCGCCGGTGGAGGTGAAGCTGGGTCCCCATACCTTCCGTATTCCAGCGAACTACTTCGACAACCAGATAGGTCCGGAGGGTGAAGGCCTGGCACTGAAGCTGGAGTGGCCGAAGATGGAGCCCACTTTGCCCGGCGCGCGTGCCGCGCCACGCACCAACGACTTCCTGAAGGAAATTTCGGTTTCGATCGACTTCATTGATCGCCTGCCGATCGAAGGCGCCATGGCGCGGCGGGTGACCAACGATGGTCATACCGACGAAGGCTCCCTTCAGCGTCGTGACCCGACCGCGCGACTTGAGCTGAGGGAGCCGCAGGCCGAGTGGATGGGTTTGACGCCTTACGCCATCAACGAAGAGCTCCGGCGCGCCTATGCCCGCGACCAGGAAGCAAAGACCGGGCGTCCCTTTCCCCGCAACCTTGCATTCGAGCCGGATTGGTATGTTACTCGATCGAGTGACGATGCCATCGCCACCTTCATCCAGTGCGACAACGCGGAGCACCGCAAGGACGGCGTTGTGCTGGAAGGCAACGAGGTCACCCCTGTGGATGGCACCGTTTCCGCGCTTTGCACGCATTACCTCGTGGACATGGACAACAGCCTTTCCATCACGCTGAGCTACAAGCGCGCTTTCCTGAAAGACTGGAAGCAGATGGAGGATGCCGTTCGGGCGACCCTGATCCAGTACAAGGTCGGTTGATCCACGCACTTCCAGGGAGCTGTAAATGAGTGGATTGACCAACCGCGACGTTGAAATCCTGGACAGCTATGCCCGCGCTGGCAACGTACGCGAGTCCCAGACCCAGGCAATGCGCATGGGCTGACCCAGCACAGCCGCCAAACGCCCCCCAAGCGCTACCACCCCCCCGTACCGCCACCACACCCCGGTAGCGCCGACTGTTAGTCGGCAGCCCCCGAAGCCATGACCCCCTCCCCCCCACGCAACTCCCAAAGGGATTGTCTATAGTCCGCCTACCGGCACCCCGGGCCAGCACAAGGAAATGCAATGGCCCTCCAACCCCCGGAAGCGACCGTAGCCGTCCTGATTGACTGCGACAACGTGCCACCGGATATCGCCGAGTTCGCGCTCCAGAAGGCAGCGCAGGCCGGGCGGGTGACCGTTCGCCGGGGCTACGGCAACCCGAACACCTTGGACAAGGGCTGGGAACCGATCCTGGTCCGGCAGTCGTTCACCACCTGCCTGCAGTTCCCCTACGCCTCCCGTAAGAACACCACCGACATTGCCCTGGCCTTGGACGCCCTGGAGCTGCTACTGGAGAAGCGCGCCCAAACCTTCTGCCTGGTCACCTGCGACAGCGACTTCGCCTACCCGTGCCGCAAACTGAGGGAACGCGGCGCAACCGTCTACGTTGCAGGCGGCGCAAAGAGCCCCGACGGCTTGCGACACGCGTGTGACCAATTCTTCGAGTGGACGCCCAAGGAACAGAAGGCTGTGAACGCCCCTGCGCCAGCGAAACCAAAAGTGGCGCCTGTGGCCAAGGCAGTGAAGGCAGTGGCGAAGAAGGCAGCACCGCCCGGCCCCCTACTCAAGCAAAGCCCGCCATTCGTGCTGGCCACAGTGGTGAAACTTGCCCCTACGGTGCCCGACGGGCGGGTGCCGCTGGCGGTCGTAGGGCAGCACCTCAGGAAACGCCATCCGAACTTCAAGCCGAACGTCTACGGCCACGCCAAGCTGCTGACCATGCTGAAGACGTATCAGGCGCTTGTTGTCCAAAAACACGCCGGTGGCTACTGGGTCAGCTTGAAGCAGGCGGCCGCCGGACCGTGAGCTTGGCACCCAAGGCCGAGGCCTGATCTGACAGGGCCGGGACGCCACCCCGGCCCTTTGCGAACTACGCCTGTTCCTCAGGCGCATCCAGGTGCTCCGAGTGCCAGCACGAGTTGCTTACCACGGTGAGGTCGATGGACTTCGGCTCGTCCGCCAGCCACACGTAGCCCATCATCATCTTCCGCAGCAGGTACGACGGCGTCTGGTTGGTACTCCATGCCGCCTGCTGGAAGCGGTGACGCAGGCTGTCGGCCACCTTCACGCGGATCACCACGCGCTTGCTCATCGCGGATCTCCGCTGAGGATCGGCTGGCGCTTGTCGGCTTCAACCTCCGCGTAATGGATTTTGCGCTCCAGACTTCTGGGAACGCCGTTCTGCGGCATGACCGGGCTGCCAATGAGGGAGATGGTGATGACCCCTTCTGCAGCGTCGATCTTCAGCCTGGAGCCTACGTTGAAGCCCATCTGGCGGAGCCAGCGGCCTTGGAGCTTCATGAAGGGGATCTTGGCGTCTTCGGCAAAGTCTGGGGGTGGGGAAGGCGCAGAGCTTGCTGCAACGGCGCCTGCGGGCTGCTCAGGGGCTCGGCGGGAATGGCCTTCGTCGTAGGGCGTATCGTCCCAGTGCGTGTGCATGTTGGACCTCCTGTAAGGATCTTCCCTCGCCAGGATGGGGAGGGAGTCGGGAGGTTAGAAACCGTCTGGCTGCAATCGGCGGGCGTATTTCCTCAGGAGGTGTTGTATTAGCCACCCTCCCGACATGGGACGTCCAACATTCTGCAGCCAGAGGAGTTTCTACGCTCCGGTGGCCACCATGCATCGTAGCGAGTCAGAAGAGAAGTTCGAATTTTCTTTTGATTTCGCGCGATTGGTATACCGCTCATACTAAGCGTCGCCATCGGCGCGCCTCGCGCTCAGTGGATCGTAGCGAGTGATCGATTCTGGTGTCATGATAGAGGCGCCCTATTAGACACAACCTAACCATGGAACTACCTTACGCCGTTGGTGCTCTTTACAATCGCAAAGAAGACATCCACGGTCTCTTTGGCGGCCAGCAGCAAGGCGGCATTTGCACACCGAAAAATCAGCCCATCATCATTGCCTTCACTGGCGAAGCTGGCTCTACTTACGGATACGCGGATTTTTGGGACGACGACGAGGTCCTGCACTACTTCGGTGAAGGTCAAAAGGGGAACATGCGATACGCGGGTGGCAATCTCGCGATCGAGAATCACGTCAGAAATGGGAAGCACCTCCTGCTCTTCCAAATGATGGGAAAGGGAAAACCATACCGATATCTCGGCGAATATGTGGCACTGTCTTCATACATTCGCCCTAACACTCCGGATACCAACGGCATCCTTCGCGATGCGATCGTGTTTAGGCTTAAGGCCATAACGCAGTGGCCAGACTTAGGATCCCTTGCTGAAGAAGCCGTAGAATCGGACCTTGCTATTGATGGATCTGAAGATCCAACTACAAAGCAGACGCTCGTCCATGTGCGAACGAAGCAGAGACTGTTTCGCGAGCGCCTGGTCAGCGTAGAGAAAGGCTGCCGACTCACCGGCGTCGAAGACCTAAGGTTCTTACGCGCCAGTCACATCAAACCCTGGGCTCTAAGTGATCATGAGGAGCGCACGGACGGCCACAATGGCCTGCTCCTTACACCCAGCGCAGATCTCCTGTTCGACCAGGGCTGGCTTAGCTTTGAAAATGATGGCAAGGCGCTTCTAAGCGATCATTTACCGGACACCATTGTTAAAGCTCTCGGGATTGCTCCTCGACGCATACGCTACCCATCCTTCTCCAGGAGGCAGTGCAGCTATCTCGATTTTCACCGCGACGTAGTCTATCAGCGATAGACGCCGATCCGACTTACAACGAACGCCTGAGCCGAAGGTATGTAGAGGCGGGGTCCACTGGTGAGCGAACGTCACCAGAGACCAGGTTTATCTGAGCACTAGCGCGACAACCAAACCAGATGGCGCAAGACGTCAAAGGTGCTAGCGCCGGCCTGCCGCTGACCACTTCTTGCTTAGAACGAGCTTTCAGCAACTGAGGGCTCGTAGCGACATCCCCAGCCCTTAGCAATTGCGTCGGCCCCGACCAGCATTGAGTCCGTTCTTCAGAGACAACCTGGACGCAGGAGGCTCAGCTACGCATGACCTGAATGAGATGACCTATTGATCATCCACTTTCCCTCCACACGAAAGGTGGCTTTTCACGCCCCATCCGCTTCTGGTATACATTCATTGAATCCGACAGGACACTCGTCAATATTTTGGCGGCGATCCCATCGGACTGACGGCAGGAGCACTGCGGCTTTTCGAACATGCATTCCAGGACGGGGGCAGGAAGATGAGTAGTAGTAGGGTTTTCGACGTAACCAAGTTTAGTAAAAAGCAGGAAGGCAGCGCAAAGCAGTACGAGCGGCAGCTTGATCGACTTCGACGGTCACGCAAAGAAGTTGCTTCGATTGAAGCTGCAGTAAGAGGGGCGTACGCAAACCTAAAAACAGGCTCCAACTCATTTGTTATCTACGGTGAGCCTCAAAGCGGCAAAACCGAGATGATGATTTGCCTCACTGCCAAGCTTCTTGATGAAGGCTATAAGCTAATAATTCATCTACTGAACGACAGTGTGGACCTACTCGGCCAGAACCTTGGAAGATTCAAGACCTCTGGGCTGTCACCAGCAGCGCGCAACTTCAGTGAAGTTCTAGACCCTGCGGTGAAGATCAAGGGTCAGAGCCATGTTATTTTCTGCAAAAAGAACGGCTCAGACCTTAGGAAACTTATCGAAAAGATTGATGGGGTGAAGGATGTCATTGTCATTGATGACGAGGCCGACTATGCGTCCCCGAACGGCAAAGTAAACAAGGGCGACAAGACCAAGATCAACGCCCTCATCACTAGTATCCTTGGCGACCAAGGGGTCTACATCGGCGTTACCGCCACTCCAGCACGCCTCGATCTGAACAATACGTTCTCCAATGACAGCCACGCATGGGTGGATTTTCCAACCCACTCCCATTACACCGGGCAGGATGTATTTTTTCCTGAAAGTGGACCAATCAAATATCAGCGAACCCTGTTGCCCGATGCGGGCGACGATCCTAAGCACGCACGCCAAGCGTTGTTCGGCTTTCTGGTAAACGCCGCGCATCTGAATCTTCATGTCAACACGGGGGAGCGCAATTACTCTTTCCTTGTGCACACTAGCGGGAAGAAGGTTGATCACAAAGGCGATTGGTCGCGCATCCATAGTGCTATTGACGATCTATCAGATAGAACAAGTACCAATTTTGCGAGATACGCGGAGGCCATCTGGACTCTTGCAGATACGCGGTACCCTGACTTTGATCCGGATGAAATAACCAAGTACGTTCTCGAGAACGCGCCTCGGCACGCGATCGTTGTTCTAAATAGCGAGAGGGACTGGAAAGACAATTCTAGTGCGGCGACGGATCCGAAAAGCCTCTTCACGATCATTATTGGCGGCAACATTGTTTCCCGAGGCGTCACTCTAAATAATCTCCTTTCCATGTTCTTTACACGAGACGTGAAGCATAAGATCCAGCAAGACACATACATTCAGAGAGCGCGCATGTTTGGGAGCCGAGGCGACTACCTTGAGTTTTTTGAACTGACAATGCCCCGCGCTCTTTACGCTGACTGGCACCGCTGCTTCATGTTCCATAAGTTGGCGCTTAGCGCCATCAGGGAAGGACAAGGTGCACTCGTATGGGTTGGAGACCATCGGATTGCGCCTGCCGCAAGTGCTAGTGTTGACCAGTCTACGGTCGACATCGACCGCGGGGAGATGTCATTCGATCTGTTCGATTTGCCTGCTAACTTCGCCTGCGACGCCGGAGCAGGGAAGGATAGGATGTACGCTCTGGCGGCGCTGGTGGGTGAAAAAAATCTTCCCCCCTACCTCGTGCGCTACATCGACAGGTCAACAGAAGGCGCGCCGCAAGCGGTTCACGTCCACAACCCAATTGATATCAGCAGGTATAAAGACGCCGATGTTCAAAATGTTGTGCGAGGAAAAGGATTTATCGGCTCAACGCAGCTGGCAAAAGGCGGACACGCCATTCACCACCTTTTCATCGTCCACAACGGATCCAAGGCCAGGGTAGTCTACAAGTATAAGGGCAACATCCATTTCATTAAAAATCTGGCGCATGATTCCTGAGTATCACCTTTATCACGGCGCAATGCTGGCTAGTCTCGTTAGCGGGGCTGGCCAGCAACTTAGCATCTACTCCCCGCCTGGCGACCCACGCCCAGCCGAGTACATCGTGAATGGAGCAGTTGGGTTGCATGTTAAGCATGCAACCCAACGCCTCCGACCTTGGCACTTTAGCTTCACACCTGAGAACATTAAGGCGATTAGGTCCCTCCGCGACCGCTTTCGCGCCAGCTTCCTCGTGCTCGTATGTAGGCAGGACGGAACGGTAGCCGTGGACCTTGAAACCGTGATCAACAACATACCGTCTTCAGACCTGCTTTGGATACGAGCTGACCGAGAGAAGAGGAAGCACTACCGCCTGCACGGCCCAATGGGCGAATTCCCACGCAAGTACGATTCACACATGCTTGCCGTGAAGGAAGCACTTCGCATCAGTCCATCGCAATAAACGTTTCCACGCTCTCATAACGCATGCGGCAGGCGAGACTACTCTTTTCGCCTGCGATGGGCAGGTATCTCTTCGCTGCCGGTATCTCTCGCACGGTCTTTTTTAGTGCTTTGAAACCGCACTTGTCCGCTATAGCAGAGAATATTCGCGAACTTGGGACTTCAACCCCCCGCACTATTGAATCCGCAAGCACTAAGACCAGCTTACCCTTCGGGAGCACAACGCTCCGCATCTCTTTTAACATCGCCTCTGCATCATAGGCGTATCGATTAACGATCGACTTTTGTCGAATGGGAAGTTGTGCCACGTCAGCGACCAAGTGACTCAAATCCGGATAGTCTTCCAGCCTACGATGCCGGGTCGATCCCGATTTCTCAGTCCCAATGCTCCCTGCCCGGATGTCACGAAGCATCGGAATACTATACCCGAGCCAGACCAGTGCTAGCTTATGGCCACGGAGATAGTCAATCGCGTTTAAGTAAGGCGGAGAGGTGATTACCGCGTCGAATTTTTCTTTCGTTAGCAACGTTAGATTGCGGCAGTCACCCTGCGCGACGCGAACTTTCCCACTTATCTCCTCGCCCAATCTGGCCAAAATTGCCCGCACGGCGATCGCGAACCCAGCGTAGACGTCGTAATCATTCTCTGTTCGAACGCGATGAGGACGGCTGTGTGACACGTCCCAAGCCAACGATGCACCAACATGCTTAGTCACGATCGTTCTGCTTAGCGCGAGCTGGAGAAGGTCGCGAACCTTTCCCGAATAGTCACCACGCGCAATGGCATTACTTAACCTCGCCAACTGATTTTGCTGCCTCTCAGCAAACCAGAAACTGATGAACTCCTGCGTTTCACTACAAACGCTTACGTGCATCAACCCAGCAGGCTTGAGCCGACTCCGCTTGGCGCTCTGTAGAACCCTTGCCGCCGCGTGAGAAACGGCGTCGCCATCGACGCTACTGGTCCAGACACGACTCATCAGAACAGCCAAGGGATCTACATCGACTCCGAACGCGATGTGGCCTCGGCACCCGGCCTGGCGAAGTACTACCCCAGAGCCACACATCGGGTCGAGCACTCTTGCACCCCTAGGGAGTTCATCGAGCATTTCGGAGATTGTTTCTGGTGCCATTCGGGCAGGAAATGGATGGATTGGCCGCATTTTTCTGGATCCTTAGATGGCCGGCATTAATACCAACGCGCTCACAGGGCCAATGTTATAGGGAGTCCGTAGATTTAGACAATCGACGTTGGCAATGACGACCGATCAACCTCCCAATACAAGAATGGGGCCCAGGGCCCCATTCTCGTATAGCCACTAAGAAATCAAACCCCGACAGGATTAGCCTTCTCAGGATCAATCTTGTACTGCTTGATAGCCCTTGCCACATCCTTCCCGGTCATCTTCCCATCCTTGGCCAGTGCCGCAATCGCGGCATGCGCGATGTAGTACCGGTCCACTTCAAAGAAGCGACGCAGATTCGCACGGGTATCCGAACGGCCGAAGCCATCCGTACCCAGCACGGTGAACGTAGCCGGCACGAACGCGCGGATCTGGTCCGCATACGCACGCACGTAGTCGGTCGCGGCAATCACCGGACCCTGGCGGTCTTCCAGCAGCTCGGTCACATACGCCTTGCGCTGGGTTTCTTCCGGGTGCAGGCGGTTCCAACGCTCGGCGTCGAAACCATCGCGGCGCAGTTCGTTGTAGCTGGGGCAGCTCCAGATGTCGGCGGTGACGCCGAAGTCCTTCTCCAGCAGCGCGGCCGCTTCA
>Ga0209676_1000865_pt1 | contig 38935 bp, 37 predicted proteins | sample AraplaCvi_mLB_r2_FD_184282 | JGI IMG/M metagenome (GOLD analysis project Ga0209676, IMG submission 184282) | Arabidopsis root microbial communities from North Carolina, USA - plate scrape MF_Cvi_mLB_r2 (SPAdes) (version 2) | ecosystem: Host-associated > Plants > Roots > Endosphere | place: USA... | reverse complement strand
CCGACATCGAGTTCCTGAAGGTCGCGCTGGAGGATGCGCAAAGCGGCAGGAAGTACGTCGCGCGCAATCCCGAGTTCCATCGCATCGGCACGCAGATCGTGCAGCTCTATGGCGAGATCGTGAGCCGCGCGGTCGAGAACGAGAAGGAACGTGGCCGTAGCTGAAGCGCCGATGCAGGGCGCGAATCCGCGGCGCGGCGATGTGGTCGCCGGGCTGACCGCCGCTGCGGTCGTCATTCCCAAGGCGATGGCGTACGCGACCATCGCCGGACTGCCTATCGAAGTCGGCCTGTACACCGCGTTCGTTCCGATGCTGGTGTACGCGCTGCTGGGTACCTCGCGTCCGTTGTCGGTCAGCACGACCACCACCATCGCCATCCTCACCGGCGCCGAGCTGTCCGCCGTCGTGCCCGGCGCCGATGCCGGCCAGATGATCGTGGCGACCGCGACGCTGACGCTCATGGTCGGCGCGATCCTGATCGCCGCATCGCTGCTGCGGCTGGGCTTCATCGCCAATTTCATCTCGCTGCCGGTCCTGGTGGGTTTCAAGGCCGGCATCGGCGTGGTGATCATCGTCGACCAGTTGCCCAAGCTGCTGGGCCTGCATTTCGACAAGGGCTCGTTCGTTCACAACGTCGGCGAAGTGCTGCGCGGGCTGGGGCATCTGTCCTGGCCGACGCTCGCGGTAGGCGTGGGTACCATCGTGGCGCTGACGCTGATCGAACGCCTGCGGCCCCGCTGGCCGGCGCCGCTCATCGCAGTGGCCGGGGCGATCGCCGGTGCGGCACTGCTGGGCTGGCAGGCGTACGGGATCGACCTGGTGGGCACCGTGCCGCGCGGTTTCCCTCACCTGACCATGCCCGACCTCGCGCTCGCCCGGCAGTTGTGGCCCGGCGCGTGCGGCATCGCGCTGATGAGCTTCACCGAGACCATCGCCGTCGGTCGTGCGTTCCAGGCCAGCCATGAACCGCTGCCCCGCGCGAATCGCGAACTGCTCGCCACCGGCGCCGGCAATGTGGCCGGTGCATTCTTCGGTGCGATGCCGTCGGGGGGCGGCATGTCGCAGACGGCCGTGAACCGTCGCGCCGGAGCGCACAGCCAGTTCGCCCAGGTCGTCACCGCCGCGGCGACCGTCGCCACGATGCTGCTGCTGGCACCGCTGATCGGACTGATGCCGCACGCGACGCTGGCCGCGCTGGTGATCGTCTATTCGATCGGCCTGATCAAGCCTTCGGATTTCAGCGACATCGCGCGAGTTCGTCGTACCGAGTTCCTGTGGGCGCTGGCGGCGTTCGCCGGTGTGATGTTGCTGGGTACGCTGAAGGGCATCCTGGTGGCGATCGTGGTGTCTCTGGTGGCGCTGGCGCAGCAGGCCGCCGACCCGCCGGTGCGCATGCTCGCCCGAAAGCGCGGCACGAACGTGTTCCGCCCGCGCTCGGCGGAGCATCCGGACGACGAGGCGCTTGCAGGACTGTTGCTGCTGCGCGTGGAAGGCCGCCTGTTCTTCATGAACGCCGAACGCGTGGCGGAGAAGATCCGCCCGCTGATCGCGCAGCATCGCCCGCGCTATGTCGTACTCGACATGTCCGGCGTGTTCGACCTGGAGTATTCCGCGCTCAGCGCACTGCTCGACGCGCAGCGCCGGCATAGCGCCGCCGGCGTGCAACTGGTGCTGGCCGGGCTGAATCCGGATGTCCTGGCGATGGTCCGCCGCTCGACGCTGGACGAGGCGGTGGGCCAGGAACACATGTTCGCGAACCTGGAAACAGCGGTCGAGCGCCTGCAGGCACAGCTCGCCGTGGATGCGAGAGACGCGGAGTCACCGACATGAAACGCAAGACGAAGCAGGACGTGGTCCCGAAGACAACGACGAAGACCCACGCGAAACAGACCGGGCCCGCAGACGCGGCCGACACCGGTGCGCCGGCGCGCCTGAAACGTCGCGAGTACGAGGCCGAACTCGAACGGCTGCACGTTGAACTGGTGAAGCTCCAGCAATGGGTCGTCGCCAAGGGGCTCAAGGTGTGCGTCGTGTTCGAAGGGCGCGACACCGCGGGCAAGGGGGGCACGATCAAGGCCATCACCGAGCGGGTGAGTCCGCGCGTGTTCCGCGTCGTCGCGTTGCCGGCCCCGACCGAGCGCGAACGCTCGCAGATGTACATCCAGCGCTACGTGCGCTTCCTGCCGGCGGCGGGCGAGATCGTGATCTTCGACCGCAGCTGGTACAACCGCGCCGGCGTGGAACGCGTCATGGGGTTCGCGGACGAAGGCACGGTTCGCACGTTCCTGCAGATCGTGCCGCTGATGGAGAAGGCGATGGTGAAATCCGGCGTGATCCTGCTCAAGTACTGGCTGGAAGTGAGCGAGGACGAGCAGGAGCGACGCCTGAAGGAACGCGCCCACGACGGCCGCAAGGTGTGGAAGCTGTCGCCGATGGACCTGAAGTCCTACAGCCGCTGGTACGACTACTCGCGCGCGCGCGATGACATGTTCGCCGCCACCGATACCCCGCACGCACCGTGGTATGTCGCACGCACCGACGACAAGCGCCGCGGCCGACTCAACATCATCGCGCACCTGCTCGAGCACGTCCCGTATGAAACCCTTCCGCGAAAGAAGGTGGACTTCCCCAAGCGGCAGAAGCGCGGCGGCTACACCGAGCCGGACCATCCGTACAAGTACGTGAAAGCCCGCTATTGAGCCGGTGAGGACGCATGTCGACCACGACCACGGTGCTGGGCGGCGTAGGCCTGTTCCTGCTCGGAATGAGCGTGATGACGGCCGGCCTGAAGGACCTGGCCGGATCGAAGCTGCGCGACACGCTGCGCAAGATGGCGGCGACGCCGCTGTCGGGCGCGTTCTGGGGCGCATTCGTCACGCTGGTCGTCCAGTCGTCCAGCGCCACGACGATGACGACGATCGGTCTGGTCAGCGCGGGGCTGCTGACCTTCGCGCAGGGCCTGGGGCTGGTGTTCGGCGCGAACGTCGGCACCACCGGCACCGGCTGGCTGATCGCGCTGATCGGCGTGCGCGTGTCGCTGACCTCCTTCGCGCTGCCGCTGATCTTCCTCGGCGCGCTGCTCAAGCTGCTGGGGCGCGGGCGCGTGTCCGCGTCGGGCGCGGCACTGGCGGGATTCGCGCTGGTGCTGCTGGGTTTGACGACGCTGCAACAGGGCATGGGCGGCGCGGCCGAGCAGCTGGATCCGGGCGATTTCCCGGCCGTGTTCGGCGTGGGATTCTGGTCCGGCCTGTGGGGCGTGGCGGCGCTGGTCGGGCTCGGGCTGGTGATGACCGCGCTGATGCAGTCGTCCACGGCGGCCATCGCGGTCACGCTTGCGGCGCACTACGCCGGCGCCATCGCACTGGACCAGGCATGCGCGCTGATCATCGGCCAGAACATCGGCACGGCGACGAGCTCGGCGCTGGCGGCCATTGGCGCGAGCAGCACCGCCAAGCGGCTCGCGCTGGCGTACGTGCTGTTCAAGCTGGTTGCGGCGGCGATCGCGCTTGCACTGTTCCCGCTGACCACGCCGATGCTGGTGCGCGCATCGCGCAGCATCGATGGCGTCACGCTGTTGGCGGCGTACCACACCGCCTACAACGTGGTCGGTGTCGCCGTGCTGCTGCCGCTGATCGACCGGTTCACGCGGTTCGTGGAACGGCTGCTGCCGGAGCGACGCTCGCCGCTGACGCGGTATCTGGACCCGGCCGCGCTCACTACGCCGCTGGCGGCCGAGGAAGCGGCGCGGCGCACGGTCGCGCGATCGCTCTCGACGCTGGCGGCCTCCATCGCGGGCACGCTCGAATCGACGAAGCCATCGCACGGGCCGATCGCGGACGATGCCGCGCAGGTCGCCGGGGCGTTGCGTGAGACATGGGATTTCATCGCCGAAGCCAGCGGCCCGCCCGCGTCGGACACCGAACAGCTGCGCCTGACGAACACACTGCACGCGCTGGATGAAGCCTCGCGCCTGGCGGAGGTCGCCGGCGAGGCCGGTGGTCTGAAGTCGCCGTCCGGTGACGCCGACCGGCGCGCCGCCCGGTCATGCGCGAAGGCCATGGCGCATGCGGCGTCGATCGCCGACGGCGTGCTGGCGCCCGAAGGACGCACGCCGATCACGGGCGGCGCGGCGCTGCGCGATCTGGCGCAGCATGCCCATGAGCTTGCCGACCTGCGCGATGCGCATCGGGCCGACATCCTGGGATCGGTGGCGGCCGGGACGCTCGGCCCCGAGGAGGCGGCTGCCCGGATCGATGTCATGCGACGCCTGGAGGCGCTGGCGCGGCATGCTTCCCTGTGCGCGGGGCATCTGGTGGGGCCGTAGCCCGTGCGGGTCGGCGGTCGCGTTCACGATGGCGGCACGACCGCATGCGATGCTCGCCGGTCATGAATGACTTCGTGCATGCGTTCGACCCCGAGGCCGCATCGGCCAAACTGCGCCTTTACCAGACCGTGCTCCAGGCCACCCCGGACCTGGTGTACGTGTTCGACCTGGACCATCGCTTCATCTACGCCAACGAAGCGCTGCTGACCATGTGGGGTCGCAGCTGGGACGATGCGATCGGCAAGACGTGCCTGGAGCTGGGGTACGAGCCGTGGCACGCGCAGATGCACGATCGGGAGATCGAGCAGGTCATCGCGACGCGCCAGCCCATCCGTGGCGACGTTCCGTTCCCGCACAAGACAAAGGGCGTGCGCATCTACGACTACATCTTCACGCCGGTCTTCGGGCCGGACGGGCGGGTGGAGGCCATCGCCGGCAGTACGCGCGACGTCACCGAGCGCGAGGAACACGACAAGCACATGCGCCTGCTGGTCAACGAGCTGAACCACCGCGTGAAGAACACGCTGGCAATCGTGCAGTCGCTCGTGGTCCAGACCCTCGACGGCACGCCGGCGACGGACGAGGCGCGCGACAAGATCGAGTCGCGGCTGTTGGCGCTGTCGGATGCGCACGACATCCTCACGCGCGAGAACTGGCAGGGGGCGGACATGGTCGACATCGTCCATGCGGCTGCCGGCCTGTGCCAGCAGTACGCCGGTGAGCGCTTCGACATCGGCGGCCCCACCGTCATCCTCGAACCGCGCCGCGCCGTCGCGCTGGCGATGGCGTTGCACGAGTTGTGCACGAACGCGATCAAGCACGGTGCATGTTCCGCGCCGGGCGGGCGGGTCGGCATCCACTGGGACTTCGACGCGGACCGTTCGGCCGTGCGCTTGCTGTGGAAGGAAACCGGCGGCCCGGCGGTGACGCCGCCGACGCAGCGCGGCTTCGGTTCGACGCTGCTCCAGCGCGGACTGAAGCACGACCTCGGCGGCGATGCGGACCTGTCCTTCGAACCCGACGGACTGCGGTGCGAGATCGTCATTCCATTCACGAGTCCATAGGAAGCAGGCGCCGATGGATGCACGCGTACTGATTGTCGAGGATGAGTTCCTGATCGCCTCGATGCTGGAGGCGCACCTGCTGCGGCTGGGCTACACGGTGGTGCCGATCGCCGCGACCGTGGACGAGGCGCTGTCCATGCTGGAGTCGCACCGGATCGACCTGGCGGTGGTCGACATCAACCTGGCCGGCTCGCGGTCGTTCCCGGTGGCCGATGCGCTGCATGCGCGCGGCATCCCGTTCCTGTTCACCACCGGCTACGGCGAGTCGGGGGTGCCCGAGCAGTACCGCGCGTTCCAGATCGTGCAGAAGCCGTACCGCATCGCGAAGCTGGAGCCGATCCTGCGCGGGCTGCGGGGCGAGGTGGCGGAGCAGGGCGAGGCGATCGAGCCGGGCATTGCGCAACCCAGCGCCATCGGCTGATCCGCAGGTCGCGCGAAGCGAGCGCGGCCGCGCCTGCACGGGCGCCATCACCGCACTTGCGCACGCGGGATAGTCCAATGGCGGCGCATGGCCAGGTCCGCTCCGAAAACCCGCGACACCGACCACTTCGTGCGCGTCCGCGGCGCGCGCGAGCACAACCTTCGCGACATCGACGTCGATATCCCGCGTGACGCGCTCGTGGTGTTCTCCGGCGTCTCCGGTTCGGGCAAATCCTCGCTGGCCTTCGGCACGCTGTATGCCGAAGCGCAGCGGCGCTACCTGGAATCCCTCTCGCCCTATGCACGGCGGTTGATCGACCAGGTCGGCGTGCCCGACGTGGATGCGATCGAGGGCCTGCCGCCGGCGGTCGCGCTGCAGCAGCAGCGGGGCAGTCCGAACGTGCGGTCCACCGTGGGCAGCATCACCACGCTGTCGAGCCTGGTGCGCATGCTGTATTCGCGCGCCGGCACGTATCCGCCGAAGCAGCCGATGCTGTTCGCCGAGGATTTCTCGCCGAACACGCCGCAGGGCGCGTGCCCGAACTGCCACGGGCTGGGCAGCATTTTCGACGTCACCGAGCAGTCGATGGTGCCCGATCCTTCGCTCAGCATCCGCGAGCGCGCCATCGCCTCGTGGCCTCCCGCATGGCACGGGCAGAACCTGCGCGACATCCTGGTGACGCTCGGCTTTGATGTGGATATCCCGTGGTCGAAACTTCCGAAGAAGGATCGCGACTGGATCCTGTTCACCGAAGAAACCCCGACGGTTCCGGTGTACCCCGGCTTCACGCCCGCGCAGACGCGCGCGGCGCTCAAGCGCAGGACCGAGCCGGCCTACATGGGCACCTTCACCGGCGCGCGGCGCTACGTCCTGCACACCTTCGCCACCACGCAGAGCCCGCTGATGAAGAAGCGCGTGTCGCGCTTCATGACGGGGGCCCCGTGTCCGGTGTGCGATGGCCGGCGCCTCAAGCGCGAGGCGTTGTCGGTGACGTTTGCCGGACTCGACATCGGGACGCTTTCGCGCCTGTCGCTCGACCGCATCGCGCAGACCCTCAGCCCTGCCGCCAAAGGCCGCTTCGACGCGCCGAAGAAGACGGGCACGCGCACGCGCGCGGCCAGCCGGAAGGATGTCGCCACGCGCGTCGCGGCCGGCGGCGCGGCGCATGCCGGGAGTTCGGATGTGAGACGCACGCCGGACCTTTCGGAAGAAAAACGCATCGCGGCGCAGCGCATCGCGCACGACCTGGTCGAACGTATCGGCGCGTTGCAGGCGCTCGGCCTGGGTTACCTGGCGCTGGACCGCCCGACGCCGACGCTGTCGCCGGGTGAGTTGCAACGCCTGCGCCTGGCCACGCAGATCCGCTCGAACCTGTTCGGCGTGGTGTACGTGCTGGACGAACCGTCCGCCGGCCTGCATCCGGCCGACAGCCAGGCGCTTTACGACGCGCTCGACCAGCTCAAGGGCACGGGCAATTCGCTGTTCGTGGTGGAACACGACACGGACCTGATGCATCGCGCCGACTGGCTGGTGGACGTCGGCCCCGGCGCGGGGCAGCACGGCGGGCAGGTGCTCTACAGCGGGCCGCCACGCGGGCTGGCGCAGGTCGAAGGTTCGATGACGCGCCGTTACCTGTTCGACAGCCGACACGTGCGGCGCACGCCGCGCACGCCGACACGATGGCTCGAACTGCGCGGCGTGCATCGCAACAACCTGCACGGCGTGGACGCGCGTTTTCCGATCGGCGCCTTCACCTGCGTCACGGGCGTGTCGGGATCGGGCAAGTCGAGCCTGGTAAGCCAGGCGCTGATCGAACTGGTCGGCGACCATCTCGGCCACGAGCCCGTGGTGGAGGAAGGCGAGGGCGATGCGCCGTCGATGGGGCCCATCGTGCGCACCGTCGGGCGGTTGGGCGCGGGCAGCGATGCGATCGGTCGGCTGGTCAACGTCGACCAGAAGCCCATCGGCCGGACGCCGCGATCCAACCTCGCCACCTACACCGGCCTTTTCGATCACGTCCGCAAACTGTTCGCGTCGACGAAAATGGCGAAGGCGCGCCGCTACAGCGCGGGTCGTTTCTCCTTCAACGTGGCGCAGGGACGTTGCGAAACCTGCGAAGGCGAGGGCTTCGTCAGCGTCGAACTGCTCTTCATGCCGAGCGTGTACGCGCCTTGCCCGACCTGCCACGGCAGCCGCTACAACGCGAAGACGCTGGAGGTGCGGTGGAACGGCCGCGACATCGCGCAGGTGCTGGCGATGACGGTCGACGAAGCACGCACGTTCTTCGACGGGGAGGCCGTCGTGAAGCGTCCGCTGACCCTGCTGCACGATATCGGCCTGGGTTACCTGCGCCTTGGACAGCCGGCGACCGAGTTGTCGGGCGGCGAAGCGCAGCGCATCAAGCTCGCCACCGAACTGCAGGCGAGCCAGCGTGGCGACACGCTGTACGTGCTGGACGAACCGACCACCGGGCTGCATCCGGCCGATGTCGACAAGCTGATGGCGCAGCTGCACGGTCTGGTGGATGCAGGCAACACGGTGGTGGTGATCGAACACGAAATGCGCGTGGTCGCCGACAGCGATTGGGTGATCGACATGGGGCCCGGTGCCGGCGAAGAAGGCGGGCGCGTCGTCGCGACCGGAACGCCGGCCGAGGTCAGTGACATTGCGAAGAGTCGGACGGCGCCGTATCTGGCGCGTTGGGTCGGCTGATCGCGCCGAAGCGGTTGGCCTGTCTGTCGGAACCAGGTTAAGGAAATTCCCCTGATTTCCGGCTTCTTCGCGCCCTGCACGGTGGTTTGTCCGGAACTCATTGGCGCCTGCGTTCCAAACGATGTTTCGAGCAGGCCAAACCATGTTTCCACGTGTGCGAACCCTCATCGGCGTACTGCGCCCCGGCATGCTGGCGGTGTTGCTGGTGTGCCTGGTGGTGCGCCCCGTGTTGCTGGTCGCCGCGCCGCTGCACGAGCTGGAGCATGTGGCGTCGCCGGCCGGCGAGCGCGTTGCCGGCGCCTGCCAGCAGCGCCATGCGCCGGGACTGCACGACCTGATGCAACGCCACGGTGTGATCGTGGCCGCCGAAGTTCCCGTGCCTGCGCTGATCTGCGCGGCGATCAGCGGGCCGGTCCGCTTCATCTGCGCCGACACTCGTGTTCCCCCGGGGCGCTATGCCGGACCGTTCCGGCCGCCGATCGCGTGAACTGACCTGCGCTGGTGCCATCGGCAGAAGCAGACGTTCGCCTGCAGGGTCGATCCGGCAATCGATGCCGGGCCGTCGCGTCGCTCCGATGGTCCATCCCCCGAATGGACGGTGGAGACACACCTCATGGACATGCCTCCCAAGGCGACCCCTGGCGCGCCGCTGCTGCCGCTCGTGCGTGGCCTGTGGCGACACATTCCCCCGCGCGTTCGCGCCACGCGCCCCATGCGCCGCGTCGGCAGCGCGATCTACGACCGCTACGTCCGCAACACGGACCGGGTGCAGTCGCACTACACCTGGTTCCTGCGCAATCCACCGCAGCTGGCGCTGGTCGCCGACCTGATCCTCAGTTCCGCACCGAAGGACGCACCGGTGCGCGCGATGTCGGTCGGTTGCAGCGTAGGCGCCGAGCTGTACTCGCTGTTGTGGCTGCTGCGCCGCTTCAAGCCCGACATCGCGATCGAAGCCAGGGGCATCGACATCGTGCCCGAAGCCGTCGCGCTCGCGCGCCACGGCAGTTATCGGCTCGAGGCGCCGTCATCCACGGGTGGCACGCTGTGGGTCGATGGGCGCCGGGTGCTGTCGACATCGGAAGAGGCCGTGGCGGAGATCTTCGATCTGGCGGCCGACGGCGCGTACCGGGTGAAGCCCGCGATCCGCCGCGGCGCGACGTGGCATGTCGGCGACGCCGCCGATCCGCGGCTGCACGGCCTGCACGGGGAACAGGATCTCGTCCTGGCCTGCAACTTCCTCGGGCCGATGGAACCGGAGCCGGCGCAACGCTGCCTGCGCAACGTCGTCGGGCTGGTGCGGCCGGGCGGTTACGTGGTGATCGACGGCATCGACCTGGACGTCAAGACGGCCGTGGTGGAGGCGCTGGGCCTGATGCCGATCACCGAAGACGCCCGGCGCATCCACGAAGCCGATCCGACCAAGCAGGACTGGCCGTGGACGCGGTGGTCGCTGGAGCCGTTCGACGAATCGCGGCCGGACTGGCCGTTCCGCTATGCGACGGTCTTCCAGCGCCCGATGCGGCTGGAGCGCCACCACGATCCGATCCTGGCCGCGAAGGCCCTGCGCGCCGACCTCGTGGATTCGCTGCAATGACCGCGTGCGTCAGTGGAAGGCGTCGGTGCCTTCCACGGGCCGGGCGCGGATGCGTCAGGGACGCACGCGAACGCCGAAGCCGGCTTTCATTTCCTCGAAGTCGAGGCCGCCGTCGGCGTTGCGGTCGAGCCAGCTGAAGCGCATCTCCAGCGCGCGACGCAGTTCGGCATCGTCGAGTTGGCCGTCGCGGTCCAGGTCGATGGCGATCATTCGCTCCGGCGCGGTCGGGGCATCGGGCGACTGCGGGCCCATCGCCGCGGTCAGTTCTTCGGCGGAAAGCAGCTGGTTCTGGTCGCGGTCGGCGGTTTCGAACACGACATCGCTGTCGTACTCGTACTTGCTCAGCACGCCGTCGCCATTGGCGTCGAGGAAATTGAAGCGGCGTTGCGCGGCCTCAGGCGCCGTGGCGTCCGCCGTATCGAGCGCGTCGCACAGTCCCGATCCCGAAACCCCCAGTCCGATCACCAGCACCCACGCGCGCGCGAATCGAGCCACGACCCTTCCCCTGATGTGAGTTCATGTCAGGCAACGCGGAAGCGACGCTATTCCGGCCGCTGCCCGGGCACGGGCGAGGCCGGCCCGGTGAGGACGACGGTGTCCGCGCCGGCGCGGCCGGTGACCGGGTCCATGCCCTGGATCGTGGCCGATGAAGCGCCACGCAGGCGGGACAGGGCGTCGTCGGAAAGACCGAACGCATCGGCCTGCCGCCGGGGATCGAGCGGTTCGGGCTGGCTCGCCGCGCCCACGCGGTTGGTCAGCACGCGCCAGCGGGCGATGGCGAACACCACCAGCCACAGCACGAGCAGCGCGACGATCTTCAGGAACGGCGTCGCGTCGAGCAGCACGTCGCCGGGCGCCCAGGGGGTCGGTAGCTGCACGCCGAAGGGCAGCAGGAGCCAGTACGCCGCCATGCGGGCCATGTCCTTGATGTAGTACAGCAACACCCACCAGGCCAGCAGCGTGGCGACCGCATCGCGCGCGACGACCCATCGCGGCAGGTGGCCCGAATCGATGAGGGGCGGCCATTTCATTCGCGGAATCCCCGGTCCGGACTGGTCCAGCGTCCGCGCGTGTCGCGGCGGAAGATCGCACGCGGCAGGCCGACCACGGCGGTGCTCGCCTGCAGCACCCAGAAGGCAAGCGGATACCACACCACCCAGAACAGCGTGCGCATGATGCCGCGCTCGTACCTGCGATCCAGCCCGGCTGCGACGATCGCCTGCAGCAGATAATTGATGGCCAGCAGCGAGCCCGCCTGGCCGGGGATGAAGCCGAAACCTTCCATGTCCAGGAGGTGGCGCAGGTGGAGGCCGCCCATCGCGTAGACCAGCAGCATCGCGAGCATCGCGTAGGCCCAGAGCATCGAGACGAACCAGTTCAGCCAGATCGGCCACATCCGCGCGCCGGTACGCCGGAACAGCGACGGGAACGCGCGCAGCGCCACCTCGCTTCCACCCTCGCTCCAGCGCAGGCGCTGGCGCCACAACCCGCGCACGGTTTCCGGCGTGAGGATCCACGCCATCGCCTTGGGTTCGAATGCCATGCGCCATCCGGCCATCTGCAGGCGCCAGCTGACGTCCACATCGTCGGTGATGGTGCGCGGCCACCACCAGCCGGCGTCCTGCAATGCGCGCTTGCGGAACGCGCAGATCGCGCCCGAGGCGGTGAACAGCGTCCCGTACACGCTCTGCGCACGCTTGATCAGCCCGACGATGCTCGAGAACTCGCCGACCTGCAGCCGCCCGACGACGCTGCTGCGGTTGCGGATGCGCGGGTTGCCCGTGAGGCCGCCGATGAGCGGGTCGTTCTGGAAGCGTCGCACGAACCACGTCAGCGCATGGGGATCCATCGATGTGTCGCCATCGATGCAGGCGATGATCTCGTGGCGCGCGGCCATCGCGCCGAAGTTCATGGCCGTCGACTTGCCGGCGTTGCGCGCCATGCGTACCACGCGCAGGCGAGGGTGCTGCGCCGCCAGCTGCTCCAGGCGGGCGCCGGTGTCGTCGCTGGAGCCGTCGTCGATGGCGATGATCTCGAAGTCGGGATAGATCACACGATCGAGGGTCGCGATGGTCTCGCCGACCTGCCGCGATTCGTTGTAGCAGGGGACCAGTACCGACACCGGCGGATACTCGGCCAGTTCCGGCGGCTGGTCGAACGGCGGCTCGGAGCGTTCGCGCAGCAACTGGAACATCATGCCGCCGACGATCCAGTACCACGCCATCACGTACGGATAGCCGAAGCACAGCGCCGCCAGCGCGAGTTCGAAGCCGGACAGGTTCATGGCGCCCCTCCGTCGGGCCGCGGGAATCGCCGTGCCGAGACGACTGGAGCGATCGCGCGTGCATCTTCGGGCGCGGTGAGCGCGTCGTCCGGTCCCCACGCGATCACGGTGCCGCCGTCGAACTGGAACGCGCGGGCCTCCCGCGCGAGTTCGCCGCTTGCCCCGGCATCGGGCATGCGAAGGAAGATGCCGACGCGCCTGCCGAGCGTCGGCGGAATGCGTGGATCGTCCCTCCGCGAATGGAGCATGCGCGCAATCAGCGTCACGTCCGCCAGCGCGGATGGCCGGTCGAAGGAATGACCGGCCGGCGCCAGCCAGTACGCCTGGAGTCCCGGCCGCAGGCGTTGCGCGACGAAGAACGCCTCCAACGCGGTCGCGTCGTCGGCGGGCCAGCCGGCGAAGCGCTCGGACTCGCGGATTCGCGCCACCTGCCATGGCGTATCGGCGCCGTTCGCAACCGCAGTTCCCAGCGACGGCGCGTCCTCGATCAACAGGCCTTCGAAGGGCGCATGGACGGCGAGATCGCGATAGAGAGCCAGCGTTTCCTGCCGGTCGCCCAGTCGGCGCAGCGCGGCCGCATGCGGCATCCGAACGATGACGTCCACGGCGGCCCGCGCGCGCATCTGCGCGGCGAATCGACCAAGGACGTCCCCTCGTATCGGCACCCGCGTGTTCGGGAACCACGTGCTTTCCAGTCGCCCCTCCGGCGAGACGGTGCCGGCATCGAGCATCACATGCGTGGCGCCCAGCGCGACCAGGCGTTCGATGGCGCGGCCGAGCCGCGCGTCGGTCTGGGCAGCATCCCCGCCCACCAGCTGCGCGGTATCGAATGCGACGATGCGCCGCGCCGGCGGCCAGGGGTCGTGCAGGCGCAGGTTGTCCACCCACGTCGACAGCGCCGGGTCGTTCGCGGGGAGGAAGCGCGGGATCGAAAGCGGGCGCGCCGCATCGGCCGGGCCGGACTCCAGCGTAAGGGCGAACGTGAAGCCCGACTCCTTCGCCAATGCGAGCGTGTCCTCGTTGTAACGCCCGTAGGGCCAGACCATCGCACGGGGCTCGCGTCCCAGCTCCTGGCGCAGGCGCTCACGCGAACGTGCAAGGTCGGCGCGGATGCGTGCGCGGAATTCGTCGTCGTTCTCGTAGCGACCGCCCAGGAAGATGCGGTTCTGGCCGGCCGGCAGCAGATTGCCCTGCGGGTTGGCGCGAACGACCCCGTGCAATGCATGACTGTGCGATGCGAACTCCACCCAGCCCGACGCCTGCATCTGGCGCGCCTGTTCCCAGCTGATGAAAGCCGAACGGGGCAGGGTGCGGTCGCCGTAACGCACGGTGCCGTTGGCCGGCACGTCCATCCATTCGCCGACCACTGCCGCCACGATGGGCATCCGGTACGCCACCGCCAGCGGGTACACCCGCGTGTAGAGGCTGCTCAATCCGTCGTCGACGGTAATGAGCACAGCCTTGCGCGGCAGCGGTTGGATGCCGCGTCGCGCACGCTCGACATCGTCCAGGCCGACCGCCGTCCAGCCGTTCCCGGCCAGCCATTCCAGCAGCACGACGAGTCGATCGCTGGTGACGCTGTCTTCGTCCAGTTGCGCGGGGGTATCGACCACGTCATGCAATGCGATCGACATGAAGGCATTGCCCTCGCGCGCCTGGGCTTGCGCTGCATGCGATGCCCAGGCGCCCGCCGCGATGGCGAGGACGAGGAACAGTGCGAAGTGGAGGCCAGGTCGCTTCATTTTCAGAACCTCTGGTCCAGGCGCACGTACACGCTGATCGTGCGCTCCCGGTCGCCGTCGTAGGTCTGCCAGCCGCAGGCGATGCCGTAATTCCATTCGGTGCGAGGGTCGTGCCGGTAGAACTGCGCGTACTCGATGCGTCCCACCGCATCGCTGCCGTAACCGGATTGCCAGTAATCGCCAAGCGTGGCGATCACGCGCTGCCCGAAGCTGCGCTCGTAACGGCGCCACAGGCGATGGCGAAGGTCGGCGGTAAGCGAGACAGACCGGTCGCGTTCCGGGTTGAAGTAGGGCGCATCGCGAAGCGAATTCCACGAGGCGTACACCGCCGGGCGCAGTACCAGTTCCAGCGCCGGACGATCGACCACGACGCTGGCGAAATCGAGCGTGCCTTCCCAACGGCGATTGCCATCGGTGAAATCCAGCGTGGCGGCCGACAGCGACAGCACCGCCGACTCGCTCCACGCGTACGTCGCGCTGAGGTTGGCGGCGTCGGCGCGGATGCCGGCCTCCACGGCGCGCAAGGGCGTGGCCGACGAAAACGCCTGGAAACCCGCGCCGAAGGTCCAGTGATCGTCCGGTTGCCATTCGACGCTGGCATCGGCACCGCCGTGCGAAAGCAGGCCGTGGTTCGACCAGGCCACCAGCTCGACCGTCACGTCGGGCCAGCGGCCTTCGACACCCGCGCCATAGCGGTTGCGCGTGAGGCGGTCGTCGTCGGGTTCGTCGACTTCGCGCTCCGCCGCCGCGAGCAGGCGCCAGCGTTCTGCCAGCGGCGATGTGTAGGCACGCACCGACGCGGTCAATCCGCTGCCCGGCGCATTGCTGCCGCCGCCCTCCGCCTGCCGCGGCTGGATCGATACCAGCAGCTGCGCATCGCGGTACGCATCGATGTCGGCCTGAAGGCGGTGGAGGTGCACGTTGTCCGGTTCGATGGCGGAAAGCGTGCGCGCGTGCTGCTCCGAGGTGCTCCACAGTCGTCGCGAGAACTCCGCTTCCGCCAGCGCGAGGTCGATGGTCATGTCGTCCGGCGCGAGGCTGTGTGCGATGCGGATTTCCTCGTGTGCAAGACGCGGCCATCCGCGTGCACGCGCGACCTCGCCCCGCTCCAGGCGCAGGTAGGGCGAGGCGGGCGCCTGCGATGCCAGCGGGTGGAGCATGCGCCACGCTTCGCCCGGCTTGTCGCCGTAGCGGCGCGATTGCGACCACAGGATCTGCGTGTCGAGCCAGTCGGGGTTGGGCCTGGGGCGTGGAGACAACCCGACGCGGCGCGTCGGTGTGGCGCCTGCGACCAGTGCATCGACGGTCGCGAAGGCCGCGTCGAAATCCTCCGACTCGACCTGCGCGTAGAACAGGCCGACGCGTGCGTCGCGATTGGCCGGGTCGGCGGCGAGCACATCGCGGTACGCCACGATCGCATCCTCGGGGCGACGCAACGCCAGCAGCGCATCGGCCTGCGCCTGCCGCACGTACGAAGGCAACGGGCCGGTGCGCTGCAAGGCTTGTGCGACGTCGAGTGCGTCGGCCCACCGCTCGCGGTCGCGCAGTGCGATGACAAGGTCGCCCTGCAGGCGTCGTTCCAGCCCCGTGTCGCGGGTCGGCATCGCCTGCGCCTGTGCAAGCAATGCTTCCAGCGTGCGGATCGCTTCATCGGTGACGTCGAAACGATGCGACGGATCGCCCGCGACCTGCGAACCCCAGCGCACGGTTTCTCCCGCCATGCGACTGCGCAGCCCGATATCGACCTCGGGCCCGAGCGCGCGTGCGGCTGCCTGCGGCGCGCCCAGTTCCACCAGCACGTCGGCGACGGCGCGCCGGGCATCGCGATCATCCGGATGTTCCTGCGCGGCGAGCGCGAACTCGCGCAGCGCGCCGTACCGGTCGCCGGCCTGGAAGAGCGCGCGCCCGTGCTGCATGCGGGTTTCCAGCGACGGCGCAGCGTCGCGCTCCCTCGCGGCAAGCCCGGCCGCACACGCGCACGACAGCAGCAACGACAATGCCAGTCGAACCGCAGCGTGCATGTCCGAACCGTCCGATGGTGCCGTCGCCTAGAAGCGCCCGGGATCGTGATGGACGCGTGAAGTCGGCGTTCCTTCCACTGCGCTTGGCGGGGGCAGACCTGAACCTGCCTGCGGCGTCGTCACGGTGCGCACAAACAGCCATCACGCGTCATTCACCGCTGCACCGGTACAGCAGGCGCTATTCGCTCGCGGGGATCATGCGCATGGCCATGCTCAGGGTGTTGGTGGCGACCGCTGTGCTGTGCATCGCCGGCTGCGGCCAGAAGGAGGCGCCGCAACTCACGGCCAAGGACGCGGCTCCCGCGCCCGCGCAGACGCCCACGACCGCACCGCCCGCGCAGACCAGCGTGCTGTTTCGCAATGTGCGCATCTTCAACGGCGTGGATCCGACGTTGCAGGCGTCGACCGACGTACTGGTGCGCGGCAACCGCATCGCGTCGATCGGCAAGTCCAACATCACCTCCGCCGAACCGGGCATGACGATCATCGACGGCGGTGGACGCACGCTGATGCCGGGCCTGATCGACATGCACTGGCACACGCTCGCGGTGCGCCCGACGATCGCCGTGGCCCTGAGTTCGAACGCGGGCTACCTCAACCTGATGGCCGGCGCCGAAGCGTCCGACACACTGCAGCGCGGCTTCACGACGGTGCGCGACGTGGGCGGCGCGTCGTTCGGCCTCAAGCGCGCCATCGACGAAGGCTGGCTCCCGGGCCCGCGCATCTATCCCTCCGGCGCGATCATCAGCGTCACCGGCGGCCACGGCGATTTCCGCAGCCCGGAAGACCTGCCGCGTGCGCTGGGCCGGTCGGAGTCGCGCCCGGAAGTGATGGGCGATACCGCCATCGCGGACACGCCGGATGAAGTGCGCCTGCGCGTGCGCGAACAGCTCATGCGCGGTGCCTCGCAGATCAAGCTCACCGCCGGTGGCGGCGTTTCATCGCCGCACAGTCCGCTGGATGTGGTCACCTTCACGTCCGAGGAACTGCGGGCCGCCGTGCAGAGCGCGAACAACTGGGGCACGTACGTGACCGCGCACGCATACACGCCGGCGGCGATCAGGAATGCGGTCGATGCCGGCGTGCAGTGCATCGAACACGGCAACCTGATGGACGAGGCCACCGCGCAGCTGTTGGCGAACAAGGGCGTCTGGCTGAGCATCCAGCCGTTGCCGGAAGAGCTGATCCGCGCGTTCCCGCCCGATTCGGAGGAATACGCGAAGGGCCGTGAAGTGCTCGCGGGCACCGACCGTGCTTACCAGCTGGCGAAGAAGTACAAGCTCAAGACCGCGTTCGGAACCGACGTGCTGTTCTCCGCCGCGCTCGCGCGTCGCCAGGGCGAACTGCTCGCGAGCCTGGGCAAGTGGTACACGCCGGCCGAGGCGCTCACCATGGCCACCAGCACCAACGCGCAGTTGCTCGCGCTGTCGGGCGAGCGCAATCCGTATCCGGGCAAGCTGGGCGTGGTGGAGTCGGGCGCGATGGCGGACCTGCTCCTGGTGGAAGGCGACCCGCTGGCCGACCTCAACCTCGTCGCGAATCCGCAGAACTTCCGCGTGATCGTGAAGGAAGGGCGCGTCTACAAGAACACGATCAAGTAGACGGCCGTCGTCCGGCCATCACGATCCCGCGGCGCCAGTGCGCGCCTACAGCCAGCCTTGCCGCCGGTAAATGTCGATGATCGCGTCGCTGATGCTGGCGGCCGTGCGCTGGCCTGCGGCGCGGATCGATTCCGGGCCGCGTTCTTGCATCACATTCGATGCGCCCGACACGGCCGCACTCGTCGCGACCGAACCGGCCGCGCTGGCCACGCCGAGCGGCAGCAGGATGCCCGGCAGGCGACCGCCCTGCGTGCTTGCGTCGGCCGTCGCGAGCGAACGCGGGCCCGTCGCGGTGATCTGGAACACCTCCACCAGCGTGCTCAGTTCGCCACGCCCGGCGCCGAATCCGATGAGCACGCGCATCGTGCGGCTGCCCGGCCGCATGGACACGAACTCACCGCGAAGCACCACGTCGCCCAGCTTCGGCACCGGACCTGCGCCCACGGGATACGCATCGATGCCCGCCGCGCGAAGACGCTCCACCACCTGCTGCGCGACCTGGCGGCCCAGTTGCCGGCCCACCTGTACGTCATCGGCCGTCTGCGGCGTTTCGCTCTGTTCGAAATAACCCGTGACCTGCGCATCGGGCGGAAGGTCGCCGCGCGTGCCGGCGAAGTCGTACACGAGGATCCGCTCGGGCCGCTCGATCGCATGCGCCGTGTCGGAGCGTTCGAACCGGGGCGAGGAGGTCGTCGCGCACGAGGCGAGCAGCAGCAGGCCGGCACACCACAGGCCCCGGCCGAACCGGCCGCAGTGTTCCGTCACGACGTTGCCGCGCAGCGCAGGCTTCATGGCAGGCACCCCGGGTGAAGTGCCGCCCAATACACGCCTGCGATCGTTAGACGGCAGTGAAAACGCGGCGCCGCCGGTCGTCGCGCCGGAGGGTTACCAGATCAGATCGTCCGGCACCTTGAACTGCGCGTAGTACTCGTCGTCTTCGGACGTATCGCCTGCGGCCTGCGTGCCGGGCTGCTGGCCGTGATCGAGCACGATCATGTCCGGATCGCGCTCGCGCACCTTTTCGGCGGCGGGGCGGGGGAGCAGTTCGTAGCGGTCGTCGATGCGGGCGATCACCAGCACGCCGGAGGAGAGCTTCCTGCGCAGGTCCTCGTTGAGCAGCAGCGTGCGGATGGCGCCGCCTTCGGTGAAGCGGTATTCGCTTTCGCCCGAACGCGGAATCTTGCGGTCCTGGACGATCTGCCGCGCCTGCGCGCGAAGCTCCGCGGCGCGGGCCTGCGCCTTGCGCTGCGCTTCCAGGGCACGGTCGCGCTCGGCCTTCTCGGCGCGCGCGCGTTCGGCCTCGACCTGGATCTCGTTGGGCCCGGTCGGCGTCTTCGCATGCCGCGCCTTGTTCTGCTCGCGCGCGACTTCCGCCACCTTGGATTTCTTGACCAGGCCCGCCTTGAGCAGTTGTTCCTGGAGCGGGTTCGCCTTCGCCATGTCGCTGTTTTCTGCAGGGGATCGGGCCCATGATACCCGCCGGACCCGCCACTTTCCCTGTTAATGGAACCGCTCAAATACCTCGTGGGCTATCCGGACCACCTGCTGGCGCGGGTGCGCGACCTGATCGAACAGGGGCGGCTGGGCACGATGCTGTCGGAGAAGTACGACCAGCCCAACACCGTTCGCAACGACGGCCAGCTCTACGACTACGTGCAGTCGCTCAAGGAGCGCCACATGCGCAAGTCCGTGCCGCTGGGTAAGGTGCTGTACGACAGCAAGCTGCAGGTGATGAAGCATGCGCTGGGCACGCACACGGCCATTTCGCGCGTGCATGGCGGAAAGCTGAAGGCCAGCCGCGAAATCCGCATCGCCACGGTGTTCCGCGATGCGCCGGCGGATTTCCTGAGGATGATCGTGGTGCACGAGCTGGCCCACATGCGGGAGGCCGACCACAACAAGGCGTTCTACCAGCTGTGCACGCACATGGAGTCCAACTACCACCAGTTGGAGTTCGACCTGCGGCTGTACCTCACGCATCTGGATCTTTCGCAGCGCTGAGCGGCGGGGCAGGTCGCCTGAAGCTCGAATCACAGGAGCAGAACCCGAATGGCGAAATACCTGATTTCCTTTCCCGCCGCGGCGATGGTCGTGCCTGACGGCGACTGGGACGCGGTGGTACACGACTCGCATGCCGTGATCGAGGAGGCGAAGGTCGCCGGCGTCTACGTCTTCGGCGGCGGCATCGACGAAAGCGTGCCGCCCGTGCTCGTCTCCGCCGACGGCGCGGTCGCCGCGGGTGGCTATCCGTGGGGCCCCACGCTCAACGGCGGGTTCACCGTGCTGGAACTGCCGTCGCGCGAGGACGCCGTCGCGTGGGCCGCGCGCATCGCCAGAGCGTGCCGCTGCGACCAGGAGCTGCGCGTGTTCGGATACGACCCTCAATCCTGAGTGCCGTCGATGCCCGGGCGCGGCGGCGGCACGTCATCGCGCGTCGGCCGCGTCGCAGATGCGCTGGATCACGTCGCTGCCTGCACGTGCTTCGTCGTCGTCGGCCGGAGCGAATTCGGTGATCGTCAGGCCGACCAGGTCGGCTTGCCGTGCGATGCGGCCCACCAGCGCCAGCGCGTCATCGACCCGCACGTCACCTTCGGGATAGGCCACGTAGGGGAACTCGCGCGGATCCAGCGCGTCCAGGTCGAAGTGGATGTGTACCGGCCCCGTGATGACGGCCTGCGGGTCCAGGCGCTGAAGGTCCAGCTCGCGTTGCAGCTGCCAGTCGCCGTCATCGCCGATGCGGATGCCGAAATAGTGGAAGCGGGCAGGCTCGACGGGATCGTGAAGGAAGGGGCGCATCGGCTCGGGTGCGCGGCCAAGGATCGAGGCGACCGGCATGCCGTGGAAATTGCCGCTGGGGGAGGTCTGCGGCGTGTTGCCGTCCAGGTGGGCATCGATCCAGATGACCTGCAACTGCGGATGCGCGCGCTTGAGATGGTCGATGACCGCCACGTCCACGGCGCAGTCGCCGCCAGCGGTCAGCACGCGCCTTGCACGTGATTCCGCGAGGATGTCCTGCGCGCTGCGGAACTGCTGGAAGATCGCGTTCCACCTGTGCACGCCATGGAGCGTTTCGTCGTCGTCGCCGTCGGCGAGCGGCACGCGCAGCTGCGGCGCATGACGAGCGCAAACCGCCGCCGTCGCTGCGGCGCCGCGAGGCAGGTTCGCGTGCCGGCCCGATCCCTGCCATTGCGGATAGGAGAGGCTGAGGTCGAACGGCATGGGCTGCACTCCTCTTGCGGAGACCGCCAGCGAAGTGGCGGCCTTCGGCTTCGTCGCGGGACGCGGGAAGTGCAGCGTATACCCGATCGCCAGGCGGTTCCGAAGCCTCGTGCGCCTATTTCAGCTTCTTCCATACCGAAACCGGAATCGCGCCGTCCGGACGCGGTGGCACACGATAGGTGAGCACGCCATCGGCCAGGGTGTACTCGCGCTGCTGGCTCGCGCCTTCCCAGTTGGGGAACGAGGCGCCTTCGATCCGGAAGGTCAGTGTGTGGCGTTGCGCGTCGACGACCACCGTTCCGTAATGCGTGCTGGACCCCAGAACCGCCGATTCGTACTCACCGGCGCTACCGCGCGCCTTGTCGCCCGAGGCGAAGTGCAGGCGCTCGGACTTGAATATCTGCAGGCTGTATCGCCCCTGCGAATCGACGGTCAGCCGGCCCATCGGTGACGCGCCGTAGTCCGCGACCCGCTCGCCGCCGGGCAGGAGTTTGTCCGCCGCCACCAGCGTCCAGGTGCCGCGCAGGGGCGACTCGGTCGTGGCTGGGTTTGCATCGGCCGCAGCGAGGCCGGCGAGCATTGCAAAGGTCATACCGATGATCGTTTTCATGAGGGGAGGTTCCGGCGTGGGATGCGCAGACGGTACGCTTCACTCGTCATGACTGGAACGCATCTATGATGATATCTGTCATTCCAATTACGAATCATCCGACATGAAGCCCCTGGACATCAGCGCCGTACAGGCATTCGTGATCGCGGCTGAACTGCAGAGCTTCACCCGGGCGGCCGACGTACTGGGAACCACCCAGTCCGCGGTCAGCATCAAGCTGGGCAAGCTGGAAAAACAGCTGGGGCGACGCCTCATGGAGCGCTCGCCCCGGCACGTCCGGCTTTCCGCCGAAGGCCTGGCATTCCTGGAGGCGGCGCGCGAGCTGGTGTCCGCCCACGACCGCGCCGCCGCATCGTTCGACATCGAGGAACGCCGGCTGGTGGTGGGCGTGAACCATGCGCTGATCGGCAGCGAATTGCCTTCGCTGCTGCGCCGGATCAACGCGCACGACCCCGGCCTTCGCGTGGAAATGCGCGTGGGCGCGACGCGCGAGCTGATGGCGCTGTACGAGCAGGATGAACTGGATGCGGCCTGGGTGCTGCGGCCTGATGACGGTCGCAAGCGCGGGAAGGCGGTGTACGCCGAGCCGTTCTCCTGGGTGGCGGCGCCCGGATGGCAGCCGGCGCAAGGCGAACCGCTGCCGCTTGCGACACAGGGCGCGACGTGTGGCATCCGCAAGTCGGCGACCGCGGCCCTGGACAAGGCGGGGATCGCGTGGACGGAGGTCTTCGTCGGCAAGGGCGCCGCGACCCTCGGCGCTGCTGCCGCCGCGGGCATGGCCATCGCCGTCATGGCGAGCCGCACCGCGCCGTCGGGCACGATCGATGTCGGCGATGCGTTGCGCCTGCCGCCGATTCCCGCGCAGGACGTGATGCTCTACAGCAGCCTCAACGACCGCCGCTCGCGCGAGGCCCTGCGCCTGATGTCGCTGGCCTTCCAACAGTCGCGTTGAACCGGCGGATCAGGGCCCGTCGCCGAGCAGGCGATCGCTCGAAAAACCGCGCTCCTCGCCGCTGAGTGGATCGACGAACGAAAGCCGCTTGGCCAGCAGTTGCAGCGGCGCTGCGTAATCGCCCGTTGCGCGCTGGAGCAGCGTTGGATAAACGCCGTCGTTGATGATCGGCGCGCCCAGCGCCGCCATGTGCACGCGCAATTGATGCTTGCGGCCGGTGATCGGCCTCAACTCGTAACGCCAGTGTCGATCACCGCGCGCGATGACATCGATGCGGGTTTCGCTGTTCACCGCGCCTGCGGTTTCCTGCATGCGGAAGAAGGGTTCGCCGGGGACGATGCGGCTGGACCGCACGCATGGAAACTCGACGCCAGGCAACGCAGGTGCGATGGCTTCGTAGGACTTCTCGATGCGTCGTTGCGGGAACAGCGCCTGGTAACGCGCGCGACTGTCCGGGTTGGTCGAGAACAACACGAGCCCGGCGGTTTCGCGATCGATCCGGTGCAACGGCACGAGTGCTTGGTTCCCGGTGCGGCGGATCAGTCGCCCCAGCAGGGTTTCATGGACATGCGCGCCGGCCGGCGTGACCGGAAGGAAGTGCGGCTTGTCCGCCACCAGCACGTGATCGTCCACGTGCAGCACGGTTTCCTCGAATGGAATCGGCGTCTCAATCGCCACTTCCCGGTAGTAGTGGACTTCGAGCCCGACGCGGTACGGCGTGTGCGGCGTGATCTGCATTCCGGCGCCATCCACGACGCGCCCGCGTGCCATGCGCTCCAGCCATTGCGCACGCGGAACCGACGCGAAGTGTTCGCACAGGCAGTCCAGCACCGTCGTCCACGCGCCCGGCGGCAACTGCAGCGTGCTGGCGGGCAGGCCGTCGATATGGGGCGGGCGTTTGCGCATGCGGGCAGTGTGTCATCGGGTGGGGGACTCGTCAGCCGCCGGATCGATGCTAATGTCCGCCTCGACGCGTGGCGCGCTACGCAAGGAAGCGGTTGATGGAGGCTCCATGTCAGTCGAAGTAGACATCTTCAGGGCGCAAACCGGCGACGAGCACGCCCTGTCGCTCGTCGGCCAGGCGACATTCCTGGAGACGTTCTCCGGCGTCCTCGACGGCGCCGCCATCACCGAACACTGCCGCAAAGCACATTCGCCATCGCAGTACCTGCATTGGCTGGGCGATGCACGCAGCGCGGTGTGGCTCGCCGGTGCGGTTCCCGGACGTGCGCCGGTGGGCTACGTCGTCGTGACGACCCCGGACCTGCCCGGTGCCGACGCGGCGCGCGACCTGGAGTTGAAGCGCATCTATCTGCTGGGGCGCTATCAGGGCGGCGGGCTGGGCAAGCGCTTGCTGGGGAAGGCGATCGAGCATGCCAGGCGCGTGGGAGCGGCCCGCCTGCTGCTGGGGGTCTTTGCCGGAAACCAGTCGGCCATCGCGTTCTACAGCAAGCAGGGGTTCGCCCATTTCGCGGACCGCCAGTTCGTGGTCGGTGGAACCGCCTACGACGATCATGTGATGAGCCTGGAACTGGGCTGAGGCCGCATCGGCGCATCGAAGTCCGTCTCACTGTCCGAGAACGCCCGGTGCTTTAGTCGCAGCCCGCATCACGACCAGCTCACCATGACCTCTTCCAACGTCGATCCATCGCTCGTTCTCGCCTGGCAGGTCGCACATTCCATCGCGCGAGGTTCGCCGGCGCCCGTCCCTGACCGTGAGGGCTACCGGGTCGATACCGCTTCAGAGTGTGAAGTGAAGCGGTGGATATTCCCTTGGCTCTGCGAGGGCGTGCGGGCCGTTGGGCGTGAGATCACGGCACCACGGCACTACGTGAAGGTGTGCGTTTCCGACGAAGCGCTGGCGAGCGCGCTGCCGGCGCACTGGCAGGTCCAGCCACCGGGTTTCTTCATGACCACCGCCATGGTGTACAGCGATTCGACGCCGCTGCCGGACGGGTACCGGATGGAGCTGCATCATGCGGGGCCGGTGACACGGGCCCGCATCATCGCGCCTGACGGTGACGTGGCCGCCAGCGGCTGCGCCGCGGAAACGGCCGATGTCTTCATCTACGACCGCATCGAGACGGCGCAGGAGCACAGGCGAAAGGGGTTGGGTGTGGCAGTGATGGCCGCCCTTGGAAGCGCGAGACGATCCTCCGCTGCCGCGCAGCTTCTTTCCGCGACGGAAGACGGCCGCATGCTTTACGAGAAGCTGGGTTGGACGGTGCTGTTCCCACTGGCCACCGCAGCCATCGCGGAAGTGTGAGGCCGTAGACTGCGCAGCATGAACCCGTCAACGAAGACGATCGTGCTGCTGCCCGGTTTCATGCTGGACGACGCGCTCTGGGACGACTTCGTTCCGCATCTTCCAGATGACTGGATCGTCCGGCGCATCGCGCTTCCCCGTGGCAGCACGGTGAGCGAAGTCGCCCGCGGCGTGGCGGATCAACTCGCCGGCCCCGCGGTGATCCTGGGGTTCTCGATGGGGGGCTACGTCGCCCGCGCGCTCGCGGTCGGCTATCCGCATCTGGTCCAAGCACTGGTGCTGGTCGCCACGTCGGCGCGGGGCGAAGGTCCGGCCGCACCGTTTCCAGCGGCGGCGGGCGCATTCGCAGGACTCAGCCGGCGGGCGATTCAGAGCTCGCTGGGCCGCGAGCATGCGAACGACCCGGCGATGATCGATCGCGTTCGCGCGATGAGCGTGCGCCTCGGGGCGGAGGCATTCGCCTGGCAGTCGGCGCTGGATCGAACCGATGTCCCGCTGAAGGAAATCGCATGCCCCACGCTGGTCGTGGCCGCGAGCGACGACCACCTGCGCTCGATGGACGAAGCGCGTGAGCTGGCCGACGCGATACCGGGAGCGCGACTGGAAATCATCGAAGGGGCAGGGCACCTGATACCGCTTGAGGCCGCCGCACCGCTGGCCGATGTACTCGCTGGCTGGCTGCGTTCGCTGGGGCGATAGAGGCTTCCGGCAGGGATCTGTCATGGCGGGTAGAACATGGCCGCCGGAATCAATCAGGGACATTGCGGATGGATGGTAGTGTCCGCTTTCGACCCGAAGCGGTCATAGACTGGCTGTTGTGCGCGCCAGTCCGCGTGGTTCAGTCCGTCAGGGGTAGGGCAAATGCCAAAGCGATCACAAGCCGTCCTTCTGTTCTCCGCAGCAATCTTCGTTGCCGCCCTGGCTCCATGTCTGATGTTCGGATTCCTCTTTGCGCGGTTCGACGAAAGTGTCGTCGGCCTTGTCACGAGCCTTCTGTGGTGTTCGCTTCCCGTGTTCGCATCCGTCTGGTCCGGCGTCATGGCCAGCTACTTCATCCGACGCAGGGGCAGCATCGGGTTCTGGCGCGGGGCGGCGACCGGCGTGGTTGTTCTGCTCGGTTGCTCACTCCTGTGGTCATTCGTCATGACAACTGTTTCAGGGAATGCCACTCCTGCGGGTTTCGCTGCGGTCGTGACATTTGCCTTGGCGATGTTCGGAGTGCTTGCTGCCGGAGTCGGAGGGATGTCGGGTTGGCTCACCAGTCGGCTTTTGAGGGATAAGGCCGCAAGCTAGCGATGTGCATCTTCATGAAAGCCGGCGCGCCTGCGGCGGCCACTGCCCCGACGGGCCAGAGTAAGGGAGCACATCAGGTGCTAATGTCCGCTTCCGACCCGAAGCGGTCATTTGCCATTGCTTCATCAGATCACTCGAGAAGCCATAGCCCTTGGTTGCGGATTCGGCTCTCGCCGAGGCCACCACTGCCGAATGGAAACTTGATGCCGCATTCATCACTGTCGGACTTTCAAAAGGAAGTCCTTAATCGAATCAGCGACGACTTCGAGGCGGCGCATACGATCACCGGGGACATATCACGTGATGCCGGTAAGGAAGTGTCGGAGGCTGACGTGCTAGCAGCGCTTCTTAGTCTGGTCGAGGCGGGTCTGGCATCAGCATTCCAGTACAACGAAGTCACCCAGACCTACGAGCAGATGGATGGCTCCCAAGCCGCATCGTTGGCTGAGCCCTGGTTCTTCGCACGACGATAGGAACGTCCGCTCCTGGCCGTTAGCGGACACTCAGCCCGATCGAAACGGGCTCGGCGATGCTAATGTCCGCGTTCGACCCAAAGCGGTCGTTCGATGTGCGTTACGTGATCTGCTGGGTTTAGGGTGTCGAATACCGGATTCGGAGATGGAGGTTACGTGCAACCGCCGAGAGATTCGATGAGCGCACGCAGGCTGCGGATGGTTTGCATGGTTGTGGCGCTGGGTCTGTCCACAATCGGGTGTGGACGCGTTGAGTCGATGTGGAACGGGGGCGATCAACCGCTGGACCGGAGCGCGGTCATCCTCGACTTTGCTGCCGACCCTCGTGCAGCGTTGCTCAAGTACAAGCCGCAGTGGGATGCGCAGACAGCCATAGGCAAAGTCCCAACCGCCGGTGCGGTTGCCTTGGCAGGTGAGCTAATGCGTGCGGACCCGGCTAGCTATGACCAGTACTACCGCTATGCACTAGCGCAGTCCGGTTCTGAAGACACTGATGTGGCTTCGGCCGCAATGGGAGCGTTGAGCAGAGCGAAGGGGCTTGAGTCGATCGACGTCCTCATTGCGAAGGCGGGCGACCCCAGGGCCGAAGTAGCCTCCAGCGCTCTGATCGCTATCGACTACCGGTACGTGACGTCGATGTATGAATCCGGGAGCTCTAGCGACCATACACACCTGAAGCAAGCGCTGCCGACGATATGTCGGGGAGAGTTTGCGGCGTTCGTGCGGACCTGCAAGAAGTAGCTGGACGGCGCCTTAGCCAATGTCCGCTTCTGGCCGATAGCGGACGTAGGGGCAGGGTGGAGGTCGGTTCAGATGCTAGTGTCCGCTTCCGACCCTAAGCGGTCGTTCAAGGCAAGCCATATCGTTAGTCTTCTACGGTGAATGCCATGCGGGCGAGCGCGGCTATCGCGTTGATGCTTTCGGGCTGCTCGTTGGCCCTCGTAAACCAGCCTGCGCCTTCAGGCCATGCACTTGTGCAGGTTGCTCGCTTGCCCTCCGGCGAGCCAGCCGTGGTACTGCGGTCAATACACTCCAAAAATCTGATTCGTTCTCAGGACATCGATTCAGCTGGTCAGATATCGCTCAGGCCAGGCACTTACATCGCCGACCTTGAGTGCGCAAGATCCGGCGGTCGGATATACCTCCATGTACTTCCCACGTTTCGGTTTTCTGTTCAGGCCGACGCGGCTTACGTCATTGATTGTTCACCGAGCCTAGATGGTGACGGCTTCGTTCTTCGCAGCCACCCAGGTAATGCATCCGGCGAGCCATTTGGAGGCTAGGCTCAGCTCGTCGTCCAACGTCCGCTCCTGGCCGATAGCGGATCGCTTCTGGCCGATAGCAGACGTCGAGGCGGGCGAGTTGGCCGGGTCGGTGCTAGTGTCTGCTTTCGACCCGAAGCGGACATTCAAGTCCTTCCACTTTCGCGATGACGTCTTCATGAGCGAGTTGTCGATCACTAGGGATGGTGTGCGGGCGCGCTCGCGCGTGTGGGAAATGGCTTCAGATGACCCAAAGGCTGCAGCGGAAACCGCTCGCCGCATAAGGCATCCCTGGTACCGATGCCAAGCTCTGGCGCGGGCAGCAGAGTTTTCCAGCGGTCCTATCCGCTACAAGCTCCTCGAAGCGGCATTCTCGGCCGCAAAGGAGCAGAGTGAGCCAAATCGGATCGTGACCGTCTCGTCCTGGCCGCTCCGTGTGCTGGCGGACAGTTCTTCCGAGAGGGCGGCGCAGGTGGCTCGCCTCCTTGTCGACGTCGCAGAGACCGAACCACACAACCTACGCAGGGCTCATGCACTGCAAGCGCTCGCCAGCGCCGTCGCAGGACGTCCCGCGCTTCTCTCTCTGATCGTTCCTGCACTCGCTTCCGCCATTCTTGGTGGGCGCGGTCCGCGTATCGATCGCGTCATCCGCGATACATTCGAGCTGGTTCGCGTCAGCAATCCCGAGTTGCTTCGACCACTGGCGCATCACCATAAGTCGAATCGGCAACAGGAAAGGCTGCTTGCCACGCTGGTTGGGGATAGTTCTATCCAGCGGGAGACGTCCGCTTCTGGCCGATAGCGGACGTTGGGGCAGGGCGGACGGCTGATCGGATGTTAATGTCCGCCTTCGACCCAAAGCAGACGCCTACAGGAGCGCACATGAAGTTTCGTGCCTATCTCGATATCGCCGTTGACGGTCAGGAGATCGGAATGGTCAATGGTGAGCTGGACTTTACGGTCGAGCCGATGCCTGGCGATCTGGTTTCGTTGGCTGTCGTCGACGGCGTCGGAGCTCTGCCGCACCACATGCCCATGGCGCGGGTCAAAGCGCGTTTGCACCACCCCTTGAGTCAGGGGCACAGACAGTCGCCTCATGCCGTCTTTTTCGAACCGCTCGAGTTCGAAGACAGAGAAGCAGCAATCGCATGCATCACGTTTCTTGAGAATGAGGCTGACTTCTTTTCGGAACTATGGGATGTGTGACCGTCCTTCTTCGTCGACAACCAATCCGATGTCCGCTACTGGCCGATAGCGGACATCCGATGCCGGCGTCAAGTTGATCGAGGTCGCCTGTTTTCTTCGATGCTGCCAATGCCCAGACCTCCGTCCTCCGCAGTGCGCGAAGAGTTCGCAAGAATCGATGCGCAGGTTGGGATCAGCGGGGCGCCGTCAAAGCAGGTGGCGCAGCGTCGGCAGGTATTTCTCGCTGGATCCGGTGTTGACCGCGACCACCCGCTCGCCGCGCCGGACGAGGCCGCGGTCGAGCAGCTGCGGTAGCGCTGCGAGGCAGGCTGCGCCCTCCGGCGAGATCCAGTCGTGCGTGCGGCGCCACGTTGCTGCGAGTTCGGTTTCGATCTGCGCTTCATCGACCGCGACCGCCGCGCCACCGCTCGCCCGGATGATGTCCAGCACGCGGAAATGACCGACGCCGCCGGGCACGTTGAGACCCACGGCGAGGGTCGTGCCGGCCTCGACGACTGTCGTGTCCGCCGCGCCGTCGTCGAACGCACGCACGAGCGGGGCAGTTCGTGCGCTCTGCACGCACAGCATGCGCGGGCGTCGCGAGCCGATCATGCCGAGTGCCTGCAACTCGTCCCACGCCTTCCACATGCCCAGCACGCCGGTGCCGCCGCCGGTGGGATAGATCACCGCATCGGGCAACGACCAGCGTGTTTCGCCCGGCATCGGCTCGGCGAGTTCGAGACCGAGCGATTTCTTCCCCTCGATCCGCCATCCCGGTTCCTGGAACGTCGCGACGGAAAACCAGCCATCCGGGATGTAGCGCTCCTTGAGGAACGCACCGGCTTCGCGGATGGTCGGGCCGACCAGCTCAAGGATCACCCGGTCGGGATGGCGCTTGGCCGCCGCGGCGACGCCGCCGAGAATCGGCATCGGCGTGTCGTCGGGCATTGCGACCACGACGCTCAGTCCGCCTTCGAGCGCGTAACGCACCAGTGAGTCGCCGGCGTTGCCCTGCGTTGGCACCGCGAGCCTGGTCAGGCCCAGTCGTCGCGCCTGCGCGGCGACCATCGCCATGCCGCGATCCTTGAAGCTCTGCGTCGGATTCGCGCCGTGGCCGGAATGCGCCTTGCCTTCGTCCTTGAGCTGAAGCGCAAGGCCTGCCTTTGCCGCGACCGGGTGCCTCGAGTAATCGAGCAGCGGCGTCGCGCCTTCGCCGAGCGGGACGAGATGCGCGGCGTCGACCGGATCGTCGGCATCGAGCGCCATCAACGCGCCAAAGCGCCACAGGTCGCGACGCTGCGGGCGATACCACGCCGCATCCGGTTTCTCGCGCGCGAGTCGCTCGAGGTCGAGCACCATCTCGACCGGCCGCCCGTCGACCGGATCGAGGTTCATCGGTACGTCGGCGGAATACTCGACGCCAGAGGCGATACCGCGAACGCAGCGGACGTAGGACATGGCCGGACCCGATCGGAGGTCCGTCGTTGTCGCAGCCCCGCGCCCGGATTGCAACATTCGGCCTGGCGAGCTTGCACACCACAGATCGCGCGTTCGTGGGGCTCCGAGTCGTGTGGGCTCTACCGAGGGCGTCGTGAAGCGCCTGAGCTGGGCGATTGCATGTCCGTCAAGGCATCCACTCCAATAGACTCGTTCCGCGCTCCCCACCCATTTCCGGGCCTGTTTGGCGAAGCGAAGAGACCCATGAGCCCACGCTTTCGTTCTCTACTGGTTCGTCTTGCCATAGCGATACTTGCGCTTGCATCCGTGGCGTGCCAGTCGTTGGCGACGCCAACGAGCCACGCAGGCGATCGCTGTTCGCCATCGCCGCCGGCCCCGGTTCAGGAGCACGCTGGATGCGCGCGGCAATGGGCGTTATCAGCGCGCGACGCGCCCGTACCTCGAGCCGCCGGACGCGCGTGGTTGCTCTGCGCCGCCCACGCGCACGAAGCGATCAACGATACGACGGCTTCGTCAGGCGGCATGGCCACGCTCGCAACGCAGTGCACCGAAAACTTCATGGCGTACGCGCTCACGCAGAACAAGGCGTGGAGTGAAGGCCGTTTGCATATGGCGGGCACGGATCTGACAGTCGAGTTCCGCCAGCTGTCGCCGTATCTGATGCAGCCGTTTGAGGCGACATTGGCGCGTGAGGTATCCATGGAGGTCTACCACGGAAGACGCTTCAGCTCGGTCGGCTTCGGGGTGCCTCTGGCGATACTGAGCAAGCGCTGCGAGGGTGCGCCCCTGTGTGAGCTGCTGCCGCCGGAAGGTGTTTTTCGCGGAGCGACCGCCTGGATCGAAATGGGTGCACAGGGCAGTCCGGTGCTGGTCTTCTCCGACCCGCTCAGGATGCCGCGCGTGAAAATCGGCGGGGGGGAATACGTCCTGGCCCGCGACACCTCGGCTGCGTGGGCGCGCGGCGTGCAGACCTCCAAGCTGAATCGCCTTGGCGTCTGGGGATTGTTCGGCGGCCGTGAAGTGGGGCGGCGTGCCGGCATCTTCCTGCTCGAAGATTACGACCCGGGCAAGAAGCCGGTTGTCATGATCCATGGGCTGGGCAGCAGTCCATTGATGTGGGCGGGACTATCGAACGCGATCTGGGGCGACGAGGTGCTCCGTTCCCACTATCAGGTGTGGCATGTGGTCTATCAGACGAACGCACCGTTGCTCGTAACCAGGCTGCGCGTGCAGGAATACCTGGATGCGGCGTGGGACACGCTGGATCCCGAGCACGACGATTTTGCACGGTCGAACATGGTCCTGGTGGGCCATAGCCTGGGCGGGGTGATCGCGCGCATGCTGTGCGCGGACAGCGGCGAGGTGCTGTGGGATGCAGCCTTCGTGACCGACGCAAGCCAGATGCGCGCCGACGCGACCGACCTGGCGATCGTGGATCGGACTTTTCACTTCACGGCATACCCCGGCGTCGACAGGGCCATCTTCCTGGCCGCTCCCCATCGCGGAAGCCCCGCGGCAACGAGCTGGTACGGGCGCCTGGCGCGTGTCCTGGTCGGTCGGCGCAGCCCCGAAATCCAGTCCCTGCGACGTGTCGCGCAAGCCAACCCCGAGTCGGTGAGGGCTGAATTGCGCGATCCCTACCTGCACGGGTGGGTCAACAGCATCTCGACACTGCAAAGCGCACAGCCCGTGCGCGCGGCCGGTGAACGACTGATGCCGAGGGAAGGGGTCGCATATCACACGATCGCCGGCGCGTTGCCTCATTCCGGTTTCGAATCCGACGGTGTAGTGCCCGTCACGAGCACGTTGCTCGACGGCGCGCAGTCGACGCTGGTGGTGCGTCACGGTCATGATCTCGCGGAGAGCTCCGAGGCGCTGGCCGAGGTCTCCCGCATCCTTCAGGAAGATGTCGCGCATGGGCAGCGCTGGCCAATGGACTGCGGCCCGGATGCAACCAGATGCGAAGCGGGCCCACCGGACGGTCCGCGCAGGGATCAATCAGAATGAACAGACCGCGTGCATTGCGAAGGATGTCTTGCCCAAGACGGACAACGCCGTATCGCAACACATCACGTACTGGGTGACGAAGGCGCGCCGGGGCTGACAGAAAGCAGATGGCGCACCGCAGGCGGGGACGACCCGCGGTGAAATGCAACCGCTTCGCGCTGCAGGTGCGCGTCGGCCTTTGATACACGATGATGCTGCCGCATATGCTCGGCCCACGATTCGACCAGGAACCACTCGATGATCTGCTCCGGATTCGAGGCGTCTTCGGTAACGCCCCAAAGATAAGCCCCGTCGCGTCGTCGCCCCTCCGACAACCTGCGCAGTACGAGAAGGAATGCGGCCTGCTGGTCCACAGGTACCTGGTACTCGATCTGCACCATCACCGGACCGCGGTCGTTTGCAACGGGCGTGGCAAGCAGAGGTTGTGGCCAATGGTTGGATGGCTCCAGGTTGGCCTCGCCCTGGGGGAGTCGGACGCGGTAGAAAGCGACCCCGGCGATTGCCAGCCCGACACCGCCCATCAATAGTGCCTGCGGTACGCCGACCGCCTGGGCGACCAGGCCCCAACCGAAGCTGCCTGCGGCCATCGCGCCATTGAACACCATCAAGTAGACGGCAAGTCCGCGGCCGCGCACCCAGTTCGGCAGTACCGACTGGGCCACGCCACTCAACGTCGTCAGTGCCGCAATCCAGCCGACGCCGAGTACGAGCAGCAACAGCACTGCGACCCATCGCGGCGGCGCGAGCGCGAGGCCACCAATGACGATTGCCGCGCACAAGGAGGCCGCGAGCAGCAACCGGTCCGAGTCCATGCGCCGGCGCAACGCGGGCAACACGAACGCCCCGGCAACGGCACCAGCACCCACCGCACCCAGCAGCACACCATAGAAGCCAGCGGAACCTTCCAACATTTGCCGGGCAACGAGAGGCAACAGTGCCCATACGCAGGATGCGAACAGGAAGAAGACCGCCGCACGAAGCAGCACGACGTGCAATTCCCGGCTGGTACGTGCGTAACGCAACCCGGCACGAAAGGCACTGAGGAATTGCTCGTCCAGATCGCCCGCCGGCGCCTGCGGACGACGCCACCACAGCAGCGCGGCGATGACGATCAGGTACGTCCCGACATCTGCGCCGTAGGCCGCTGCAGCGCCGAAGCTCGCCAACAGCAGGCCACCCACGGCGGGGCCGATGGCCCGGGCAATGTTCACGCCCAGCGAGTTCAACGTGATCGCGCTGCGCAGCGACTCGCGCGGCACCAGCTCCGGGACAATCGCCTGCCAGGCAGGCATCGCAAGCGCGGTTCCAACGCCGCCGAGGAAGGTGAGCACCACCAGGCGGGTGATCGTCATCGAGTTCGTTGCGGCCAGCAGCAGCAGCGAGCTGCTGACCAGCAGCAGCAACACCTGCGCGAAGACCAGGAACCGGCGTCGATCGAGGATGTCGGTGAGAACGCCCGCCGGAATCGCCAGAAGGAAGATCGGCAGTGTTGCCGCCGTCTGGATCAGCGCGACCATCGCAGGGCTGGGCGAGAGGTCCGTGACCAGCCACGAGCTGGCGACATCGCGCATGAACGAGCCGGTATTGCCCGCCACCGTCGCTGTCCACAGCACGGCGAAGACCGGTTGGCGAAGCGGCGCGAAGTCGCCACCAGCACCGGGGCGATCAGGGTGGGGCGGGGGAGGGGAGGCCGTTGCATCCTTCATGTCGCGGCCGGTCCATGCAGGTCCCGCCAAGCGATCGGCGGGAGGACGTTGATCGACTCAACATGTTCGAAGGATGCGCTCACCATCATCCATCCGGTCGTCGGCGAACACGGATCGCTAGGGCGCCAGAAAATCCAACACCACGTTGCCCACGTCGTCCGGGTACTGATGGTGCGGGGCATGTCCGGTTTGCGAGTAGAACACGAACTTGGCGTTGCGCATCCTGCCAATCAATGGAAACCAGTTCTGCCCTGCGGTGCTGGTGTCGTGGTCCCCGGCGATGACGAGGATCGGTAGCTCGACCTGCGTGAGTTTCTCCCTGCGCCCGGTCGCGTCTTCGTGGAACGCGCCGGCGGCCTTGAAGTAGCGTTCGAACTGCGCCGGCTGCGAGGGAATGCGAGCGTCCACGTCGGGCCGCGCACGGATGCGGTCGCGCGATTCGCGGGCGCGGTCGCGGCTCAGGGCGGAGGCCGGCTCGAAGAACAGGACCTCCTCGTCGGCCAGGTCGTTGACGGGCTTGAGCGCGCGGTCGAGGAACGCCGGCTGCAGCGGGATTTCGTTCTTTCCCGGGGGATTGGTCGCCAACAGCACCACGCGGCCAACGCGCGCGGGCCGGTCGATCAGATAGGCCTGCGCCAGCAGTCCGCCCCACGACCATCCGAGCAGGTCGAACGTCTGCAACCCCAGCGCTTCGGCGAAGCCGTCCAGCGACGCGACCGCCTGTTCCATGGACTCGGGCTGCGTGCCCTGCGAATACCCGACGCCGGGCAGTTCGAACAGGATCATGGTGTGCTTTCGCGCCAATGCATCCAGGAATGCCGGGTCCCACGTATCCAGCGTGCCGCGGAAGCGGTTCACCAGCACGATTGGCGTGCCGCTTCCCAGCTGGCGGTACGCGATGCGATCGGAACCGACCTGCACCGTGCGCGTTTCCGCCGCCGTGGCGCCGCCTGCGGCGATGGCCTGCGGTGCGATAAGCGAACCGACGATCAACAGCGACAGTAGCGACAGCATGCGCATGGGAAGGCTCTCGTGGATGCGCTCGCGCGCGGTGATATCAGCGTGGATCGATGGCCGGGATGTCGAACTGCACCAGGTTCCACCGCGTCGCCTTCTCCTCCCACTCGTCGCCTTCGCGCGGTGTGAGCGGAAGCGCGAGGTTCGCCACGAGCATCCGCTTGCCTTGCACCGCGGTGGCGGCTGGAAAGAGCAGGCCCAACGGCGCGCCATCGGGCCCGATGCCATCGAAGTGCCCCGCGCGGGCGCGCACGAGACCGTGCGAATCCAGTGCGACCACGGCGTCGACCTGATTGGATGCGACCCACAGAACTCCGTCGTGCAGCAGCAGCCCGTCGGCGCCGTAGACGCTTTCGGCGAGCACGTCGAGTTTTCCCCCGGCCAGCGGCATGCGTAGCACGCGGCCGTCGCCCGCGTTGTTGACGTACAACAACCCGGCGGATTCATCGATCGCGATGCCGTTCGCACCGAACGGCAAGGCACCTGTCGTCACCAGCAGCGGGTCGCGCACCATCACGTCCACCTTGCACGGCTGGCATGCAGTCGCATCCTTGATGCGGTAGATCGCGCCCTGGAACGAATCCGACACATAGGCGTTGCCTGCAGCGTCGAACGCCAGTCCGTTGATCGCGGGGAAACCCGCCGAGCCGTAGACGATCCGGTCCTGGCTGCCATCGGGATTGGCCACCAGCCGATCGCCCGGGGCAGGTGGCGTCAGGGCACCGAAGCTCGCGACGTCCTCGGGGGATTGGCCGGTCGCGAACTTTGCCGGCAGGCGCTGCAGTTTCGATGCGCCGAAGTTGAGGAAATAGATCGCCCCGTCTGCATACGCCAGGCCCGTGATCGGTGTCGGGCCCAGGTCCGCGCGGGCGAGCAGTTGCCCGCTGGGAGACAAGCGAACGATCTGGTTCCTGCGCGCGGTCGCCGGTTCGCGACTGTCGAACGAACCGACGTAGACCTCGCCCGAGTCTGGATGCGTCGCCAGGCTTTCCGGGTGACGGAAATCTTCCGGCAGCGTCACGAAGGGACGCGTCTCGATGCGCACGTACGAGCCCGCCGACTGCGCCGCGGCAAGGGGGCATGCCAAGGCCAGCAGAACGACTCCGAGGGTCTTGTTCATCTCATCACCTTTGGCTTGTAGGCGAGCATCGAACGCCTGGCCGGACGCGCCTCGACGTCACTGGAATCACGCAGCAGCGGCGGTCCGGAATCCGCGCCGTATGCGCAGCGCCTGCATGGCCGCGCCGGTGAGGTACACGAGGAAGCCGACGCCGACGATGGCCGTGAGCACAGGATCCTCAGGACCCGTGAACGCGGGGTCGCCGATTGGAATGCGGGTGCCGGTTTCGGTCAAACCAGGGATCAGATGGAAGAACAGCGTCAGCGAGTTGCCCAGCACGGTCACGTAACGCGCGAAACCCGACCCGCCGAAGCGCTCCGCCGCAGCGGCGATGGCGAGCACCACCAGCGTCACGATGGCCAGCACGTGGGGAACGCCGAACCCGCCGTGGCGGAAGATGAACAGCCCGGTGAAGGCGGTCGCGGCGGTCAGCCACACGTACAGCGCGCCGGAGCGCGTGCGCGTCCCGATCTCGCCGTACCGGACCAATGCCGTGATGCCGAAGAACACCGCCACCAGTGCGATGGCGGTGTGGAACATTCCGAACGGCGAGATGTTGAGCATGGCGTGTACTCCAGCGTTCGCGCGGTCAGAAAGTCCGCGGCGGACGGTGCGGCGTCAGGACTTCGCGAAGGCCAGCAGGTCCGCGTTGAGGCGGTCCTTGTGCGTGTCAGTGATGCCGTGCGGTGCGCCTTCGTAGACGATCAGCTTGCTGTCCTTGACCAGCTTGGCCGAAGCGCGGCCGGCGGCATCGATCGGCACGATCTGGTCGTCGTCGCCGTGGATGATCAGGGTGGGCACGTTGAACTTCTTCAGGTCTTCGGTGAAGTCGGTCTCGGAGAAGGCCTTGATGCTGTCGTAGGTGTTCTTGTGCCCGCCGAGCATGCCCTGCATCCACCAGGCGTTGATGACGCCCTGCGACGGCTTGGCGCCCGGGCGGTTGTAGCCGAAGAACGGACCCGACGGGATGTCGAGGAACAGCTGCGAGCGGTTGGCCACGAGCCCCTGGCGGATGCCGTCGAACACCGACAGAGGCAGGCCGCCGGGATTCGCATCGGTCTTCACCATCAGCGGCGGCACGGCCGACACCAGCGCGAGCTTCTTCACCCGCTTGGTGCCATGTCGTCCGACGTAGCGCGCGACTTCGCCACCGCCGGTGGAGAAGCCCACGAGCATCGCGTCCTTCACGTCGAGCTTGTCCAGCAGTTGCGCCAGGTCGTCGGCGTAGTGGTCCATGTCGTTGCCGTCCCACGGCTGGCTGGAACGCCCATGCCCACGGCGATCGTGCGCGATGCAGCGGAATCCGTTCGACGCCAGGTGGAACATCTGCGACTCCCAGCTGTCGGCGTTGAGCGGCCAGCCGTGGCTGAAGACAACGACCGGGCCGGTTCCCCAGTCCTTGTAGTAGATCTCGACGCCGTCTGTGGTGGTGAAAGTGCTCATGGCCTTTGTGATTCCTGCATCGGAGGGAGTGGGGGCGGCGGCGGCCTCTGTTGCCGGCGGCGGCTCGGAGGACGAGCAGCCGACGAGGGGAAGCAGCGAGGCAGCGGCCAGGGCGGTGCCGCCGATCAGCACGGTGCGGCGGCCTTCGTCGATGGGGTTGGTGCGATCGTCGTTTGGCATGGTCTTTCGCCGGATCGGAGGGGGCAGGGTGTGCCGCGGAAGAGGGCGCCGGCGACGCTTCGGACGTGCGCTCGGCCTGCACACGATAGGAACCGGCGCCCATCGCGACGTACACGCATGAGGGGTGAGCCCGCCCCCCCTGTTCGGGGGAGGTCGAACGGCGCTGGCGGACGGTCGCCCCGGCATCCCCCGTTTTGGGGAGTCCTCGTTCATCCGGGTTGCGGTTTGCGCGGCGACCGCGCGAGGCCAGTCTGGACGGACCACGCGAATCCGCGTGCCATCCCCGCAGGAGCGCATGCCATGCCCAAGGCTTCCCCCGGTCCGAGTTCGACGTTGCTGACCCCAACCGATCACACGCTGATCCTGATCGACCACCAGTCGCAGATGGCGTTTGCCGTGCGTTCGATCGACGTCGGGTCGCTGCGCACCAATGCGGCCCTGGTGTCGCGCGCCGCCGTGGGCTTCGGCGTGTCGACCATTGTCACCACCGTCGCCGAAAAGAGCTTCTCCGGGCCGCTGTTCCCGGAGATCAGCGACACCTTCGCGCAGGGCACCGTGTACGACCGCACCACGATGAACGCCTGGGAAGATGTCCCCGTCGTCCAGCGCATCAACGAAATCGGGAAGGACCGTCTGGTGTTCGCCGGCTTGTGGACGAGCGTCTGCATCGTCGGCCCGGTGCTGTCGGCGATCGAACAGGGCTTCCAGACCTACGTCGTCACCGACGCCTGCGGCGATGTATCCGACGAGGCGCACGAGCGCGCCGTCACCCGCATGGTGCAGGCCGGCGCGGTCCCCATGACCAGCCTGCAGTACATGCTCGAACTGCAGCGCGACTGGGCGCGCGGCGACACGTACGGACTGACCACCGGCATCGCGCGAGAACTCGCGGGCGGCTACGGCATCGGCATCCAGTACGCGAAGGCCATGTTCGGCGCGCAGGAAGGCGGGCACTGAGCGCGGCGGTGCGGCCGTCCCTCC
>Ga0209676_1000862_pt1 | contig 38980 bp, 36 predicted proteins | sample AraplaCvi_mLB_r2_FD_184282 | JGI IMG/M metagenome (GOLD analysis project Ga0209676, IMG submission 184282) | Arabidopsis root microbial communities from North Carolina, USA - plate scrape MF_Cvi_mLB_r2 (SPAdes) (version 2) | ecosystem: Host-associated > Plants > Roots > Endosphere | place: USA... | reverse complement strand
ATGCGCGCCGGCTCATGCATGCTGGCTCAGACCACGGGTTTGCAAGAAATGGGAGAAAGAACGCTATGTATTGATGATCGATCTTGACGTCAAAATCCTCATGTGAGCTGTGATGACACGTTCTCGCTGGTGTCGCTCGTTTCCGCGGGGCTTGGCGTTGGCTTTGCACCGGAGTGGACGAAGGATCTGCCGAACCGCAACTTCGAGCTTCGGCCCGTGCGCGGTGTCGATCTCAAGATTGGTCTCGGCGTCGCTTGGAACAAAGAGGATCCAACGGCGTCTCGCGACGACATCATCGACATTGCCCGGTCGCTGGCGCGGCCGGGCAGGTGAGTTAAACGGCCGAGATTGCTCGTGTCGCATCAAGAGCGAAACTTGACGCCGGCGGCAGAAGTTCTGCCGCCGGCTACCCAGCCGCTCGGGAGGTGTAACGTTACCAGCGGCCAGATTGCGAGGTATGCTCATTCAGCCGAAAGGTGCCTTTGGAACCATTCCGCGCTCTTGGGGATCAACACGTCGTCGACGGTTTGGGTCGCAGTGGCCGCATTCCAATCGTGGTCGGAATCGATCTCGACCAGATCCTCGACCCCTTCGTGATAGTCGAGCAGAGTTTGACCGGCGGCCGGCTGAGGCGTCACAATCGTCTCACGCTTTCCGACGATCACTCGGAGCGGACCTGGGTATTTGCCGATGGCTCCGACCGGCGTGACAGTCGGCAATTCCTTGAAGAAGGCCGCTTTCAATTTGGTCTCGCCGCCCCAGGAGAGTTTCGCCGTCACGATTGCATCCGGCGATTGTGCGAGCGCGCTTTGAACAGTTTCGCGACCCATGATCGTGGCGTAGGTCGAAAGCGGGTTCGTCACGGGAGCCCATAGCACGACAGCGGAGGCCTCGGGTCGTTTCGCCGCCAAGTGGCTCCCTACAAGACCGCCCTGGCTGTAACCCAAAATGCCGATCTTACTGTTATCGACTGAGCTGAGAGCCTGCAGATAGTCGAACGCAAGAACAGCATCTTGGATCTGCCCGGACAACGTAGTCTCTTCCCACTTTCCGTCGCTTTCGCCGGAGCCGTGGAAATCGATGCGTAAGCTGGCAATGCCAACCTCGGCCAATCGCTCCGCGGTGTATGCAAACAAGCCGGTTTGAGAAGATGCCATCGGGAATTCGTCCTTCTGGCCAGTGAATCCGTGGAGCATCAAGACCACCGGTGGGTTTGCGGCACCATCGGGCAAATTGAGTACTCCGACTATTCCGCGTCCGCCGTTCTCGATGCGAACTTTGTTCTCCGCTGCAAGAGCGCAGGTCGCCGCAAGCGTGGCGGTGACCGATGCAACGATGGACAACCAATTCATTCCCACTGCTCCTCTCAGAGTGATGCATTGCTTCGTCGAGCATCAAACTGAACGCGTGGCGAGACTTCGACAATTTCGCACAAGACGGCTTGGTGACGCTGATAGACGCAACTCGCGCGCACAAAGATGCGCGCTTGCGACCAGAGCAGTTTGCGTCAGCTTGCGCCACGTGTTTGCAGAGTGCGAAGTTGCTCTCCATTCCTTGATTGCTAGAAGATCGCCTGCCGCAGAGGCACTAGCTCGCCGAACACCCTCCATTGTCGAGCAACCTGGTTTTTTGTTTAACTGGAACCCCAAAATGATCGGCAACAGTTTCTCCCTACGCGCGCTTGTGAGATCGAGGCGAGTTCGCTGCGGTCTCTTCTTTTTTGCGGGTGGTATCGGCATCGGTGGCTGGGCCGCGAGCCTGCCGCTGCTTTCCGCCAAACTGAACATTGACAAGGGGGAACTCGGCGCTCTCTTGCTGTGCTTTGCTCTGGGCGCGATCGCAATGATGGTGAACATCGGGCGGGTCAGTGACCGGTTCGGCAGTAGCCATCTGCTGAGTCTCGGCGGCAGCGTAGTATTTGGCGTCTCGATCCTGACGGTCCCCTTGGTCGATGGGCTGCTGCTCGTTGGTGCTCTTATCGTGGTTGCAGGCGCGGGTTTCGGGACGCTCGATGTTTCCATGAACATCGAGGCTTCAGAAATCGAGCGCGGATCGGGTCGCCACCTGATGTCGTCGTTTCATGCGATGTTCAGCATTGGCAACATCGTCGGTGCCTCCTTGGTTGGCGTAGTCGTATCCTTCGGTGGCCAGGTCCACGAGTGTTTGGGAGGGGCTGGGCTCCTTGTCGTCATGACTGCGCTCATCTCTCGTCTCATCGGCCACGAGGCGAGCGGGAAAGTGATGCCGGCGGCCACAAACACAGGCCCCGCGGGAAAGCCTTCGCTCAGCAGACAGCAAAGGCTACTGGTACTGACGTTTGGTGCCATCGGCTTTTTGGCCTTTCTTGCGGAGGGAGGCATTATCGACTGGTCCGCGGTATACATGGTGGGAACCTTGGGTGCCTCCGAAAGCGTCGGCGCGTATGCTTTTGCGGTGTTCTCGGCGTCAATGGCACTTGGCCGGCTGCTCGGGGATATCGTCACGCAGCGGGTGGGGCACGTGAGCATCCTCAGAATTGGTGGGGTTGTCTGCGGACTGTCGATTCTTGCTATGCTCATCGCTCACAATGTAGTGGTTGGCATAGTGGCGCTGGCCATTTGCGGATTTGGTGTCGCCAACATGATACCGGCCGTGTTTGCATCTGCGGGGAAAATTGGCTCGCAGGCTGCGGGACGGGCGATGTCGATTGTGACCACTCTTGGATACACTGGTCTGCTCATTGGGCCTGCCTTGCTTGGATTTATTGCTCAGATTTCCAGCCTCACCATCAGTCTTGCGCTTGTGGCTCTTTCTTTTGGTGCCATCTCCGTAGGCACGGTCTACCTCAAGCGCTTGACTGCGGAGTTTCAGCCAGAGATGAAGGGCACGAAGCACTACGCCTGATGGGGCGTTTCAATGGCATGCCGCCGATGTAGTTTGGCACCGGCCTCCTCGAGCATCCGGCTCAGCAGCGCACCGCTAAAAAGAGCGATCCTGGCACACTCTGGGCAACCTTTGCATGACGCGTGGCACTCTCCACCCTATCGTTTTTTGCCGGGTGCGCGGGGCGACGGCGCTCGAAATCAGGCTCCGGATAGGTGTCTTGGGGATCAATCCAGGATCATTCGCTCCATCAGCGTCTTTAAGTCCCGCGCCACATTGTAGCTGTTGTCTTGATGCTGCCGATTGCAGAACAGTTCGCAGCTCCACCAGCCACGATAGCCCGTTGCCTTCACGGCATCGACCCAACTTTGGAGGTCGAGAACTCCATTTCCCGTAGGCACGTCGCGTAGCACAGCTTCGTTTGGGAGCCCTCCAGTGTAGGGAAGGGAGTCGCAGACATGCACGCCATAAATGAGATCCTTGTCCAGACGCGCAATGCGCTCTGGCGTGTCTCCGGAGGTGTACGAGTGCCAGAAATCGATGACCAAGCGGACGTTGTCCCGTCGGCAAGCCTCGATGATCCGAAGTTGGGCGTCCATTGTATTGAGCGGCGTCCAGGAGAGAGATTCCAGATAGACAATGAGCCCGTGCTCTGCCGCAATGTCAGCGACGGCGCCTAAGTTCTTCGCAGTCAGCGTGATCTGGGTATCCCTCGGCACATCGATCAGGCCACGATAGAGTGTGGGGTAGCGTTGAGCAGAGCCAGGTTCGAAGGCCCGCAGATCGAGCGGCCCAGTAATTGCTTCGATGCCCTTCGCTCCTATCGCAACCGCAAGCCTGCAGAGTTCTTCCGCCTCCCGCAGCATCTCTTCCCGACCAGCTCCCTGGCGCTCAAGGTCGATGAGAAAGCCAATGCCAGGAACTTCGAGGGCTTTTAGGCGTCCCTTGAGATCGTCCTGTGTGAAGCCGGAATTCAGGAATGCCGCGATTTTCGATCCCGACGTTTCGAGGCCGTCGAAGCCAACTGTTTGAGCGATATCGATATCGATCGAGAGCGTATTGAACTTCGAAGCCATGGAGTGAAATATCAGCTTGTCTCGGGTGGCCATGGCTCTGGTTCCTGTAGTTGAATTGAACGGATTATTTGGATTGGACGGGTACGGTCCGCTGGCGCTTGTTCGAGGCTTGGATCGCCTCGGCCGCCTTCAGGGCAATGACGTTGTCATCGCCTCGACAAAGCCAGTCGGAAGAGGTTCGCGTGGAGGCGAGAAATCCCTCGATCGTGGTTGCATGTAGTTCCCTTTCTCTGACCGGAACCAGTTCGTTGCGCGCGTTTGAGCGCCGGGTCAGAGTGCCCGCCTTGCCGTTCAATGTGCCCTGAGCGATCAAGGCCCCTTGGTCGCCGGCGAGCATGACCACGCTCTCTATTTCTGCGGTCGTATAGCTTTCGAACGCCTGGAACATCGCTCCTCCAGACATGCGCATCGCGTATGATATTTGCTGTTGGCTTGCGCCGTTTGGCGCCGCGGACAGTGCCGAGACTTCGACGGGCTCCTGTCCCGTCAGGAAGCGCGCCAGGTCGACGTCTTCGACAGAGACGTCGAGCAGCAACTCCCCTTGAGGTGACATTTCCTCACTTCTTCGGTTTGGTGGGGAGTGATAAGGAGCGCCACGGACGATCAAGAGCGATTGAAGTGCCCCGATATGCCCCTCCATCATGAGGCGCCTCATCGTCTGATGGACGATTGAGGCCCGAGAAGGCTGATTTACCGCCAGCGCCACTCCTGCCGCCCTGCACCGCGCAACCAATCCGCTTGCGATCCGGCTGCTGTGGGAAATGGGAGCGTCGCAAAGGATGTGTTTCCGTGCTTCTGCGGCCGCCGATATGTAGTGCTTCCGACGATCTCTGGCAGCGCTCACGTAGGCGAAATCCACGAGCGGGTCGTTGAGCGCCCGGCGAGCTTCAGTCGACGTTTGCGGGATCCTCAGGTCTTCGGAGAAGAATTTGGCATATTCCTTGTTTCGGCTGACGACCCAACGAGCTTCATGGCCGATCGATCGGATCGCGGCCACCATGTGCTCCGTGGCGATGGTGCCAGTCCCCATCACCGACCATCCTGGTTTTCTCGAAGAGGTCACCGGCGTTTCCTTCCGTTGCTGTGCAGAGATTGGCCGGAAGGGTGCTTGTTCACAACTTCGCAAGTTGTTGAAGTCCTTCGCAAGATGAAGTATACTTCGCTTCATGTTGCTTCACTCTTTGAGGATGAGTCTGGATGGAACACTTGGGGAGAGACGCAGCGGCGCTGGCAGCAAACCTCCGCACGCTGTGCGAGCGGCATGGGTCTGTGGCTGCAGTATGCCGGAAGATTAACGTCAACCGGCAGCAATTTAACAAGTATCTGTCCGGAGCTCACATTCCTTCTGCCGCAAATCTAAGGATTATCGCCAACTATTTCGGTCTCAGCGTCCCGATTTTGTTCGCAGATCCGGATGAGTTCCGCACGCTCGTTGACGGGAATTTTTTCCATGCGATGCAGACTGCGCGGCAATTGCCTGAGTTCTCGCGATTTGTTTCCAACATGATCGTTGAGAGCAAAGCGGACCACAACGATATTGTCGGTATCTACGATCGCTACCAGTATTCCTCCATTTACAAGGGCTTTGTGCTGCGATCCGCGTTCTGTATCTATCAGAACAAAGAATTCCTGCAGCACTACTATGTAGAGAGATTTCCAAGCTTCGACGATCCAAGAAAAACAGAATACGTCTTCAAATACTATGGCTTCTGCTTTCCGGTGGCCGATCGTTTATTCACGGCTGATTTCGAGGGAATTCAGTCAAACGAATTGACGTTTGGCGTCTACGCTCAGGTTAAACGCAACGCGAAGAAGTTCATGTTTGGGATTTCGAGCGGGATTGCAGCAAATGTTTTCCGCCAGCCGTATTCTACCAAGGTTGCTCTTCATTACCGCGGTCCCGGTCTGCTGCGCCGCGAACACCTGAAGAACCTCACGGTTATGGATCGCAATGATCCCGCAATTCCGCGAGAGGCTCTTCAATATCTGGGGGATGGCTCTGATATGATCCAGATGAACTGACGCTCTCAGCGCGCCAGTTCAGTCTCGAAGTGATCTATGGATGAAGCTCGACGGCGAGCCACACGCTGTCGGTGTCGGCGTAGTAGCGATGCCAAGGATACGTCCATTCGTTGTGGCCGGTCACGCGGCAGAAGGGATCGTGCGAATATCCAGTCGGCATCAGGACGTCCTCATAAATGGTCGCCTGGTCGCGCTGCTTGAACTTCTGCATCCGGCCAATGCCATGGATCTGAGTATGGGTCTCAAGGAACGGATGCTCGTTGTGTATGAAGCAGTCCGTATCGCCCGGCGACCACCACAGATTTAACTTCAGGGTGAACTCCTGGGGTTCCTTCGAGGTTGCGCGTTCGTTAGTGAACACGCGGGGGTCCAGCGAGACCTTTCCGATCTCATCCTGCGCAGAGATGTACAGCGGGGTATCGCGGGGAAAGCTGCGGATGCGATTTCCAAGCCAGTCCCAACCCCGGAACATGCAACCGCCAAGATTTGTAGGCTTCACGACCTTGATGAGGGCGGCGCGTTCGGCGGACTTGATCTTTCCGCCTTTCAGCCATGTCGATTTCCAGGCCGGCACGATCGCAGGGTGTTCATCGCCTGTGACCATGACCGTCGGGCTCAGGTTGACGACCACCGCATCGTGCACGTCGTAGTCAACCGCATTCTCAACGAGCTTCGCGACGATGAACTCATCTGCGAAGGCAAGGTTTCTGGTCGCGTTCTGCACGTCGGATGTCCTTCCAAGCATTTAGATTTTTTTCAGGAAGCCACATCGCATTTCGTTACATAATTGCGCGCCTTTATGAATCTGTACGCGTCTTGAAGCGAACTCCGCGTCATATTGCGAAGTGCTTGGTTCCTCCGCCAAGCGTGCAATCGGTTGACAATGCTCTCTCGCTGGGCCGGCGGCCATGCAATTCGGTGATTATCGTATGAGGTTGGCTTTCCCCCCCGTTGGGTATTTGATGCACTTGGAAACCACGAGTGCGTCACCCTGCGTCGGTGATTCAACTCCTGCGAACTTGAAGCTTCAGCCGTCTGGTCGAGAATAGTGCCATCGTTGGGGCGGCTGCTCACTTCCAAAAGCCCTCCCGTTGAGAAGCATAACAATCAGAGGGTCGATCAAATGAAGCTCACAGGTGGCCAGGTAGTCGCGAAAGCGCTGAAGGAATATGGTGTTGAATATGTCGCCGGTGTGCCTGGGCATGGCATTTGGTCGCTTTTCGATGCCTTTTTGCAGGAAGGCTCTGAGATCCCGTTCATCCAGGTGATGCATGAACAGAGCGCGGTGCACATGGCTGACGGCTACTATCGCGCATCGGGCAAGCCAATGGCCTGCTCAACCTCGGTTGGACCGGGTGCCGCCAATACCATCATTGGCCTGGCAACCGCCTATTGTGACTCGACGTCGCTGTTTTACGTCTCCGGCTCGCCGCAGACCTATATGCATGGCCACGGCACCATGCAGGAACTCGAACGTCAGCAAGACAACGCCTTCCCGCGCATCACCGAACAGGTAACCAAGCGCGCTTGGCAGGCCAATTCCGTAGAGGTGCTCCCGAGCATCATGCACCGCGCTTTCAGCGAGATGCTTACTGGCCGTCCCGGACCGGTTCACGTCGAAGTCCCGATGAACGTCCAGGTCGAAGCGGCCGACGTCGCCATTCATCCCCTTCAGAAGCGCTTGCCGATCGGCGTTGCCTATCCCGATCCGAAGGCGATCGAGGCTGCTGTAAAGGTCCTGCTTTCCGCCGAGCGTCCGGTCATCGTGGCCGGCGGCGGTGCGATCACTTCGGGTGCGTCCAAGGAGTTGACGCGTCTCGCCGAAAAGCTCGGGGCGGCCGTCTCCATTACCTGGAACGGGAAGGGCGCCATTGCCGAGGACCATCAGTTGTTTGTCGGTGCGGTCGGCCAGACGGGAACGACGTGCGGCAACAAGGTGACCGCCTCTGCAGATGTCGTGGTATCGGTTGGTTGCCGGTTTACCGACTGGTCTGCATCGTCCTATGCGAAGGGTGTGTCCTTCTCGATCCCTTCAGCGAAACTGATCCACATCGACTTGGATCCGCGCGAGATTGGCAAGAACTACGAAACCGAGGTTGGCATCGTCGCGGACGCGAGGGTCGCTCTTGAGGCTATTCTCGCGCTGATTTCCGACGCCGATAGCAAGAGGATGATTTCGCGCCGTGAAACGTTTTTGGTCGACGTCCAGAAGGCAAAGGCGGAGTGGCGCGCCCAAGTCGAGCCGCGCGAGAACAGCCGCGAAACTCCCTTCACCTCACAACGGCCACTTATGGCGCTCCGCAAGGTGCTCGACAGGGACGGCATCGTCGTGGTCGGCTCCGGCAACACCCAGGGCTCCGTCAAGCAGAGCTTCCCCGTCTACGAGCCCCGCACGCACCTCACTTCAGGTTCGTACTCCCCGATGGGCTGGGCAGTGCCCGCGGCGCTTGGCGCAAAGCTCGCGTGCCCCGACCGCCAGGTCGTAGCCATCGTCGGCGACGGGGATTTCATGATGTCACTGCCGGAAATGGGCACTGCTGTCATGAACGGTATCAACGCCGTCTTCCTTGTGCTCAACAACCAGGGATACATGTCGATCCGTGGCGGGCAGCGGAAGTTCATGGGTCGCCACATCGCCTCGGAATTCAATCACCACGCCGGAAACGGCGCGCCGTATTCAGCCGATATCGCAGCTTCGGCCCGCGCGTTCGGACTGGCCGCCTGGAAGGTCGAAAGGGACGAGGATCTCGAAAGCAGCCTCAAGGCAGCTCTCGAGTGCGGCGGCCCGGCGCTCGTGGAGGTCATCGTGTCTCGCGACGCAGCCGGACCGTTCGCCACCGGTTGGTGGGACTTCCCGTCGCCTGCCTACTACGAAAAGGAACAGGCTGCGTACGCAGAGATGCGTGCACGTGAGCAGCATCTGTAAGTAACTGCAAAGGGGTGCGTGCGCTGGCCCGCACCCCGCCCATTCCATCCATATCCCCTCGGATCGCGGAGCATCGTGCTTCCGCAAACGAAGAGCTATTGTCATGATACGACACTTTAAAGCCGCGCAAGCTTCGGTCACCGGCGGCACCGATAGCGCAGTCACCAAGACCGTAGAGGCCCTGCTTGCAAAGGTGGAGGCCGGTGGCGACAAGGCGGTGCGCGAACTCTCCCTGCAATTCGACAAGCTCGACCGCGAGTCCTACCGCCTGACAGAGAATGAAATTGCCAACTGCATCAACTCGCTCACAAAGCAGGAGCGCGAGGATCTCGACTTCGCGCAGGAACAGGTCCGCAAGTTCGCGGAGGCGCAGAAGGCCGCGCTGCTGGATATCGAAGTTGAGTCGCTGCCAGGCGTGATCCTTGGCCACAAGAACGTACCGATCCAGAACGTCGGTTGCTATGTTCCAGGCGGCAAGTACCCGCTGCTGGCATCTGCGCACATGACCGTTCTTACTGCCCGCGTCGCCGGGTGCGAGCGGGTGATCACCTGTGCGCCGCCATTCCAGGGGAAGCTCGCCGAGAAGATTGTCGCAGCCCAAGCGCTCGCCGGGGCCGACGAGATCTACTGCCTGGGCGGTGTCCAGGCCATTGCCGCAATGGCCTATGGGACCGAGACCATCGCACCCGTTGATATGCTTGCGGGGCCGGGAAACGCCTACGTCGCTGAAGCCAAGCGCCTGCTCTTCGGCAGGGTTGGCATCGACTTGTTCGCTGGCCCGACGGAGACGCTTGTTATTGCCGACGACAGTGTCGACGGCGAGATCGTGGCGACTGACCTTCTCGGTCAGGCCGAACACGGAGCCAACTCTCCAGCCGTTCTCATAACCAATTCGGAAAAGCTTGCCCGCGAAACGTTGTCCGAGATCGACCGCCTGCTCAAGATCCTGCCGACCGCGGCGGTCGCTGCCAAGGCCTGGGAAGACTACGGCGAGATCATTGTCTGCGACACCCTCGAAGAGATGGTCGAGGAAGGCGATCGGGTCGCCTCCGAGCATGTCCAGGTCATGACGAGGGACCCCGACTACTTCCTGAACAACATGAAGAACTACGGCGCATTCTTCCTCGGCGCACGCACGAATGTCGCATTCGGGGACAAGGTGATCGGCACCAACCACACCCTGCCGACGAACAAAGCCGCCCGCTACACAGGTGGCCTCTGGGTCGGGAAGTTCCTCAAGACTTGCACCTATCAGAAGATTCTCACCGATGAGGCGTCCGCCATGATCGGTGCATACGGCTCCAGGCTCTGCCTCATGGAAGGCTTCGCCGGACATGCCGAACAGGCAAACATCCGCGTCCGTCGCTACGGCGGAAAGAACGTTGGATACGCGATGCCTGCTGACCCCAACTAAGAACGTTCGCCGAAGAGCCAGTGAAGGGCCGGCGTTTTGAACCCAACCAGAGAGGAATGTCTAATGTCAAAGTTTTTTCCCGCCCTCATCGCTGCGACGATGCTTGTTCCGGTGGGAGCACGCGCAGAAGGGTCGATCGAAGTTCTGCATCACTGGGTCTCGCAAAGCGAAGTTGACGCTTTGAACGTGATCCGCAAGGACCTGGAAACCAAGGGCTTCCAATGGAAGGATTCCGCCGTCGGCGGCGCAAGCGGCGCGAACGCACAGCAAGCTCTGCGGGCGCGGCTTACCGCCGGCAATCCTCCGGGTGCGATGCAGTTTCTCGGTTGGGAAGGCGTGCAGTGGGCAGAGCAGGGCGTCGTCCGCGACCTGGACGACCTCGCCGCAGCAGGCGGGTGGCGCGAAGCTCTCGCTCCGCAGCTTCTGCCTTTCGTGACTTCGGGCGACGCCTTCATCGCTGCGCCGATCAACATGCACCGTCAGAACTGGGTCTGGGCCAACAAGAAGCTCTTTGACGATGCCGGAGTATCGGTTCCAAAGAATTGGGCGGAACTCATCGACGCGGGCAAGAAGCTCAAGGAAAAGGGCGTTGTCCCGATCGCAATGGGTGACGAGCCCTGGCAGATCGGCATTATCTTTGACGCCCTTCTGTCGGACATCAACGGTCCGGAGTTTTATCAGAAAGCAGCCATAGATCTGAACCCGGAGACGCTCGCCAGCCCCGAGATGGCAAAGGTGTTCGACACGTTGCGCGAAGTGCGCGGTCTCGTCGACGCCAACTTCGTTGGCCGAGACTGGGCCGTTGCGACTGGCATGGTCATCAATGGCGAGGCCGCCATGCAGTTCATGGGCGACTGGGCGAAAGGCGAGTTCCTTGCAAAGGGCCTGAAGCCGAACCAGGACTTCTACTGCTTCGCGACGCCCGGCCAAGTCACCGCTTTCCAGTACATCATCGACAGCTTCGGCATGTTCACGGTCAAGGACGAGAACCTGCAAAAGGCCCAGGCCGCACTTGCCGAAACAATCATGGACCCCAAGGTTCAGAAGGGCTTCAACCTTATCAAGGGCTCCATCCCTGCACGTATCGATGTGTCGGTCGACGAGTTCGATGATTGCGCAAAGCTCGGCTACAGCGAGCGGACGGCAGCGATCGAGAAGGGCAGCATGCAAGGCGCCATGACCCATGGCTTCGCCGCGAAGCCGGAGTTCGCCGCGGTCTTCAGCGACGTTGCCGCGCAGTTCTTCGTTGGCAACATGAGCTCCGAAGACGCGGTCAAGATGCTGGTCGAAGGCATCGACAACGCCCGCTAACCCGAACTCACCTTGAGAGCGGGCCGGGGAGTAGACAACCCGGCCCGACCATTGAAATTCGCCATCGGAGCAGATCCATGAGCGCCTACAAGCGCATGTCCTCACGATTGGCCAGCTGGCTTCCGCGCCTTGTCGTTGCTCCCAGCCTGCTGATCGTCGTCATAACAGTCTACCTGTTCATTCTTTGGACTGGGCTGATTTCCGTCACTTCCTCGAAGTTCGTGCCCATCTACGACTTTGTGGGCCTGGAGCAGTATGTGCGTCTTTGGGCGACGCCGCGGTGGCACACCGCAGTAGCCAATCTGTTCATCTTCTCCGCGCTGTTTCTGGCGCTATCGACGGCTCTTGGCCTTCTCCTGGCCATCCTGCTCGATCAGAACATCCGTGCTGAAGGGGCCTTGCGGGCGATCTATCTCTATCCAATGGCGCTATCGTTCATTGTGACCGGCACGGCCTGGAAGTGGATCCTGAACCCGGGTCTTGGAATTCAAAAGGTCGTCAATGACCTCGGCTGGGAGACTTTTCGCTTCGACTGGATCACTGATCCCCAGATGGCTATCTACACGGTTGTTATCGCCGGCGTCTGGCAGTCCTCCGGTTTCGCGATGGCCATCTTCCTCGCAGGACTGCGCGGGGTCGACAACTCGGTGATCAAGGCAGCGCAGATAGAAGGAGCGAGTCTTCCGCTCATCTATCGCCAGATCATCATACCGATGCTGCGTCCGGCGATGCTCAGCGTAATCGTGCTTTTGAGCTACATCGCCATCAAGAGCTTCGACCTTGTGTTGGCGCTCACAAACGCCGGGCCGGGCGCGGCCACCGAACTGCCGTCAACTTTCATGTTTGCTGCCACCTTCCGGCGCAACCAGATGGGAGTAGGTGCTGCGAGCGCGGTGATGATGCTCATGACGGTTGCGGCCATCATCGTGCCGTACCTCTATTCCGAACTTCGGGAGCGCAACAATGGCTGAAGTACTTTCTCAATCCGGAAAGGCGCGCCTGGGACGGTTGGTGGTCTACGCCTGCCTTCTCACTGTAGCGTTGCTCTACTTGATGCCCTTGTGGGTTATGGTGGTGACGTCTCTCAAGTCGCTCGACGAGATCTACGCAGGCTCCTTTATCGGCCTTCCGAAGACTGTGACCCTTGACGCCTGGCGCGCCGCCTGGTCGCAGGCCTGCATCGGAACGGAGTGCACCGGGCTTAAGCCCTACTTCGTGAACTCGCTGCTGATGGTGATCCCCTCGGTAGTCCTTTCAACGGGCATCGGCGCCATCAATGGCTACATCCTGACGAAGTGGAAGTTTCCCGGTGCAAACTTCGTGTTCGGCCTGCTCCTGTTCGGCTGCTTTCTGCCTTACCAGGCGGTCCTGATCCCGATGGCACGCACCCTCGGCCTACTTGGGCTCGCCGGAAGCATACCGGGCCTGATCTGCGTACACGTCGCCTATGGCATCTGCTTCACGACCCTGTTCTTCCGGAACTACTTCGTGTCGCTTCCGGACGAATTGACCAAAGCAGCGATGGTGGACGGCGCGGGCTTCTTCCGGATTTTCTGGAGCGTCATCCTTCCGACGTCGATCCCCATCATCGTGGTGTCTTGCATCTGGCAGTTCACCCAGATCTGGAACGACTTCCTCTTTGGTGTCTCGTTCACATCAGGGGCAAGCAGTCCGATAACGGTTGCGCTCAATAACATCGTCAACGTGACGACCGGGCGCAAGCAATACAACGTCGACATGGCAGCTGCCATGATCGCCGCGATCCCCACCCTCTTTGTCTACATCGTCGCTGGACGCTACTTCGTCCGCGGGTTGACCGCTGGCGCTGTGAAAGGCTGATACCATGTCTACTCTTGAAATCGATCGCGTTCGCAAGGCCTACGGGAGCCTCGAGGTTCTCAAGGAAGTCTCGATATCGATAGGCACCGGTGATTTTCTTGTGTTGCTCGGCCCTTCCGGCTGCGGAAAGTCGACGCTTCTCAATATGATTGCCGGACTGGAAACCATCAGTGGCGGCGACATTCGCATAGCTGGAAGGGTCGTAAACCACCTATCTCCGAAAGACCGGGATATCGCCATGGTGTTCCAGTCCTATGCGCTCTATCCCACCATGACAGTGCGCCAGAACATCGAGTTCGGCATGAAGATCCGGGGGCTGTCGCAGGCCGAACGCGATAAATCGGTTAAAACGGCCGCTGAACTGCTGCAGATCACGCACCTCCTTGACCGGAAACCGTCGCAGCTTTCCGGTGGTCAACGGCAGCGCGTGGCAATGGGGCGGGCCATCGTGCGGCAACCGAAGTTGTTTCTGTTCGATGAACCGCTGTCGAACCTCGACGCGAAGCTTCGCGTGGATATGCGGACCGAGATCAAGCGCCTGCATCAGCGTCTTGGCACGACCATCGTTTACGTGACGCATGACCAGATCGAAGCGATGACGTTGGCAACGCGCGTCGCCGTCATGAAGGACGGTGTGGTTCAGCATTTGGATGAGCCGCAATCGGTCTATGACCGCCCGGCCAATGTCTACGTGGCGCGTTTTGTTGGCTCGCCAGCCATGAACATCGTGCCCGGCGTTCTGGAGGTCCAAGGCGAGAACGTTACGGCGAAAGTCGACATCGCGGGCAAACCGCCAGGCAGGATTTCCGGGATTCCGCTGTCGGCCGCAGCGGCCCGCAAGTACGCCGGAAAGAAGGTTCTCGTCGGAATACGGCCGGAGAACTTCTCGGTCGCCAACGGGGCGGGCGCGATGCTTGCCGTCAATGTCGACGTTGTCGAGCCCACAGGGCCGGACACACTTGTCGTCTTCCACCTTGGCGGGGTCGAAGTCACGGCCCGGTTGCCGCCCAAGCAAGCCGACGCTGGCCGAGAAGCCGTCTTGTCGATCGACACGTCCAAGATTGTTCTCTTTGACGCAGACACCGAAACTCGCATCGATTGAGTACAGCAATGACACAGACCGCTGACATCGTCATCGTAGGGTCAGGTATTGGCGGCGCATCGCTTGCCTCCAGCCTGGCACCGTCCGGCCGGCGCATCGTTATCCTCGAGAGAGGTGACTTCTTGCGGGATGCCCCGCAAGCCAGAGACGACATCGAGATCTTCCAGAAGGGCTTTTATCGCAACACCGAAGAGTGGTACGCGACAGACGGACAGAGCTTCCTGCCTGGAAACTACTACTACGTGGGTGGAAACTCGAAGTTCTTCGGTGCGGTGATGTTTCGCTACCGCAAGGAGGATTTTCATCCGCGAAGCCATATGGACGGGGCTTCGCCGGGGTGGCCGATCTCTTACGACGAATTGTCACCGTGGTACGACGCGGCAGAAGCTGTCTTTCGGGTGCGCGGAAGCACCAGAGACGACCCGACGGAGCCTCCTCACGCGAAGCCCTATGGCTATCCACCGGTTCCCGACGAACCGGCAATCGCTGCGGTGCGCAAGCGGCTTGAAAGGGCGGGTATTCATCCCTCACCCCTGCCGCTTGCGATCGACATCGAAACCTGGTTGCGGCGCGCGAAAACCGGATGGGACGCGTTTCCCAACACAGGGCACGGCAAGATCGACGCAGAAGTCGGGCCGCTCTCGCAGGCATTGGCGCATGCGAACGTCAGCCTGATAACAGGCGCGAACGTATCCCGACTGGAAACGGACGGCAGCGGTAGGAGGGTCGTCGCGGCCATCTTCACGAAAGATGGCGTGGAGCATCGGATTTCGGCGGACACTTTCGCGGTGGCCGCCGGGGCGGTGCAATCCGCGGCTCTGTTACTCCGATCGGCCAACGGGGCTCACCCGACCGGCATTGGCAATAGTTCCGACCAGCTCGGCCGCAACTTCATGAACCACAATACAAGCGCAATGCTGACGATCGATCCGCTCGCGCCCAACACAAGCGTCTACCAAAAGACAATCACTTTCAATGACTTCTATAACGAAGACAATGAATTCGGTTTCCCCCTCGGCAACGTTCAACTGCTTGGGCACATCACCGGTAACATCCTGAAGGCCAATTTCCCGGTTCCGGCTCCCGCCTGGTTCACCAGGGTTCTCGCGCGCTACGCCTACGGTTGGTTCCTGACGAGCGAGGATCTGCCGAATCCGCAGAGCCGGGTGATGGTCCGTGACGACCGAATTGTCATGAATTGGGTTCGCTCGAATATGCGGGCCCACGAGGCATTGATCAAGAAGACCCGCGCTGCCATGCGAAAGGCGGGCTTTCCAATCGTGCTGACACATACGTTTGGTCGGAAAACGACGTCTCATCAATGCGGCACTGCACGCTTAGGCAACGATGCGAAAACTTCAGTCGTCAACCTGGATTGCCGCAGCCACGACGTTGAGAACCTGTACGTCACCGATGCCTCCGTCCTGCCGACGTCGGCTGCGGTAAATCCCGCGCTTACAGTAGCAGCCCTGGCCATCAAGGCCGGCTTTTCCATCGCGAGGTGACCCTGATGTCGTTTTCTGATTGGGTATCAGCGCGGTTGGGAATTTTGCCTCCCGAGCCAGACGAGCTTTTTACGTACGACTACATCGTGGTCGGAGGGGGATCGACGGGATGTGTCATTGCCGCCCGTTTGTCCGAGGATCCGAGCGTCAATGTCTTGCTGCTCGAGGAAGGCCCTAGAGACCTCAATCCTTACATCCATATTCCCGGCGCCTACTATAAGACGGCTCAGGGCTCGCTCCTGAAGCGGATCCCATGGGAGCCGATGCCCGAGCAAGGCCGCACTGCCAATCCGACCATGGTACAGGCAAGGGTCCTCGGCGGCGGAAGTTCCGTCAACGCCATGATCTACATCAGGGGCGTACCTTCGGACTATGACCAATGGGCCCAAATGGGGGCGGATGGCTGGGCCTATTCCGACGTGCTGCCCTATTTCAAGCGTGCTGAGAACAACAATCGGTTCTGCAACGAAGCGCACGGTGTGGGCGGCCCGCTTGGCGTATCCGATGTGGACTACATCCATCCTTTGACGCGCGCATGGCTGCAAGCCTGCCAACAGGCTGGCCTGCCGTACAATTCGGACTTCAATTCCGGCGACCCGACCGGCTGCGGCCTGTACCAAATTACCGCACAGGATGGTCGCCGCAGCTCGGCGGCCATCGCCTACCTCAAGCCAGCCCGCAACCGCCGCAACTTGCGTGTTGAAACAGGCTCGACCGTCACTCGAGTAATCATCGAGAAGGGACGGGCGGTCGGCGTCGAGTGCATGAGGGGCAAGCACAAGGTCACACACAAGGCGAAGCACGAGGTGGTCCTCTCAGCCGGTGCGATCGCGACGCCAAAACTGCTTATGCTGTCGGGCATCGGGCCAGCCGAACAGATTCTGCGCCAAGGCATAGACGTTCACGCCGACCTGCCGGGCGTTGGGCAGAACCTGCAGGATCACATCGAGATATCACTCGTATACCAACTCAACGGCCCGCACAGCTACGACAAGTACAAGAAGCTGCATTGGAAAGCGGCGGCCGGATTGAACTATGCGCTGTTTCGAAACGGCCCGGCCTCCTCAAACCTCATAGAGGGAGGCGCGTTCTGGTGGGGAAACAGGAACGAAACGGTTCCCGACATTCAGTACTTCATGGTGGTCGGAGCAGGTATCGAAGAGGGCATTGACGCAGTGCCGGGCGGCAACGGCTGCACTGTAAACCTCGGGCAGATAAGGCCGAGATCCAGAGGCGAAGTAACGCTCGCCAGCTCGGACCCACTTGCAAATCCGCGCGTCGCTCCACGGTACTTCTCGGATCAATACGATCTGGAGGCGATTACTGATGGGACGATGGCCGCGATCGATATTATGTCGCAGCCAGCTATCGCGAAATACGTGGCAGCGAGGCATACTCCACAGTCGAGAATGAAGACGCGCGAAGAGATCAGGGCTTTCTGCCAGCAAGATGCGCACGCAGCACTGCATCCGTCAGGAACGTGCCGGATGGGCAAGGACGAAATGGCCGTCGTCGACCCCCACCTCCGTGTACGTGGCATTGAAGGTCTCCGCGTTGCAGACGCTTCAATCATGCCAACACTTATCTCCGGGAACCCGAACTCCGTTTGCATCATGATCGGTGAACGGGCGGCAGACTTCTTGCGAGCCTAGGTTCTCGACGGGCCTCGTCGGGCTCTGGCCAGGGACAGGGGCCCTGTGCGACAAGTCGGCTGTCCGTGGGGGCAGTCTGCCCGCTTCGCCGAGACACGTTGGGTGACGAACTCCCGAGTTATGCCCGGGACGGGCCGCGACCGACTGGACGCGCCGTCTCCATCGCGCGGCGGAGTGATCTCTGCGAGCACCCCGCCAGCACATATTTCACCGCAGAGCAGGATTGTCTTTCCACAGAGTTCCAGCGGCAAGCTCGGCGTATCCTAGATTGTAGACTGCCCGCATGTATTCGGTATTGAACGGGTCGGACATCGAATAGGGGAGCTGGACGTCGATGGACGCGAGATGGAAACGCGCCCCGGTCAACTTGGAATAATTGTAGAGGGCCATCAGCGCGCCCTGTGTCTGCGACTTCACGAAGATCGAGTACGCCCTTGCGATAACGGACAGCGTTTTGTCTGGTGTAGTGGCAAATTCCGGCATCAGCGCATTGTTGACAATTACGTAGAAGTTGACGCTCTGCCGTCTGGATGGCACGAGGCTCTTGTCGCTCGCCAAGAGAACCTGCGGAAGCATTAGGACCTGCGAAGCGGAACCGCCATCCGAATGCATCTCCTTGAATTTGCGCCCGGCCGACTCGGCCTCGATCATCACCGCAGGGTAAATGCCGGGGATACTCGCCGACGCCACCAGAACGTCCTGAAACAACTTCAACGCCTCTGGGCGACCACTGTCGGCAATGGCACCCATGTTCCAGATGACGGCCCGCTGTGTGTCAAGGTTGGTCGTTAGCACGAAAAGGCGGCGACCTTTCCGGTGTTCGACCGCAACCTGTGCCAGGATCGTGGGGGTAATGATCCGCGCGACCATCCGCGTGAGCGGATCGGAACTCAACAGGCTGGGACCCAACACTCCAGCTAGGCTCTTGCTTGCAGCGAGACCCTTCGCAACGCCACTCGTGTACAAATGCACCAGTGTGCCGTCATAGGCGGACCCGAGAAACGCCAGCGGTGCGATCAGGGCTCCTGTGCTGACCCCGGTGACGATGTCGAACTTAGGGCGGGTCTGTGCAGCGCTCCACGCAGAGAGAACGCCCACACTGAAGGCCCCGCCCGAGCCGCCGCCAGAGATCATGAGGGCGTCGAGGCCACCCGGCTTAACCGCAGGTGCCCACTGCTCGTCATTGTTGGGAAACTCACTGAACTGGGCGTCGAGGTAGCTGCGGATCTCGCCGTAGCCGGTGATGGAGGCCTTTGCTGCCTCCTTGGCGTCAACCGCTCGGTCCAGCGTCTGCATGCAACCGGTGAGGAGGAGGGCGGCCGGAGCCACGACCATCAGCAGTCTGACCATATCGGCCGCCAAACGTGTGGCGGCAATGACCACCGCAAAAGCGGGCAGCAAGCCGAAGTCACCTCGACCACGGAGAATTTCTCGCCGAGCCGTAATCATCTTTGGGCATAACCTCGGTTCGTTGCGCCACGCTCAAAGGCGATAGGCTCGCGAACGTTGGGTGGATCGGCTTCCGGCGCGGGGTGCTCGTTTACAGGCTTTGTCGAGGGTACGAGGCGTTTGACTACCTCGACTCCGTCGTCGATGAGCGTGAAGATTATCGGAATGACAATGAGGCTAAGCAGAGTTGATGCTATCACACCACCAATCACCACAATTGCCATCGGTTGCCGGAAACTTGAATCGCCACCGGTCAAACTGAGTGCGACAGGAAGCATGCCCGACGCCATGGCGATGGTGGTCATGACTATGGGACGCGCGCGTTTGTGGCAGGCGTCTATGAGAGCATCGAACCTGGACATGCCCTGACGGCGCGACATGATTGCGTACTCAACGAGGAGGATCGAGTTCTTAGTCACCACGCCCATCAGCATGAGAAGGCCGATGACAACCGACATGGAGAAGCTCGTTCCGGTCGCCACCAACGGAAGCAGTGCGCCACCGATCGAGAGCGGAAGGGCCATCAAGATGGTGAACGGCTGCAGGAAGTCGTGGAAGAGCAGAACGAGCACCGCGTAGATGCAGAACACGCCGATCTCCATTGCCAGGGCGAAACTCTGCATCATCTCTGAACTGCGTTGGAGTTCGCCTTGCTGCACAAGGGCCACACCCGCTGGCAGGTTCTGGAGGGCGGGAAGCGCCATCGCTTCGCGATTGACATCTCCCAGGATGCGGCCGTTCAGCTCGACCGAAAGAGTGACGTTGCGCATTCGATCAATGCGGTCGATCTGCGAAGGGCTGCCGCCGATACGGATGTCAGCGATCGATCCGAGATCGACGCTACCACTCGTTCCGACCACCCTGATATTCTTGATGTCGTCGAGAGTGGTGCGGGCCGCGGGGGCGAACCGGACGACTATCGGGACCTGCCGCTGCGGCAAATTGAGCTTTGGCAAGGCTGCAGAATAGTCGCCGCCTGTTGCCACGCGCACGGCCTCGGCGATTGAGCTCGATGTCACTCCCAGGGCCGCCGCCCGTGCGAAATCGGGCACAATCTGAACTTCTGGAGCCTGCCTCGACGCAGACGACGTTACCGCCCCGATGCCGTTCAGCGTCCGTAACTGTTCCTCCACCGCCGTGCCTACACCATCAAGTACGGTGGAATCGTCACTGGCTAGCGTGATGTCGAGCTTGGTTCCGGATGCTCCGCCACCGGTTTCGACACGGATGCCGGGGAGGACCGCGAGAGATTGGCGGATATCCTTTTCGACTTCCGACTGCTTCCGGCTCCGCTCCTCGATCGGCGTCAACGTGACAACAAGCGTGGCGGTGCCGACACTGCTCGTCGTTGTAGCATCAGGACCGCCCCCGGAGGCCGCCGAGCCGACCGACGCAAAGACATGCGTCACTTCATCGATCTTGCCGACTATGTCAGCCGCCTTGCGGGTTGTGGCTTCTGTCTGCTCGATGGTTGCGCCGGGCTGCAGAGTGAGCGTGACTTGTGTCCGAGCTTCATCGGCGGCGGGCAGGAAGCCCGACTTCAGGAATGGAATGGCAGAAAGTGACAGCGCAACGACGGCTGCCGTCAAGCACATCGAGATCTTCCTGTGTCTGAGCGCCGCCTTCGCGATGGCCATGTAAGCGCGCATGATGCGGCCATCCTTCTCTTCAGTCGGATGGGCCTTCATGAAATACGCGGCCATCATCGGTGTCAGTAGCCGGGCGACGACGAGCGATGCGAGCACGGCCACTGCCGCGGTAACCCCGAATTGTCGAAAAAGAAGTCCTGGAATTCCGCTCATGAAGGCGGTTGGCAGAAAGACGGCGACGAGCGTAAAGGTGGTCGCGATCACAGCCAGCCCGATCTCGTTGGCAGCCTCGAGCGCGGCATCGAGTGGGCTCTTGCCCATCTTGAGGTGACGGGCGATGTTTTCGACCTCAACGATAGCGTCGTCAACGAGAATACCGACCACGAGCGACAGAGCCAGCAACGTCACGATGTTGAGGCTGAAGCCGGCCAGATACATCGCGAGAAACGTTGGAATGACAGACAACGGGAGCGCCACGGCCGACAAGATCGTGGCGCGCCAATCGCGAAGGAAGAGCCAGACGACGACGACCGCAAGGGTTGCCCCCTCGAACAGCATGTGCATCGAGCCGCTGTAGTTGTCGAGGATGGGGCCGACTGTGCTATAGGCCTCGTCAATCCGTACGTTGGAGTGCGTTGCTGCAAACTTCAGCATCGCCGCTTCGACGTCAGCGGCAACCCCTGTATCGGAGAACCCGTTCGAGCGTTTGATCTCGACCGCAATCACGGGTTGGCCGTCGAGGTAAGCTGCGGATGACCGGTCCGCAAAGCTGTCTGCGACAGATGCGACCTCGTCCAGGCGAACTTGTTGCCCGTTGGCGAGGGGGATTCGAAGTTCTTTCAGGTCGTCGACAGAAGGCACGGCACCCAGTGTCCGCAGCGTCTGACGGGTGCCGCCGATCTCTCCGAGACCTCCCGAGGTGTCCGTTTGGACCGACTTCAACTGCGCTGATACGGTGGCCGCGGTGACCCCCAGCGATGTCATGGTCGTAGGATCGAGATCGACATGAACCTCGCGGTCGATCCCGCCAACACGGCTGACCTGTCCTACCCCCGGCACGGACAGGAGCGCCTTCGTCATGTCGTTGTCGACAAACCAGGATAGCTCCGTCTCGTTAAGATCTGCAGAGCGGATCGCGTATGTCACCAAGGCCGCGCTCTGCACGGTGACCTTGGTCACGCTCGGCGTCTCCATCTGGGCGGGCAGGTCAGCCTTGGCACTGTCCACGGCATTGCGAACCTCGTTCAGCGCCTCTTCACTGTCCTTCTCCAATTTGAAGGAAACCCGAATCGAGACTGTGCCGTCGGTGACCGTCGTTGTGATGTGGTCGAGGCGGCTCAGGGAAGAGAGATTATCCTCGATTACGCGCGCAACTTCCGTCTCGAGTTGCGTCGGCGCTGCACCGTCTAGCGAGGCGACGATACTGATCGTCGGAAGGTCCATGTCGGGGAAGTTCTGGACCGGTAGATGCTTGAATCCCAGCAGTCCGCCGACGGTAAGCATCGCGAACAACAATATCGCCGGAACAGGGTTGTGAATGGACCATGAGGAGAAGTTCATCAGCGTTCTCCTGCGATGGTCACAAGGGCGTTATCCGAGAGAAACACCCCGCCTGCCGCCACGACTTTCGCTGACTGCTCCATGCCGGAAACGATCTCGACTTCGTCGTTCCTGCGCCGCCCCGTTTCGACACGCACCCTTCGCACGCGGTTGTCCTTGTCCGCTGCAAACACGTAAGTTACCCCGTCACGGAAAACGATTGCCGTCTCGGGTACCGTGAGGGCCGGGGTGAGCTGAAGCTCGATGCTACCAGTCACATAGCGTCCAACGCGCGACTCGAGGTCGGCGGGAAAAGCGACGTAGACGATCACGCGACCGGTGCCGGTGCTGACCAAGGGGCCAACGAGCCTCACCGTGCCTTGAATGCGCCGTCCACCAGGCCCGCGGATCTCAACGGACTGTCCCTCTGTGATGCTTGCAAGGTAGTGCGCCGACACTTCGGCCTGCCACTCCACCCGCTGTTGGCGGACCAGTCGGAATAGCTCCGTGCCGGTCGACACGACCGCACCGAGATCGGCGGTGCGCGAAGTGACAAGTCCGTCGTCGACGGCCGTGATGGTCGTCTGATCGAGCTTGATTTTCTGGCTTTCGAGGGCCGCCTTTTCTGATTCAAGGCCTGAAATTGCAGTTTGCTCGTCGGTCAGCCGCTCGGCGATCTTTTCGTCAGAAAGCGCCCCGGAAGGGCGTAACTGCCTGGCGCGATCCGCATTCGCCCTGGCTTTCGCCAAAGTCGCCTTGGCGGTTTCGACTGCGGCCTCCTGCTTGCGAATATCTGCCCGGACGGTGTCTTGTGAAAGGCGGACAAGGGTCTGCCCCTTTGTCACAACGGAGCCGACGTCGACCAGAACTTCGGTTATGCGAAGGCCGCCCGTCTCGGAGGCTATGATTGCTTCTTGCCAAGGCTTCAGCCAGCCGCCTGCAGGAATTGTCTCTGACCATTCTCGCTGTTTGGGAATCACCAAAGAAACGGTGAGGGTGGGGGCGGCGGGCTGATCCGCCCCTGCACTGCTGCTGAACGGCAACAGGAGCGCCAAGCCAAAAATGGCGGAGACAGAGACAATCGGCTTTCTCAACGATGCTTTCCTCGTGGTTTGCTGCATCCGGAGAGCCATTTCAACTCTGCAACCGATGCCACCGTGCCACGAGTAGCGGGACGAACGTAAAGTGCGGTCAAGTTAGTGTTAAGCTAAGTAAAATTCGGCCTCAGACCTGCATTTGTGCGATATGAGTGACCGGGCTGAATGACGGGCGAAGGTAAATGAACAAGGTTCTCCTCATCGACGACGACATCGAGCTGACGACACTTCTGCAGGAGTACCTGACGGAAGAGGGGTATGATGTTGCAACGGACACGGACGGCCGCGCAGCTATTGCGGCTGCTGCTGGCAACGCAGTGGACATAATCGTTCTGGATATCATGATGCCGCGGATGAACGGGATCGAGGTGCTGCAGAGGATAAGAAAGCTGAGTCAGGTTCCCGTCCTCATGCTCACTGCCAGGGGCGACGACGTCGATCGGATATCCGGGCTGAACCTCGGAGCGGACGACTATGTGCCTAAGCCCTGTTCGCCGGGAGAACTCGCGGCGAGGTTGCGGGCAATCCTGCGCCGAGCAAGCCAGCCTTCGGTCAACGCATCTACCGACACGCTCAGAGCGGGACATCTCGCCATGCATCCAAGCAGCAGAACCGCCGAGTGGCGCGGGAAGCCTTTGGATCTCACCGGAACGGAGTTCAGCCTGCTCGAGGTTCTCGCCCGCAACGCTGGCCAGCTTGTGTCGAAGCAGGACATCTCGAGGCGGGCCTTTGGAAAGCCGCTGACCCCGTTCGATCGTCGGATCGACGTGCATATCAGCAGCGTTCGCCAGAAGCTTGGACTTAGAGACGACGGGCAGCCCTGGATACAGTCGGTCCGTGGTCAAGGCTATCAACTGCTTCTGGACTGACCCATGCCCCGGCTTTTTTGGAAGTTTTTCGCGACCATTTGGCTGACGCTCGCGACAACTGTCGCGGTCATCATCCTAACGGTCTACCTCCTTCAGATCCCGCCTCCCGCGGGGGAACAGGAACACCAGGAGCGAACCGTCATCCTGAACCTTACGGCGAGCGTGCTGACAAGAGATGGCGAGGATGCCGCCGAGCGCTTCGTCCGTACAAGCGAGGACACCGTGCCGGTCGGCCTCACGCTCTTGAAGAGCATGGACCCCGGTGCATGTTCGGACGAGACCACGGCAGACACGAGATCCGTCCTGAAGGACGGACGTTGCTACCACATTTCTGTTGCCGCTCACGCAAACGTCGTCTTTGACTATCTTGCACTGTCAATGCCGTGGATCGCGATATTCATCTCCAGCACGATTTCAGCGGCTGCGCTCGCCAGATATCTTATTCGCCCTGTCGTTCACCTGCGCGATGGCCTGAGCGCCCTCGCGCATGGCCGTTTCGAGGTCCGTATCGGGAACGAGATGGCTGGGCGCAGGGACGAGGTCACCGCGCTTGCGCATGATTTCGACTCCACTGCAGCCCGGCTGCAGGAGCTTCAGGATGCACAGCAGAGGCTCTTCCACGATGTGTCCCATGAGCTGCGCTCGCCTTTGTCCCGATTGCAGGCCGTCGTTGGTGTTCTTCGACAAAGCCCGGCAAAGCTCAATGTCATGCTGGATCGAATGGACCGGGAGGTCGAGCGGCTCGATGCGCTCGTCGGCGAGGTCCTGACGCTAGCGCGCCTGACAGCCAAATCTACCACCCCTTTGAAAACGCAGACCTTGGATGTTATTGACCTCCTCAACGAAATCCTGAGCGACGCAGCATTCGAGGCACAGGCGCGAAACATTTCGATCACCAAGAGCGTTGATGGCGTCTTCCCTGCCGAGGTCGAAGGCGAACTGATATACAGAGCGATGGAAAACATCGTCCGCAATGCCGTCAAGTACACCGCTGACCAGTCGCGCGTATCGGTTTCATGCGCGACGACCGCCGACATTCTCAAGATCCGCGTGGTGGATCAGGGGCCGGGCGTCATACGAGACGAACTCGAGCGCATCTTTCAACCATTCTCCCGCGGGAACGATGCCGGGCCGAGGGGGGGATATGGTCTTGGCCTCGCGATCGCACGGCAGGCAGTGGAGCGGCACGGCGGGCGAATCTACGCCTCGCTGCCGGAGACAGGTGGTCTGGCCATCACCCTCGAACTGCCCCGCAGGCCGAGCCCTCAAGGTCCGTCGGGCGATCAAAGCCCGATCCATACCAATTGAGCTGGCGGACCCGGCGAGCCGCAGATGGTGCTTTGTAGATTTTACCCAACTTTACACTGCCTTTACGGCCATTAACGCTGGCATCGCTAAAACCTGAGCCACGATCACGGCTCAGAGATTTGGCAAATGACGTTCGGCCTCCAGATACCCGAACTACCTCCGCGCGCAGTGCTCTGCGTGATACTTCTGTCGTCAGTTTCCTCCTGTGCAAACGTGCCTCTGCAAGCAGGAGCGACGCTTGGATCCTACGCGGGAATGACAAAGTCAGGCGGCGCTCTGACGAAGGCGAATCTCCGCGTCGATGCATCGCCGCTACTCGCTGCGCAGACGGTGCGGATCGTGCCGACGGCGGCGCAAGTACGCAGCGCTGGCGCAATCGGACCCGAAGACCTCGCGCTTGTCACCAACAATATCGACCGAGCCCTCTGCACCGGTCTTAGCGAACGGTTCAAGGTCGTGGCGCCGAACCAGCCGGCAGACCTGGTCGTCCGCGCGACGGTCACAGATATCGTCAAGACGAACCGGGCGGCTGCGGCGACCTCGACGGTTGCGTCCCTCGGTGTCGGTGCGGTGTTCGCCGTTCCGGTTCCGAGGCTTCCGATTGGACTAGGCGGCCTTTCGGTAGAGGCCGAAGTGGTTGGCCAGGACGGGTCGCAGACCGCCGCCATAGTCTGGGCGCGCGGTGCGAACATGCTTACGACAAGGGCGCGAATATCGACGATTGGGGATGCCTATTCCCTCGCGTCCGCGTTCGGCAACGATTTCGCCCGCATGCTCGTCGCTGGCCGTGACCCGTTCCGTGGATCAACGACCGGGCTGTCATTGCAGAAGATGAAGGCGTCGCTCGGCGGTGATCCCAAATACGAGGCCTGCAAGGCATTCGGATCCGCCCCCGGTCTGAAAGGGGCTGTTGCCGGCCAACTCGGTCTACCGCCAGCCTGGACCGACAAGGGTGCCGAATCCGTCCAGACAGCACATGCGATCGACGCGTCCACTGCGGCCGCTGTTCCCAACAGCATGCTGGCAGCTCCATCTCAAACCAACCAATAGAACCCTGAAAGGATATCGCATGAAGACGAATCTCAGGCTCGCAGCCATGTGCGCCGCAATTCTTACCGCTGACGTGACTTTTGCTGCAAGCGCCCCGACGTTCCTGGAGCCAGAAGAGGTCGCGGCCGTGCTAGCCGATGGCCAGCCGTGGTCGGCGCTAACACCGGACGGCAAGACACTCAAAGTCACCCTCAAGACCGATGGTACCGGGAGCATCCGCGGACCTCTGCCCTTTACGCTTTCTGTCACCTGGGCTGTCAACGGCCAGACCCTTTGCATCGACGGCAGGATGGGGAAGCGGTGTCTTCGGTTTAGTAAGGTCTCCGGCGGCCTGCAGGGATGGGACGGCAATAAGCCTGATCTGAGGTTTAGCCGCTAGCGTCATGGGACCGGAAGCGTTGCGTCCCAATGTGTTCCAAGAAAATCTATGGTGATCCCGATGAAGTGCACAACGATCCTAGTGTCGCTGTCAGTTACGCTGGCAAGCCAGTCGGGCGCAGCGGCCCAGGTTCCGCCTCCAGTTCTGCTCCCGCCGCCTGTGCTGCTTCCTCTACCTGGGCCTCCGGCTCTGCCACCACTTTTAGTGCCGCCGCCACCGGACTACGTCCGACAATACGATCTCGACCGGTGCGCGCATGACCATCGTAGGTACCAGCCTCAGGACGGCCCACGTCGGCTTTGCTCCTTCCCTTAAACCAGAGCCGTTAGAGGCAAACAGGGCGGAGCCTTCGGACCCGGCAAGCTGTCAGGCCCTCCGTCGACGTGGAGGCGGAGCGGATCGCGACTCGCGCTCCGGCAGGGGGCCGCACCAGAACCTATTCAAGACCAACTGAGAAGTGACGACATGAGAAACCGCCCCGCAAGGCGAAACTTGCCATCCTTCAGGACCAAAGTGCTGAAGACTGTGCCCGGTTTCTTGGGTCTCTTACTGCTTGCCGGCTGCGTAGTCGGCCCCGACTACGAGCGACCCCAGGTTACCGTTCCAGTTCAATGGGGAGGTGGCAAGGCACAGAAACCAGCCAAGCCGCCTGAGTTATCGAAGTGGTGGCGACAACTCGGCGATCCGCTGCTCGACAGTCTGATCAACGAGGCAGTCGGAGGTAATCTGGACGTCGCTGTTGCCAAGGCGAAAATCCGCGAGGCGCGTGCGACCTATCGGCAACAGCAGGGGGCACTCCTTCCTGCGGTCGAGGGGTCCGCGTGGGCAACGCGCACGCGCTCGGGGGCGTCGGTTGCCGGCTCTGAGCCGAGCAACTACAGCCAATATCAGGCTGGATTTGATGCGAGCTGGGAACTCGACCTCTTTGGGGGAAATCGGCGCGCCCTTGAAGTGGCACGGCATGGTGCGGAGGCTGCCGAAGAAGACCTGCGCGACACACTGGTCTCGCTCATTGGAGATGTCGCGTCGTACTACGTTCAGATACGGGAATATCAAGCACTCCTTGCGCTCGCCCGGCGGTCTTCCGAATCCCAGTCAGACCGCAAGGCTGACACGAGAGCAATTCCGGGCAGGCGAGGCAACCGGCGTTGACGATGCCAAGGCGAACGCTCAGGCTCTCTCTACGGCGGCCGACATACCAACGTATCGAATCTCCTACGCCCAGGCCGTTCATCGGCTCAGCGTCCTCCTCGGTCAACCACCTGCAACCTTGGAGGCGAGGCTGAAGGGCGGTGGCCCGGTCCCGTTACCGAAGGAGCCAGTTGCGACGGGGATTCCGGCCGATGTTCTCCTGAACCGCCCGGACGTGCGCTCAGCGGAGCGGAACCTCGCGCAATCCACCGCGAAGATTGGGCAAGAAGAGGCTAACCGCTACCCGTCGATCAGCTTGACGGGAAGCATCGCATCCTCGGCGTTGAGCCCGAGCGACTTGGGCAAGAAATCGACGCTCGGTTGGAGTATCGGCCCGACCCTCGTTGTGCCGATCTTCCAGGGCGGGCAGCTCAGGGCGGCCGTCGACGTCGCAAAGGCCCAGCGTGACCAATCTTACGTCGCCTACCAAGCCGCTGTACTGAAAGCTATGGAAGAGGTCGAGAACGCGATTGTCTCGCTGTCCCAGACGCGGACGCGCTATGAGAAGCTCGGCTCCGCGACCGCATCGTACCGCCGGGCCACTGACCTTTCGCGCACGCTGAATGAGGCGGGTGCAGCCGATTTCTTCGATGTTCTCGATGCGGAACGCTCTCTTTATGCTGCCGAGGAAGCGATGATCCGAAGCCGCGCCGACATCGCCGCTTACTTCATCGCACTTAACAAGGCACTCGGCGGCGGCTGGGACGGCGGCATCGACGTGTCAAAGCCCGTCGTGGTCGATGTCGACGCGCGGCCCCGCCTCGCACACTCAAGGTCGGAGGCAGGCGGCTAGACTTGCATGGACTCCATATGGCCGCGGTCGACCAGCCGGACTCTCTTGATTAGCGCGCCCTGCTTGGCCGCCACGCGGTCGGCTCGCTGCATGAAAGTGCATTACTACCCTCCACATATTGCGTTAATAAGCATCTTCGTGCATATAGGAGCGGAATTCATGCAGCGAGGTTAGCAAATGAGCCCAACCACAGTGGTTTTCGACATCGGCGGCGTGTTGATCGATTGGAACCCCGCCTACCTCTATCGCAAGCTCCTTCCAGACGATGCGACCGTTTCTAAATTCCTAGCCGAGGTCTGCACACCCACTTGGAACGAGCAGTTCGACGCGGGAATGCTCTTCGCCGATGGAATTGCCGAACTCACCGCGCGCTGTCCGGAACACGCCGAGTTGATAGAGGCGTACTGGAGCCGCTGGCACGAGATGTTAGGCGGGGAGGTGGAGGGAACGCCTCAGATTCTGGCGCGACTGAAATCGGCCGGTGTGCCTGTTCACGCAATCTCCAATTGGTCGGCTGAGACTTTTCCGCGCGCGCAATCGATGTTTCCGTTTCTGAACGATTTCGATGTTCTGGTGGTTTCCGGACGGGAGCGGCTCGTCAAGCCAGACGCAGCAATCTTCGATCTGTTCTTGAAGCGTGCAGACGCGCGTGCGGAGGATTGCATTTTCATCGACGACAATCCCGCAAACATTGCTGCAGCGTCGAGGCTCGGATTTCAAACCGAACACTTTCAGACTGCTGCCAGGCTAGAACTCAGATTGACGGCCCTTGGTGTTCTTGGCCCGCTCGAGGAGATCGCGGGATGAGCACCGAAAAGGAGGAACTGACAGCCCTTTCGCCAGTTGAACGTCAGGCCATCATCCTGGAAAAGGTGAATGCCTCCGGCCGCGTAACGGCTGTCGCGCTAGCGCAGGAATTCGAGGTCTCGGAGGATTCAATCCGACGCGACCTGCGCGAGCTCGTCGATGCAGGGCTGGTCCAGCGCTTCCACGGAGGAGCGTCGCGCCTCGTGACTCCGGCCCTCGACTTCCATCGTCGTGAAACACTCGGAACGGAGGAGAAGCTACTGATTGGCCGAGCCGCTGCCGCGGCAGTCCCGAATGGTGCGACGCTGCTCGTTGATTCAAGCACCACCGTGGTTCAATTCATTCGTCAACTGCCGGCGGCGCTATCGGTACGCATCATCACGAGTTCGGTGGACGTTGCCGGAGCAGCGCTCGATCATCCGCTCGCGGAAGTCATCCTGCTTGGGGGAAGGCTAAGTAGGTTCACACGTAGCGCCACAGGAGCCAGCGCAATCGAGGCAGTGCGCGAGCTCAGAGTCGACTTCTGCGTGCTGGGAACCTGCGGCATCGACGATGACCTGATGCTTCGCGCAGACGACTTCGAGGACGCCTTCTTTAAGAGGGCAATGATCAGGGCGTCGAACAAGACCTTGGTGCTCGCATCATCTGACAAGCTTGGGCAGGTGGCTACGCACGAAGTCGCGCCAATCTCTGTCGTTTCCCAGCTCTTCACCACAAGCCAGGACACTTCGATCTTACAGCGAATCCGCGAGATGAACGTGGATGTCGAGACGGTCTGACAAGTTTTCGTTCAAGGAGGGAAATAATGAGCTACTCGCTGGACCAAGACGCCAGGGCGGTGCTGCTGCCTGCGTTTGACAGTCTCGACTTCGCTGCCGTTATGGAACCGTTCCTCGAGCAGGGCGGACACGCACTTCTAATCGGAGAAACACGCGACGAGTATGTGGCTCGCACCATGTCGGAGACCAGGCTCTCCACCGAAACGGCGAGCATCTTTCGGGCGGCGATAGAGAGGCTATTGGCGAAATGCCCGAGCCTCATCGTCGCAGTGGACGAGGAAATGGGTGGAATCCAAAGGTTGCAGGGCCTTGTTCCGCCGCTCCCGGCATTGCCCGGGGCCACTTCGCTTTCTGATCACGCCTTGACCGAACTCTGTTTCCGGACGGCCAATGCCGCTCGCGAGCTTGGTGTGACCATGTTCCTCGCACCGATTGCAGACGTCGCAGGCACGCAAAATCCCTGGCTGCACAATCGGCAGATGGGGACCGACCCCGTGACCGTGGCCAAGCTCGTTAACGCATTCGTCAAGGGAGTTCAGAAGGCCGGAGTTTCTGCTGTTACCAAGCACTTTCCGGGATTCGACAATCTGGCTGCTGACCCAGCACTCGTCGACGTTGCGTTACACACGACGCTTGAGCGCATTCTGCACAATGCGTTGCCGTTTCAGGCGGCCATCGACGCAGGAACGAGAGCGATCATGATGGGGCCAGCTCCTGTTGCCGCGGTCGATGCGGAAGATGCCGCTAGCACGTCGCCGACCGTCATTGCTCTGTTGCGGCAGCAGTTTGGATTCCGAGGCCTCATCGTCAGTGATGATCTCGATGCGCCAGCCACCATGCGAGGTAGATCATTGGTGGAGACGGCGGTCGCATCACTCAATGCCGGGGCGGATCTTCTGCTTGTCTCTGGCGGGCCGCATCTTGGCGATCTGTGTGACGGGATCGCGGCTGCGGCACGGTCGGGCACGGTTTCGACAGAACGGTTGTCGGATGCCGCAAACCGTGTGAGGCAGCACGCGGCATTGCTCTAAGTCTCATCGAAAGCCTTCCTGTCCACGAGCGCCGCTTCGGTGATGCAAGTTCGTTCGGCTCGGGTGCAGGAGTACGCAGGTTGGGCCCTCAAAAACGTGGGCTGAGTTCACGACGTCGCAGGCATCTGCGCGGCGCGCAATTCGCGTCACCTTGCATCACATGTTTTTGGCTAGCGAAGTCGAACGCCCCCCTGTCAAAGCATATTCTTCGGATCGTTGATCGAAACGGGCAGGGTCGAATGGGAACGCCCGAAGGCCATGGCGTTCAGACGCGGACAGCGATCACCGCACACTAGAGGATTAGCATGTCAGATACTCCGTCCCCGTCCCGCCGCAAGATGCGCAGCGAACGAGACTCACTTGGCGAAATCGAGCTTCCGTCGGAGGCCTACTACGGCGCACAGACCGCTCGCGCGATTGAGAATTTTCGGATCTCCGGGATCCCGGTCAGCGATTATCCGCTGTTCATCCGAGCGCTCGCGTTGACAAAGAAGGCGGCAGCAATCGCTAACCACCGGCTCGGCGACCTTTCGTCTGAGAAGAGGTGCGCGATAGAAAAGGCCTGCGACGATGTGGCAAGTGGTCAGCTGCTGGACCAGTTTGCCGTCGATGTGTTTCAGGGCGGTGCGGGCACTTCGACGAACATGAACGTCAACGAGGTTATCGCAAATCGGGCACTCGAGCATCTTGGCCTCCCTCGGGGGCGCTTCGACGTCATTCATCCCAACAATGATGTGAATCTCGCGCAATCGACAAATGACGTCTATCCAACCGCAATAAGATTGGCATTGCTCTTCAGCTACCGGGAGCTGTCGACAGCGATTGAACGACTGGCATCCGCGTTCGAAGAGAAGGCTGGAAAGTTCAGAGACATCGTTAAGCTTGGAAGAACCCAACTTCAGGACGCTGTCCCGATGACGCTCGGACAGGAGCTCATGGCTTTTGCCGTGACCCTGCGAGAGGATATCCTTCGGCTAGAGGAGGTAGCTCGACTCCTTGAGGAGATAAATCTTGGTGGTACCGCGATTGGAACAGGTATCACGGCCGATCCCGGCTACGCGGCGATCGCAATAGAAGAGCTCTCGAGGATTACTGGGATCGAACTACGACCGGCTCCGGATTTTATCGAGGCCTGTTGGGACACCGGCGCTTTCGTGCACTTTTCCGGAACCTTGAAAAGGACAGCGGTAAAACTGTCCAAGATCTCGAACGATCTACGGCTGCTTTCCAGTGGCCCGCGCGGCGGCCTTGGCGAGATTAATCTCCCACCGATGCAACCAGGCTCGTCAATCATGCCCGGAAAAGTGAACCCGGTCATTCCGGAGGTTGTGAACCAGGTTGCATTCCAGGTCATCGGAGCAGACCTTGTTGTAACGTTGGCGGCTGAAGCCGGACAGTTACAATTGAACGCGATGGAGCCGGTGATTGTTTTCAACCTGTTGCAGTCGCTGAAGCTGTTGACGAATGCGAGCGAGACGCTCACCGCCAAATGCGTTGTCGGCATTACCGCCAACATCGAGCGTTGCCGGCAGAATCTTGAAGCTGGCACTGCACTGGCGACCGCACTTGTATCACTTCTCGGGTATGAGCGATCCGCGCAAATCGCGAAGGAGGTTCTGGAAACCGGCTGTACTATAAACGAGGTCCTTGAGACGACACAGGCGCTACCGGCGAGCATCAAGAACGACCTGCTAAATCCTCTCCATCTCACGAAGCCGTCGAGACTTCGGACACCGACCTGCTAGCGTGCGAAGGCGATCACACCGGTCACGAATGGCAATTGTGGAGTTCGCCTTCGCAGGTTTGCGCTGCGCAGAGCCGGGACGCGCACCGGTTCAAGCACGTCGCGGGACGCGCAAGCTCTTTTAGAGCGCTTTGAGTAATATTCGAGTTGGCCCGCCTGGCCTAGAACGCAGAAACTAGGGCCACCAAAGAGTCGCGTTGAACTAACGCAGCGCCCTCGCGAGCTTCGCCAGCTTTTTCCAAGAACGACCAGATAGGGCCTGACGAAAGGAAGAGAAGGCCGATCAGGACCGCAGCAACGGCGAGATGAAGATTGGCGGGTTTGGCATATCGGATAAACACCACTTTTTCCTCCGGGTTTTCTCTGTAAATTTGAGTGTCATTGAAACTGCTTATGTTGTCCCCTTCTCACTCTTCATCTAAGTGACGCAAGTTGACGCACGCTACGGCTGGACGACGGCGGCATCGCTTCCCCTCAAGGAAAGCCGCATTCTCCCGTTCATCATCAACTATTTGTCTCAGGACCGGATCCTCAGCCTTCTTTCTGGCGGCGTTGCTGGCCTGGGCATTCCATTCCAGCGTTGCGGCAATCCTGCTCGTCGCGTCTTTGTCCGAGCAGGGGATCGTTCCTTCCGCGCTCATCATCCCTTTTGTTCTCGGCATCAATTTCGGCGGGGTAATAATCGGCGCCGCGCTCACTCGCGGTGAAGAACGCGCCGCGCGCTTTTGGTCAGTCAGAAAGGGCTGCGCGGTGAATGGAGGCGCGGCTCGGCTGCCTCACCATCACTCGGGTCACTGATCTTGCCCCGACCGTCATGCGCTTAGGACAATCGCTTCCATGGCGGCTGCAAGCAGCATGCGCGCACCTGTTACGGAGTGCTCTGGCTCGACATATTCGGCCTCGTTGTGGCTAAGCCCATCGCGGCAAGGCACGAAGATCATGGCCGCCGGCGCAACACGACTGACGAACAAGGCATCGTGGAAGGCGCCGGAGAGCATGCGCTTGGTCTTCAATCCGAGCGACGCGGCGGCGCGATCGAGGCCGGCCAGCAGGTCTTCCGAAAAGGCAGCCGGCGGCATGTCGAAGATCTGCCTCAATTCGCTCCGGCAGCCGGCGGCCGCGGCCGCGTTGTCGCAGGCGCGCCGGATCTGGTTTTCCAACGCGTCGATGACCGTAGTTTCCGGATGCCTGAGGTCGATGGTGAACGTCACCAAGCCCGGAATGGCATTCACCGAACCCGGCTCGACCGCAAACCGGCCGACGGTGAAACGGACGCGCGGATCGCCCGGCATCGTGCCCTTGTAGAGCGGTTCGAGCGCGGCTATGGCGGCCGCCATGGGATCGCGACGGAACTCGAGTGCCGTCGTGCCGGCATGCGCTGCCTGGCCCCTGATCGTCACCTCCAGCCACCGCGTACCCTGGATGCCGTAGACGATGCCGATCGGGGTGTTTTCCTGTTCGAGCGACGGACCCTGCTCGATATGAAGTTCGATATAGCCGGAGATCGGGAAACCGAGTGGACGCATTTCGGCCTCCGGCAAGGCGTGCAGCGTTGCCTTCAACTCCTCGACGAACCGGGCGCCGTCGCGACCGCGAAGATCGGACCAGGCGTCAGGGATCGTGGCCGCGGCGAAGGCCATGGAACCCATGGTCCCCGGTTGGAACCGGCTTCCTTCTTCGTTGGTCCAGGCAACAACCTCGATCGGCAGATCCGTTGCGATCCCGGCATCCTCAAGGCTTTCCATCGCCTCGAAGGCCGAAAGGGTTCCCAGAGCGCCATCGAAGCGTCCGCCGGTCGGCTGGCTGTCGAGGTGGCTGCCGATGACGAAGGGGGGCTTTTCGGGAAAGCGGCCTTCGCGCCGGATGAACAGGTTCGCCATCGGATCCTGAAACACGCGAAAACCGCGCGCGAGCGCGCGCTCGGCCAGAAGGCGCCTTGAGGTGCGATCTTCGGCCGACAGGGCCTGTCGGTTGACGCCGCCGGCAGGCGTCGCCCCGATCCTTGCGAAGTCATCGAGGCGCTGCAGCAGTCGCTTGCCGTCAATTTCGATGCGAGAGGTCATGGTCGGCTCCTGACAGGTCGTCCCGATCAGCCGTAGGCTGCATCATGAAAGGCGATTTCCAGTTGCTGTGCGCGCCCGAAGATAGCGCTCAGACGTTTGCGCTCGGAAACCTCGAGCGTGTCGCCGGCGGCGTCGAGCTCTTGCTTCAGCCACTTCGCCTGCGCCGCGAAATCATCATCCGCATGCATTTCGACCCATTCTTTCAGATGCGGATCGGCAATGTTTGCTTGCGCAGCCCTTTTCGACCAGGTCCAGTACATCCATTCCGCGGCGAACATGGCGGCGACGGTATCGAGGAAGCCTCCGTTGCGGGCGATATCCAGCATGCCCGTTCGGAAAGCCTCGACCTCGGCAACATTGAGATCGTAGGCGCCGGGATCGATGCTGCGCTCGGCAAAAATCCGTTCGAAATAGGCAATCTGCTGGTTGGCGAGCGCATCCAGAACGGCGATCAGCCAGCGCTTCTGTACGATCGTCTCGGCCTTCGCCGTCGCAAAGGCGAAGATCGAGATCGCGGTTTCGACGAAGGCACCCTCATAGACGAGATAGCGTTCGAAAACTTGCGCGGACAGGCGCTCCAGCACGATGTCGTCGACGAAGCGATGGTTCACCATGGCTTCGAAGACGGCAGCGTTTTCCCGCAGGATCTGTTCCGAAAGCGTTTCAGCCGCCATTGTCATGCCTCCAGCGCCGGTTCTGCGGCGGCGCGGAAAGCTTTGACCCGCTCGATGTCGACCGGGTTCCACCAGACCCCGCCCTGCTTCAGCGACGAGGCAACGATCACGCCGTTGGTGCGCTTGAGTATTTCGACGATGTTGTCCTTGGTCACGCCCGAGCCGACCAGAAGCGGCAGATGCGTGGCCGAGCCGATCTCTTCGATTTCCTCTATGGTTGCCGTGTTGCCGGTGCGCTGACCGGTGGCGATCACGCCGTCGGCATCGAAGAAGGCGAGGTCACGCGTCAGTTCCTGGATCGACCGGTCGGCGACGATCGCGTGAGCGCCATGCTTCACGTGGCTGTCGGCAAAGACCTTGATGTGCTCGGCGCGCAGCAGCGAACGATATCGCATTGCTTCTGCCGCACGGCCCTCCATGAAGCCTTCATTGGCGACATAGGCATTGGCCCACTGGTTGACGCGGATGAACCTGGCGCCGCCGGCCATGGCGATCGCAAAGGCCGGGATCGGCGCATTGGCAAGGACGTTGATGCCGAGCGGCACACCGGTGGCCCGCGCGATCCGGTCGGTGACGACGGACATGAAGGCTGCCGTTTCGTGGCCGATATCTTCCGGTTTGGAGAAGGGCACGTCGCCATGATTTTCGATCATCAGGCCATGCAGGCCACCCTCGACCAGCGCCTCGGCATCACGCATGCAGGCATCGTAGATGGTCGACATATCGGCGCCCCGATAGCGCGGCGCACCGGGGAAGGCCGGGCAATGGATCATGCCGATCAGAACCTTGTCAGTCCCGAATATTTCCCTTATGGCGCTTGAGGACTTGTCAGATATTTCCTGCATTTCTCTCCCTTTCGAAGGTATGTTCATGCACGCTTACGTAATCGGTAATGTGACGGTGGACGAGACCATCGCCGTGTCGGAAATGCCGGCCGCGGGCGCATCGATCCATGGCAGCCAGCGATCCCGGGATCTTGGTGGCAAGGGCGCGAACCAGGCGGTCGTGATGGCCCGGACGGGCCTGTCGACGAGCCTTGTTGCCGCTTTCGGCGACGGCTTTCGCGCCGACATGATCCGCCAGCACCTGGCGAGCGAACCGGTCGTCAGTCGCCTTGTGCCCATCCCCGGGAAGTCCACCGACTTCTCGATCGTGCTGACCACACCGGATGGCGAAAACGTCAACATCACCACGACCGACTGCGCGCAAAACCTCACGCTTGCCGATGCCATCGCGCCCTTTGCCAATGCCGCTCCCGGAGACCTCGCGGTGCTCCAGGGCAATCTGTCCGACGAGACGACCCGAGGCGTGCTTGAGGCCGCTCGCGCCCGCCGAATGACTACTGCCTTCAATCCGTCTCCCTTGCGTCCCTATTTCAGCAACCTGTGGCCTTTGACCGACATCGCCTTTCTCAATGAGGGCGAGGCGCAGGCAATGACCGGCACACGTGGCGAAGAGGCTGCCCGCAAGTTGCTTGCGGCTGGCGTTCGCGAAGTCGTCCTGACCTTCGGCGGCAACGGCGCCATGCTTGTCACAGCCGAGGGCAGCGTCCGTGTTGCTGCCGTCGAATGCGACGTCGTCGACACGACAGGTGCCGGCGACACGTTCATGGCGGTGGCGCTGGCATCCGCGGCACTGCGTGGCAGCGGCCTCGACAAGACGGCCATCGAACATGCGACGCGGGCTGCCGCCATCACCGTCAGCCGCCCGGGCACCCGCTCGGCGTTCCCCTCGGTCGAGCAACTGACGGCGATCCTCGCCGCGCGCTGAGTTTTCAACCCAGCGCGCTTTGCCGTGCCTAGCGCGCCGTCTCCGTCATCCATCCGAGGATGTTCTTCCAGAGGCGGCCGTAGCCCTCCCACTCGCAGAATGCCGGCGACAGCCAGTGCGGGCCGATATCGGACGTCCAGGCGGCGGTGCGGCCCTTGCCGAAGCTGCCAAGGACGAGCAGCGGGTGGCCGCCCTGGTCTGCCGGAAGACGGGCGATGACCTCCGCGCCCGGGCGCACCTCCACTTCGTTGACGCCGAGAAGCAGCGGCCAGTCGCCCGAAAGCCCCGCCATGGTCGGATGATCCGGCTTGACGACGTCGGCAACAGCACCTTCCGGGATTTCGACGCGGTCGTCATAGGGAAGGCAGGTGACGGGAAGCGTGTCTTCGACCGCCGTACGGCGCCAGCGCGCCTTGCCGTCGATGCCCTGGAAGGAGAAGTAGCCGCCGACCATCAGCAATGCGCCGCCTTTTTCCACCCAGGCCTTGATCAGCTTCAGCCGGTTCGGAACGGTGCGGGAGTGCAGCCACACGGCCGGCGGCAGCAACAGCGAGTTGGCGCCGATGTCCGACAGGATGATGGCGTCGTAGGCGTCGAGGCCGGCCATCTCATAGGGGAACTGTTCGACCGCGTCGTGCGCGGTCATGTAGGTCAGCTCGAATTCGCTGCCCTTCAGCACCTTGACGAGCGGTTCCGCCCCGAGATGAAAGGTGACGCTGCCGAACTGGTCGAAACCCTTGTAGTGGGTGGCGGAGCTAACCCAGCTCTCGCCGACGAGAAGTACTTTCTTGGTCATGGTCTATCCGTAGGTCTTGAATTGCGTTTGGAGCCGACTGTCAGGCTCCGGTTTGGAATACCGAGCGGGGGTTGCCCCGCATCATCCGGTCGAGCGCATCGTCGTTCAGTCCGTGTCGTTTGAGGCGCGGCAGGAAGTGGCGCAGGACGTAGGCATAGCCGTTGCCTCCGTAGTGGCTGAGCATCATCTTCAGGAACACGTCGTGCGAAAGCAGGATGCGGTCGATGTGGCCGGCCTCCACCAGCCTTGCGATCGCCCGTGCGGCCTCCTCGTCGCTGGGGCATTGCACCTGCTGATCGGCATAGAAAAAGTCCATGCCGATCATGTCGTATTCGATGAACGC
>Ga0209676_1000857_pt1 | contig 39244 bp, 36 predicted proteins | sample AraplaCvi_mLB_r2_FD_184282 | JGI IMG/M metagenome (GOLD analysis project Ga0209676, IMG submission 184282) | Arabidopsis root microbial communities from North Carolina, USA - plate scrape MF_Cvi_mLB_r2 (SPAdes) (version 2) | ecosystem: Host-associated > Plants > Roots > Endosphere | place: USA... | reverse complement strand
GAGAAGCCCGTGCCGAAGTCGTCCAGCTGCGCGAGCACGCCGTGGCTGCGCAGCGTGCGCAGCATGCGCAGCGCACGCGGCACGTCGTCGAGCAGCGCGACCTCGGTGATTTCGATGCGCAGGCGGTGCGGGTCCGCGCCGGCCTGGTCGATCATGCGCAGCAGGCGGTCGGCGAAGTCCGACGAGCGGAAATGCCGCGGCGACACGTTGACCGAGATGTAGCCTTCGCCGCCGCGCGCGAGTTCGTCCATCACCTGGCGATACAGGATCCAGTCGACTTCCTCGATCAGCCCGCTGTCCGCGCCCACGCCGATGAACTCGCCGGGCGTCAGCAGGCCGCGGCGCTCGTGGCGCCAGCGCAGCAGCGCTTCGTGGCCGATCACGCGCTGGTCGTCCAGACGGACGATCGGCTGGTAGAAAGCGACGAAGCCATCGCCGTTGATGGCGCGGCGCAGGTCGGCTTCAAGGTCGAGGATGCGCACCGCCTCCTCGCGCATCGCCTCGTCGAACACGGCGCAGCGATCGCGACCGGACGACTTCGCGCGATACATCGCCGCGTCCGCATCGCGCAGCAGTTCGGCACCGGTGCGATAGCGCGGATGCCACAGCGCGATGCCCAGGCTCGCCGACGGGAACACTTCGCGACCGGCGATCCAGCATGGCTCGCCCAGCGCACGCAGCACGCGCTGCGCGAGCTCTTCCGCGACCTGCGGGCCGTCGATGTCCTCGATCAGGATCGCGTACTCGTCGCCGCCCAGTCGCGCGACCGTATCGCCGGTGCGCACGGCATCGACGATGCGGCGGCCGGTCTCGATCAGCAGTTCGTCGCCGGCCGAATGGCCCACGGAATCGTTGACCAGCTTGAAGCGGTCCAGGTCGAGGAACAGCACCGCGAAGGTCCGCTGCGGTTCGCTCTGCGCGCGGGCGATGGCGTGCGAAAGACGGTCCAGCAACTGGCTGCGGTTCGGCAGTCCGGTAAGCGCGTCGTGCGTGGCCTGGTGCGTGAGCTGCTGCTCGACGCGCAGGCGTTCGCCGATCTGCGACAGCAGCTCCGCATTCGCCTGCGCCAGTTCGCGCGTACGCGACTCGACGCGCTGTTCGAGTTCGGCGTGCGCGGAAACGAGTCGATCCTGCGACTGCTTGCGCGCAAGACCAATCGAAATATGGTGCGCGACGAACGTCAGCAGTTCCTGGTCGCGCACGCTGAAGTTGATCGCCGGCGAATAGCTCTGCACCGTGATCACGCCCACCACCGACTCGTTGCGGAACAGCGGCACGCCCAGCCAGCAGTGCGCGAGCGAACCGCGGCTGCGCAGCACGCCCTGCGATTCCAGCGCGGCGATGCGCTTGCGGTCGGCCAGCAGTGGACGGCCGCGGGCGATGACGTATTCGGTCAGGCCCGAGGTGAGCTTGCGGGTTTCGCGCGCGGCATCGCGTTCGTCGATGGAGTACGGGAATTCCAGCCGCTCACCGTCGTCGGTGAGCAGCGCGATGTAGAAGTTGCGTGCGTAGAGCAGGTCGCTGACGACGTCGTGCACCTGCGTGTAGAAACGCTCCAGCGTTTCGGAGGTGATCGACAGCTCGGCGATGCGGAACAGCGCGCGTTGCAGGCGCTCGGCGCGCTGGCGCTCGATGATCTCGGCCTGCAGGTCGCGGTTGCTCAGCTGCAGCGCCTGCGTGCGTTCCTCGACGCGGCGTTCCAGTTCTTCGCGTGCGTGGAAGCGGTCCAGCGCGGTGAGGATGTGCTGGGCGACGAACGCGAGCAGCGCGCGTTCCTCTTCGCCGTAGACGTCGGGGCGATCGTAGCTCTGCACGACGATCGCGCCGCAGATGCGGTCGTCGCGACGCATCGGCACGCCGAGCCAGTCCTCGCTGTCCGGACCGTGCTGGATGTCGCGCGGCACGCCGAGGCGTTCGCGGATCTGCTCCGACGGGCCCTGCAACGGCTCGCCGTGGCGCAGCAGCGCGACGGTCACCGAGTTGGGCATCTCGTCGACGTGGATGTCGCGATCGGGTTCGGCGACGTAGGTGTCGCGCTGGTCGGCGAAATACAGGAAACGCATCGAATCGCGCACGTCGTCGTACAGCACGATGTAGAGATTCGCCGCGTACATCAGGCCTGCGACGACGGTGTGGATCCGGCGCAGCATGTCGGCCAGTTCCAGGTCCGAGCCGGCCAGGTCGGCGATCTCGAACAGCGCCTGCTGCAGGCGTTCGGATTTCTCCAGCGACTCGGCCCGCGCCAGCGTGCGCAGCGCGACCAGGTGCGCGCCGATCACGATGCGCGCCAGGTCCAGCCACATCTGCCGGGCTTCCGGTGCCAGCGCCGAAGGCAGCTGCGCGGCGAGGCCGACGCGCACGCCTTCGGACGTGGTCCAGCTGGCTTCGATGCGCTGCGAGTGGACCGTCAGCGGCTCGCGGGTCAGCAGGGATTCGGCGCGGTGGGCCAGCGAGGAGCTGGCGCCCAGCGAGGCCGAACCGGCCACGCCGCCATAGCCGTCGCGCCAGAGCACGGCGACTTCCGACCCGGGCGGCAGGGCTTCCTGCAGCGTGTCCGCAAGCGCGTCCCGCCCATGACGGGCGTCGACGATTCTCACGGCCTTGGGCCTGGGACGAGTGGACACAGCGGAAGAACCCCTGGGCGGACGGGGCAGGATAACGCGGCAATTCGCCCGCGTGCTCAACCCCTTCCGGAACTGCGACCCGTTCGTCTGAATATGAACCTCGCAACCCGGGCACTTGCCGGTCCCGTCCAAGAACCGCGCGACTTCACGCCGGCGCCTTCTCCCCGTACCCTGCCGCGCATGAATGCGGGCGCGGACACCGACGACGACGTGCTGATGCTGGCCTGGGCGGCCGGCGACGCGGCGTCGTTCGAGCTGCTCTACGCCCGTCATCGCGGCTCGCTGTACCGGTTCCTGCTGCGGCAGCTGCGCGATCCGGCGCTGGCCGACGAATTCTTCCAGGACGTCTGGCAGCGCGTGATCGCCGCGCGCCAGGGCTGGAAACCCGAGGCCGCGTTCAGGACCTGGCTGTTCCGCATCGCCCACAATCGCCTCAACGATTACTGGCGCGGCCTGAAGCACCGCCCCGCCGCACCCGAGGACGCCGACGAGCGCGCCGCCCGCGTGCCTGACCCGAGCAGCCCGGAGCGGGAGCTTTCGGAATTCGAACAGCGCCGCCGCCTGCAGCTGGCGATCGAGGAACTGCCCGAGGAGCAGCGCGAGGTCGTGCTGCTGCGCCTGGAGCAGGAACTGAGCCTGGAGGAGATCGGCGCGATCACCGGCGCGGGCCGGGAAACCGTCAAATCGCGGCTTCGCTATGCGATGGACAAGCTGCGCGCGAGATTGAACGAATGAACCGCTTCGACGACGAACCGCTGAGCCCGGAAGAACGTGCGCTGGCCGACCGCCTGGGGCGGCTGGGTCCGCACGACGGCCCGTCGCCGGCGCTGGACGCGAAGATCCTCGCCGCTGCCCACGCGGCCGTGGCCCCGCCGCAGCGACGCCGCCGCCACTGGCTGGGGCTGAGCGCAATTCCCGGCGGCCTCATCACCGGCACCGGCATGGCCGCCGCGCTGGTGCTGGTGATCGGAACCGTGTGGCAGTTGCGGCCGTCCGATCCGGCGCCGCGCCCGATCCTCGACGAGGGCGAAATGGCGCCCGTCGAGGCGCAGATCATCGCGCGGCCGCGGGAGGTCATCGCGCCGCCGCCTCCGCTGGTGGAGGCGCCGTCGCCCGCGCAGGCTGCTCCGCCGTCCGCCAATCGCAGCGCACCCGTGATGCAGCGCAAGGCTGCGCCTGCCGTTGTTGCCGCGGCTCCAGCACCGGAACCGTTGGCGGAAGTGGCGCCGGCACGGGTCGCGACCGTCGGCCCCGACGAAGCACTCCACTACGACACGAATGCCAGGAAAGCATCGGCCGTGCAGGACTATCCGGATCAGCGCGGGGTGATGCCGGCCGCGCCTCCGGCGATGCCTGCCCCGGCATCGGCCGCTCCCGCGGCCGTCGACGCGCAAGCCGAGGCCGCGCGCAAGGAAGCCTTCGGCCTGATGCGCGCGCGCGAGCAGCAGAGCATCGACGAAGAGAGGATGGCGGCGGCACGGAAACAGGCGGCCGCCAAGGCGGAAGCCTCGGCCCAACCGACGCTCGATCGCACCGAAGTGACGGGCAGCCGCGTGCGGGCTACGGAGATTTCCGATGTCGAGCTCATCGAAACTCCGGTCGAGGACGACGCAAGGCTCGACAGGAACGCCTGGATCGAACGCATCCGCGCACGTCGCGATGCCGGTGACGTGGATCGCGCACGCGAAAGCCTGGCCCTGTTCCGCAAGGCGCATCCGCGCGTGAGCCTGCCGCAGGACCTGCGCGCTCTCGCGCAGCCCGCCACGACCCGATGAGCAGCACGCTGTCCGGACCGACCTCGCATCTGCTGGAGGTCAAGCACAGCCGTTTCCTCGTGAACGCCGCGCCGGTCGAGACGCCGGACGACGCGCTGGCCTTCGTCGCCCGCGTCGGCGATCCGGCGGCGACGCACAACTGCTGGGCGTACCGCATCGGCGGCGAATACCGCTTCAACGACGACGGCGAACCCGCAGGGACGGCCGGCCGCCCCATTCTCGCGGCCATCGACGGCCAGGGGCTGGATCGCGTGGTCGCCGTGGTCACGCGCTGGTTCGGCGGGATCAAGCTCGGCGCGGGCGGGCTGGTACGCGCCTACGGCGGCAGCGCGGCCGAGTGCCTGCGCGTGGCGCCACGGCGCGAGCTGGTCGTGTTTTCCGAATTCGACCTCGCCTACCCGTTCGCCGAGACCGGCCCGGTGCATGCGCTGATCGCGCAGTTCGACGCCGAAAAACTCGACGAACGCTTCGACGCCGACGGCGCCCGCCTGCATGTGCGCCTTCCGGCCGATCGCGTGGACGCCTTGAAAGCGCGCCTGCGCGACGCCACCCGTGATCGGGTGCGTTTCTCCGACGTCTGAGCGGTTTTCCCGCCCAGGACGAAACGCGGAAACTTCCGACCCTCGCACGCGGTCCGTTCCGCGTTCGCAATCCCGCCGCCGCCTCCATACTGGCCATCCGATGACCGACGCCCCTTCCACCAAAGCCCCGATTGGCAGCCTGCGCACGCTGTGGCCGTTCGTGCGCCGCCACCGCACGCTGTTCGTGGCCTGGCTGGTCGCACTCGCCGCCTCCAGCGCGGCAACGCTCACCCTGCCTGTCGCGGTGCGCACGATGATCGACCAGGGCTTCGCGCAGGGCGGCGGTGCGGCCATCGACCGCGCGTTCCTGCTGCTTTTCGCCGTGGCGGTGGCGCTGGCCCTGGCGACCGCGGCGCGCTTCTTCTTCGTTTCATTGCTGGGCGAACGCGTGGTCGCCGACCTGCGCGAACGCCTGTACGCGCACCTCATTGCGCTCGATGCCGGCTTCCACGACCGCAACCGCAGCGGCGAACTCGTCTCGCGCCTGACCGCCGACGCCGAACTGCTGCGCAGCGTGGTCGGTTCCAGCATGTCGGTTGCCTTGCGAAGCCTCGTCACGGTGGTCGGCAGCCTCGGGATGCTGTTCGTCACCGCGCCGCGGCTGGCGGCGTTCGCGCTGGTGGGCATCCCGCTCGCGGTGCTGCCCATCGTCATCGGCGGGCGGCGCCTGAAGAAGATGTCGCGTGTCAGCCAGGATCGCGTCGCCGACGCTAACACGCTCGCCAACGAAACCCTCGGCGCGATCCGCACCGTGCAGGCACATGCGCGCGAACCATACGAGCGCGACCGCTTCGGCGTTGCGCTGAAGGAAGCGGTGGCTACCGCGCGGCGTCGCATCCAGGCGCAGTCGTGGGTCACGGCGATCGCGATCGTGCTGATTTTCGGCGCCATCACGCTGGTTCTGTGGTCGGGCGCGCACGACGTCGTCGCCAACCGCATGAGCGCCGGCACCCTCGGGCAGTTCATGCTCTACGCGATGATCGGCGGCGGTTCCGTCGGCGCGCTCGCGGAGGTCTGGAACGAATTGCAGCGCGCGGCCGGCGGCATGGGCCGCATCAGCGAACTGCTGGTCGAAACCGCGGCGGTCGAGTCGCCGGTTAATCCGGTCGCGCTGCCCAAGCCGGTGCGCGGCGAACTGGCGTTCGAGCGCGTGAGCTTCCATTACCCGCTGCGTCCGGATGCGCCGGCGCTGGAAGACTTCGACCTGCATGTGCGCCCCGGTGAGACGGTCGCGCTGGTCGGTCCCTCGGGCGCGGGCAAGAGCACGGTGTTCTCGATGCTGCTGCGTTTCCACGATCCGCAGTCGGGCACCGTGCGCGTGGACGACGCGGACATCCGCCAGCTGGACCTGGCCGACCTTCGCGAGTCCATCGCACTCGTGCCGCAGCAGCCGACGATCTTCGCCGCGAGTGCGCGCGACAACATCCGCTATGGCCGCCTCGAAGCGACCGACGTCGATATCGAACACGCCGTCAAGGCCGCGCATGCCTCGGACTTCATCGCCGCCCTGCCCGAACGCCTGGACACCGAACTGGGCGAGCGCGGTGCGCGCCTGTCCGGAGGACAGCAGCAGCGTATCGCCATTGCCCGTGCGCTGTTGAAGGACGCGCCGATCCTGCTGCTCGATGAAGCCACCAGCGCGCTGGACGCGCAGAGCGAACGCGCCGTACAGCAGGCGCTGGAAACCCTGATGGAAGGCCGCACCACGCTGGTGATCGCCCACCGCCTCGCCACCGTGCTCAAGGCCGACCGCATCGTCGTGATGGACCGCGGCCGCATCATCGCCGAGGGCACGCACGAGCAGTTGCTGGCGCAAGGCGGGCTGTATTCGGAGCTGGCGAAGTTGCAGTTCCTGGATTAGTCCGTATCCACGATCAACGTCAGGGGCAAGGATGCGCTGGAAGAAGATCGCAACACTTACCCTCGCACTGGCCGCTGCGCTGTTCGCCGGCCTCTTCGGGATCCCGGCATGGCGCTGGTTCCAGGTCGAGTTGGCACGTCGCGCCGAAGCGCCTGACCCCATCGTCGCCACCGCGGACGAAACGCGCGCCATCCTCACGGCTGTACTGGCATACACCTCGTACACAGGCGTTCCTCCGCCGCCACCGCTGCCGGGAGCGCCGCCGCGCGAAGAGTGGCCAAGCACACTCATGCTTTCCGATCGATCTCTATGCTTCTATCGGAAGACGCCGCGAGGCAGGTGTGGCGATGGGGACGACCTGATCCTGTTCCACGAGCTGGAAGAAATCGCGCCGCTGAAGCTGCGCAGTGAACTGGTGATCGCGAATCCGCAGGCGCGTCCCCTGTCACTGGATGGGATCCCGGACACACGCATGGTGGCGGCTGGCGATATCGATCGCGTGTTCGATGGGGCTGGCTCATGGGAGGCGTTCTATCGTCAGTTCGGAAAGTCGGCCGGCCTCCGCAGGATCACCCGGCCAGTGCTGACGAGCGACAGAAAGCAGGCGCTGATCATGGTCAGCCACGGCTGCGACGGCCTGTGTGGAAGCGTCACGCTCTTCTCGCTACATCGCACGGAGCGCCGGTGGCAGGTATCGAAGGACTTTGTCCTTTCAGTCAGATAGCGGCCATCCCTCACGACGGCCGTAAAGCACTACCCCGCCCGCCACGCCCGCTCGATCAACGCGCCCAACTCGAAATCCCGCGGCAGCGTCCCGTACGCGTTGCCGTGGTCGCCGCCGATGCGCGTACTGCAGAACGCCGCGGCCGTCGGGCTCCCGTTGCGAAGCAGCAGGCTGGCCTGCAATGCCAGCGCCAGCGCTTCGACCCAACGTCGCGCTTCGACTTCGCCCGGTACAGAACGGCCTTCAAGTACCGGCCGCAGCTCGGCGATCTCCGCATCCAGGTCCGGATCCAGTTGCAGGGCCGCTTCGAGTTCGGCGAGCAACGCGCGCCCGGTCTGCGGTTCGCGCTGGAGCGCGCGCAGCACGTCCAGGCACTGGATGTTGCCGCTGCCTTCCCAGATCGAATTCAGCGGCGCCTGGCGATACAGGCGCGGGAGCATCGATTCCTCGACGTAACCGGCGCCACCCAGGCATTCCTGCGCTTCGTTGACGAAGCCCGGCGCGCGGCGGCACACCCAGTACTTGCCGACCGCGGTGGCGATGCGGGCGAACGCCGCCTCCTGCGCATCGTATGGCGCGCGATCGACCGCCCGCGCAACGCGCATCGCCAGCACGATAGCCGCTTCCGCCTCGATGGACAGGTCCGCCAGCACGTTGCGCATCAGCGCGTGGTCGCTCAGGCGCTGGCCAAAGGTGACGCGGTGATGCGTGTGGTGCATCGCCTGCGCCAGCGCCATGCGCATCTCGGCCGCCGCGCCGAGCATGCAGTCCAGCCGCGTGAGCATCACCATTTCGATGATCGTCGCCACGCCGCGGCCTTCGTCGCCGATGCGATAGGCCCACGCGTCCATGAACTCCACTTCCGACGACGCATTCGACCAGTCGCCCAGTTTGTCCTTCAAGCGCATCAGCGCGAAGGCGTTCTTCTGGCCGTCCGGTGTCCAGCGCGGCAGGAGGAAACACGTCAGTCCGCCCGTCGCCTGCGCGAGCACGAGGAATGCGTCCGACATCGGCGCCGAGAAGAACCACTTGTGGCCGACCAGGCGGTATTCGTTCTCGCCCGACAGCGCCGTGGCGACCGTGCGGTTCGCGCGCACGTCGCTGCCGCCCTGCTTCTCGGTCATGCCCATGCCGATGGTGATGCCTAGCTTCTGCTCGCAGACGATGTCGCGCGGGTCGTAGAACGGCGAGGTCGCCTTGGTTTCCCAACCGCTCAATCCCGCGGCATGGCGCAGCACCGGCACGGCCGCGTGGGTCATCGTCAGCGGGCAACTGGTACCCGGCTCGACCTGATGGTGCAGGTAGCTCAACGCCGCGCGCGCGATGTGCGAGCCCGGTCGCGGCTGCGTCCACGACAGGCCGGCGACGCCATGCTCGATCGCGACCTGCATGATGCGGTGGTAGTTCGGATGGAACTCGACCAGATCGATGCGATGCCCGAAGCGGTCGTGCGTGCGCAGTCGCGGACGATCGCGATGCGCATCGAAACTCAACCGGTAAAGCTCATCGCCTGCGAGCGCGCCATAGGTCGCCAGCGTTTCGGCGAAATCGCCGCCGCCTTCGCGCACCACCGCCTCGCGCAATGCGGCATCGTCCGCCCAGAGATCGCGCGGCGCGAACTCCGGCGGCTGGTTCTCGACGCGATGCGTGGCGAACGGCGGCAGCGGGTCCATCTGCGGCTCCGGCGAGGAGTTGGGTGCGCGGGTTGCGGCGCGCGGAATGGATCGATTCTAGGCCCCGTAACGTCGGCTACGCGTTTTTCCCGACCAGCCGGCCGGGTGCGTTTTGCGTACGTTCCGCCAGGGCGAGGAAGGCCGCGTCGAGCAGCCCCAGCTCCCACAGCACCGCCAGGCCCGTCGGCTGCAGAAGGAAACCGGCGCCGACCGGGCCGAGCACCGGCGCGCGTTCGAAGACCTCGACCTCCACCGTAGCGCGTGAACAGCAGCGCCGCTGCCTGCCCTGCCGTGCCATAGCCGACGATGCGGATGCGCATCGGCGCTCGTGGACGCTCCATGCCTGTCCCGCAGGAAGATCGAGCAGGGGTCACCTGGCGTGGTCCAGACGAAAAAAAGGCCCCGCGTGAGCGGGGCCTTCGAACGCGATGTGGCGTGGCTCTCGGAGGATTATCCCCGAAGGATCACGCGACCACGTTGATGTTGGACGCCTGGGCGCCCTTCGGGCCCTGCGTCAGCTCGTAGCTCACACGCTGGCCTTCCTGCAGGCTGCGGAAGCCCTTGGCGTTGATTGCGGAGAAGTGCGCGAACACATCTGCGCTGCCATCTTCGGGAGAAATGAACCCGAAGCCCTTGGCGTCGTTGAACCACTTCACGGTGCCGTACTGCATGTCCTTGTCAACCTCATGCTGGATGCGAGTCGCGCACCGTCGCGGATGCGATCCGGAGCGCGCGTCGAGTATGCAAACTGAATGCCGGCTTGACAATCATCTTGTGGCAGGGGCTTCCAGCAGGGCCGACAGGAGGCGCGGCAGGCCCGACGAGGCGGCGGCCACGTTGTCCAGGACGTCCTGCAGGGTAATGACCTCGTCCGGGTCCGGTCCGGCACCGGCCGCCCAGTTGGCGACGATGGCCAGGCAGGCGTAGTCCAGGCCCAGTTCGCGGGCGAGGCCGGCTTCGGGCATGCCGGTCATGCCGACCAGGTCGCAGCCGTCGCGACGCATGCGGACGATCTCGGCGCGGGTTTCCAGGCGCGGGCCCTGCGTGGCGCCGTAGCAGCCGTCGGCCACGAGGGCGACGTCGGCGCGGGCCGCGGCGTCGATCACCGCCGCGCACAGCGAACGCGTGTACGGCTCGCCGAAATCCACGTGCAGCACCTCGGTGCCGGGTTCCTCGCAGATCGTCGAAATGCGGCCCCAGGTGTAGTCGATCAGCTGATCCGGGCAGGCCAGCACACGCGGGCCGAAGCGCTCGGTAATGCCGCCGACGGTGTTCAGCGCGAGCACGCACGTGGCGCCCAGGTCCTGCAGCGCGGCCAGGTTGGCGCGGTAGTTGATCTTGTGCGGCGGCAGCGAGTGGCCTTCGCCGTGGCGCGCCAGGAATGCGACCTTGTGCCCGCCCAGCGTGCCGATGCGGATCGGCCCGGACGCCGCGCCAAAGCGCGTATCGGGTTGCTGGGTCTGCACGTCCTGCAGGTCGGCCAGCTTGTAAAGGCCGGTGCCGCCGATGACGGCCAGTGCGATCGGGTCACCCATCGCTCAGTCCTTCAACGCGTAGATCGCCGGCAGGTTGCGGCCCTGCTCGTGGTAGTCCATCCCGTAACCGAACACGTAACGATCCGGCACGTCGACGCCGACGTAGTCCGCGCAGATGCCTGCGACGCAGCGGTCGTGCTTCTTCACCGCCAGCGCGGCGATTCGCACGTCGCGTGCTCCCTGCTCCATGCACCAGTCGCGGATGGCCGCCAGCGTGTGGCCCTCATCGAGGATGTCGTCGGCCAGCAGGACGCGACGGCCCTTCAGCGACGTGGCCGGGCGGTGCTTCCACACCAGCTCGCCGCCCGAGGTCTCGCCGCGATAGCGCGTGGCGTGTAGGTAATCGAACTCGAGGTCCTGCCCCAGCGCGCCAAGTTCCATAGCCAGCTGCGCGGCGAACGGCATGCCGCCGTGCATGACGGTGAGATACACCGGCACGTCGCCGCGGGTGTAGTCGGCGTCGATGTCGCGCGCCATGCGGGCGATGGCCTGCTCCAGCGTGGCGCGATCGAGCAGCAGATCGGAATTGGCCAGCGCCGCGGCCAGGTCGTGCGTGTTCGCAATGGTTTCCATCAAGCCAGTCCTTCCTGCCGGTTGCGGGCCGCGTCGTAGCGCGTGTCGGCCAGCAACCCGTCCCATCCCAGAGCGCCGCGACCGACCAGGCCGGTGAGCGCCATCGTGTTGAGCTTGCGGCCTTCGACGGCCGCCAGCGATTCTTCCACCAGTTGCGGATGACACACGAGGATCGCATCGCAACCCGCGTCGTAATGGGCGTCGATGCGCCCCTTCACGCCACCCGCGTGTTCGCCGGCCTTCATGCCGATGTCATCGCTGAAGACGACGCCGCGGAAATGCAGTTCGCCACGCAGGATCTCCTCGATCCAGCGCTTGGAATACCCCGCCGGCTCGTCCGCGACGGCCGGGTATTTCACGTGCGCCATCATCACCGCATCGGCCTTGGCGTCGATGCCTGCGACGAAGGGGATCAGGTCGGAGGCGCGCAGTTCGTCGAGCGAGCGCGGGTCGACGGCTTCACCGTAATGCGTGTCGGCCTGCACCGAACCGTGGCCGGGGAAATGCTTCAGCGTCGCCGGCATGCCGGCGCCGTGCATGCCGCGGATGTAGGCGCGGGTAAATTCGGCGACCACCTTCGGATCTTCGGAGAACGCGCGGTTGCCGATCGCCAGGTTGCCGCGCCCCAGGTCCACCACCGGCGCGAAGCTCAGGTCCACGCCGCTGGCGAGCACTTCCTTCGCCATCAGCCAGGCATGCTCCTCGGCGAGCTTGAGCGCGGCTTCGGGATCGCTCGCGTAACGCCGGCCGAAACCCTCCAGCGGCGGCAGCGCGCTGTAGCCCTCGCGGAAACGCTGCACGCGGCCGCCTTCCTGGTCCACGCAGACAAGTTGCGGGCGCGGCGCAGCTTCGCGGATCGCTGCCGACAGTTCGGCGACCTGCGCCTTCGACGCGAAGTTGCGGCTGAACAGGATCACGCCGGCGCAGGCATCGTGCTGCAGCCAGTCGCGCTCCTGCGCGGTGAGTTCGGTGCCGGCGACGCCGATCACGAGCATGCGGAAGACTCCGATGGTTCAAGGGGCCGCGCGCGGCGCGCGGGCCCGCATTGTCGCGCAGATGCCCGGACGGGGCATCCGCAGGCGTGTGGCTGGCGTGAAGGCGCGCTCAGACGGCGCAGCCGTCCGGGCCGCAGGCATCGCCCGTGGCGGCGCGTTCGTCGGGCTGGCGTCCTTCCAGTCCCAACCGTTCGAACACCTGCGCGAACACCGCCGGCGTCTGCGCACCCTGCACCGCGAGGCGGCCATCGAAGACGAACGTAGGCACGGCCTGGATGCCCAGCGCCTGCGCCTGCGCGAGTTGCGCGCGCACTTCCGCCACGCCTTCGTCGGAGTCCAGCATCGCCCGCACGCGCGCTTCCGGCAGGCCGCCTTCGGCACCGGCGTTGATGAGCGTCTGCACGTCGGCCAGGTTGCGGCCTTCGGCGAAATGCGCGCGGAACAGCGCTTCGCCGACCTTGTCCGCGTCGCCTTCGCGGCCGGCGAGCCAGATCAGCCGATGCGCCTTGAGCGTGCTCACGCGGACCTGGCCGCGATCGAAATCGAACGGCAGACCTTCTGCGCGACCGGTCGCCTGCGTCTGCGAAAGGATCTGCCCGGTGCGCTGTGCGCCGCCGAACTTCTTCTCGTACGCCTCGCGCAGCGGCACCGGTGTGTCGTCGGACTCCGGGTCCAGCTGGTACGCGTGCCAGTGGATGTCCGCGTTGCGGCCCTGCTCGCCCAGCTGGTCGAGCGCCTCACGCAGGCGGTGCTTGCCGATCCAGCACCAGGGGCAGACCACGTCGGACCAGATGTCGATGCGCAAAGGGGTTTTGTCCATGCAATGAAGGTGGGGGCTCGGCCGCCTTACGCAACCAGCCTTACGCTGCCGTGCCGGCGCGCTCGTCCGCGCTCCACTGCGCGTACGGACGCGTGGCGAGCGCGAGGTTGTAGTAGCGCGAGGACTCGGTCACTTCCGCGCCGATCCAGTCCGGACGCGCGAAGGCCTCGTCGGCGCTGGACAGTTCGATCTCCGCCACCACCAGTCCCGCGTTGTCGCCGAGGAATTCGTCGACCTCCCACAGGTGGCCTTCGTGCTGGACGTAGTGGCGGCGCTTGTCGACCAGTCCACCCACGCATAGCGCGAGCAGCGCACGCGCGTCGGCGACCGGGATGGCGTAATCGAATTCCTGCCGCGTGTGGCCGAGTTCGCGCGACTTCAGGTTGAGGAACGCCTCGTCGCCGGCGATGCGCACGCGCACCGACGCCTTCATCGCGCCCTCGTCCATCGCCTTCTGGTCGTTGATGTAGCCCTGCGCCATCGGCACGACTTCGCGCGCGGCCGCGCGCCAGCCATCGCCGGTAACCAGGAATTTGCGTTCGATCTCGAGGGCCATGTCGTGATTCCTTCAGGACGCGTCGCGATCAGCGCTCGAACAGCGCGATCGATTCCACATGCGCCGTGTGCGGGAACATGTCCATCACACCGGCGGCCTTCAGCTTCCAGCCGCGTTCCTTCACCAGGAAGCCCGCGTCGCGCGCGAGCGACGCCGGATGGCAGCTGACGTAAACGATACGGTCGAACTGTTTCAGCGGCAGCTGCGCGAGCACGACATCGGCGCCCGAACGCGGCGGATCGAGCAGCAGTTTGTCGAAGGGCTGCTTCATCCAGTGTTCCTGCGACAGGTCCTTGGCGAGGTCGGCCGCATGGAATTCGGCGTTCGCGATGCCGTTGTGCGCGGCGTTCTCGCGTGCACGGCGCACCAGGCCCGCCTCGCCTTCCACGCCCACGACCTCGCGCACCTGGCGCGCCAGCGGCAAGGTGAAATTACCCAGGCCGGCGAACAGGTCGAGCACGCGGTCTTCGGGCTTCGGGGCGAGCAGGTCGATCGCGAGCTGGATCATCTTGCCGTTGAGGCCGGCGTTGACCTGGATGAAATCCAGCGGGCGGAACAGGTATTCAAGGTTCCACTGCGGCAGCGAGAACGCGAGCTTCGGCGATTCCGGCCACAGCGCATGCACCGTGTCCAGGCCACCGGGCTGCAGGAAGATCGCGAAACCGTGCGTCTTGCCGAACGCGACCAGCGCGTCGCGATCGGAATCGCTGAGCGGCACCAGATGGCGGATCGTCAACGCGACGCCGCTGAAGGCGTCGCCATGCGACCCGTCCTGCGCATCGCCGGCGATGAACTCGATCTGCGGGATCTCGCGCCGCGCCTGCATGCCGTCCACCAGCGCCGCCAGTTCGGGCAACTTGGAGGCGATCTGCGGCATCACCGTGTGGCATTCGCGGATGTCTGCGACGAAACGCGGATCGGTTTCGCGGAAACCGACCAGCGTCTTGTCCTTCTTCTCCACGCGACGCACAGAGAAACGCCCCTTGCGGCGATAGCCCCATGCGGCGTCGACCAGTGGCGTGAGGATGCGTTCGGGCTCGACGTGGCCGATGCGCTCGAAGTTCTCCATCAGCACGCGCTGCTTGGCGAGGATCTGCTTGGCTTCGTCGTAGTGCTGGAGGGCGCAGCCGCTGCACACGCCGAAGTGCGCGCAACGCGGCGCGACGCGTTCGGGTGCGGCTTCCAGGACTTCGACGGTCCTGGCTTCGTCGAAACTGCGGTGACGACCGGTCTGGGAGGCCATGACGCGTTCGCCCGGCAGCGCGCCGGCGACGAACACGGCCTTGCCGTCGGGACGGCGGGCAACGCCGCGGCCGTCGTGGGTCAGGTCGGTGATGGAGACTTCGAAGGGGGTTTGATCGATGCGGGCCACAGCGGCTGGCGTACTGCTCAACAGGGCCGCGTATTGTCGCAGATCGGGGGAGCTGCCCTCACCCCAACCCCTCTCCCGCACGCGGGAGAGGGGCATTCAGGTCACTTCTGGCGCCAGCCGCCGCCGGCGTCCTGCACCCACCAGCCCGGGCGCGCGCTGTCGACCCACTGGCGTGCGAATACCGCGCGGATCTGCTGTTCCCATTCGGGATGGTCGTTGGCCACGGCGATTTCGCGGTACACGGCGCGCGCGTCGCGGTTCTGCTCGGACACGGCCTGGTTCACGGCCACGCGCTGAGGCAGCGCGATCTTCGACGCATCGCGCACGTCGATCGTGCCGTCGTTGGCGATGCCCAGCGCGCCGGACTCGAAGTGCGGCTTGAGCTGCCCGTCGAAGCGCTGCGCCATGCGCGACTGGATCGCCTGGATCGCCGGCGTCTTGATGGTGATGTCCGGCTGGCCCTGCGCCTGCGCGCTGCCGATGCCGACCAGGGAGAGCCAATCGATGCGCGACGCGAGCGAACGCTCCGCCGACGGCACGTACGCGCTCTGACCGCCCGGCTTGTCCTGCGGCTTCGGCGCCGGCTGCGCGTCGTCGCCGATCACCTTCTCGACGAACTCGCGCGCCGCTTCCTTGGCTTCGGCCGCCGGGAAGTACACGTTGATCGTGACGCAGGCGGTCAGCGCGACCGCTGCAAGTGGAATGCCCATCCAACGACGCATGACGATTTCTCCTGTTGATCCATTGCCGGCGTGAGAGCGGCCCGGCGCGATGCAGCGAAACTTACCCGAACGGCCCGACCGGCGCAGCCTCGGCTGCCTCGAATCAGACTTATTCAACGGGACTCGGGACGGCCCTATTCGAAGACGGGCTTCACGTCGCCCGAGCTCGCCGCTTTCAGTCGATCCAGCAGGGTCGGCCAGTCCACGTCGCGGTTGAAGCCCACCACCGCCAGCCGCGGGATACCCGACCCTTCGACGATAGTGAAGCCATTGCCGGCTGAACCCAGCCCGCTCATCCGGCACACCTGGTCATTGAGGTAGCACGACAGGCCGATGCGCCGGTAACCGAAGTCGTCGAACAGCCCGATCAGCTGGGACTGGAGGCTGCTCACGAACGAGGCGTCGGACACGCTCGACAGGTCCTGCACCGCGCGCTGGCTGATGCGCTGGCGAACGCCGGCACGACGCGCGGCGTTGTCGTCGGTGGCGATCGCCGCCTCGAACGCGACCGGCTGCCAGTCGACCAGCCGCAGCCGGTCGAAGCGGCCGTCGAGCTTGCCGGTGATCTCGCCGAAGCCGAGCACGCCGGTCAGCGATTGCAGGTCGATGTCCTCGAAGGCGATGTCCGACGACAGCGTCGGCGCAACGCCGAACGGCCGCTCCATCGCCAGCGACGACACCTGCACCGTGCCGCCGAACAGCTGCACCGACAGGCCGCCTTCGAAATCGAGCCGGTCGTCGGCGTATCGCGCCTCGGGAATGTGGCCGGTGAGCTCGCCCGTGAACGCCGGCCAGCCCAGTGCCTGCGACAGCTGGGCGATGTCGAGCCGGTCCAGGTCCAGCCCGAATCGGATCTGCAGTCCCTGTCCGTCGGCCGGCGGCCGCAGGTGCAGGTGATTGATGGCGACGTCGCCGCCGAGCATCGCGAAGTTCGACACCTCGCGCAGGCGCAGTTCGCCCGCGTCGCTCACGAACGGCAACCGCGCCGCGCCGAACGCGAGCCCATGCAGGCGGCCGCCATTCCAGCGCAGTTCGCTGTCCAGTTGCTGCGCGCGGGAGAAACGCACGTCGCCTTCGAGTCCGGCGAAATCGAAGCGGCCACGCGGATCGTCGATCGACACGTCGTGCGGCACGAAGGCCGCTTCGTGCACCGTGCCTTCGTCCATGCGCAGCTGGACATCGGCCGCGCCCCGCAGCTGCAGGTCCGCCAGACCCGCCAGACCGAGGAAGCCGGTGAGGTAGGCATCGCGCATCGGCGTCAGGTCGTCGCTGCGCGCACGCACGTCGAGCGAACGCAGCGAGCCGTCCACGCCCAGCGCCGCACTGCCCTGCGCGACAAGGATGCCGGGGTCGTCCCAGCGGATGCGCGGCAGGCGCCAGCCTTCGGTACCGTGCTGGGTCGCGAGCAGATCGACCGCGATCCGGCGCTGCTGCAACGCAAGGTAGGCATTTCCGAACAGCAGGTCGCCTCCGTGCAGGGCCCCGTCGATGGCGAAGCTCGTGTTCGTTCCGAAGCTTGCGTCGAGCGTGGCCTGCGCGGAGACATTTTCGCCGGCGATCAGGCCATCGGCGGTGTCGAACGCCACGCCCGACAGGCGCAGCGGTCCGGTCACGCGCAGCGGCGCGTTGGCCGGCGCGTGCACGGCGATCTGCCCGTCGAGGTTGCCCTTGCTGAAGCGGCCGGCTTCCCAGGCACGGGACACCAGCGCCTGCGCCCAGGCGACGGGCACCTGCGCCAGGTCGATGCGGGTCAGGTCGGGCGTGCGGGACTGGCGATCGAGCGTCAGGCTGCTTCGACCGCGCGAAAGTCGCGCACCGGTGTGCGCATCGTCGATGTCGATCGCCAGCGTCAGCGCGGTGCCCCGCCCCTCGCGCACGGCACCTTCACACCGCCAGCGGTTTCCTGCATGGGAGAGTGGACACTGCCAGGCGACGTCACGGAAGCGGTACCCCAGCCCCGGCGCGTCGATGCGTGCAGCCTGCAGGCGCAATGTGCCCTGCGGCGCGGCATCGGGCCAGTCGAGTTGCACGCGCACGCCTTCCAGTGTCGCGACCGCTGTACGTACTCTGGCAATCTTCGCCTGCGCGGTCGCGGCCGTCGCGACATCGCCCCATGCGACGAGCGCGATGAGCGAGGCGACCCGCAGCAGGCGTAAGATCGAACACGACATCCGATCAGCATACCGACAGGACGCGAAATGCCGATGATGCCCGACACAGTTCCACGCATCCTGCTGGTCGAGGACGACCCGACCAGCCGCAGTTTCCTGACCGCCGCATTGCAGGCGACGCCAGCCGAAGTGGACGCGGTCGACACGCTGGCCGCCGCACTGGCGCTTGCGGCGTCGCAGACCTATTCGGCCTGGATGATCGACGCGCGCCTGCCCGATGGCAGCGGCGAGGAACTGCTGGCGCGACTGCGTGAACGCGATCCACATACGCCGGCCATCGCGCACACCGCCGCACACGAGGCGACCGTGCTGGAGACGCTGCTCGCAGCCGGGTTCGTCGAAGCGCTGGTCAAGCCGATGCCCGCCGCGACGTTGCAGGGCGCATTGCGGCGCGTGCTCGGCGCGTCGGTGGAAGACGCGACGGTCGTTGCATTGCCTGTCGTCGAGGAACTGCCGCTGTGGGACGACGAGGCCGCGACCCTGGCGCTCAACGGCAACCGCACGCATGTGGACACGCTGCGCGATCTGTTCGTGCAGGAGCTGGCAAAATCGGTCTATGCGATTTCCACCGCGGCCGAGCGAGGCGACCTGGACTCGGTACGCGGCGACCTGCACCGGCTGCGCGCCAGTTGCGGTTTCGTCGGTGCGCAACGGCTTGGAGCCGCGGTGCAGGCGTTGCAGCAGGAACCGTCGTCGCCCACCCGGCTGTTGGCGCTGGAACAGATCGCGCAGGACACGCTGGACCATGCCAGCCCCGCGCCGCCGTCGGCGCATTTCCAGGAAAGTCAGTCGGCCGCGGTCTGATCGGGCGGACGTGCGACGCGGTTCAATTCGGCGAGCATTTCCCACGACTTCAGGCCACGCGGCCCGAGATGGTGCGCGAGCACGTCGCGCATCGCACGGCGCAGGCCGGGAAGATCGTCTGCGTCGGGCAGGCGATCCGCGGCAAGCGACAGCAGTCCACGACCAGTCGCAGCGCGACTTCGATCGCCATGGCCGCGATCGCTCAGCACGCGGCGCGGGCCGTGTTCCGGTTCGAGCCGGTATCGCGCGGCCGGATCGATCGGAGCACCTTCGCCGTCATGGGCCCAGTCGAATCCGGAACCGAGCGCGTCGAGCAGGTCGCGTTCGTAACGACGCAGCGTCCAGGCCAGCGGCTCGCCCGCGCCGAGGCGACCACGGGTGCGGCCGTACGCGTCGTAGAGTTCGGGCGAGGGATCCTGGCGTGGCGCCAGGCGCAGGGTGAGTTCGTTGAGATAGAAACCCGACAGCATCGCTTCGCCGGTCAGGCGCGGTGCTACATCGAGGGCTTCGGCGGTGTTGAGTCGCGCCAGTTCGCCGACCTGCACCGCATCGAAGCGGATCCATTGCAGCGGCTGCAACGCCGCGCGCAACGCCTGCTTCTTCGGCCCCTGCACGCCACGCGCGACCAGGCCGAGGCGGCCGTGGTGCTCGCTCAGCACTTCGACCAGCAGGCTGGTCTCGCGCCACGGGCGGGCATGCAGGACGAAGGCGGCTTCGGCGGCGATGCGCATGTCGTGGGATTGGAGATCAGCGATTCGGGATTCGTGGGCGATGAGCCGGAGCGGAAAACCGGCGCTGTTCCGAATCCCGATTCTCCAATCCCGGCGTGTCAGTCGTGATATCCGAACGCGCGCAACGCCGCTTCGTCGTCCGACCAGCCCTCGCGCACGCGCACCCAGGTTTCCAGGAAGACCTTGCTGCCGAACAGGCGTTCCATCTGCAGGCGCGCCTTGGCGCCGATCTCGCGCAGGCGCTCGCCGCCCTTGCCGATGACGATGGCCTTCTGGCCGTCGCGCTCGACCCAGATGACCGCGCCGATGCGCAACAGGTTGCCGTCGACTTCGAACTTCTCGATTTCCACGGTCGTCGCGTACGGCAGTTCTTCGCCGAGCTGGCGCATGAGCTGTTCGCGGACCATTTCGCCGGCGAGGAAACGCTGGCTCTTGTCGGTGATCTCGTCCTCGCCGTACAGCGCGGGCTGTTCGGGCATCAGCGCCAGCACGTCCTTCACCAGCGCTTCCAGTCCCTTGCGGCGAAGCGCGGAGATGGGATGTACGGCAGCGAAGTCACGGCCGTCGCTCACCTTCGCGAGGAACGGCAGCAGCGTGGTCTTGTCCTTGATGCGGTCAACCTGGTTGGCGACCAGCACCACCGGTACGCCGCCTTTCTTCAGGGCCTCGAAGGCGAGCGAATCCTCGTCGTCCCACTGCCCGGCGCGAACCACGAGGATCGCGGCGTCCACGCCTTCCAGCGCGCCGCGCGCGGCGCGGTTCATCCAGCGGTTCATCGCGCGCTTCTGCTCGCGGTGGATACCGGGGGTGTCGACCAGCAACAACTGGCCTTCGGGGAAGGTGGCGATGCCGAGCAGCTGGTGCCGCGTGGTCTGCGGGCGGTCGGAGGTGATGCTGACCTTGGCGCCGACGAGGGCGTTGACCAGAGTGGATTTGCCGACGTTCGGGCGGCCGATGACGGCCACGTGGCCGGCGCGATGAGCGGGGGTATTCATCCGGGAATTGTAAGGCGCCGCCCGTGCAGCGTGCGGAAAGCCGGAGCCTCAGCGTTCCTGCAGCTGGTCCAGCGCGGCTTCGGCGGCGGCCTGCTCGGCGGCCCGGCGCGAACTGCCGATGCCTTCGGCCACCACCGACGGCTGGCTCAGCGTGCAGCTGACCTGGAAGCTCTTGGCATGGTCCTCGCCGGTCTCGGCCAGGAGCGCGTACACCGGCAGCGGCTTCTGCCGGGCCTGGAGCCATTCCTGGAGGCGTGTCTTGGCGTCTTTGCCCACCTTGTTCGGCGGCGGAAGCGCGGCGATCGCGGCCTCGAACCACGGCATCACCGCGGCGCGGCAGGTCGGGAAATCCGAATCGAGGTAGATCGCGGCGATCAACGCCTCGAGCGCATCGGCCAGGATGGAGTCGCGACGATGGCCACCCGACTTCATCTCGCCCGGGCCAAGCGTGAGCCGCGGCCCGAGGTCCAGGTTGCGCGCGATCGGGGCGAGCGCCGATTCGCGCACCAGTTCGGCACGGGCGCGGGTAAGCGCGCCTTCGTCGGCGCGCGGCCAGTGCATGTACAACGCCTCGGCGACGATCAGATTGACCAGTGCGTCGCCGAGGAATTCCAGCCGTTCGTTGTGCGGAGCGCCCGCGCTACGGTGCGTCAGGGCCTGCTGCAGCAGTTCCGGATGCGCGAAACGGTGGCCGATGCTATCGATCATTCCGACGAGCGCGACAGGACCTGTTCGGCGTTGAAGTGGCCGACGATGTCGAAGTTGGCGATCAGCGGGCGGCGCACTTCGTAGTCCACCGTCATCATGTAACCGGCGTTCTGGTGCACCAGCTTGACGTCGGCGGGCTTCACGTTGTCGGCGTAGCTGACGTACAGGCGGCGGAAAAATGCATCCTTGATCCGCTTGGGATCCTGCTGACTGACGCCCGACTCCTGCGAAACCTGCTTCAGCGCCTGCTTCACGGCGAAGAATTCCGAGTACATCGGAATCACTTTCATGCCCATGTAGATGAACACGCCGACGACGCCCAGCACGATGACGAACCCGATCAGGGTCATGCCACTCTGATTACGCTTCATTTCACCAATCCCCCTAGTATTTGCACCACGAACCCCGCCGACGCTTTCCCCTCGCCGGCCAGAGCATTGTTACTGGATCTTGTTGCCGATGCGCGAGGCGTCCACGCCGCCGTCGAAGTTCATCCAGATCAGGAACGCCTTGCCGCGCAGGTTCTGCTCCGGCAGGAAGCCCCAGTATCGGCTGTCCTCGCTGTTGTCGCGGTTGTCGCCCATCACGAAATAGTGACCCGGCGGCACGATCCAGTCGCCCTCGCCCTGATCGATGAATGGCAAGTTCGTGCGCTCGAGCACATGGTGCTGGCGGCCCAGCAGGTCTTCCTGCAGTTCCTCGGCGCCGGTCATCTCGGTGCCGTTGCCCTTGCCCTGATAGACGCCGATCGGCGCGTAGGCGAGGACCTTGCCGTTCACGCTGACCTGGTTGTCGTGGTAGCCGATCTGGTCGCCCGGGAGGCCGACCACGCGCTTGATCCAGTCCTGGTCGGGATGGTGCGGCGGACGGAACACCACCACGTCGCCACGCTGGGGTTCGCCGACGGGAACCACCTTGTGGTTGTTGATCGGCAGGCGCAGGCCGTAAGTGAACTTGTTGACCAGGATGAAGTCGCCGGTCAGCAGCGTCGGCATCATCGAATTGGACGGGATGCGGAACGGCTCGGCGACGAAGCTGCGCAGGATCAGGACCACCGCCAGCACCGGGAAGAACGCCTTGGAGTAATCGACGACGATGGGTTCCTTGCCATCGTCCAGCAGCCCCTGGCGCGCTTCGCGGCGCTTGGCGAACACCAGCTTGTCGAGCAGCCAGACCAAGCCGGTGAACAGGGTCAGGACGACCAGGGCGATTTCAAACCAGCGCATGCATGCTCCTTTGGAGAGCGGAAAACGGGGAAACAACCGGGAAACGACAGGGGAAAACGGCGCTGAGCACAGGCACCGGACGGCGACGCAACGACCGGCCCGGGGCGCAGCCCGCACACCGGCAACCTGCCATGGCGAGGATAGCGGCGGGCGTGCCGTCCGTCATGGGCGAACCCTTCCCGAAGCTGGCGGGAACTTCGCGGCCATGCGTAGGAAAACCCCGCGCCATCAGGTCTGCGGCTTACTTGTCGACCTGCAGGACGGCGAGGAACGCCTCCTGCGGGATCTCGACGCGGCCGACCTGCTTCATCCGCTTCTTGCCCTCCTTCTGCTTCTCGAGGAGCTTCTTCTTGCGGCTGATGTCGCCGCCATAGCACTTGGCCAGCACGTTCTTGCGCAGCGCCTTGACCGTGGTGCGGGCGATGACCTGCGAACCGATCGCCGCCTGGATCGCCACGTCGAACATCTGGCGCGGGATCAGCTCCTTCATCTTCTCGCACAGGTCGCGGCCGCGGCGGTCGGCATGGCTGCGATGGCAGATGATGGAGAGCGCGTCGACCTTGTCGCCGTTGATGAGCGTGTCCACGCGCACGAACGGACCGGCGTCGAAGCGCAGGAAGTGGTAGTCCAGCGACGCATAGCCGCGGCTGACCGACTTGAGCTTGTCGAAGAAGTCCAGCACCACTTCGGCCATCGGCAGCTCGTAGCTGATCTGCACCTGGCTGGCCAGGTACTGGATGCCGATCTGCACGCCGCGCTTTTCCTCGCACAGCTTGATGATGTTGCCGATGTACGCCTCGGGCGTGAGGATGTTCGCGCGGATGATCGGCTCGCGGATCTCCTGGACCAGATTCAACTGCGGCAGCTTGGCCGGGTTGTCCATCGGCATGATGTCGCCGTCGGTCTTGAGCACCTCGTAGATCACCGTCGGCGCGGTGGTGATCAGGTTGAGGTTGTATTCGCGCTCAAGACGCTCCTGCACGATTTCCATGTGCAGCATGCCGAGGAAGCCGCAGCGGAAGCCGAAGCCCATCGCCTCTGAGCTTTCCGGTTCGAAACGCAGCGCGGCATCGTTGAGGCGCAGCTTGTCGAGCGCTTCGCGCAGGTCCGGGTAGTCCTCGGCATCCACCGGGAACAGGCCGGCGAACACGCGCGGCTGCATCTCCTGGAAGCCCGGCAGCGGCTTGGCCGCAGGATCGCCGGCGAGGGTCAGCGTGTCGCCGACCGGCGCGCCGTGCACGTCCTTGATCGAGGCGTGGATCCAGCCGACCTCGCCCGCACCGAGCTTGGGCAGGTCCTTGCGCTTGGGGGTGAACACGCCGACCTTGTCGACCTGATGCGTGCGGCCGGTGGACATCACCAGCACCTTGTCGCCGGGCTTGATCTCGCCCTGCATCACGCGCACCAGCGACACCACGCCCAGGTAGTTGTCGAACCAGGAGTCGATGATCAGCGCCTGCAGCTTGTCGGTATCGCGCGGCTTCGGCGGCGGGATGCGATGCACGATCGCCTCCAGCACGTCCACCACGTTCAGGCCGGTCTTGGCGCTGATCGCGACCGCGTCTTCCGCGTCGATGCCGATAACGGCCTCGATCTCGGCCTTGGCGCGTTCGATGTCGGCGGTCGGCAGGTCGATCTTGTTGAGGACCGGCACCACTTCCAGTCCCTGCTCCACCGCGGTGTAGCAGTTGGCGACCGACTGCGCTTCCACGCCCTGCGCGGCGTCGACGACCAGCAGCGCGCCTTCGCACGCGGCCAGCGAACGGCTGACTTCGTAGCTGAAGTCGACGTGGCCGGGCGTGTCGATGAAGTTGAGGAAATAGGTCTGTCCGTCGCGCGCCTTGTACGGCAGCGACACGGACTGGGCCTTGATGGTGATGCCGCGTTCGCGCTCGATCGGGTTCGAATCGAGGACCTGCGCTTCCATCTCGCGGGCTTCGAGGCCGCCACAGAGCTGGATGATGCGGTCGGCCAGGGTCGACTTGCCGTGGTCGACGTGGGCGATGATGGAGAAGTTTCTGATCTGCTGCATGCGGGGGCGCGCGAGGCTGGCCGTTCCTTGAAATCAACGCGCGATTATCGCACAGGCCCCGCCGCAGCCAGCCCTCGGCCACAGGCCCCGGCGCCGCGCGTTGGCGGGCGCCGGGACGAGGGACGACGGATCAGCCGGTCTGGGCGTCGTCCTGCGCAGTCACTGCGATGAACTGCGTCGAGCCCTGCCGGCGGACCAGCAGCATCACGGTGTCGCCGGTCTTGACCGCACCCAGCTCGCGATCGAGCGCCGCCGCCGAGTTGACCGAGCTGCGGCCGACCTGGAGGACCACGTCGCCCGGACGCAGGCCGGCTTCGGCACCGGAATCGCCCGGATTGCGGATCAACACGCCCTCGCCCGCCCGCAGGCCCAGGCGCTGGCGTTCGCTGGGCGACAGGTCCTGGCCGACCAGGCCCAGCGCGTTGCCGCCCGACGGCTTGCCCGGGCCGCTTTCCGCCGCCGGTCGCGGCGCGTTGCCGCCGTTGCCGGCCACCTCGTCCAGCTCGTTGACGGTGACGGTCTTGTCGATCGTGCGGCCGTCGCGGAACAGGGTGACCTTCGCCTTCGTGCCCGGTGCCATGTTGCCGATGATCGGAGGCAGGTCGGCCGAGTCGTTGATCGTGCGGCCGTCGACGGCGCGGATCACGTCGCCGCGCTCGATGCCGGCCTTCTCCGCCGGGCTGCCGGGCAGCACGTCGGCGATCAGCGCGCCGCTGCTGTCGGGCAGGCCCATCGCCTTGACCGCCTCGCCCGTCAGCTGCTGCACCTGCACGCCAAGCTGGCCGCGGCTCACCTTGCCCGTCGCGCGCAGCTGTTCGGCCGCGCTCATCGCCACGTCGATCGGAATGGCGAAGCTCACGCCCATGTAGCCGCCGGAGTTGCTGAAGATCTGCGAATTGATGCCGACCACTTCGCCGCTGGTGTTGAGCAGCGGGCCGCCCGAGTTGCCCTGGTTGATGGCCACATCGGTCTGGATGAAGGGCACGTAGCGCTGGTTCGCGTACGGATTGGCGCGGCCGACCGCGCTCACGATGCCGGCGGTGACGGAATGGTCCAGGCCGAACGGCGAGCCGATCGCGATCACCCACTGCCCGGCCTTGGTCCCGTTCGCCGGCGCCATGCGCAGGAACGGCAGCCCCTTGGCGTCGATCTTCAGCAGCGCGACGTCGGACTGCTCGTCGCTGCCGATGACCTTCGCCGGGAATTCTCGGCGATCCGACAGCGTGACGGTCACGGTGTCGGCGCCTTCGACGACGTGGTGGTTGGTCATCACGTAGCCGTCGGCGGACATCAGGAAGCCGCTGCCGAGCGAGGCGCCACCGCCACGCGGACCGCGCGGGCCGGGTCCGCCGGGGCCCTGCCCCGGGAACGGCATGTCGTCGCCGAAGAAGCGGCGGAAGATTTCCGGGATCTGCTCTTCGTCGGGCATCTGCTGCTGCGCACGCGCGGTGCGGCGCGGGGCGATTTCGGCGCGGATGTTCACGACGGCCGGCCCGACGCGCTGCACGAGGTTGGTGAAATCCGGCAAGCCCGAGACCAGCGTCGGCGCGGGTGTGGCGGCCGGCGGCTGGGCGATCGGATTGGCGGGTTGCTGGGCCGTGCAGGCGACCGGGATCGCCGCGGCGATGGCGGTCACCAGGAAGAGGCTGCGCAGGGGGGAACGGGACATGCGGTTCGGGCGGTTCATCGGCTTGTGGCCTCGGGAAACATTGGGGTGAGTCTGGGCGGCACGCCGTTCTCACGGCGCGAGGAAGGGGGAAATCGCTGGGGCCCGGTCACGGGCGGGCCCGTCCGTAGATCAGTCCTGCGACTCGAGCGGCGCTGGGTCTTCTTCAGCGGCCGGCAACGCAGTCTGTGGTTCGAACGGATAGAACGACGGCGAATTCGCGCTGTTCGTCCCGAAGCTGGCTGTCAGCGCGCCGTTGCCGGAGTACTGCGGCAACACCGCACGCGGCCACGGGCGCGAGGCCGGTTCGACGTGTTCGGGCTGGAACGGCCGACGCGGCGACGCGATCGGCGCGACTGCGTCGGCGACGGCGGTCTGTGCGATGCCGGCAGTCGCGATGACCGGCTGCGCGACCGCGCGGCCGACACGGCTGGCGGCACTTGCGGTCTGGGTGCGTGAGGCGCGGCGCTCGCTGGCGCGGCGCGGGACTTCGACCGCGGCGACGGCCGCCGCGCTCATGCCCAGGGTGCGATCGGGCGATTGCGGAGCCGCCGGGGCCACCGGCGCGGGCGTCGAGGCCACCTGCGGCACTGGAACGGCCGGCGCACTGGCAACCTGCGGCGAACGCGACGGAGTACTCGTCGACGGCGCATCGTTCGAGAACGGACGCGTCACGAACAAGGCCGCCACCGCGACCGAAGCCGCGAGCGCGCCGCCCATCCAGGCGCGACGTCCACCGACGGCTTTCACCGGCATCACGGCGTGCTGCGTCTGCTCCTCGCGAAGCGCGAGCGCGACGCGATCCGCGAAGCCACTGGCGGCCACGCCCTGCGCCTGTCCGCGCAGCGCATCGCCATAGAGTTGCCAGCGGCCGACGGTGTCGCGCCATTCCACGTCATGGCCGAGGCGCTTCAGCGCGAAGCGCGCTTCGTCGCCGCGCAGCTCGCCGTCGAACAGCGCGCACAGCGTTTCGCTGTCCTGGTTCGAGCGGGCGTGGGCCGGTCTATCGTCGATGGATCGTTGATTGGAAGTCATCGCGTGGCAGCTTTGGCAGTGTCGTGGTCCAGCAGGGGCCGAAGTTCGGCGTCGATCGCCTCGCGCGCGCGGAAAATGCGCGAGCGGACGGTACCGATGGGGCACCCCATCTTCTGCGCGATGTCCTCGTAACTCAGGCCGTCCACCTCGCGCAGGGTGATCGCGGCCTTCAATTCCTCCGGCAGTCCTTCGACCACACGCATCACCGTGCGTTCGATTTCCTGCCGCAGAAGTTCATGTTCCGGTGTATCGGTGTCGCGCAGGCGCGTGCCGGTGTCGAACAGTTCCGCCTCGCCGGCATCGACGTCGTCCGTCGGTGGGCGGCGGTTCTGTGCGACCAGATGGTTCTTGGCGGTATTCACGGCGATACGGTGCAACCATGTGTAGAACTGCGCGTCGCCCCGGAAGTTCGGCAGCGCCCGGTAGGCGCGGATGAAGGTTTCCTGGGCCACGTCCTGGCATTCGCTCCAGTCGGCGATGTAGCGGCCGATCAGCGCGGTGATCCGATGCTGGTACTTGCGCACCAGCGCATCGAACGCCGTGCTGTCGCCGCGCTGCACGCGCGCGACCAGCTCCTGGTCCAACTCGACATCTTTTGGCAACGTCATTTCGGCCATAACCGCGCCGGCGCTCCTGTCAGCTCGGCCATGGCCGAACGAATGGACAGCCCCATGGAATAAAAGTTCAACGCATCGTTCGATGGTGAACCTTCCACGGGGCGAAGGCTGAATCAGGTTCATTAATGGGGATCGCCCCCGGGCCCGCAAGCGCCGACCGTCAGGGGTCCGCCAGGCGTCGGACCCAACGGGCATTTGACGGCGGCGAAGCATCGTCGGGATGATAGCGGTCTCTCCATACCTGAACGGATGGTGCGCAGATGATGGCTGGCCTCGACGGTCTCCGCTTCCAGCACTGGCAGACCGAACTCCGCCCGGACGGCGTTCTGCTCCTCTCCTTCGACAAGGCCGGCACCCCGGTCAACACGTTCTCGCAGGACGTGCTGATCGAGCTGGACACCCTGATCGAGCGCCTCGCGCTGGACCCGCCCAAGGGCGTGGTGCTGCGCTCGGCGAAAACGTCCGGCTTCATCGCGGGGGCCGACATCAAGGAATTCCAGGCCTTCGACGAGAAGGGAACGGTCGGCGACGCGATCCGCCGCGGCCAGCAGACCTTCCAGCGCCTGGCAGAACTGCCCTGCCCGACCGTCGCCGCGATCCACGGCTTCTGCATGGGCGGCGGCACGGAAATCTCGCTGGCCTGCCGCTACCGCGTCGCCAGCAACGATCCGTCCACGCGCATCGGCCTGCCGGAAGTGAAGCTGGGCATCTTCCCGGGCTGGGGCGGCAGCGTGCGCCTGCCGCGCCTGATCGGCGCACCGGCCGCGTTCGACATGATGCTGACCGGCCGCACGCTCTCGGCCTCGGCCGCGCGCGCGAACGGGCTGGTCGACAAGGTCACCGATGCGTCCACGCTGATCGACGTCGCGGTGGCGCTCGCCCTCAAGGGCAACGGCCCGCGTCCGTTCAAGCAACGCTTCCTCGCCTGGGCGACGAACACCCTGCCCGCGCGCAAGCTGCTCGCGCCGATGCTCACCAAGCAGGTCGCCCGAAAGGCGCGCAAGGAGCATTACCCGGCGCCGTACGCGCTCATCAACAGCTGGGCGAACGGCGGCGGCGGCATCCAGCAGCAGCTCGCGGGCGAACGCAAGGCGGTGGTGAAGCTGGCTTCGACACCGACCGCACGCAACCTGATCCGCGTGTTCTTCCTGCAGGAACGCCTCAAGGGTTTGGGCGGGAAAGAGCACGGCATCCGCCACGTGCACGTCGTCGGTGCCGGCGTGATGGGCGGCGACATCGCCGCGTGGTCGGCGATCAAGGGATTCAACGTCACGTTGCAGGATCGCGAACAGCGCTTCATCGACGCGGCGATGGTCCGCGCGCAGGCGATGTTCGAGAAGAAGGTCAAGGACGAAGCCAAGCGCATCACGGTGGCCGAGCGCTTGAAGGGCGATCTGTCGGGCGATGGCGTGGCCGATGCGGACCTGGTCATCGAGGCGATCATCGAGAACGCCGAAGCCAAGCGTGAGCTGTACGCAACGCTTGAGCCGCGCATGAAGTTCGACGCGCTGCTGACCACCAACACTTCGTCCATTCCGCTGACCGAACTGCGCGAGCACATCGCGCGTCCGGTGCATTTCGCCGGCCTGCATTACTTCAACCCGGTCGCGCTGATGCCGCTGGTGGAAATCATCCACCACGATCGCGTCGCACCGCAGACCGAGCAGCGCCTGGCCGCGTTCTGCAAGGCCATCGACAAACTGCCGGTACCGGTCGCCGGCACGCCGGGCTTCCTCGTCAATCGCGTGCTGTTCCCGTACATGCTCGAAGCCGCCACCGCGTATGCCGATGGCGTGCCACCGGCGGCGATCGACAAGGCGGCGGTGAAGTTCGGCATGCCGATGGGACCGATCGAACTGATCGACACGGTGGGCCTGGACGTCGCCGCGGGCGTGGGCGCGGAGCTCGCACCGTTCCTCGGACTGCCGATTCCGGCGTCGCTATCGAAGCCGCCGGAAGCCGGAAAGCGCGGCAAGAAGGACGGCCAGGGCCTGTACAAATGGGAGAACGGCAAGCCTGTGAAGCCCGCGCTGCCGAAGGACTACCAGGCCCCGTCGGACCTGGAAGACCGCCTGCTCATGCCGCTGATCAACGAAGCGGTCGCGTGCCTGCACGAAGGCGTGGTGGACGATGCGGAACTGCTCGATGCCGGCGTCATCTTCGGCACCGGCTTCGCCCCGTTCCGCGGCGGTCCGATCCAGTACGTGCGCGAAACCGGCGTGGACAACCTGCTGGGTCGGCTGGCGATCCTCGAACAGCGCTACGGCGACCGGTTCAAGCCACGTGCGGGTTGGGACAATCCTGCGCTGCGTGGGGACGCGCCGATTTCGCAGGCGGCCTGACACGCCCCGCAGGATGGGTTTCGCATTGCGAAACCCATCGCGTTTGCGCATCACTGGTGGGTACCGCCCGGCGAAATCACGCCCTTCGCGGTTGAAACGATGGGTTTCGCTTCGCGAAACCCATCCCACCTAGAACGGCGATAACGATTCGCCCGCGCCTGAACCAACGCCGCGTCGCGGCCTCATTTCGGAATCATCCCATTCGATGCGCGCGACGCGTCCACGAGACTGCGGCGCTCTCCGCGTCGTGATTCCGTTCGATGTCCGCCCGCTTCACCCCGCGCGCGCCCACCACGCGCGCCGTTCCGATCCTGATGTACCACAACATCTCCGAGCCGCCGCCGGAGATCCGCACGCACCGCGCGCTGTACGTCACGCCACGCCGCTTCGCCGCGCAGATGCGGCTGCTGAGGCATCTGGGATACCTCGGCCTGTCGATGTCGCAGGCGATGCCCTACCTGCGCGGCGAACGCACCGGCCGCATCGCCGTCATCACCTTCGACGACGGCTACCGCGACAACCTCGACAACGCGCTGCCCGAACTTTTGCGGCATGGCTTCACCGCGACGTGCTATGCCGTCAGCGGCCGGCTGGGCCAGCACAACGCCTGGGACGCCGGGCAACTGGGCGTTCGCAAACCGATCATGGCGGCCGCCGATCTGCGTCGCTGGTGCGGCGCAGGCATGGAGATAGGCGCGCATACGCGTTCGCATCCGAAGCTCACGCAATGCGGTGCTGCCGCCCTCCGCGACGAGATCGGCGGCGGCAAGCGCGCGCTGGAAGACGCGATCGGCGCGAGCGTGTCGCAGTTCTGCTATCCCTACGGCGATCACGACGACGCCGTCGTGAACGTGGTGCGGCGCGCCGGCTTCGATGCGGCCGTCACCACGCAGCGAGGGCGTGCCCGCGTGGAGCGGGATCTGTTCCGCCTTCCGCGTGTCGCCATCTGCTATCGCCACCTGCTGCCGAGTTTCGCCTGGCGCGTGACCACTGGTTACGAAGATCGCCAGAAGCGCGCGATGGCGTACGGATGAAGTTCCTCTTCGTCGGCTCCTCGCCCGACCACGGCGGCGCGGAAATGCATTTCATCGCGATGGCGCAGGCGCTGTCCGAGGCCGGACACGGCGTGGAGGCGATGGCGCATCCGCGCGGATTCATCGCGGACGAACTCGAACGCTCCGGCCTTGCCACGCAGCGTGTCGCGTTCCGCAACGCCTTCGATCCCCGCGCTTTCGCCGTGCTCGTGAGAGCGATCCGGAGGCAACGACCCGACGCGCTGGTCGCGAACTTCGGCAAGGACTACTGGCCCCTCATCCTCGCCGGTCGCGCGTTCGACGTGCCCGTACTGCTGTTCCGGCATCGCGTGAAGGCATTGAAACCCACCTCGAACCGCCTGCTGCCGCGCCTGGCACGCGGGTTCTTCGCCGTGTCGGATTACGCGCGTTCGACATACCTGCGGCAAGGCATCGACGCCGATCGCGTGCAGGTGCTGCACAACCCCGTCGATATCCACCGCTACCGCTACGAACCCGACATCGCGCATGAGATCCGCGAATCGCTCGGCATCGACGACGACGCCATCGTCATCGGTTACTGCGGCCGCATGCTGAAGAGCAAGGGCATCTATACGTTGTTCGAAGCCGCCTCGGCGGCGATGGACATCGAGCCGCGCCTGCACTGCCTGTGGGTCGGCGAGATGCTGGAAAGCGATGCGCTGCACACGCACGCGGTGGCCGGCCGGCATGCGCGTCGCCATCATTTCACCGGACAGGTCGACGATCCGGCGCGCTACTACAGCGCGTTTTCCTTCCTCGCGTTTCCATCCATCGCGCCGGAAACCTTCGGACGCGTGTCGATCGAGGCGCAGTCCTGCGGCGTGCCCGTGCTGGGCAGCGATGTAGGAGGCATCGGCGAGACGTTCGCGCACGGACATACCGGCGTGTTGTTGCCGCCCGGCGACAGCGATGCGTGGAAGAACGCGATCCTGCGGCTGTGCGATCCGAACCTGCGCGCCGCGTTGAGCGCGAAAACCCGCGATTTCGTGACGGCACGCTTCAGCTATCCGGTCATCGCCGGGCAGCTGCTGAGCTTCATGGAAACGGCGCGCTGACGACGCGCGGCGCGGCTTACATCGTGTGCGTCGGCCGTTCCGCGGCAAGGGTGCCGGCGAGCAGCGCTTCGATCTTGCCCTTTACCGTCTCGCCTTCGGCGCTGTCGGCGAACTGCACGCCGATGCCGGCCGGGCGATTGCCCTGCGCACCCACCGGCGTCACCCACACGACCTTGCCGGCGACCGGCAGGCGTTCGTTCGATTCCGGCAGCGTGAGCAGCAGGAAGACCTCGTCGCCGAGGAAGTAGCGCTTGGGCGTGGGCACGAAGATGCCGCCGCTCTTGAGGAACGGCATGTAGGCGCTGTAGAGCTGCGCCTTGTCCTTGATCGCGCACGACAAAATGCCCTGGCGCGCGCCGCCCGCTGCGTTCATACCGCTCATCTCCTGCTTCCCCCTGAAGCCCGGGCGCCACTCGCGCCGCGCCAGGCCAGCAACAATTCGGTGACCGCCAGGTCCGCCCGCACGGTGGTGCGCAGCAGATCCCGGGTCCGGTTCGCCTGGTCGAACCACGCGGCCAGACTGCGCGTTCGCATCGGGTCGGTCAAGCCGGCGGCCTCGGCCAACGCGAGGTCCGCCGCGTGCTGCAACCGCAAAGACGCCTGTTCATCTCCGACCCAGCGCTGTGCGATTTCCACCGCGCCGGAATCGCCACGACCCAGCTTCGCCAGATCCGATGCGACATCGCGGCGCAACTTGAGGCCGTCGTTCTCCAGCCATTCGTGCGCCAGGCCCGGATGGCCGCGCGCGGCGTCCAGCGCTTCACGCGCGGCCGCGTCGGCATGACCGCAGGCGCGCAGCCAGGCCAGAGCCTCCTCGTGCGGCGGCAGGCGGAATTCGTAGCGCTGGCAGCGGCTGCGGATCGTCGCCGACAGCCGCGCCGGATGTGCGCTGACCAGCCACAGATAGCGCCCCGGCACAGGCTCTTCCAGCGTCTTCAGCAGCGCGTTGCCGGCGGCGTTGTTGATCGCCTCGGCGGGATTGAGGATCGCCACCTGCGCGCCACCGTACTGCGGGGTGAGCGAGAGCTGTTCGGACAACTGGCGGATCTGCTCGATCACGATTTCCGTGCGCAGCCGCGTGCCTTCCTTGTTCGGGATGAAGGACACGAAGTGGTAGTCCGGGTGCGTGCCGGCATCGATCAGATGACAGCCGCGGCACTTGCCGCACGGTTCGCCACCGGAGACCGGTTGCTGGCACAGCACGCGTCGCGCCAGCCGCTCGGCCACCGCGCGCTTGCCCAGCTTCGCCGGGCCACAGAACAGCAACCCGTGCGCGAGGCGCCCGGCGTCGAGCGCCGCGACCGCCTGCTCGTACACGCGCTGCTGCCAGGGCGCGAAGTTCGCCGCGTTCGTGCTCATGCGTTCGCTCCGATCCACTCGCGCAGGTGCGCGACGGCCTGCGCGGCGACGACGTCGGCCGGCTGCGAGGCGTCGATCAAACGGAACCGCACGGGGTCCGCTTTGGCACGCGCAAGATAACCCTCGCGCACGCGTTCGAAGAAGTCCTCGCGCTCGGCTTCGATGCGGTCTGTGGCGCCGCGTCCGCGCGCGCGTTGCAGGCCTATGGCGACCGGCACATCGAGCAGCAGCGTCATGCCCGGCGCGATGCCGACCACGCGGCGTTCGAGTTCGCCGATGAAGGCCAGATCGCCGCCACGCGCCGCACCTTGATATGCATAGCTGGCGTCGGTGAAGCGGTCGCTGACGACCCACGCGCCGCGTTCGAGCGCGGGCAGGATCGTCTCGCGCACGTGTTGCGCGCGCGCCGCGAAGACCAGCAGCAGTTCGGTTTCGGCCGTCGGCGGTTCGTGATGCGTGTCGAGCAGCAGGCCGCGGATCTGTTCGGCCAGCGGCGTGCCGCCGGGTTCGCGGGTGACCACGGTTTCGCGCGCATCGTTCGCCAGCACTTCACGCAGCGCCGCGAGCACCGTCGACTTGCCGGCGCCTTCGCTGCCTTCCAACGTGATGAAGCGCGGATACGAACGTAGCGTCATTGCCGCTCCTGCGTCTTCGAGCCGGCTGCCGACTCGGCCGCACGCGCCGCGCGGTACTTCTGCAGGTAACGCTGCACGTTCGCCTCGTGCTCGGCCAGCGTGCGCGCGAACAGATGCCGGCCGCTGCCATCGCCGACGGCGACGAAGAACAGTTCCTCGCCGCGCTGCGGGCGCGCGACGGCTTGCAACGCGTCCGTACCCGGCATCGCGATTGGCGTCGGCGGAAGTCCCGTGCGCGTATAGGTGTTGTACGGCGTGTCGGTGGTCAGGTGGATCTTGCGCAGGTTGCCGTCGTAATTCGTGCCCAGGCCGTAGATCACGGTCGGATCGGTCTGCAGGCGCATGCCGATCTGCAATCGGCGTTCGAACAGGCCCGCGATGCGCGGACGCTCCTCGGCTATGCCGGTTTCCTTTTCCACGATGGACGCCAGCACCAGCATTTCGTCCGGCGTCTTCAGCACGCTGTCGGGAACGCGGCGCTCCCACGCGGCGGCCAACGCCTTCTCCATCGATTCGTGCGCGCGCTTGAGCACGTCCAGGTCGCTGTCGCCGCGTGTGAACAGATAGGTTTCCGGCAGGAAGCGGCCTTCGGGATGCTGTCCGGGATGACCGAGCGCCTTCATGAGTGCGGCGTCGTCGAGTGCGGTGGTTTCCTGGCGCAGGTCCTTCGAACGGCCCAGCGCCGCGCGCAGTTCGCGGATGTTCCAGCCTTCGACGATGGTGAAGCGGCGGCGCACGACCTTGCCGTCGCGCATCGCGATGAGCAGATCGCGCGGCGAGGTGCCCGGCTCGAGCGCGTATTCGCCCACCTGCAGCTTGCCGGCGGCACCGAGATGGCGCGCCAGCGCGCGCCATTCGACCAGGTCGCCCTCGCGAACTCCGGCCTCGCGCAGCTTGCGCACGATGACGGGCAGCGAATCGCCGCGTTCGACGACCAGGCTCTCCCCGGGTTCCAGACCCGCCAGGGGCGCGTCGGCGAAGCTGGTATAGCGCTGCCACAGGTACGCGCCGACGCCGGCGGCGATCAACAGCAACACGAACAAGAAGCCGCCCAGGCGGCGTCCAGATTTGCGACTCACGCAACCTCCGTGGCGAATGCGGGATGCTCGGCGGCCAGCCGGCGGCGCAGTTGCGCCACCTGCGGATGCGGTCGCCAGACGCGAGCGCCGAGCCGCGCCACGGGCAGGATACCGCGCGCGGCATTGCACAGGAAAACCGCGTCGGCCGCTTCGACTTCGGTCACAGCCAGGCGCGCCTGCCTCGCCTGGAGGGCATCGATCGCCCATTCCCGGCACACGCCGGCGATGCCGCAGCGGTCCACCGCCGGGGTCGTCCAGCGGTCTTCGTGCAGGACGAAGAGATTGGCGGCAGTGGCGCTGACGACGTCGCCTTCGGCGCTGCGCATCAGGCCTTCATGGACGTCCGGATCGCGCCATTCGCCGCGCGCCAGGACCTGTTCGAGGCGATTGCAGTGCTTGATGCCCGCCAGCGCCGGTTGAAGTGCGAGACGCGTGTCGCACCAGCGCAGATTCAGGCCTTCGGGCGGGGCGGCTGCGGGAACGTCGTGCAGCGAAAGGATCCAGTGCGGCGTCGCCGGTTGCGGCGGCGCGTAACCGCGACCGCCCGTGCCGCGCGTGACGATGAGCTTGAGCACCGCACTGGCGCCGTCGAGCAGGGCTTCGGCTTCACGGCGAACGCGCGCCTGCTCCGGCAAGTCGAGCCCAAGCGCCTGCGCGCCGCGCTCCAGCCTGCGCCAGTGCGCGGGCCACCAGTGCGCCGCGCCGCCGTGCGCGCGCATCGTTTCGAACAGGCCGTCGCCGTAGGCCAGGCCGCGATCGTGATCGGGCGTGCTGGCGACGGCCGCGTCGCCGACGAAATGCCGCACGCTCACCCCGCCACTCCCAGCGCACGCAACATGCCGCGTGCCTTGGCGCGGGTTTCGTCGAGTTCCTTGCGCGGATCGGAGTCGGCGACGATGCCGGCGCCGGTGCGGAAGCGCAGCGTCGCGCCGTCGGGCGTGGATTCGAGCTCGGCGCTGCGGATCAGAATGTTGAGGTCGAGGTCGCCGTCGCGGTTGAGCCAGCCCATCGCGCCGGTATACGCGCCGCGGCCGACGCCTTCGAGCTCCGCGATGATCTGCATGCAGCGCACCTTCGGGCAGCCGGTGATGGTGCCGCCCGGGAACACCGCGCGGATCACCTGCCCCGGCGTCGCATCGCCGCGCAGGCGACCGCGCACGTTGCTGACGATGTGGTGCACGTGGGCGTAGCTTTCGACCGTCATCAGCTCGTCCACCTCGACGCTGCCCGGCGTGCAGACTCGGCCGAGGTCGTTGCGCTCCAGGTCGATCAGCATGACGTGTTCGGCGCGCTCCTTCGGATGGCCGACCAGTTCCTGGATGCGCGCCGCGTCGTCGTCGCCCGCGAAACGCGGACGCGTGCCGGCGATGGGGCGCGTCTCGACGACGTCGCCGCGCACCGACACGAGGCGCTCGGGCGAGGCGCTGACCACGTCCCAGTCGTCGCCCGCGAAAACGCCCGCGAACGGCGCGGGGTTGTTCTCTCGCAGGCGCTGGAAGAGTTCCGCGGCCTGCACGTCGCGATCGAAGCGCGCGCGCCAGCCGCGCGACAGGTTGGCCTGGAACACGTCGCCGGCCGCGAGGTAATCGAGCACGCGGCGCACGCCATCGGTGAAGCGGTCGGGCTCGTCTTCTTCCAGCGCGATGGGGGCCTGCCAGGTAGGCAGCGACGGCTGCTCCGCGATTCGTGCGATATCGCCCAGCACGTCACCCTTCAGCGCGTCGTGTCCGGTTTCGATGACGAGCACGCACTCGCCGCTGGTGTGATCGCGCAGCACGGCCGCGGGGCAACGCAGCGCCAGCGCCGCCGGCAAGCGGCCTTCGGCGTGCGGGAGTTGCAGGATCGGTTCGACCTGCGCGGCGGCCTCGTAGCCGAACAACAGCGCCCAGCCGCCACGGAACGGCCAGCGTGGTTCGTCGCGCGGGACACGTTCGGCCTGCCATCGGGCGTCGAGGGCGGCGAAGAAATCGGAGCCGACGACGGTGCCGTGTTCGTTGCGCACGGTCGCATCCGCATCGAGGCGAAGCTGTTCGCCGCCGGCAACCAGCAGGAGGTCCCAGCGTCCCTGCGCGGTGCCGTGCGCGCTGGATTCCAGCAGCAGCGGGTAGCGCGCGGGCACCAGGCGCTGGAGCGCGAGCAGGTCGAAGGAGGTCGGCAGCGGATGGGTCAGGAGCATGGCGACATTGTCCGCTATTGGACTGGATTCGCAGCCCTTTGGCCGCTATTCCGGCAAACGTCGCCCGGGCAGGCGAAGCGCCCCCCCGGGTTCGCGACGGCGACAGCTTCCCGGGTGCGGCCTTCGGCCTTACCCGGGCTACTGGCTCATTCGCGACCAAAACGAAAATCCCCGCCGAAGCGGGGATCTTCAGGTCGCACTTCGCAGCCCGGATCAGACGCGCTTGAACACCAGCGTGCCGTTCGTGCCGCCAAAGCCGAAGCCGTTGGACATCGCGACGTCGATCTTCTTCTCGCGCGCCACGTTCGGCACGTAGTCCAGGTCGCAGCCCTCGCCCGCTTCGAACAGGTTGATCGTCGGCGGGATGATGCCGTGGTGCAGCGCCAGCACCGAGAAGATGGCTTCCACGCCGCCGGCCGCGCCGAGCAGGTGGCCGGTCATCGACTTGGTCGAGCTGACCATCGTCTTGTACGCGTGGCCGCCCAGCGCGCGCTTGATGGCAAGCGTTTCGGCCAGGTCGCCCAGCGGCGTCGAGGTGCCGTGCGCGTTGAGGTATTCCACCTGGTCCGGATTGATGCCCGCATCCTTCATCGCCGCGACCATGCAGCGCGCCGGGCCTTCGCCGTTCTCGCTGGGGGCGGTCATGTGGAAGGCGTCGGAGCTGGCGCCGAAGCCGGCGAGTTCGCAATAGATGCGCGCGCCGCGGGCCTTGGCGTGTTCGTACTCTTCCAGCACCAGGATGCCGGCGCCGTCGCCGAGCACGAAACCGTCGCGGTCCTTGTCCCACGGACGCGAGGCGTGCGTCGGGTCGTCGTTGCGCGTGGACATCGCCTTCATCGAGCAGAAGCCCGCGACCGAGGTCGGCGAGGAACCGCGCTCGGCACCGCCGGCGACCATCACGTCGGCATCGCCGTACTGGATCATGCGCATCGCCATGCCGATGGAATGGTTGGCGGTGGCGCAGGCCGAGACGGCGGAGAAGTTCGGGCCCTTGATGCCGGTCAGCAGCGACACCTGGCCGGGCAGCATGTTGATGATCGTGCTGGGCACGTAGAACGGCGAGACCTTGCGCGGGCCGCCTTCGTTGTACTTGATGGTCTGCTCTTCGATGCCGAGCAGGCCGCCGATGCCGGAGCCGATCAGCGCACCGATGCGCTCGGCGTTGGACTCATCGACGGTGATGCCGGCGTCCTTGATCGCCATCAGCGATGCGGCGACGCCGTAATGGATGAACTCCTCCATCTTCTTGGCGTCCTTCGGGTTCACCCACTGGGTGATGTCGAAGTCGCGCACTTCACCCGCGATGCGGGTGGTGAAGTTGGTGGCGTCGAAATTCGTGATCGGGCCGATGCCGGAGCGACCGTTGACGATGCCGTCCCAGGTGGTGGCGACGTCGTTGCCCAGCGGCGATACGGCGCCCAGGCCGGTCACGACTACGCGGCGGTTGTTGGACATGAAACACTCCGTCTGACACTACGCCGGCGTATAGACCGGCAGATAAGACACGGGGCCGCTATGTGCGGCCCCGGTCTGATTTTCCTGACGTACCAGGCGCCGAAAGTCCGGCGTTGGTTTTCGCGGACGCCGTGCCAGTTGGCCGACGTCCGCTCAGCGATGACTCGCTCAGCTCTTGACGTGAGCCTTCACGTAATCGATCGCCTGCTGCACCGAGGTGATCTTCTCGGCCTCTTCGTCCGGGATCTCGCACTCGAACTCTTCTTCGAGCGCCATCACCAGCTCGACGGTG
>Ga0209676_1000856_pt1 | contig 39248 bp, 35 predicted proteins | sample AraplaCvi_mLB_r2_FD_184282 | JGI IMG/M metagenome (GOLD analysis project Ga0209676, IMG submission 184282) | Arabidopsis root microbial communities from North Carolina, USA - plate scrape MF_Cvi_mLB_r2 (SPAdes) (version 2) | ecosystem: Host-associated > Plants > Roots > Endosphere | place: USA... | reverse complement strand
CCAGATCCAGATGCCGATTTAAAAGCAGAAATAAAGGCGATTTATGAAGAACATGAAGGGCGTTATGGCTATCGCCGTATTCGTGACGAGCTAGCGAATCGTGGACAAAAAGTGAATCATAAAAAAGTGCAACGTATCATGAAAGAGTTAGGTTTAAAATGTTTAGTACGTATGAAAAAGTATAAATCGTATAAAGGCAAAGTTGGTAAAATTGCGCCAAATATTTTAAACCGCAATTTTAAAGCAGACGCCCCAAATGAAAAGTGGGTAACAGACATTACGGTGCAATACCGAACTCGTTTTACCCAAGCTACCTAATGAAATAACCGTGTCTAACTTTTAGGGGTCACTTCATGGATGCTACGTGTTTTTTTATAGGAATTTTATAACTATAAGGGAACCCATTAAATATAGTGGGTTATTTTTTAACATTTTTCGGGGGACTGTCAATATTTTTGTAATTGATAATCTAACCTTTCCTTATAAATATTACCGCAAAGTTTTATGGTTTTCTAACTGTGAAACAAGGAAGAGTCAGTCAGGTGATTCTTCTTTTGAAGATGCTCTTTGCGTTTTGTATATTTCTAGATTTTTGATTAATAGACATAGAATTTATTCGAAATCTTAACTATACATCCTATATATTGTAATATATAGATTGAAGGGAGAGGTTATTATGAGCTTTCAAACACCAATTTCAAAGAAGTAATTGATAATATTCGTCGACGTGAGTATGTGCTACCAGCGATTCAGCGTGAATTCGTGTGGGATACAGAGCAAATCGAGCATTTATTTGATTCAATTATGCAAGACTATCCAGTTGGGTCGTTTTTATTTTGGAAGGTATACAAGGAGAATAATTCAAAGTTCCAGTTTTATGAATTTATTCGTGATTATCATGAGAAGACGAATAAACATAACAGGGTAGCAGAAATTGATCATGATACGGATTTGACGGCTATTTTAGATGGTCAGCAGCGTTTAACATCATTATTTATAGGCTTGTTAGGTAGCTATTCCTATAAAATGCCGCGCATGCGTAGAGAAAATCCAAATGCCTATCCGAAACGTTTTTTATACTTAGAAATATTAGCAGAGTCTGAAAATTTTGATATGAAATATGACTTTTTATTTTTAACTGAAAAAGAGGCAGCTGAGGATAATGCGGAAGGTGTAGCACATTGGTTCAAGGTTGGAGATATTTTAAAGTATGAGGAGCCATTTGAAATTAATAATTACATTATAGATAACGAGTTAAATGCGTTGCAGCAATATAAATTTATTAGTTCTACGCTATTTAATCTACATAAGGTAATTCATCAGTTACCGATTGTTAATTACTATTTGGAGAAAGATCAAGAGTTAGATAAGGTGCTCAATATTTTTATCAGAGTAAATAGTGGAGGAACGGAGTTAAGTTATTCAGATTTATTGTTATCAATTGCGACTGCACAGTGGAAGCAAAAGGATGCACGTAAAGAAATTACAGAATATGTAGATGAAATTAATCAAATAGGCAATGGTTTTTATTTCAATAAGGATTTCGTATTAAAAACGAGCCTTGTGCTATGTGATTTCCCTGATATTGCGTTTAAGGTGGATAATTTTAATGCGGCAACAATGCAAAAAATTGAGGAGAATTGGGATTCTATTAAAGAATCGGTTCGCAAAGGTGTCCAGCTAATTGCAAGCTTTGGCTACTCAGAGCAGACGTTAACTTCTAATAATGCGATAATACCGATCATTTATTATTTACACAAAGCGCAAGTTTCGAGTAATTATTATATTTATCAAAACTTTAAAATTGATTGTAGCGATATTAAAAAGTGGTTAAGCATCGCACTATTAAAGAAAGCATTTGGCGGTGCACCAGATACGATTATTATTAAGCTGCGTAAAATTATTGCAGAAAGTCATCAGCAATTCCCGTTAACTGAAATTGTGCAAGCTTTCCGTGGAGAGGTGAAAAATTTCAGTTTCGATGATGATGAAATTGATAATTTATTGACCGCAAAATGTGGGAGCAGTCGTACATTCTCGATTTTAGCCATTTTATATCCAACGCTAGATTATCGTAATCTGTTCCATTTAGATCATATTTTCCCTCGAAGCAGCTTTACGAAAAAGCGACTGCTAAATGCAGGTGTGGATGAGGAGAAAGTAAATGGTTATATAGCACTAGTAGATTCCATAGCGAATATTCAATTGCTCGAGGGCATCCCAAATACTCAAAAATCGGATAGTCCATTTAAAGTATGGCTTCAAAAAACGTACAGAACAAATATGGAACAGAGCCACTATATGAAATTGCATTACATCCCAAATATTGATTTAGAACTCACTAACTTCGAAGTATTTGTAATTGAACGTGAGAAACTACTCAAGCAGAAGTTAAAACAAATTTTGCAATAGTTAAATGGAATTAATTTCCGGTGTTTGTAATCTTAAATTTCGTGTCTGATAGAGTACAGAGGGAAGGGTTTCCAAAACCCTTCCCTCTGTAATTTTAATCTTGTTTAAGATGTATACGTTGGGTGTATAATCCCACATTTCGTTTTATAGAGTTATTTAGAATCAAAGATTTATAAAATAAAGGAATATTGTTTTTAAAGAGAGGAGTATTATATGGATTTAACAAAGCTTATCAAGGAGAATATTCAGATTTCTTTCGCAGTAGCTCTCTCCTTATCTTTTATTCGGATCTTTATTATCCAGTTATATACAAGCCTGAGAAATAAATTTATGCACACCAATTTTTGGAGGTATGTAACTGAGAAAAATATTTCACGAACGATTACATATGTAGTACTACCTATAGTTTTACTTGCTTCGTTCACAGCTTTACAACAAAAATATAGTATTATACAGCTTGGGAAAAAGGATAATTATATTGCGTTGGTTATTAGCATTCTAACTTTATACGGTATTTTGTATACTTTTCTGCAGTTTACAATTGGTTATGCCCTTCAAAATAAAAATGATAAGTACTGGGGGAGAAGTATAACTAAGGATTTCATTCTTAAACGTCTAGGTTTCGAAATATTTAAATCCACATTTTTTAAGATACTTTTGCTATATGCTGTTATTTACCCAACTATAAGTAAGACTACTATTTTAAGAATTAAAGACTTTAACATTCCCCTTAGCAATACAATTCCTCAAGCCTTTTGGGAAGTGAGTGTATCGTTCATTTATATTCTGTATGCATATTTATTTTTACAAAGCCTAAGTAGCATGAAGACGTTATATAATACTCTGGAGAGAAGAGACTCGAGGTTAGAATGGAAAATAGAAGCGGCTGTAGCTGAAGAATATAAGTATTATTTCGATCATTCTTACAATAATAATCGTGATTATTTTTTAAATAAACTGTTTGAAGAGTTAAAACCACTAGATCAAAAAGAACAAGCTAAAATGTTGATGTATATTTTAGGAGAGATTTTCAGCTCAGAATCTTTTCCTAAGAATCAACGAGGAGGTCTATTTAAACTTTTCAAACAGGATGAACATTTATTTAGTTACGCACCGTTCTATCTAGATAGATTATTTAATAGCTTTTATGTAAAAATAGAAGAGTGTAATATTCAATTAAGTTTGCGTGAGTTATTAGTTATATATAGATGGCATGATAATGCTATTATTAGCAGTTTAAGAAGTTCGAATAAACATGATGATTTACTGAATGGAGATTTTCTTGATGAACTAATTAGTGTCTACTCTAGAAAAAATAATTTATCTTATAATGAAGACTGTGCTTATTTTAAGTTACCATCTATCATCGAAAAGCGTATATCCTCCTACAAAGATATTGAGGAAATTCACAGTCAAATTATCCAGAAACAAGGTTTCAAATTTGTCTTAGATAACAAAGTAAATGCTTCAGAACATAAAAACTCTTATGACATTATGGTTAAAAGTTACTATCAATATTTTTATAAAATGCTGGATTATTATGGGGATTATTTAAGCGATCTAAAATACAATAATTATTCTAGATTCTTTGGAACATTTGGAAAAAGTATAATGAATGAACAGGAAAGTGAGATTATTTATGGTTATTTAATTAATATGGAATTTACAGAACATAATAAAGATTATGCTATTTTTTTAACAAGTAAACTAGATTTTAAGTATAGAGCATCCTTCATTTTCTATAACATTCTATACACAGGACCTTCACGGAAATGGGAAAAAGAAATTCTGTTTTTTAAACATATAATAAATAGAAATATGATGGATGAATCAGTTCGTGATGAACATATACTAGAATTTGTTTGTAATAAAATTAAAAATAATAGAATCGATAGTGACTTGATTAAATGGATAATTAAAAATATTACTATTTCACAACTTAACGAAGAGATTCTTAACAGATGTCTATCAGAGCCACATATGTCTTATGCTAAATTTCTTAAATTAAAATATATTTTTACTGAACATCTTTTTTACTCATTAGATTTCTATGATGTTGATTTTGACATGGTGAATTTTAAACATTATTCAAATTGGGAACTAGATTTATTAAAAGATATTATGCAAACTCCTGAGTTATTAAATGAACAATTTTTTTCTCAACATTTGTTTTATTATTGCCAGAAAATTTCATATGGAACAGAGCATTTTCATTCTGAACGTAATTTTAGATTATTCCTTATCAATAGTTCCTTCCAGCTCTCGGAAAAACAATTCATTGATTTGCTTGATAACCGTTATTTAGGCAAAGGTATCATAGATTTTTTAATTTTACAATTATATAAATCAAAGTACAAATATCTAACGGAAGGAGTAGCCTACAAATCGTTTTCTACTGAGGTGAGAAAAATCATAAGGAAAGCAAATATGTCTGTTAATAGCTATATAAATGATTTAGTTAGGCAGGCTAATAAATGTAGGGATGGAATTATTTACGAGGATGATAAGAATGAAATTGTCCAAATAGTAGAGAAGATGATTAAGACAACTAAATAAAAGTAGTGATCTGATACTAAAAAAGCAAGTAATTATAGAAAAACCTTCTCTGTAATAGAAAAGGCGAGAATAGATGAGAGAATTGCAATTTGGAGGATTTGAATATCAAATCCTCTTTTCTTGCTATACCCTTAGGCTTTCTTAATGTCTATAATAAATTAAATTAGTACAAAGGTGTTGTCTTTCATGTCTAACACGTTTTTTGGAAAAATCCTCTTATTTTGCATTTAGAAAAATCATTTGTTTAACGTTTATGCCTCACACTGCTGGCGGTGTCTTTATATTAGAAAATGGTTCTGTTCTAGTTTTCTTTTAAATATAGATCTATTCGTCTTCACTATCTCTATATACTTTATAAAAACTATTTTAAATCCATAAAATCAATGTTGGGCGGATTAGTTACTTATTTAATTGAGATACTAATTGTACAATAGCTGTAGCCAATGTAAGGATTGCGATGATTAAAGATGATATCAATTGAATTTTATTGGTTGAATTTGTCACTCGCTCTTCTCCACTTATTTCTCTTTCATCTGTGTTTTCATCATTACGTTTCCATAATAAATAAGAAAATCCCATTGGAATAAAAGGAGTACCAATAAATAAGAGAACTATAACAGCTACTTTAATAAATATACTCCAAAATTCATTAATTTCGTAATAATATACTGAGAGATGTAATAGGATGGCTGGGAGTATAAATACTAAGGAGACACCCCAATAGGAATATGCCTCATTTTTCCATATATTAGATATTTCTATTAATGAACCTGCTAAACTAATAGTTAGACAAATAAACCCAATTATATTGAAAAAAATTATATGGGTATTAATACCAAGATACACAGGTATGTAAAAAGCAAGTCCACCCCATATTAAAAACATTGCTACTATAGATAACCCTAGTAATGGTGGTTTTTCACCTTTTTTATTTTGCATTTAAACACCTTTTTTGAATATATTTAAAAAATTATCGATATTAAATATTAAATTAAACATTAACAACTCTAAACATTATATCATTTGTGAATTGTGATTAGTTGAATTTAATTATATAGAAATTAACCAGAATATAGAGGAGTAAGAGATGAAACGAATTATTAGTTTCTCAAAGTTGAAAGATTTAAAGATAGTTGATTATTTTTATCTTTTTTTTATTCTATTTTTTGCTCTAAAAGCCTGCGCCACCTCGCTTTTGATGAGAGTGAATGTACCTATTCTTGTGTTGAGTTAGACATGGAATTGGAGTTAAACATTCTGAGAGATTTTAGGTTATACCGTATTCGACATATAATTTTGTTTTGGTTACTGTAGAGATATTCTAGAGCGAGGTATAATATAGATCTAGCGAGGTGTATTATGAAATCTACTTTAAACCAATTAGTCATTTCAGCGATAGTAGCTGTAATAATATTTATTTCAATTGAAGTGAGCTGGAAAATTTATTTATCTGCATTTATCGCGCAAAGTCTACTAGTGTTAATCAACTTTGCTTTTTCTAAAAATCAAAGCTTGTTTAAATCACTAGTAACAACCAATGTCGTATGTTTCATCATATTTTGTACTAAGCAGATTATAGAAAACGAAAACCCTACGCAAACGTGGGGGGATGAAATCGCCTTTATTAGTATCCTAAGTAGTCTTATAGTGGTGGCTTTAATTTTATTATTACAGGATGTTCATCTAGTAAAAATAGAGCCTATAGAGCCTATATTAATTGAAAAACGTGAATTAGACTTAAAACTATTAGAACACTATGTTGAAAATTTTCAAATTATCGGTTTAAATGGCCGCTGGGGAATTGGGAAAACCTTTCTAGTAAATAAATTAAAGGAACGTTTGAAAGATCAATATGAGTTTATTGAAATTGACTTATTAACATGTAATCTACAAGAAATGCAGGCTACTTTAATTAATGATTTTGAAGAATTATTGTATCAAAATCGAATTATACCGAAATATGCAAACAAGATGAAGAAAAATATTTCTTCAGCATCCTTTATTTCAAAAATACAAGATTTATTAAATTTAATTTTAACCCAGAGTGATTCGAAAGCAGAAATTTTAAAGGGTTTCCAACAAGAATTGAGAAAATTAGAGAAGAAGATTGTTGTAATATATGAGGATATAGATAGGATTAATAATCCCGATGTAATAAAAGAAATCTTTGCAATTTCAGAAAAAATAGCTAACGAACATATTAAGATTATCTACCAATATGATGAACAAGAACTAAAGAAACTGAAATTCACATCGGATTATATAGAAAAATACATTCCATTTAAAATGAACATCACAGAACTTCATTTTACTGAGATACTACAATTTGAGTTGCAACATATAGATAAATCTATTCTTTCTATAGATGATTTCAAGTATTTAACTTTACAAAATTTGCGTTTTAAAATACTTACTGAATTTTTTAATTTTAGTAACGAATACAGTCTTAAAATTGAGTACATACCGTTTAGAAAATTGCAGCATTTGATTAATGAAATTGTTTTGGCGTTACAGCAGAAGGAGGGGGCATATAGTAAAAATAAAGAAACCATAATTAGTTTCTATTTATTAAAACATTTTTTAACGGATAAATATGAAGAATTAAATATAAAAGAAAGCTTGCTAGAAACTTTTAATTTTTCATATGAAGAAAAAAACTATACAATTATTGATTTAATTACGCTTGATTCTAAAGATGAAACGACCGGACAGTTACTTCATAATATTTTTAAAGATGAAAAAAATCGTATACATTATAGTATTTTGAAGCTATTTAATTTTGAATTAATTAACCCTCTAAACATTAAAGATACAATCCGATTTGAAGAGTTAAAATTGAAAGCGAAACATGACAATGAAAAAATAGACCGTATTGTTTGGAAGTTATTATTTGAAGGGAAGTCCTTGTTTACAGACTATGAGTTTGCAATTCATAAAATGTGTGAGGATGTTTTAAGTAAGCCGTTGGCAGATCAGAAAATAGCATTTGATGAATTTTGGAGTTATTTCTATTATGGGAATCAATATGTATTGGATCACACTACAATATTTAAACTAGGTATAGACCCATACCTGCATTTATTTGAATGCTTTAAAGTAGTGGATGTAACAGAAGAAAATCGATTAAGGTTAATTGACTTTTATTTTGAATACGTAAATGTAAAAAACTTCAATCTAGATGTACTGAAATGCATGAATTATAATAGGTTAAATACAAAAAAAGAGTATCTAAAAGTAATTAGCTATTTAAATAAACTAGAAGTAGTGTGTAATTTTGAAAATCATCCGGAATTTTTAAGATTCTTACAAATTTATATGCAAGCTTTAACGAGATTAAGAATTTGTCATGCAAGGGAGTATTTCGATGACTATTCTAAATTTGAGCAAGCAAGTACACAAATAACTATATTAGAATTGATAAAAAAACAATTAGTCAATACCAAAATCCATCACCAAAGTTTAGGGATTGTAGCAACGCAAGATGATTTGACTATAATTATTGCTTTTTTAGATAAATTGTTAGAAATCATCCAATTCAATATTAATTTAGCTAGTTTACATAATAACAATGATAGGAGAGCGGGTTTACAAGTTAATAGAAGTTATTTAGAATTATTTGATCAATTTAGAGAACGATTAAATGAAGAAATAGATCTTACTTCCGTTTTTAATGATCTTAACGAGAGTTATATAAAAGGTGAAATTTCTTTATATCAAATAACGGAATTAGTAAAGGGGAAGGAACTACAAATAAAGAATGGATCGAAGTAAAAAATCCAATCGTTTTGATGAATCTTTTTTCAAAACGATTGGATTATTTCAATGTGATCAATATTTTTTTAAGCTACACCCGTCACTATAAAATGACAAAGTTCAAGCTTTCTTTTCTTTCGGGTATCCAATAAGAATAGCGATGACTCCGCAAATCCCTATCAAAATCGGATAGAAAGAGTATTGCAGCATACTAATTGGCGATATTCCCGCAACGCTTGCGGCTGCTAGGAATTGGGCTCCGTATGGCAGAAGACCTTGGGCCGTACAAGAGAAAATATCTAATATACTTGCGGACTTTCTCGGTTCAATCCCATACTGGTCAGCAATATTTTTTGCAAGGGGACCAGCAATTAAAATAGCAATTGTATTATTGGCCGTAGATAAATTAGTTAGGCCCACAAGACCTGCAATCCCGAATTCAGCACCTTTTTTTGATTTAATTCTTCGTGTGGCAAGGTGAAGTAGGAAGTCAATTCCTCCATTAAGTTTAATAATCTCCACCATTCCAGCAATTAATATCGCAAGAAATGCCATTTCATACATGCCTGATATTCCTTCGCCAATCTTTTGGAAAAGGTCCATTAACTGATAGCTACCATCCGCTAAGCCAACAGCCCCGGCCAGAACAATCCCAAATGCAAGAACAAGGAAAACATTCATTCCAATTAGCGCAAAAATAATAACTAAAACATAGGGAACAATTTTTACCCAACTATAGCTTAAATGCTCTACTTGTGCGGTAGTATCACCCATTGTGATAACCCCTAAAATTATGCTCGTTACAATTGCTGCCGGCAACACAATCCAAAAGTTCACCTTAAATTTATCCTTCATTTGTGCGCCTTGTGAACGGACTGCAGTAATGGTTGTATCTGAAATAAAGGATAAATTATCGCCAAACATCGATCCGCCAACAATCGCTGCCATTACTAAAGCCATGGCAAAGTCGGTATGCTCGCTTATCCCAACTCCAATTGGCGCCAGTGCGACAATTGTTCCTACCGAAGTCCCCATTGATAGGGAGATAAAGCAGGCTATGATGAACAAGCCTACGACAAGTAGGTTTTGTGGAATGACTGACAAAGCAAAGTTAACCGTGGAGTCCACTGCCCCCATGCCTTTTGCTACCTCTGAAAAGGCTCCAGCCAATAGAAAAATAACAACCATCAGCATGACATTTAAATTTCCAGCGCCTTTACAAAAAATATCAACCTTATTCGAAAACGATTCTTTTCGATTCATTGCCAGAGCCACAGCGCCCGAAATGGCAATGGCTACAATGACAGGGAAGGCATAAAAATCACCTGTAATAACCCCTGAACCAATAAATAAAACTAAAAAAACAACAAATGGGATTAGCGCCCATGGATTTTCTTTCTTCATTGTTCTACCTCCAAAAATTAAAAATGGATACGTCTTTGTCCATTTTCCTCTAAAAAAAGACCTCTTCTTGAAAACAAGAAGAGGTCTTATATCTATAAAACACTCCTCTTATCTATCAAGCCTTTGCTTGCTGGATTTGGCACAGTAACTTAATCACAAAGTTCCGCTGCCGAGATTTCATAGGGCCAGTCCCTCCATCTCTCTTGATAAGAAGAAAAACATATTATTTTTTGCACAATAATGAAATATTATAATAAAAAATCTATATTTGCAACTTATTTTTAATCTAACTGAATTTCAAAACGACATAAAAGTACATTTTCTCAAAAAAGTCTGTTCTAAGGCTACCGCAGTACAAAAGAGGAGCTTTAAATTTTCGCGAAATTTAGTGTCTTTAATCTCTCGAAACGAAAAAAGATTCAATATTATTTGTCTAATAATGGATTTTTTTGACAATGTAATAATCGTGAATTATAGTAAAAATACAATATTTAAATAATATTAAAAATGAAATTGAACGTTTCCTAAATCTAAGGGTGAATATATGAAAAATTTTATTGTAATGCAAAATAAGACACATAAAGAGGAAATTAGCAGGGGATATATGTGGTCCCCACAAAAAAATAAAAATGGAAATAGAAATCCTGCGTACGAACGAATGGCTACAATTAAGGCTGGTAATAAAATTTACAGCTGTTATGATCAAGCAATTCGAGCGGTAGGTATAGCGACGTCAGATTGTTATATTGCAGAACAACCGCATGAGCTGCAGGAAAAAAATCTATGGTCAGATGAAGGTTATAAGGTGGATGTAGATTACACAATTTTAGAACATCCAATTATGATTAGAGATGTTTGGGGAGATATGGAATCTGATCGTCCGCAAAAATATTCTGCCTTTCAAGAAAATGGACGAGGAAATCAGGCTTATTTATTTCCCTGTCCTGAAGCTTGGGTTAGCTTGTTTGACAGTTTTCTTAATGAAGATATCCCTGAGGTAGAAATAGAAGGAGAACTAATAGAAGATGGTGAAATTAACGAGGAAACGTTTGCGACTTCTAGTTACGAGCAAGGAGAGTCTAGAGTTAGTAATAAGATAGCTGGCAGTACAAAGAAACGTGGTCGAGTAGTAAGTCAAGAACAGCTACAAAAAGATTTGAAAAAACGTAAAAAAATTGGTGATATTGCAGAGCAAAAAGTATTTGAATATGTGAAAAAGAAAGTAATAGAAGTATTCGGTGAAAAATACGGAGATCAGGTAGAGCATGTAGCGCAAACACAAGGTGACGGATTAGGATACGATATTACAGCATTCGATTATTTACAACCACAGTCTCCTCCAAAACCAATAAAAATTGAAGTGAAGGGTACAACATCAACAAGTACAAGCGCAGTCTATTCAATTACTTATCCTGAATTGGAAAAGTTCATTCGGTATAAGGATGAAATGTGGCTAGTACGTGTATATGGTGTAGGCAAGAAAAGTAAGATGAAGATGGAAATAGATAATGACTTTAGTAGTTATAACTCTGTAAGTGATTTGCTGACACGTAAATATGCATATATTCCATCAACAATTGATGTATATGGCACTCGAGTGGAGAGCAATAAATGAATTATAAAACTTCAAAAGATGAAAATAAAATAATTTCTCCTATACCTCACGATAAAGAATAGGATTTATCTCTACACAAGAAAGGAACGATATAACTTAAAAAATGCAGCAATCTTCAAAAGGAGCTTGCTGCATTTTTCTTTCGGTTTATAAACCTTCCTCAAAAAAGTCTAAATCCATACGCTTTATTGTAAAGGTTTGTACATTCGATACACCTACATTGTATAAAAACATCAGCTCAGTAAGTTTCATTCCATCAATTAATATTAATGATTTATCGATACTCTCGGAATATGCAATTGCTTCTTTTGTAAAACGAGATGTAGTGATAAAAATTCCTTTGTTAGCTTTAAAGCCTACTAAGCTACCTACAAATGCTTGGATATCTGGTCTTGAAACTGGATTTGTCCAACGTTTTCCCTGTAAGTAGATTTTATCTAAACCTAGGATGTCTTCTTTCACAATGCCATCGATTCCACCATCACCAGATTTTCCTACTGCTTTCCCAGCATCTGAAATCGATCCCCCGTAACCCATTGCTACGATTAATTTTACAATTAATTGCTCAAAGAATTGAGGGGAGCATTCCATAATTTTTTCTAATAGTTCGGTTTGCAATGATTGCTTTAAGATTTGATCGTTTTCATTCATAATTTCTAAGGGAGTTCTAGAATCCTCAGAAATATCTGTTTTTATATCAGTATCTGTGGAAGGTTTTGTTCGATTTTTAAATTCCAAAAATTGAGGGTAACGTTCTAATACTTTCTGATTGATTTCTTTAACAGACGAATCTTGAAGAAGTTTTATGCCTTCTGGTGTAATTTTAAATACAGCGCGTTTTGGACTACTAATGAGACCGGCGTTTTTTAGGTATGTACGTGCCCAACCTATTCGATTGACGACAACTGTTTGATTTCCACTAGGGAGAAGTTCTTCTATTTGCTCTTCTGACAAATTGAAATAGTGAGGTAAAAATTCATATAATTCTTTTAAAGTATGCTCATTTTCATCTTTTAGATAGTCTAAAAAAGGATACATAAATTGTTCATATGTAGGTATTTGCATGTAATTCACGCCTTTATATTAATTTTAAAAGTCTATATTTTTATTTTACGCTAATTGCATAAAGTATGGGACATAATGTTATTTATAAAATAGGTTTTAAGGAAAATATATAAGTTGAAAGATTTGGACCATCTAGGACATCCGATAAGAAATCAGATCCGGCAGGGACTTAGGTGTGTGCGATTAATTGTGTGAAAGTAGATTACATTCGAAAAAAACATGTAGGTAAAAATTAATCTAATGATTTAAACGTAGTCTGCCAACCACACAAAAACCCACGGAAAGGGCGAGGACTTTTCCGTGGGATTTTTCTTTTTAAAATAGGGTATTACTAAAAAAGCAAAATAACTACCTATCCCCGATAAACACTCTCACATGTATCAGGTGCTGGTTCATAGAAGCAATGATTTTTAAATTGACCAGTAAAAGGTTGACCGTACCATGTTGGAGGACATGGTGCGTATGGATTGAAATACCAAAGTGCGAATTTTGCTGGATGTTCTCTCCAATAATCCAGCGTCAGTTTGGCTAATCTTTTTTCAGAAGATCGTGCTCTTTGGTAAAATAAATTCCCTTTTTGAACCGCTTCAAAAGAATAATTTCCTCCCTGTACTTGATAAATGACATCATTAATGGATCTTAAATCTGCAAAGTCTGGACATTCTGCTATAAGACGATTCACAATGACATTGCCAACATATAGCATTCCTTGGTTTCCTTCACCTTCCGCTTCCGCTCTCATCATCCTTGCCACTAAGTCAACGTCAGAATTTATATATTTTACTCTTGGCATTTTTTCACCTCCACCATATAGTATGAAAAAAAGCCTTCATTATTGTCATTTGAAAATCTAAACGTAACGACAACCAAAAAATACACCATCTATGCTGTTGGCAAAACAGCAAGATGGTGTATTTATGGGGTAGTATTAAAAGTTCTTTTTGAAGTACGGTGTTTTTTTCATCATGATACATACTGGAATTGCAATGATTAATCCGACAACGTTTTGGATGATGTCTCCTGGAATGGATGCCATCGGGGCAACCCAGCTTTTGAACATAATCGCTTGCCCGATATAGTAAACCCCAATCATTACGGGCATAGCAACAACTGCGGCTAAAATGTTTAGTCGGATGTCGTCGCCTCTATGTCCTTTAGACCAAGCGATTTTACCAACGATGGCGCCTTGTAATGCGCGGGAAATAATTGTAGTTGGCGCCCAAATTAACCAACCGCCTACAATATCGAATAAGCCCATTCCGATTGCTCCGGCAAGTGCTCCCTTTTTAGGACCGAATAAAATCGACGTGATTAATAGCATGGATGTCCCTAAGTGAATAAGGCCACCTTGCCCAAATGGTAACTTAATATTAATAAACATTGTAGCGACGAAAACAAGTGCTGCTAAAATGGACGTAATCACCAAATCAAATGTTTTCGTGCGTGGTTTTGTATAGGATCGACTTTGTATTGTTTGCATTTGCATGTCCTCACTAGGATGAATTTTTTGATAATTTTAATTTAGCAAAGGGCTGACTATCGTAAAAGTGCCAATTTGATAAAAATATTAAAGGTCAGTTTGAATTTTTATAAATATGCACATTTTCGCATCTTTCTAATTGTGATACGATGAAGAGAGTACAAGCAGGATTGGTTAGGTGGGGAGTATGATGAAAAAAGTTGCTGTAATTCAAGATATGTCATCCTTTGGGAAGTGTTCGTTAACGGCCGCGATGCCTGTGCTGTCAGTGATGGGTGTTCAGGCGGTGCCACTACCAACTGCGATTTTAACGGCTCAAACAGGGTATCCGAGTTTTTACTGCGAGGATTTAACGTCAAAGATGGATTACTTTGTGGATGAGTGGAGCAAGCTTGGCGCGACCTTTGATGGCATTCACACAGGCTTTGTGACAGGGAAGGAGCAAATCGATAATATTTTTCGATTTTTAAATGTGTTCCACGCAAGTGAAACGAAGCTGCTTGTCGATCCGGTCATGGGCGATTTGGGCGAGGTGTATAAAATGTATACGGGTGAGTTGCTTGATCGTATGAAAGCGCTAGCGAAGTGTGCAGACATTATTACGCCTAATGTTACAGAATGTTGCTTGCTTACGGGACTGTCATACGAGAAGTTACAAAGTTATCAAGCTGATGCAGATTATCTTCAGACGTTAGAGGAAGCGGGCAAGCAGCTACAGCAGACGACAGGGGCAAACGTCATTATTACCGGTTTGAATCCGCCTCCAGCAGTTACGAACAAGCGCTATGTAGGCAATATGTATGTCGATGCAGAACGTTCATTTTCTAGCATCCGGGAATACAACGGCGAGAGCTATTCAGGCACAGGTGACTTGTTTGCCTCAGTCATTATGGGTGGCATGATGCGCGGTCAGGATTTAGTTGAATCGATGAAGCTTGCTGAGACGTTTTTAGCCGCTTCAATTGAAGCTACTTCAAAAGAGCAAATTCCACGCGAAGCAGGCGTGAATTTCGAAAAGTTTTTACGAATGCTCTTTTAGAAAGTTTTTATCATGTTAATTGATGGTAACGGCTATACTTCACATCTTCTACTTAACGGGGGATGGATTTTTTGTGAAAAGGAAATAATTCAATTATGCCTCCGCATAATTGCGTCCGGAATCGACTTTGTGCTTAGGCCTGCACGAGGGCCGACACGATGTCGATCATTTCGGTAATGCCACAGGACGTGGCGTTTTTACCGATGCCGGTCAGTTAGCCGTTATCGCATGGATGCGATGATCTTAGGCTAACATCCTCTAAGAACTCCATTCTGATTCCGTGACATCCGCCGGAGGCTTTAGCTTCTTCTTTCAGCGGGTGTCCAAACACCTGCTGAAAGAAGTTAAAATCATGAATTGGGGAGGTGTATAATGAATTCAATTAGATATTACGTAGTGCAAGTAAATGATCTCTATTACCAGGGCGAAATAGACCTTCAATCATTCACAGATGATGAAGAACAGGCCTTTGCGTTTACGGATATTGTGGCAGCAAACGAACTGGCTCATGAGATCAATGGAATCGTCCTGACAAGAGACGTCAGTTATAAGGAGCTAGAAGATCTTTCAGCACAATATCTGATTGAGTACGAAGCATTGCCAAAAGAAGAGCGTGACTCTATAGAATCATTTTGTAGGGAGCTCAGTATAGGAATGTTTGAATAAAAGTCGAATCGAATCTTTTCGGTTCTTTTTTTATGTAGTTTTCAAATGAGCTTCAGCATGCTTTCTAAATCCTAAAAATAGTAAACAGCCTTAGCTAGAATTGATGGTTATTAGCATTTTTGTAAAATTAAGTGTGTTTTGTATATGTAGATTTATTGGAGGTGAGGAAATTGAAACTAATAGATGAACTTACGGAAGTATTTTTAGATGGATTGAATGATGAAATGTCGTATGTGTTAAACCGTCGAACAGGTGAAGTTTTTTTGGATGCGCCAGAGGATTTAACTGGCGAGCCTAAAATTGATTGGGATGACGAGGAAGTGGCTACGGATTTAGTGATAATTCCAACCGTTTCATCATCTGAAATGTATGATGCTATGGTGAGCTTTGCTAAAAAACAACCAGATTCGATTACCATCCATTTAATCAATGTACTGAACGGAAATAAGCCTTTTCGATTTTTTAAGGAAAAAATTAATGATTTCGGCATCGAAAATCATTGGTACCAATTTGAACAGGATTATGCTAAGAGCAGAATGATGGAGTGGCTAGAAGAGATTTCTAAAGTTGAAGGTGACGAAGAATAAAGTAACTTGAAAAATTAAACACCAGATGCATATGAGGAAAGCACAGTAGCATAAAACGTGTAATAAAAATTAATTGCCTCTTCACATCCCGGTTGGCCCTTTTCGCTTGAACGGGCTAACCGGGATGTGGAGCTCTCTTTTCTTTACTCTCAAAAGAAAAAGCTTTAAAGAGACTAACTCTTCAAAAGGCCCTGCTAAACGCTTTATTTAGACATGTTGAACACACATATTTTTAAAAACTACATGTAGAATTATGACCCGTCCCAAAGTATATATGAAAATGCTTACTACAATTTGGATTAAAAAGAGTATGACAATGTTTACAGTTTGTGCTATTCATATATTCATGAATCGTTAATTCCTTTTTGCAGACGCCACAAAATATTGACTTTTCATCAAAATCCTCTTTATTCCAAGGCTGAATGTTATGATTTGAATTTTCCTCATGACATTTATAGCAAGGGTAATACTCTCCACAACATTTGAATTTAATTGAAATAGTATCTTGCTTATTAGAATAGTGTTTACATCTTCCTTGATCATCAATAACATTTCCAAGAATAATCATAGTTCTAACCTCTTTTCTTAAATGAACTGGACATAATTTTCTTAAGTTAACACTTCGCTGGACGCAATCAATCTACTATATTGCTCCGCCATCATTTTAAAATGATGCTTTTCGTGGATGGCAAGTAGCTGGATTGATTGAATAAGATTAGGGTAGTGGGCTATTGGGTCTGGAAAGACAATATGCCCGGCAATATCCTCCTATATATTTTTTATTAATTTTTGCATTGTGCTCGTTTCATTTATTAGCAATTGCTCTATCTCATCACTGTCCAGCGTAAAACGTATTTTAGAGGGAGGCACTAATATTCCTGGAGCCCTCATGCCTCGTCCTTTTTTGCTTTTATACTCGTCGTAAATATCATGTATTTCAGTGGCGAATGGCTTGTTTCTCCGCATTTTCGCGTAAGGGGTAAGTAGTAATGAAAATTTTGTTGCTGTTTTCAACATTTTTAGGATGAGATAAAGGTGATAGAAATGTTCACCAATCGACCATTTATCTTCTTTCTCGCAATGCCATAGTTGCTTCTGCGAGAGTGACTGAATACAAGGTAGGTAGTGAGTTCGCTGCTCTTGTAATGTATGAAAATGATGCGCCATATTGTTCGATTTCATATTTGGAATCTCCTTTATGCTGTTATTCCTATTTTAGGAAACTTTATGATGAAAGTACATGAAACATTATTTATAATTGTCATAAAAATAAGAAATATCGGAGGAGGGGGATGGATGAATAGTAGACGTTTAACAGCTACAGATGCTAAGGCCTATCGGAAATTACGATTAGAGGGATTACAAAATAATCCAGAGGCATTTGGTTCTAGCTTTGAGGAGGAGAAGGATTCTCCAATCGAGCTGATTGCCAGCAGATTAGAATCACAAAGTTCTTATACGATAGGGGTATTTGAGCAAGAAGAATTAGTGGGCGTTGCGACGTTAGTTCAGGAAAGTATGCTTAAGCTAAAGCATAAAGCAGGTATCTATGCCGTTTATGTTGCTCCAGAAAAGCGTGGACTTGGCATTGGCAAGCAATTAATGGTCGAAGTAATTAACAAGGCAAAAGAGTTAGGGGAGATTGAGCAGCTTAATCTAACGGTTGTGTCAACGAATACTTCAGCGAAGAGACTGTACTCCTCTTTAGGGTTTGAGGTTTTTGGAACGGAGAAGAAGGCATTAAAAATAGATCAGCAATATTTTGATGAGGATTATATGGTTTTGTTTCTTTAATGAAAAACTCCAATAGCTTTTTACCAAGCTATTTGGAGTTTTATATTCTTTACGATAAGCCCCTAATGTTGCCCGTTAGATTTTTCATTAGCTTCAAACTTAGTACTATATTAATTATCGATAATGGAAATGCTAACCAAAACCCTAAATGACCTAATCGTTCAATTTGTATGGGTGATTGATTGTAAAAATAATAATAGGTGATACTTAGAACGAGTAAAATTGACAGCACGATATTGGTCGATGCAATTTTATTGTTGCTAAACATAATTGCCTCCAATCGATCCTCTTATTGATGTATAGTATGCTTAAAAAAATATTGTGATAAAGAATTTCAGCTTCTGGTATTGATTACATTCAAGGGTGCTAACACTGTTTATTTCAATTGAATACCATTTCCAACCTGATTGTTTGAGAAGTTTCTCAATTGGAGAGCATGCGACAATAAGTGATCATACATATACATAGGAATTAAATGTGGCTCAGAACGATTTATCATCTTTATAATAAGAGCAGCGGCACCAGCAACAAAAGGCGCTGCCATAGAGGGTCCGGTCAACTCTACATAACCACTGTTTAAATGTGTAGATAAAATATTTTCCCCAGGTAGTAACAGGCCATTAATTTTTCAATTTCTATGTGAATCACCCTCCTTTTTTGTAATTAAGAGATTTAATAACTTCAGATAACTCCATGATGACCGCTTCTAATTTATCTATTTTCCTTTCAAAGCGAATGAATAGATAGACTGTAATGGCAATAGGGAATCCAAAATTTCCTATTAGGCTAATCCAAATTGGAACATTTTCTGGTGTCATAATGTAAATCACCCTCCCTCTTACTCCAAATTAGTAATATAAGGTGACCCTCGGATTCGAACCGAGGATCAAGGTTTTGCAGACCCTTGCCTTACCGCTTGGCTATATCACCAAAATTGAACCTGTACTATGAAAAGAGGATCTTTCAGTAATAAAAACAACCTTTCAGTAAAAACATATTATTTCGCCTTGGTTTCAATTCTTATGTTTTAGTTCTCTTATAGAAAAAGGAGGTCTCTAAGATGAAGTATGATATAACGGTATATTCCAGCGATGGATGTCAATATTGTGTTAGGTTGAAGGAATGGTTAGAGGAAAATAATATTACTTTTAAGGATATTAATGAAGAGCATATATTAAAGGAGTTTAAGGAATTTAATAGTAGCGCTATCCCATTTACTTTATTAGTAGCTGATAATAAAGTAGAGAGAATAATTGGTTATCAGCCAGAAAAAATAAAAGCTATATTAGATAGTTGAATGAGTTGGATACAATCACCTTTTTTGTATAAAAGGTGGTTTTTTTATTCTTTTTAAGAACATTTGTTCTTGTTTTGGTTTATAATATAGATACAACATTCACTTTAAATAGAAAGAAGGCAGATATATTGGAGGGATATTAAATGGAGAAACAAAAAATAGAGGAATTCTTCTATAGAAATAATGAGCAGGTTAACAATCCAATCATAAAAAGCTTTTTGTCGGATTCCAATAATCTTTATTTGGTGCAAAAGGCGATCTTATATCCAACCGATCATAATAAGAAACTTGTCGATGAATCTTTCCAATCGCACTATATAAATGTTAGGAAGATCAAATATGTCAGCAATTTAATTTACTTCTTTAGCTTAGATTTTGATAAAAAAAGAAGAAGGCTACAAAATCGTGCTTTATTAATTTTAGATAAAGGCTTATCAGAAGAAGCTGGCACGACCGCGAAAGAGCTAATAGAAGATGCAAGCGTTGGAACCAAACTGGACCATATAGTTGATGGAGGATTATTAGACAATATTGAAGATGAACAGCTATTAAAGTCTTTGCAAAAACTAACGATTAAACAGCTTCAAATATTAGAGATGATTTATGTTAAAGAGCTTTCTATAAAAGAAATAGCTCATACATTACAAACTACACCTCAGAATATATCAAACCTTCATCGGAAGGCTTTAAATAAACTGAAAACTACACTCAACAAAAAGGGGGAATAATAAATGGTGATATTTGAAAATCGATACAATGAAGAGACGCTAACGATTATAGAGAATTTTATACCGAAAATAAAACAATGTTTACACAATACAGACTTTCAGGAAAGAGAAGACTTGGAACAAGAAATTAAATTGAAAATTATAGAAAAGCTTGCAACAGTAGAATTTCAGGATGCACCTAGTTTTTGGGATTTTTTCTCGTGAACTTTATACTCGGTTGTTTCGAGTGGCGATCAGGCAACCTAAATTCCGACACCTTGAAAAAAACGATGCACATAGCAAAGATACTATGTACATCGTATATTAATGGATTAGCCTTTTAGGAAATCAGGCTTTTCGAAGCTTGGGTTTGGATATTTATAGAAGCCTTCGCCTGATGCTCGGCCTAGTTTGCCTTTTTCGATATACTTTGTTTTTAAAAGGTTGACTAATTTATCCAAGCTTTCATCATTAGTAGCAGCGGCTTTCGCTTCTACAATGTTGAGGGAAGTATTAATACCGATAATGTCAAGGATCGCGAATGGACCTAGTGGTGCTCCTGTTGCGATCATCCATGTTTTGTCGATTGTTTCAGGGTCTGCTACTTCTTTTACTAATAGTGATTCAGCAGCAGCTAAAAATGGAACTAGTAATGAATTCAAAATATAGCCTGGTTGTTCTTTATATAACGGTAGTGGAACCATGCCAATTGCAAGCGCAAATTTTACGACTTCATCGAATACGTTCATATCAGTGCCTGGGTGTTTCATAATTTCAGCTGTGTTGTTTTTCCAAATTGTATTTGCAAAGTGAAGCGCTAAAAACTTCTCTGGGCGACCAGTTGCTTCTGCAAATTGGCTTGGTAATAAAGTTGAAGAGTTTGTTGCGAAAATTGTTTTAGCAGGGGCAACTTTACCAAGATTTGTGTAAAACTCTGTTTTGATTTTGATAACTTCTGGAATAGCTTCAATAACAAGATCAGCATTTGCAACTGCTTCCGATAAATCACTTTTAAATGATAAACGTGCATAAGCAGCATCTACTTCTTCTTGAGTTGCTCCTAAATCTTTTTGGTATAACGGTTTTAATTTTGTAATACGATCTTGTGCATTTTTTAATGCTTCATCATTAATATCGTATACTGTTACATTAAATCCTTTAAAAGCTGTTTGATAAGCAATTTGACTACCTAGAACACCGCTACCTGCAACCATAATATTTTGGTAATTCATCCTAAATTCCTCCTTTGTTATTTTTTTCCTTATTACAACTCCATACTACTCCTTTCAATTTTGAAAAATCAAATAATCGCCTCAGTTAGTATAATGATAAAAAGAATGCTACACTGAATTAATTTTCCCGAAAGTATAAAAAAATGCAGCTCAAGAGAGTTGCATTTTTTCATTTACCTTTTTAAATTACAACTAAATGGGACTGAATTTGTAGTAAGCATTTCGAACAGTGTATATGATGTGCAACGAAGGACTTTGTGCCTATATAATAAAAAATAGATTTGGTACTTTTCTCCGTAAATTAAATAAAAATCTAAACTATATTTATTATAAGATATTTATTGTAAATGAGAGATAATGATACTTTTCGTTGGGTTTATTGAAAAAACTACCTATTTTATTTTCTGAGTTTACATGAAGTATTAGTATTTTTTTATGGTTTGACAAATAGGACTTTCTTATAATTTTGAATAACTTACATATTTTTATAGATTTTCTAACGGTTGTTTTAGTAAACTAAATTTATGAATTGAAAGGGGTAAGAATAATGAAAAAGACACTTTTAGCTGGCGCACTTAGTATTGCATGTTTTACAGGAGGGTTTGGGTTACAAGCAAATGCACAAGAAAATGTAGATATTGCTAGTATTATCCATCCGAAACAGGCAGTCGCAGCGACTAATCAAGTAAAGTTAATGACCTACCAAGATGTTTACAAAACGTTTTTACTTGCTAAGTTAGCATATGAAGATAAAGATATGACATTAGTAACAACAAAAGATAGTCTTACAGTAAAGCTATCCTTACAAGCACTAATGCAATCTTCTGAAATGAGTGCACAGGAACAAAAAGAATTTAAAGAGCTTTTCGGTGACTCTGTTCAAATGAAATTTATTCCATCTGGAAATTCATTCAAAGCAGAAGTTTTTTCTGAAGGAAAATGGCAAGCTTTAGGTAATGAAGATATGAATGATTTTATAGCATCAATTAGCGAAGAAAATTTAGACTTAAAACCAGGTGGTTATTTTACTGATACTATCGGGCATTGGGCTGAGAGCTACATCCAATTACTTTTCCAAGCTGACATTATTAAAGGTACATCTGCTACAACATTTAATCCAAATGGCCAAGTAACACGCGGACAGTTAACTTCTATGATTTTCCGTGCTTCTGGATTAGATGTGAATGAAGATTATGAAGGTCCTGCTACATATAAGGATTTAGCTAAATTCCCAGGCGCAAAAGAAGTAGCGATTTTAGAGGAGTATGGCTTAATCGATATTTTTGATGGTGTTAATTTTGAGCCATATAAACCTGTTACACGTGAGGAAATGGCATATGTAACAGCAAGATACTTAGAAGCAATGGAAGTTGATGTAAGTAAAGTAAGCAAAAACAATCCATTTACAGACAAAAACCAAATGCGCAAGGAAACGGTTGAATCAATAGGATTATTAAAGCAATTAGGTATTATTGATGGAGCAAACGGTCAATTTAATCCAAAAGGTAATCTTACACGTGCACAATTCTCGAAAATCTTAACACTAACATTAATGTTAGTTGGTGAAGAAGAGTAATTAAAAAGAAGCAATCCACAATATCAGGTGGATTGTTTTTTTATTCTACCATTATATGAAATAAGTGACTTAATAAATAGCCTAATAAAATAAATGCTACAAAGGATTTTCGTGTGACTGACCGAAAATGGTGCAAGATAAATTCCGAAATACTTGCGGTTGCGATTAATCCAATCGATATGCCCATTAGAACTCCTTGTGCCTTATTAGATAACACCCAATATTGGCCTATCTGTATAAAAACACTAAAGAAAATCGAAAATGCGATAAAATAGATAAGAAGCCTCCATAGCCTTTCTCCTTGTGAAAGTAATGCTGTTGAAAGTGCAAAGCCTTCGGGAAGATGATGTAGAATAATAGAAGCTGTAATTGTAATACTTAATGCGGCGTTTCCTAATAACTGTCCGACAGTAAGACTCATCGGAATAGTGTGGATAATTATAGCGATTGCAAGTAGCGATACAGAGGGATTTTGTGTATGAGAATTGTGAAATATACTATTAAGTATTTGAAATATTAAATAGCCTATCAAAATGCCGAGTAAAAGGCCAAATGATTTGTATAGTTGAAAAGAAGAAGGAATGACGTCTAGAACAAGTAAGCCAACTAAAAATCCTCCACATAATAATGATAATCCATGGGTTGTATGTTTGAATAGCTTAGAGAATACCCAAGCAAGGGCTCCTCCGATGCTAGCACTAAAAAATAGAAATCCACCAAGTATCATTGCACCCAACTGCAAAACTCCCCACTCTCTATATACTTTAAGCCGTTTTAAAAAATATATGCTAAGTAGAACTGAATATGATAATCGTACGTTTCTAGAAAAAGGTCCTTTGTATTCATTATTAAAAAGGAAAAGGTTATTTTATCGATAAATCTATTTTTAGGGGTTTTATGATCGAAACCTGCGTCATTGAATCCGAATAGACATTCATCACAAATTATAGCAAGATTAAATTGACTGAATATTGGTTGAATTCTATACTTTTAAGTAGTAATACCTGATTCATTGATTTAGTAACTACTAATGAAGGTGAGGAATGTAAGTATGAAATGGGATGCGAGTTATGACGTGGTAGTTGTAGGCTCAGGAGCAGCAGGGTTAACAGCAGGTCTGACAGCAAAGCTACGGGGCATGAAATCATTAGTCATTGAAAAGACAGAGCGTTATGGTGGGGCATCTGCCTTGTCTGGTGGAGCACTATGGATTCCAAATAATCATGTGATTAAGGGTGAAGGTGTTCCTGATACACATAAACTAGCGCGTTTATACTTAGATTCAACTATAGGTGATCGTGTACCAGAGGCTTTAAAGGAAGCTTATATTACACGAGGACCAGAAATGTTAAGGTATTTCAATAATCATACTCGGCATATGCGTTTCCAATATGCGAAAGGTTATTCGGATTATTATCCTGAAAAACCAGGTGGCTTCCCTCAAGGACGGTCGATTGAGCCACTTATTTTTGATTTGAAGAAAATGGGGGCATTAGCAGATACGATGCGCCGCTCTTCATTGTCCACTAAAGGCTTTACGATGAATAGCTCTGAATTTCATAAGGTAAATATGATTAGACGCACGACAAAAGGGAAAACAACTGCGTTAAAACTAGGTTTACGATTAGTGAAATCGAAAGTAACAGGAAGTCTGCCTGTTGCATTAGGGGAAGCGCTCATTGCTCGGTTACGAATGTCACTTGCAGAAGCGAATGGAGAACTGTGGATCTCGACTGCATTTAAAGGTTTTATCGTTGAAAATAATCGAGTGATTGGAATCGTAGTTGTACGTGATGGGCAGGAGATGCGGATTGAGGCGAAGCAAGGGGTAGTCCTTTCTTCAGGTGGTTTTTCTCATAATCAAGCATATCGTGAAAAATATTTGCCGGCACCAACAAACATAAAATGGACTTCTACGCCAGAGGGACAAACGGGCGATATTATTGAGCCAAGTGTGAAAATAGGGGCGACACTAGATTTAATGGATAAAGTATGGGGAGCCCCTTCCGTTATTGATCCACAAGGACAACCTTTCTTCCTTGTCGCAGATCGCGGAGTTCCTAATATGATGGTTGTGGATGGTGTTGGGAAACGATATTTGAATGAAGCGGCACCTTATCATGAATTTGTAGATAATATGCATATTCATCATCAAAAAACAAACCAGGCTATTCCTTCTTGGATAGTCATCGATGCAACAGCAAAGAGCCGTTATATTTTCACAGGATTATTCCCAGGGCAAGCTTTCCCAAAAAGTTGGTTTGATAATGGTATAGTGAAAAGTGCACAAACAATCGAAGAGCTTGCAGAGCAAATGAATGTTCCAGTGGAGAATTTAGTGGAAACAGTAGAGCGTTTCAATACCTTTGCTCGTAATGGTCGAGATGAAGATTTTCTTCGAGGAGATAGTGCTTATGATAATTATTATGGAGATCCTACTTTGAAGAATCCGAACCTAGCAGAGCTTACTAATGCTCCATTCTATGCACTTGCTTTATATCCAGGAGATATTGGGACTAAAGGTGGCTTAGTGGTGGATGAGCATGCGCGCGTTATAAAGGCAGATGGTACGGCAATTGAAGGGTTATATGCATCAGGAAATTGCTCAGCCTCTATAATGGGAGAAACCTATCCAGGGCCAGGTGCGACATTAGGCCCTTGTATGACATTAAGCTATATTGCAACAAGCCATATGGCAAAAGCCGCTAATAAGGAACAATTGACCTTGTTAAAAGTTTAACATTGTCATAATGCCTAAGTTCAGTATTTTACTGGATTTAGGTTTTTCGTGTGATCTTCATTTAATTGATTATTGAATAAAGGGTTCTATAAGTTAATAGATACGAATATAGATTCAATTAAGTGTTAAATTTGTTCATTACCAAAAATAGGGATGACATTTATCGAAATGTATGTCAACTATAAGTTTTGGTGTAGAGACTGAGCGACACTACTTAGGAATGGAGATTCCCACTTTATGGAGATGAACTGTAAAAAACTTAGAAGGGAGAGATTATGCACGTGCTATCTTATAGACTCGTAACAACGATAGAAGAGTTAGAGTTCTATAAAAGTACTTGGTCACAAATACTTGAACGTGAAAAAAATAATAATCCATTCATTGAATTTGAATGGGTTTCGACATGGTGGACGACGTTAGGTGTTCATGACAACGTAGAGATTTACATAGTCGAACATAAAGGTATGGCGATAGCCTTTTTCCCGTTTGTTCGTTGTCAACGATTAGGTGGTATACAGTATTATGTTTTTTTAGGACAAGGGTTTGCATCTTATATGGACGTCATTGCAGAGAAGCGATGGAAGGAACCCGCAATAAAGTACTTACTAAAGGAGCTTTCTCAGAAAGATGGTCGGTTTATAATAGCGTTAAATGGCTTGTTAGAAAGTGAACATACATCTCAAATATTAGAAAAATATGCAATAGAGCATCAAGTACCTCATACTATTTTTCGTACAGTAACGTCTTATATTGATTTTCAATCTATAAAGCTTGAGGATTTTCTTCATAAGCATAGAAAAAAGTTTAAATCAATTCAACGACGTGAAAAAAAGTTAAAGGCGCTTGGTCAAGTATCTTTTCAAGAGGTACATCCTGAAGGACTAGCTGACATGTTTGACTTGTTTGCAAGAAGATGGCGGAAGAAAATCGATACAAGTGGGTTTACAGAAGCTAAAACACGACTCTTTTTTGAGCGTTTGGCAAAGGAGAAAAGTAACGCGTTCAGAGTAGAAGTAGATAGTCTCCAGTTTGGGGGATATTGGATTGGCTTTACTATCGATATTTGCTGTAGAGATCGAAATTTTTGCCAAGCTATGGGACATGAACCTGATTTTAATATGTTCGGACCTGGTCGTATAATCGAGAGGGAAAACATGCTCAAAGCACACGCTAAGAGTTATCGTTTATATGATTTAGGCAGTGGTTATGAGCCATACAAGTTTGAGTGGTATACAGATGTTGATTTTTCAAGAAAATTTGTAATGAGTACAAACGGCAAAAGAGAGCGTATTTTACGATTGATGATGGTCTTACGAGACAAATTGAAAGGTCAATTAAAAAATAATCACCAGCTTGTGAGATTGAAGCGAAATCGATTAGGGGAGCTGTGCTATTTTTTAAAAAACGCCCGTCTAAAGGATTGGTTCCGATCTTTCGAAAAGGGGATTAATGGCATGATTGCTATTCATATGTTTGATATTTATGTTGCTAACAATGGCCAATGCCAAACTACATCCAGTTTTAATGAAGTGTTTATTCAGGATGTGATGGCATGGGAGGGGCGTGCTAATTATGTATCAAACTATCATAAAGGCTATCGGATCTTTAAAAATAGCGCGGATGAAATAGCTTATGTAAGACATGATCAACTATTTCGTGAAGAAGCGACAGGATTTACACTCAAGCTTCCATCAAATGTTTCCTACATTAAAGAAAAAAATCAACAGCTGTTCGATGTTGTTGCCAATGTGCAGAAGGAAGGAATAGCCGTCTGTACATCCGTTCATTGGTATGAAAGAAAAAGACGTAAAGAGCTAGCGCAATTAGGCTTTCGAAGGATAGAGAGAATAAAAATAATTCAATTATTTAAAAAGAAAAAGGTATACCGCCAAGAAAACAATTGGTTTAAATATCTTCAATTACAAGGGCAAAATTTTGACCATATATGGCAATTAGCAATCTTGCCTTTATTAATCTAAAAAAATCCCTAGCGTCAATGCAACGACGCTAGGGATTTTTTATGATTAAAAGTGTATGCCTGGTTTATCAGATAGCTTGCAGCCTGTACCATATTTCGCTTTTAGAGCACCTTTAAAATTAGTTTGCTCAAGTTCAGGGTATGCTTGTTTCCAAAGTTCAAACACATTGTGACTTGAAGCAGTACCTTCTTTTGTTAGTCGAACAATATGGAAACCATATTCATCGTTGCATCGAGCTAATGGACGATTTACGCGCATATTAATGATTCGACCGCTCGCTGTAACTTCATATAAGCCCTCGTAACCTGAAATGGCGCGTTTTTCTTCATTAATCTCAGCTGCTTGTTCTACTTTTTCTTTTTTTGCTTCTTTGACTTCAATTTTTTCTACAGGCTTAGAAGCTTCTTTAACTTCTTCTTTTTCTACAGACGCTACTTCTTTAACTTCCTCTTTCTCCACAGTCGTAGCCTCTTCGTTATTTTGAGGTGCAAGCTGTTCCATTATGACAAAATCCTTGTTAGAAGCTTTGTCGCTCATTGTAGCCATTATGTTCATAATAGAGCCTACATAACGCACGGGTTTATCTTTACCTTCTTCAAATACGAAAATATTATAATCGGTTTTATTCATTTTTTTCATAATAATATTTCCTGTTTTAGTAGTAAAACCGATAAACTTGTTCTTTTTAAGTGCTTGTATTGCTTGTTGCTTTGTTAAAATCATTTTTTAAAATCTCCTAAAGAATTGTTTTTTCTATTCTACCATAAAATCAGCTTCTCTGTTTTTCTTAAATATTTGATGATTTATTATTGCATTAATAATTCAAAGAAAAGTGATTATCGACAAAGCGTGGGGGTGATTTCCGTTCCGGCTGGGCGCTTTGTTGCTGTCGCTTCGCTTTCGCACAGTTAAAACATTTGTTGCTAACGCTTCGCTTTCGCACAGAGCAGAGCTTCCTGGGGGCGTACGATGAGCCGCTGGGGGCAACCTTGCAAACTGATTCGATTGGTAATAGAATTGGTCGGGTAATCAAGAAAACTGATCCGAGCGTGGGGAACTGCTCGTGTAACCGCTCTAATCATACCCACATAACCAGAAGGAGGATTTTATTATGGTTCAACATTTATTTAATATGAATTTAAAATGGTCGGAGGGTAGAAATGGGACAGGTACGATTGTTGCGGACAATCTCCATGCGAAAATTTCTATTCCTCGAGAAATGAATGGACCAGGGGTTGGGACAAATCCTGATGAAATGCTGCTTGGAGCAGCAGCGACATGCTATTTAATTACACTGGCTGCATTACTTGAAAATGCGAAGGTTGCTCTGGTGGATTTGTCTATGCAAGCTGAAGGTTATGTAGATGTCACGAATGGTGTTTTTACTTATGAGAGAATCGTTCATAAGCCGAAAATTGTTGTACAAAATTTAACGGAGCGAGAACAAAAGAGAATTAATCGATTAGCTGAGAAGGCAGAACAAACATGTATGATTAGTAAGGCATTAAAAGGCAATGTTGACATTGTCTGTGATGTACAAATTATACAGGGGTAACATTTGAACATATCCATTCAAGGCAGAATATATAATAATTTAGGAGTTTTTCAAAATAATTTTGGAAAACTCCTTTTTTGACTCATTCCCAAAAGTTAGGGACGAATTTGTGTTTGGATATACTGTAAGCTGATTGAAGTGGCGACTGGGCGACTCCTCGGGGATCAGCGATAGAGGAACGAAGGCTAAAACCATCACATCCTGTGATAACGCCTTTGTGACCAATATCGTGTTGGTCCGAGACTCTGCAGCGCAGCGGGTGTTTTCTGTGCGAAAGCGAAGCGACAGCAACAACAAAAGCGGCTCATCGGACGGACCCCCAGTAGGAACGGAAATCAGCTCACGTTATGGCGATAAGCCTCTTTTTTATTTTATTATGAAAATGCTTTATCAAAAGTAGTTCTATAAATGTCCCAAATGAATATATAAAGTTAAGTGCTAAAAAAATGCAAAGGATGATGTATTGCACGGGCAGTTAGCTCAGACTAAGACATTTTATAGTAAAACCGGAAAAAGAATTTTTGATATTGTGGGGGCACTCCTATTACTTTTCATAACCACCCCTCTTCTGTTAGTAGTTTTCCTCATTCTACTCATTAGTACAGGACGCCCTGTTTTTTTTAAACAAATCCGTACTGGACAGGAACATCAGCGCTTTGTTATTTGGAAGCTGCGGACAATGACCTTACAGGCAGTTCCAGTAAAAATGCCAAGATTGTGTGCTGACGGAATTCCAGATGATTTTTATTTTAAAACAGAACAGGATGCACGCATCACAAAGGTTGGGGCTGTTCTTCGGAAGTTAAGTATTGATGAAATTCCTCAGCTTATTAATGTCTTAAAAGGAGATATGAGTATTGTTGGGCCACGGCCAGAAGTTCCAACCATTACAAATGCTTATAACACTTTACAGGCACGACGTTTAGAAGTGAAGCCTGGTTTAACAGGGCTTGCTCAAATTAACGGCCGTTCTAATATTTCTCACGGACAAAAAATTTCATATGACCTAGAATACGTTGTTAAATATTCGTTTCGGATGGATATAAAAATTATTATCAAAACACTTTTCGTAGTTTTAGCGAGAACAGGTGCTTATTAAATAGTAAGGAGTGTTAGGTACTGAAGATCGTTCAGCTTATTACACGGATGGATAAGATTGGCGGAGCACAAAAGCATGTGGAGGCTCTTGCTATAAAATTGAAGCAAGATGCTCACGAGGTAACGATTGTAACGGGCCATTATGACCCATCATTGTGGCGTTTTCAAGAAGAAAAAATTGATGTTATTAGTATTTCAGCTATGCAGCGGGAGATTCATTTAAAAAAGGATTTACAAACCTTTTGGCAATTAAGAACCGCATTTAAAAAAATAAAGCCAGATATTATTGCAGCCCATTCATCGAAGGCAGGAGCAATTGGACGTGTAGTAGGTAGGCTTTTACGTATTCCTACTGTGTTTACAGCCCATAGCTGGAGTTTTACCGAAGGCGTACCACATAAAAAAAAGATGCTGTATCATCGAATGGAAAAATCAGTTCAGCCGTTAACAGCTAAAATTATTACGGTATCTGAATACGACCGCAAGTTAGCGTTAAGTAAAAAAATTGCTCCTGCTCATAAAATGCTGACAATTCATAATGGCATTGACCAAATAGAGAAGCAAGTAGCACCTAATAGAGAGAAGCAGGAGCATCCATTAATTGTGATGGTTGCTCGTTTTGAAGTGCCAAAAAGACAGGATTTATTGCTAGAGGCTTTAGCGGAGCTTTCTGATATACCTTGGCGCCTTCAATTAATAGGTGATGGCTCATTACGTCCTAATTTAGAACAATTTATTGCTACTAAAGGTTTAACGGATCGTGTCTCATTTTTGGGCAAACAATTAAATGTCACCTCTTTGCTAGAGGAAAGTCATTTATTTGTTTTGCTATCAGATTGGGAGGGCTTGCCGATTTCAATTATTGAAGCGATGCGAGCAGGACTTCCGATTATTGCCACGAATGTAGGTGGCGTCAATGAGTTAGTTTCTGATAATGAGAATGGATTTTTAATTAACCGAGATGATAAAGACCTGTTAAAGAATAGGCTTAAACAACTGTTGATGGATAAGAACAGTCGTCAAAAAATGGGGGACGCGAGTGAGCGTAGATTTTTAAGGGATTTTACGTTTCTACCAATGTATCAGAAAACTCTATTTGTCTACGAACAAGCTGTATCAAAGTCCGTTAAGAAAGGTGATTAATTTGCAATTAATTCGCATTCGAACAGATGATGAGCTTCTATGGTACAAAAATATTTGGGATGGAATTTTAGAAGCGGAGGGCAATGATAATCCATTTATAGAATTTGCTTGGTTTTATAACTGGTGGCAAATTGTTGGGCGTAGAGAGCGCGTTGAACTCTATGCTGTTGAAGAGAATGGTATGATCATTGCCTTTTTCCCCTTTACGGTCCGACTTCGATGGGGAGTACGAATTTATGCCTTTGCTGGAGAAAATATTGCAAATTACTCCGGTGTTGTAGCGGAAAAAGAATGGCTGTTTCCTGCTACGACCTTTGTATTTGATCAGCTCATTGAAAAGTATAAACATCTACTATTTTCGTTTCATGGATTATTGGAAAGCAAAGACTCTACAAAGGTTATCGAGCAATATTTTGTTGAAAGGCAGTTACGCCCGAGTATTTTTCGTGTAGTAACACCGTATCTCGCCTTTCGCGATATAGATTTTCATACTTATTTTAATCAACGTAGAAAAATGCACGGTGTGGATAGAAGAGAACGGAAGCTACGGAAATTAGGCTCATTAACGAGAAAAATACCTTCACAGGACGAGCTTTGGCAAATGTTTAAATTATTTAATCGACGATGGGCAAAAAAAATAGACACAAGTGATTTTACGAAGGGCAAGAAAAAGGATTTCTTCGAACAGTTAACGCTTCTTCAAGGGGAAGCGTTGCAAGCCAAGGTAGACGCACTTGTTTTTGAAGACCAATGGATTGCCTTTACCTATGGAATTTGCTGTCGAGGACGTTATGTCACTTATGCACTTGCGCATGAGCCGACATTTAATATATTTGGGCCGGGTAGATTAGTGAATCAGGAAACGATCAAGCGGATCTATTCTGAAAACTATCACTTGTTCGATATGAGTATTGGCTATGAGCCGTATAAGTTCGATTGGCGCTCTAATATAGATTTTACAAGACGTATGCTCGTAAGTAGTGGAACGAAACGAGCAAAGCTATTGGCGGGTCGTTTTACGCTGAAGGAACGACTAAAGGAAATATTAAAAGGCAATCATCGTATTGTTGAATGGAAACGCAATACTCTAGGTCAATTACGTTACTTAGTAAAGTATGGAAAAGTGAAAGGTTGGCTAGAATATGGACAACTATTCGTAGAAAAATTTATTCGTTTTAAGCAAGTGGATTTGTATGAATTATCTCCATCAGATAGCGTGACACCGCATCGGCCTGTAGGTGATTTGTTTGAGGAGTTGTCGATTCAGGAGGCGATGCAACTCGATGATGAGGAGATTATTTCTTTATTTTATAAGGGATACACTATTTATAAAGATTCTTTTGCAGCGACGAATAAGCCTGCGTTTGCGTTACATGCGGTGAACTGGCGTGTAGATGAATTGCAAATTGTTGAAGCATTGCCGAAGCAGACATATTTTTTAACCTATAATGTTTATAAAAATATCGATATTATCACAGCCTTTTTCCAAAAAATGAAACCTGCACAAACACTTTGGGTTACTGCAAGCTTTTGGCACTGGCGAAAGCGTAAACGATTATTGCAGCTAGGCTATAAACGTATTTCTCGAATGAAACATTTTAAATGTGCTCGTTTTGAGCGAAATCATGTAGAAAAATACAAAGAGAGTGGGGGCGATGTTCATTCTGTCCATTAAAAGTAAGCGATGGAATATCGCAATGCAGCATTTTTATTTTGTAGAAAAGCCAGCCAGTGTTAGAAAGTCAATGAAGGTCGTTGGCTATACAAATTCACTTGTACCGAGCCGTAAGCTTGTTAAAAGTGAAACGGTTCATATTCACCTTACAGAAAGTGAGTTATCATTGTATCTTGCTCTTTCTGAAAGTAATCGAAAAATACTTCGTCGTGCACAAAAAGAGTCCTATCAAGTTTTTATTTATAAAGAACCATCAGATGAAAATTTACGAGCCTTTCAACAGTTTTATAATAATTTTGCGAAAAGGAAAAAACTCGAGCTCATAAGTAAGTCTCAAATGGAAGCTATTACGCTCTTAAAAGATAAAGGAGCGCTATGGTTGTCTGAGATTCGAAGTATTTGTGGACAAACACTATGCTTTAGACTCGATATTGTATTCGGTAAAAAAGCAATGTCCTATTATGTAGCGACTTGTCATTCGCAATCGGTTCCAGATCATTTAAAAAGACCAGTTCGTTATGCAAATCGTTTCTTACTATGGCACAATTTATTGCATTTAAAGGAGCAGGGCTTTAGTTTATATGATATGGGGAAGTTAACGGATGACCAAAATGTTCGTGCATTTAAGCAAGGCTTCGGTGGACAAGTCGTCGATGTCTACTCTGGCTACATTACTCAATCAAAAATACGTGCACTGTTATTGGGCGTGCAAAAATGGAGGAAGTAGTAATTGAAGTGAATCGTGGAGGACTTGTTATATCATTGGATTTTGAGCTAAATTGGGGTGTCCACGATGTATTTAAGTACGGACAATACAATAAAAATTTATATGGTGTGCGTGAGGCACTGCCTAAAATACTAGAGTTGTTTGAACAATATGGCATTCATGCGACTTGGGCCACGGTTGGTCTATTGTTTGCAGATTCAAAAGCAGAAATGGCTCACTACTTAAGGGGGATCCCTGTAAAATATAAAAACAGGTATTATGCAGCACATACACAATTTGCAAAAGTAGGAGAAGATGAGCAGGATGATCTCTTACATTTCGGCAAATCCTTAATTGAGAAAATTAAACATACACCACATCAAGAAATAGGAAGTCATACATTTTCACATTTTTACTGTTTAGAAAGTGGACAAACTGAAGCAGATTTTCGTGCCGATTTACACGCAACTGCAATGATTTCTGAAGAATATATCGCACCGATGAAATCGATTGTTTTTCCACGAAATCAAGTGAATGAAGCATATTTCCCAGCATGCCAGGAAGTAGGGTTTATATGCTATCGCGGAAATGAAAAACATCCGTTATACGATCCTCAAAAATTCACAAAAAAAGGTCGACTATTAGGGGCGAAAAAATGGCTGGATAGCTATGTGAATATAACAGGAAATCATCTAGTAACACTAGAAGAGATGCAAAAGGATTCCTTTATTAACATTCGTTCAAGTGCATTTTTAAGACCTTATTGTAGCCCATTACGATTTTTTGAAGGCTTCAAGGTTAAACGTATTAAAGAGGGGATGCATGCAGCTGCAATGTCTCAAGCTTTTTATCATTTATGGTGGCACCCTCATAATTTTGGCAAGAACATAGAGAAAAATTTAGCAATACTTGAGGAACTTTTACAGTACTATCAGGAATTGCGTCATCAATATAACTTTCAAAGCTATACGATGCACGAGGTCGCAGAGCTTTGCCAATCTATATCCCGTAAAAGCCCGATCGGTGAAGACTAATAATCAGTGAGGTGAAAACCCTCACTGTATAGAAAAAGGAGCAAACTAGAAAATTGCCTAGTTTGCTTCTTTCTTAATCAATTTTTTAGGGAGTGCCTCTACTGATCCATTGGTTAGTGTGGACTTCTTTTCCTTTTCAAAAATGGACGCCCCTTTTTCTTTGATACGAAGAACATCAAATCCACCTGTTTCAAACTGATTACGCCATGTTCTTTATTGATTTTGAAAAAGAAATATTAAACATCGCCAGTGAGTAAGTTTCGTTCTAATGATTTAGTACGTCATTTTAAACTCTGTCGAATAACTTGTAAAGATCAATGCCATGTTGTTTATATAAACGCTGTACATCTGTTAAACACAGCGAGATTCTTAAATGTATTCAAGAATTTAAATGAAAATATTAACATACTGATATTACCTATTATGTAATTAACTAAAAATATATAATATTCAGTATAGTTGTTAATTAAGGTTTAAATATTCGGATTTTTTATTTTCTATTATATCGATATAGGGGGTTCTTTCTAAAATCTTAAAGAAATAATAGGCATTTTTGAAGCTATTGCTAATTTCTGAAATTGGGGCATTCAATCTTTCTTGAATTAATCCTAGATAGTAGTAAAAGTTACCTAAGAACGACATATTCTCTAATTTAATTGATTTTTTTATACCAATTATAATTAGCTCTTGAGAGCAAAGTAAATCCCCCATATCGTAATATGTTTTGGACTTGTTATAAATAATTCTTAGATAGTAAATCTCTTGATTGAGCCTTGGAGTAACAGAGAAATCTTTATTTATATCTATCTTATTGTAATAAAACATAGCGAATTCAAAGTTTTTATTAGTAGCATATAAAAAAGCTAGAGTATTATACACTCTATCTTTTAAAAAATCCTTTTCCAATATTATATTTTTAGTATCTTCAAGTAATTTTTTTAGTTCTAATATGGCTTTATCTATGGTGATGATACCTGTTTTGTAAGAGCTGAGATAATAATTCCATTTTAAAACAGCGAAAAACCATGCGTCAGTATGTTTATATGATAACTCTCTTTCAGTAATGGAATACACTAGTTGATAATTTTGCATAGTTGTTTGTTCTTCCATCTCCTGAACAATTGAATACTTATAAGAATAATCTTTATCTAAAAGTAAGTTTGCGAAATAAGATATGGGTTTATTCAATTTAATTGATATTAAATACAAAATATCTAAGCCTGGTTTGATTTCACCTTTTTCAATCATGCTTATAGTAGACTGGGTACAAATATCTTGACTTAATTGTACTTGAGTCATCTTTAATAATTTGCGTAAACGCATAATCTCTTCACCTAAGAAATTGTTGTACACTCAAAATCACTCTTTTCTAAAAAATTAGGAGGTCATTATAATGAAAAAAAACAAAATAATTATTAAAGTATTTATTTTAACTATTGTAATACTGCTAGGAAATAAATGGGTGTCGAAAAATATTATATCATTGGATCTTCCATATGAGGCACATTCTGAGACTGTAAAATACTATAAAAATATTTAAATATAAAAAAGTTAGGTTGATGATCTAATATTTGCGGAACAACAGAAAGATTAAACTGTTGTTCTTTAAATATGAGTTTTTTTAAGTATTGCTCTATATGTGTTTAGCATTGTTGAATACAATTGTATGCTGAAATAGAAGGAGATAGATAAATTTAACCTCCTATTCTATAAATACCGAAAATATAAATATTCTTAATGTACTGGTTTTTGGATTACTTTACTTCTAGAAAAGAGATTGTTAATCAGTAGTTTCAAAACTGCACTTCATTAGAAAGCATTGTGTTGAGTTGAATATTTATTATAGATAGGAGTGATTAGTATTTTAGAGGCAAAAACGATGGGACAAAAACAATTGCGAATAGATTTAGGCAGGTTGTTTACAAATTGGGTATTCATAAAAGTGATTTGTGCACATGCTTTACAGGGAGTTGTATTCACTGCATTTGTTGTTACCGAACAATGGTACATTGTAAATGAATTAAATGCTTCTTCTTGGCTAGGTATTGTTATGATGGCAACAGCTTTTCCACGTTTAATTTTTATGTTAATGGGGGGAGTTTTAACAGATCGTTTTAATACCATTAAAATCATGCTATTTTCAAATTTAACAAGAATCGTAATATTGGTGATGGCAGCAGTATTTTACTCATTAGGGATTTTAAACATAAGTATGGTTATTGTTTTTGCAATTACTTTTGGCATATTAGATGCAATATTTTTGCCAGCAGCAACTAGTTTACCACCAAGAGTAGTAGAAAAAGAGTTACTGGTTAGAGTTAATGCAGTTCAACGAATGTCCTTTCAAATATCTATGATGTTTGGTGGTGTTATAGCAGCGACAGTTATTGCAATAACTTCATTTCAAATTAGCTTTTTAGTTATTGCCGGTATTATTTTGCTCTCTTCTTTATTTTTGATTTCAATTAAGCTGCCTGAAGAATCAGAAAAAAAGAGAGAGAAAAAATCAGTTATAAAAGATATGAATGAAGGCCTTAAATTTGTATATGACAAAAAAATAATACTTACATTTATCATTATTTTTTTGATGACTAATTTATTATTTGTTGGTCCAATCGGAATTTCGATTCCTTTAATTGTTAACGAAATATTAAAGGGGGATGCTCTTACACTTAGTTTTTATCAAAGTTCATGGGCAGGTGGTTTACTTATTGGGTCAACATGTGCTCTATTACTAAATTTCAAAAATAAGCGACTACTGCGTTCCCTTCTCTTTATAATTTTACAAGGAATAACTATGATACTGCTTGCAAAAGTATCAATCGTATCAGTACACCTTATCTTAATATTAATTGCAGCAACATGTGCATCTTTAATTACTGTTCCTGTCATTAGTTATATTCAAGAAAACACCGAGAGAGAGATGTTGGGACGGGTTATGGGGCTTATTAATATGGCTTCATTCGGAATTTTACCAATGGCATATGTACTTGTATCACTAACTATGTCTTATGGAGTAACAACCGAATTTATTTTATTGCTATGTGGAATAACACTCGTTTTAATTGGTATTTTATTACTTATTTTGAAAAGAAACCAACTTAAAGTTTGAAGAAGGGAGACTATTATGAAAAACATTGCTGAGAAAATAAAGACACTTTGTCCACATCAACTATTTGAAATCCAAGCTTCTGAAACTCCTGAAAAGGTCGCACTCATCCAAGATACAAAATATATGACCTATGGAGAATTAAATCGACGAGCTAATAAATTAGCGAATTCTCTGAAGAAAAGTGGAATTGTTCCGGGAAAAAGAGTTGGAGTGGTTTTAGATCGAAGCTTTGATCTTTTTATTGCAGTCATTGCGGTTTTGAAGACGGGAGCGGCATATGTACCTGCTGATCCCGAACTTACAGGGAAAAGTCGTCTTACTTTTATGATGAAAGATACAGATGCAAGTATGATTATTTCTAAAACAAAATTTAAAGGTTTAATAGATACAGATTGTGAAAAATTGTATTTAGATAGAGAGTGGGGAAAATTTGAGACAGAGAATGAGTTAAATATCGATGTCCTTCACTCTCTTGAGAACTTAGCGTATATTTCCTACACTTCAGGATCGACTGGGAAACCAAAGGGAATCGCTGTACCACATCGAAGTATGCTAGGGTTTGCTTTAGATGAACGCCTTCAACTACTTAATGGACCTGTTATTCTTCACTATTCTTCGATATCGTGGGATGTATTTGTACTCGAGACATGGCCTGCCCTTGTCTCTGGTGGGACGTGTGTTTTACATGAAGAGAGAGTTCCAACAGCAAAGAGTTTACAAAAAGCTATTAATCTACATAGTGTAGATACGCTTTGGTTAACTAAGTCGTTATTCAACTTAATAATAGAAGAAGATCAAAGAGCCTTAGAAGGCCTTTCTCAAGTAATGACCGGAGGGGAGGCTTTATCTCCTTATCACATATTCAAAGCGTATCAAAAATATCCAGATATTCAAATTATTAATGGTTATGGGCCGTCGGAGTGTGTTGTTTTCACTACTTGTTATAAAATACCACAAACCTTTAATAGGGACGCTGATATAGTTCCAATTGGAACACCAGTTGGGATCGAGAAATTTATATAT
>Ga0209676_1000855_pt1 | contig 39250 bp, 38 predicted proteins | sample AraplaCvi_mLB_r2_FD_184282 | JGI IMG/M metagenome (GOLD analysis project Ga0209676, IMG submission 184282) | Arabidopsis root microbial communities from North Carolina, USA - plate scrape MF_Cvi_mLB_r2 (SPAdes) (version 2) | ecosystem: Host-associated > Plants > Roots > Endosphere | place: USA... | reverse complement strand
TCGGCTTCCACCGGGACCCTCAGCTCGGCCCAGCGCTGCTGCTCGGAATGGGAGGCGTCACTGCGGAGCTTTTCCAGGATACGACCTTGCGTCTTCTGCCTGTGAGTGAAGAGCAAGCCCGGGAAATGCTGTGTGAACTGAAAACCTACCCGCTATTGGATGGCTTCCGCGGCATGCCAAAGGCAGACGTCGACGCCGCAGTAAAATGCATCGTGGCGTTTTCGCAAATGGCCATGCAGCTCGGCGACCGATTGGTCGAGGCGGAAATCAACCCGCTCCTGGTTCGTCCCGCGGGTAGCGGGGTCATCGCTCTGGATGGCTTGACGATCATCGCGTGAAAAGAACGGCTGTTCCATTCTGTGGAACAGCCTCTTTGACCTCGTATCTCACGATTGCATAATCAAAGAACGCTTCATTTCTGACTCATAAAAATAAGTAGGTCGCTATGAACAGTCTCTATTTCGCCACTTCTCGGCGCATTGCTCTTTCGACCACTTCAGTTGCGACAGTCAAGATTTTTGAGCTGAACGCCACCTTCGTGCCGGGAGTATTGCCATGACCGCCGTGTTGAAAAGTGCCGCTTCCCCCGAGCCTATCGGCGCAAAAGCCGTCTCACCGACGGTCATTTCGTTCAGAGAGGTTTCGAAGTCATTCACCGTGAAGAGGGTTGCCAAGCAAGCCTCCCACAGCATCAATATCGACATCCAACAAGGCCAGGTGGTGACCATCATCGGTCCTTCCGGTTGCGGCAAGTCCACTCTTTTGAACATGGTCGCCGGGCTGTTCGCGCCTACTACAGGTGAAGTGCTGTACCGGGGCCAGGCTGTTCAAGGTATCAACGGCCGTACCGGTTACATGACCCAAAGCGACCATTTGCTGCCATGGCGTGATGTGACTGGCAATATCGCCATTCCGCTTGAAATCCAAGGTGTTCCGAAAGCCAAGCGACAGGAGCGGATTCGCGAACTGCTGTCCCTTGTTGGGCTTGAGGGGCATGAAAAGGCGTATCCCAGTCAGCTTTCCGGGGGCATGCGCAAGCGCGCTGCGCTGGCTCGATTGCTCGCTTACGACCCAGAAACCTTGCTGATGGACGAGCCATTCGCAGCGCTTGATGCACAGCTGCGCATGCGCATGCAGACCGAGCTGTTCAAGCTCAGCCGTCAGCTCAACAAGACGGTGCTGTTCGTCACGCACGACCTAGATGAGGCCGTGGCATTGGGCGATCGCTGCCTGATCTTCTCTGGACGACCGGGCACTATCGTTCGCGACGTGAGCATCCCTCTAGGTGATGACCGCAACATTCTCCAGCTACGCAAGGACCCGCGTTACCACGAGTTGTGCGGCGATCTTTGGGAGTTCATCACTCCTTCTCATGACGCCTAAGGTCCTTCTTCCGGAGAATTACGAACATGAAAATCTTCCTCGGCCGTGTCGCCATTTTTGCTGTGCTCTTTCTGTCCTGGCAATTCGCTTCAGGCCCATTGATCGACCCGTTTTTCGTGAGTTCGCCATTGGAAATCGGGAGCCGCTTCATTGACCTGGTCGCCAGTGGCCGTCTGTTCTCGCATGGTTGGATCACTGTGGTTGAAACCCTCGTGGGTTTCTTCTTCGGCGCTTGCGCAGGTATATCGGTAGGCCTGATCCTCGGTCGCAATGAGCTTCTGGCTAAATTGCTCGACCCAATTCTTGTCTCGATTTACAGCCTGCCGAAAGTCGCTTTGGCTCCACTGTTCATCATGTGGTTCGGAATCGGCATAGAGATGAAAATCATCCTTACCGCCACGATCGTCTTCTTCCTGGTGTTCCTTAACACCTACAGCGGTGTTCGTGCTGTGGAGCGCGAACAATTGGAAATTTTGCGGTTGATGGGTGCCAAAGAGCATCACCTGATTACCAAAGTCGTCCTGCCTTCGGCAATTCAGTGGGTATTTACCGGCCTCAAGATGTCGGTCCCGTACGCGCTGATCGGCGCCATCGTTGGCGAGATCATGGCCGCCAACCGAGGCTTGGGCTATCTGCTGCAGGACGCTGCCGGGCAGCTGGATACGGCAGGCGTGTTCGCAGCGCTCATTGCAATCATCTCGCTTGCGCTGATCCTCCAAGCCGCTGTGCGAAAACTGGAAGCGTCATTGATGCCTTGGAAAAAAGATCAGGAAGAACGTGAACTGTCCGTCTGATTGCAACCAACACAACAACAAGAAGAGGTCTTTGCCATGTCTATCAAGCGTCTGTTCTCTGCGCTGGGGTTGAGCGTTGCCATGAGTGCAACCAGCTTTTACGCGCAGGCTGCCGAAACGGTTAAAGTTGCTCTGGGTACGGAGGGGTTTGTTCACATGCCCTTGTTCGTAGCCTTGGACGGCGGCATGTTCAAAAAGCATGGACTAGATGTCGAGCTGGTGAAATTCAAAGGTGGCGGCGCGGCGGCCTCAGGGCTTGCCAGTCGCTCGGTCGAGTTCTGCTCGTGTGCTATCCAGAATGCGATCAACGCGAAGGTGAAGGGGGCGGACATCACCCTGCTTGGTCGTTTGGTCGGCCAATACGCAAGCAACATAGTTATCCATCAAGACCTCGCTGATCGCCTGGGCCTCACAGCAGACTCGACGGTTGAGCAACGTTTGGCTGCGTTCAAGGGGCTGCGCTTGGCAGTCAGCGGCGCCGGCGGAAGCGCAGACTTCCTCGTGCGCTTCCTAGGTAAAGAAGCGAAGTTGAATGCAGAAAAAGACTTCACACTTCTGTACCTCAACAACGGTGCGGCGATGCTTGCAGCATTTGCCCAAAACAAGATCGACGGCTTCGCGCTTTCGTCGCCGGCGTCCGATAGCGCCGTAATCGACCACAAGGGCTACACCTTGCTCGACATGTCCGAAGGAATGGTACCTGAGCTTGATGGCTACCCGTCGATTGCACTCAGTGCTCGTCGTCAGTGGGCGACCGAGAACCAGGACACAGTAAAAGCCTTCCTGGCTGCCTTGAGCGATGCCACGAAACTCATCAACGAGCAGCCTCAGGAAGCTATGAAGTCAGTTCGCAGCCGCTTCGAGGGCGTGAACGACAAGGTTTATGCAGCCGCGTGGGAGAACAATCGCAAGTCGTTCCCGCAGACGCCTTACCTCACCGATGAGGAAGTCAATCGTGCGATCAAGTTCCTGGGTGATATTCAGAACGAGAAAATCCCTGGTAAAGCCGAAGATTACCTGACCCAGGTGCGCTGAAGCGCCTTGCAAACTCCTGCCTGATCACCGCGGTGGCGACGGACTACCGCCGCGCACGATCAACTTCTTGGTAAGCAGTAATGATGAAAAAAAATATGCCGCTCTGCGCGGCAGGGGTTGGCTTTGCCGTGTATCTGCCGCTTGCTGGTGCGCAAGGCTTCTTTGAAGACAGCAAAGCTTCCCTGGAGCTGCGCAACTTCTACATGAGCCGAGATTTTCGCGAAGGTAGTGCGCAATCCAAGCGACAGGAATGGGCCCAGGGCTTCATTCTGCGCTATGAGTCGGGCTACACGCCTGGCGTTATAGGTTTTGGCTTCGATGCAATCGGCATGCTTGGGGTCAAGCTGGACTCAGGGCCGGGTCGTTCGGGTACTGGGTTGCTGCCAGTGCAAGATGATGGTGATGTGCCGGACAACTACTCCAAAGCCGGTGGGACACTCAAGGTCAAGGTGTCCGAGAGCGAGCTCCGTGTCGGCACGTTGATACCAAAATGGCCAACCCTGGTCTCTAACAACGGACGTTTGTTGCCCCAGACATTCGACGGTGCCCAGATTCAGATCAACGAATGGAAAGCCTTGGAGTTTACCGGGGCGAAGATCCAGGGAACTGTATATCGCGATCAATCCGGTTCCACAGGGCTGGCACTGAACAATAAGAACCGTCGGTTTAGCGGTCCTCTTGATGGCGGTGATTTCAACCTGATGGGGGTGGCGTACCACGTTGCTGATAGTACGGATTTGTTGGCTCAGTACGCGGTTCTCGAAGACGTCTATACCCAGCGATTTTACGGTTTGACTGATCGTAGAAAGGGCACCTGGGGCTCATTCACGAGTGATGTCCGCTTGTTCGACAGCGACGATCAGGGGCAAGCCCGCGGCGGTCCTATCGACAACCGCGCACTCAGTGTCATGGGTACTTACAAACTGGGTGGCCACGCTTTTGGTCTCGGCTACCAGAAAATGTCCGGGGACTCGGCATTCCCCTACGTGGATGGCACTGACCCCTACCTGGTCAACTTCGTGCAGGTGGGCGATTTCGCCGAGAAGGACGAGCGCTCCTTGCAGGCTCGCTACGACTTCGATCTTGCGAGCGTGGGTGTCCCAGGGTTGACCTTCATGACTCGATATCTGAAAGGCAACCAAGCTGATGTGCGCGGAGTGGATTCCGGCTCGGACGGCGAGCGCGAGCTCGATGTCGAGTTGCAGTACGTGTTGCAGAGCGGGTCCCTGAAGGGGCTGAGCATGCGTCTGCGCAGTGCCACCTACCGCGCGGACTTCGCTCGGGATGCCGATGATGTGCGGGTGATTGTCAGCTACCCGTTGTCGCTTCTGTAATCAATATCCTCACCAGGAGAGAAACGATGCACTCCCTCGTAGCGCTTCAACGCGAAGGTGATGTCGGTCTGGTCATCATCAACAATCCGCCAGTAAATGCCCTCTCGCGTGAGGTCCGCGAAAAGGTACTTGCGAGACTCGAGCAGGCGGCGGGTGACGCCGATATTCGGGCAGTAGTGATCGTGTGTGAGGGGCGTACCTTCATCGCCGGTGCTGATATAAAAGAGTTCGATCTGCCTTTGCAGGCTCCGCACCTGCCTGATGTATTGGCGGCAATCGAAAACTCGCCGAAGCCTGTTATCGCTGCGATGCATGGTTCGGTCCTAGGTGGCGGCCTTGAGCTTGCGCTTGCCTGCCATTACCGCATCGCAGGTCCAGGCACTCAGTTCGGGCTACCCGAAGTGGGTTTGGGCTTGATCCCCGGCGCCGGCGGAACGCAACGCCTGCCGCGTTTGTGCGGGATGCTCCCGGCGCTCGATATGGTATTGGGCGGAGAGCAGGTTGGTGTAGAGCAAGCGTTGGAGATTGGTTTACTGGATCGCTTGAGTCGCTCATCCGTATTCGAGTCTGCTTTGGAGTTCGCCCAGGAGATTATTGGGCAGCCGATACCGCGCTGCTGCAATCGGACCGTATCTGCATTTGATCCAGCAGTTTTCCAGCGACGGGCTCAGGCGATTCTTCATAAGCTTGTGGGGCAGGAGGCTCCACCTCTCGCGCTCCAAGCACTGCAGGCAGCTTGGCAGGTTCCCTTTAACGAGGGCATGGCGCTGGAGCGAGATCTTTTTATTTCTCGGCGTGAAAGTGTTCAGGCACGCGCCTTACGGCATGTCTTCTTTGCCGAGCGTGATCTTGCCTCTCGCCGCCGCACATTAGCTAAACAAGCCCCAGTTCGTGCCGTTGATTCGGTCGCGGTGATCGGAGCGGGCACGATGGGGAGCGGTATCGCGTTGTGCTTGGCTAACGCGGGTATCGCGACCGTGCTGATCGATACTCAGCCTGCGGCGCTTGATCGCGGACGAGCGGCTGTCGAGCGCTACTATGTCAGCGCGCTTGAGAAAGGCCGCCTCTCCGCAGAAAAGGCGGCTGAGCATGCTGCGCATATTCGGTACGAAGGTAGTCTTGAGGCGATCGCAGGTGCAGATTTGATCATCGAGGCAGTGTTTGAAGACTTGGCCGTCAAGCAAGACGTCTTCCGAACGCTGGATCGTTTTGCCAAGCCCGGGGCGATCCTGGCAACCAATACCTCTTACCTCGATGTCGATGCGATTGCCAGTGTTACCGATCGCCCAGGAAACGTCATCGGAATGCATTTTTTCAGCCCCGCTCACGTCATGAAGCTGCTCGAGGTTGTGAAAACCGCTCACCTGCACCCCGATGTGCTGGCAACCGTGCTCCAACTGGGTGGGCGCTTGGGCAAGACCGCGGTTGCGGTAGGGAACTGCTACGGGTTTGTAGGGAATCGGTTGTTGGCCGTCCGCGAGCGCGAAGCGACATTCTTGCTTGAGGAAGGCGCGTCACCAGAGGATGTCGACCGAGTGCTACGTGGCTTCGGCTTCCCGATTGGCCCCTTTGAACTGCGTGATCTGGCCGGCGTTGATATCGCTTGGTTCAACAGGAAAGGCCGGGGGGAACACCTCGGTCAGGCCGAGCGTCGATGCAACCTGATCGAGCAGCTACACGAGGCGGGCCGTCTCGGCCAGAAGTCGGGGGCGGGGTACTACCGGTATGAAGAGGGCCAGCGCAAGGGGGCTCCTGATCCATTCGTTGCGAAAATGCTTGTTGAGCACCGGCAAGCAAGAGGCCTGGAGCCGCGGGTAATCTCGGACGAGGAGATCTTGCAGCGGTGTTTATTCGTAATGATCAATGAAGCCGCTCACATGTTGGAGCAAGGCATCGTCGACAGCCCTAATGACATTGATCTCATCTGGATCCACGGATATGGCTTCCCACGTTACCGCGGTGGGCTTCTCTATTATGCAGATCAGGTCGGGCTGACTCAGATCGGCGAAGCCTTGGAGCATTGGGCTCTCAAGCATCCTGACCGGCAATTGAATGTCTGCGCTTTGCTTCAATCCAGAGCAAAGGAGTGTGTTTCACTCAGCCAAAGTTAATGCTGCCGATTTACTTTGGGTCGGCCGATGACCACGACTTCGGCTGCCCCTTTTTTTCTGCGGCATCTGCGGGCGCGTTCCGTAAAACCTGGCGCGCTATCACCACGCTGACCAATACTACGGAAAACAGTCTCAGCGTTTGGCTGGCGAGCACGAAGCCGGTGTCTGCGTGCGTCTCGACAGCTAGAATCGCCATGGCGTCCAGGCCGCCTGGGCTTGTGGCTAAGTACATCGAAAGAAAATCAATACGCATCAGCTTTGCAAGAAACCAGGCAGAGCCGGCACACAGTAAAATCAGGGCAGAAGCGCTCAGAACCATTGCAGGCATTTGCCGCCAGACGTACGCGACGGTTCGTTGGTCAAATCTGAGTCCGATGTAGCATCCGATCAAACCGTAGCCCAGGCTGAAGATCCAACTGGGAAGATCAATCGTTATGGCGCCAGACAGCTGTAACCCGCCTCCAAGCAGTAGTGGCACCAGCAGTGCGCCTGCCGGCAGACGCGTACCTGCTGCAACACCGACCAAGATGACCCCGAGACTCAAAACTAGATCCAACAGGTTTCCGGTCTGGCCCATATTGGCGGCTCCTGAGGAAGGCGTGTGCGCACCTAGCACGTGGCTCACCAGTGCTCCTACAACTACCACGCAAACCACCCTGACGTACTGCATGGCCGCAACCACACGTGCATCAGCTCCATAATCTTCCGACATTGCCACCATCGCCGATGCTGCACCGGGTGCTGTTCCCCAAGCTGCAGTTGCTTTAGATAGGCCACTGAATCGGATAGCTCCCAGGCCTACCAGTGCGCTCATGGCCAGTGTCAGGGCAGTGACACCCAACATCTGATACCAGGATTGTGCGAGCGTCTGGATGACTGGCCAAGTCATCGAGTGAGCCACCAACACACCCACGCAACCTTGGCCGAAGCGAAACGCATGACGATGAACACGGATTGTCACGCCCAGAAGACCACAAGCAATGCCCGCGAGCATGGGCCCGAGGAACAGACCTGCAGGGATATGCAGGAAGTGAAAAAGCTGCCCCGCAGCGCCGGCTGCGAGTACCACGCATAGCCACTGCAGCAGGGCGGGCTTCGAGAGTGAAGAGGGGTTTGGCACTGGAGAATCCTCGGATGCTGGGCCAGATGATTATCCGAGGGGCTAATGGGCGTGGTCCATTTGCTGTTTTTGATGAACCGATTACCGAGAGTTATGAATCATGGATCTTAGGGACCTCACTTACTTCGAGACCATTGCCCGAACGGGTCATCTCGGTAAAGCTGCAGAGTTGTTGCACAAAAGTCAGCCTGCGCTCAGCAAAAGCATTCAGCGTCTCGAAGAGGCTTTAGGCGCGCAGCTTTTCAGACGAGAAGGCAGGAGAATAAGGCTCACTGAGGTTGGCGAGCTCCTTCTCCAGCGCGGGCGGCAGTTACAACTGAGCATTGCGGAGACCGAGCGCGAAGTACGAGACTTTGCGAGCGGGCAAATCGGGACTATACGCCTGGGCTGTTCCGCGAGCATGGCCGAGCACCTCCTTCCGCAGTTGGCATCCTTCTTGTTGGAGCGCGCTCCCGAGCTGCGATTGAAGCTCTCGATCGGCCAAGATGACATTCTCAGGGAGTCCCTGAGCTCCGGCCGCCTGGATACGATTATTTGCCCTTTGAATGCTGGTGATCCCCATTTGCTCACCTTCCCGATTCTTCAAGATGAAGCTGTCGTCGTGGCCAGCGCAGATCATCCCGTCTTCTCTTCTCCTATCAGCATCGCAGCGCTATGCCAATACCGCTGGGTTCTGCCTGGTGATGCAGTCGCCTCCAGACGCTGGATCGACGAGGCATTCAGGTCACATCAGTTGCCTGCTCCTACGGTGCAGATTGAAGCAAATGCCGTTTCACTGTTGCCGAGGCTGATAGCCAAGACGCAATTACTGAGCTTTCTGGCCCGGGAAACGTTAGTGTCTGGACGTTGGCAATCCACTCTAAGAGAGGTCCCTATTCAAGAGACGACGATGACTCGGACCGTCGCGGTTTCAGTGCGAGCGGAGGCCTATCTGGCACCGGCTGTGCGACTGATGGTCGAGCTGCTGAAGGCAGACGGAAAGCGATTTTTCACAGAGATTTGATTCCAGTCAGTGGAACTAGCTCATTGTCACTGCCGAAGTGCTCTTTGACACTGTGGGCGCGCGTCGATTGGCTGCGCTAACCACTCTTGTATGGAGAGCTCTGATGAGTCGCAATGTCTTCATCTGTGATGCAGTACGCACCCCTATTGGCCGTCTGAATGGTGCCCTTTCTGCAGTGAGGGCGGATGACCTTGCTGCTATCCCACTCAAAGCGTTGATTGAGCGCAATCCAAGTATCGATTGGGCCGCCGTGGACGAAGTCTTCATGGGGTGCGCCAACCAGTCAGGTGAAGACAATCGCAACGTGGCACGCATGGCGCTTTTACTCGCTGGGCTCTCTCCTTCGGTACCTGGTGTGACGTTGAATCGGCTGTGCGCATCCGGTCTGGAAGCTATTGGTGCGGCCTTCAGGGCGATTGCTAATGGTGAAATGGAATTGGCCGTTGCCGCAGGCGTTGAGTCGATGACTCGCGCGCCCTACGTGATGGGAAAAGCTGACGGCCCGTTTGGGCGTACGCAGAAACTTGAAGACACGACGCTCGGTTGGCGCTTCATCAATCCGGCAATGGAAAGCGCGTACGGTGTCGATAGTATGCCGATGACCGGTGACAAAGTTGCCCAGCAGTACGGCATTTCTCGTGAGGATCAGGACGCCATGGCTCTGCGTAGTCAAGCACGAGCTGCTAGCGCGATCGAGCGCGGGTTTTATGCTGAAGAGATTGTTCCCGTCATCATTCCCGGCAAAAAGGGCGAAACCGTTGTGGTGTGTGATGAGCACCCCCGTCCTGAAACCACTGCAGAAGCGCTGGCCAAACTCAAACCGGTAAATGGTCCTTATTGCACGGTAACTGCTGGCAACGCTTCAGGCCTGAATGACGGCGCCAGCGCGATGATCCTCGCTAGTGCTGATGCGGTAGACAAGTTCGGTCTAAAACCTCGTGCCCGGGTCCTTGGAATGGCCAGCGCCGGTGTTTTGCCTGAAGTAATGGGAATTGGTCCAGTCCCTGCTGTGCGAAAACTTCTGCAACGGCTGAACATGACAATTGATGCTTTCGACGTCATTGAGCTCAATGAAGCCTTCGCAGCGCAAGGATTGGCAGTGATGCGCGAGCTCGGTTTGCCAGATGACAGTGAGCGAGTAAACCCCAACGGTGGAGCTATAGCGCTGGGTCATCCTTTGGGGATGAGCGGAAATCGACTGGTCTTGACAGCGGTGCACCAGCTCGAGAAGACGGGGGGGCGCTTTGGTGTGGCCACGATGTGCGTGGGGGTGGGACAAGGCTTGGCGCTGGCCTTCGAACGTATCGACGCTGTCACCTAGAGAAAGATATTGCTGTGCTGGTGGACCATAAACCGCCAGCCTGAATGGGCCAGCAGCGTCTCTGTCCTTTGAATCAACCGGCGACCACGACACCAGGCAATTGGGCGATGACTTCACGAATCAAGGTAATGATCAAGCCAATGGCAGGATCACGCGCATTGTCGATTCGCCATCCCAGTTCTATTGAGTAGCGCGGAAGGTTGATTGGGCATGGGTGGCATTGGACGTTGCTGACGCTGGCCAAGGCTTTGGCGGCATGGGTCGGCAAGGTGGCCACGCAGTCGCTGTGCTGCAGAAGCGCGGGAAGCGCGGCGAAATGAGTGGTTGAAGCCTCCACTGTGCGATTCAGCGACTGCGCAGCTAGCACCTCATCAACCACGCCCACATAGCCGCCCGATGAAACCAGAATGTGGCGCTTTTCAAGGTAAGACCCGGGTGTCAGCGGGGTGGCGTCAGCACGGGCCGCAGTAAGGCAGGTGTAGTCACCCGTTGCAAGCGCCAGCCGCCCCAGCGTCTTCGAGGCCACGGCGCCCGATGTCAAGGCAAGATCGAATTGCCGGTTCATCAAAGCATCGCTTGCCAGCAAGCTGTGGGTTTGCTTGAACACTAGGCGGATACCAGGCGCCTGTTCCCGGATTTTGTCGATCAACAGCCTGCCAATTGCCAGTTCGAAGTCATCCGACATGCCCAGTGCAATGGCGCGCCCGTGAATCGCCGCATCGTCATGGAGTGCCAACATCAGCCCCTGACGACACTTGTCCAGCGCGGCGGCCACGATAGGGCGCAATTCCTCGCTTTTTGCGGTGGGTTTAAGGCCTCGTCCTGTCCGTTCGAACAAGTGGTCACCGAACACTGCCCGTAGTCTGGATAGAGCAGCGCTCACCGCTGATTGGGTAATGCCCAGGCGAATGGCGGCGCGGCCCGCGCCTCCTTCCTCATACAAGGCTTCGAAAACCTTGAAGAGGTTCAGGTCCACAGAGGCGATGTCCAGCTTTTTCATGATTGGTGGAATCTTTCCAGGCACACAGGTAGCAGTCCCCCAATGCTGTCACGATATGATTGTAATTGATATCAGATCGAGTCGGTGCAGTATTGCTCAATAACGGATCGGGGCCGAACATTGCCTGCACTTACATCATGCGAGATCTCATCATGTCCCGTATCACCGTTGCAGCGCTACAGGTCGGCTCCCATCCACTCGGAAAGGCCCAGACGCTGAAATCCATCATCGAGTATGAGGCCAAGATAAAGTCGAGCGGGGCGAAACTGGTCGTATTGCCCGAGGCGATCCTAGGCGGGTACCCAAAAGGGCAGATATTCGGCACTTTCCTGGGATATCGCTTGCCGGAGGGGCGTGAGACATTCCAAGCCTATTTCGAGAATGCTATTGATGTCCCCGGCGCGGAGACAGACGAGCTCGCTGCATTGTCCGAACGCACGGGAGCTCACCTGGTCGTCGGGGTGATCGAGCGTTCTGGTAACACGCTGTTCTGTTCCGCGCTGTTCTTCTCACCAGAGGGTGGACTCATCGCCAAGCACCGCAAGTTGATGCCAACGGGTACTGAGCGTCTCATCTGGGGGCAGGGTGACGGCTCGACATTACCTGTTGTCGATTCACCAGCCGGCAAGCTCGGCACGGCGATCTGCTGGGAAAACCACATGCCGTTGTTACGCACTGCGATGTACGCCAAAGGCGTGCAGGTATGGTGCGCGCCGACAGTCGATGAGCGTGACGTCTGGCTGGCCAGCATGCGGCATATCGCTCATGAGGGGCGGATGTTTTTGGTTAGTGCATGTCAGTTGCAGAAATCGCCACTCGAACTGGGTATCGAGGTACCAGCCTGGGATCCTGACCGTCCCCTGATTCAGGGCAACAGTGTCATCGTCGGGCCGCTGGGTGATGTACTCGCCGGTCCACTGCGTGGTGAAGAGGGATTACTGACGGCAGAAATCGATCTTGATGAGTTGGTGCGTGCTCGCTACGACTTCGATGTGGTTGGCCACTATTCGCGGCCCGATGTGTTTTCACTGAGCGTCGATGAACGCGCCAGGCCGGGTGTCGACTTTTTCAAGTGAGGAGTTTTCGGAACCTGCGGCAGGCTTTGATTAGCTTTGCGAAGCGCAAATGCGCCGTGATGTCGTCGCTCAGGCAGGGGCAGTGAAACGTGGATGTGCAGACCAAGGGCAGGCGCCTCGCGGCGCCCGTCCTGGTTTCCATCAATGCGCGTACTGAGCTTTGGCAAACGTCGCAATAGCGTCGGCCATTGCCTTCGGTTGCTCAGGCGCCATCGCATGTCCGGCGTTTTTGAGCACCACCACCTGAACGCGATCGCCCAGCATGCTTTGCAGAACGCCTGAGAACCTGCGTGGGGCTACTGTGTCGGATTCACCCTGCAGGTCCAGGATTGGGGCCTTGCCAGCGGCGAAGTAGTCATCGACCGGTGTGGTATTGCGTGCATGGGACTGAGCTTCATGCGTTTCGTCGTGCCATCCGCCAAGCCAGACACGAGGGTCGTTGCCGGGGGCGAAGAATGCTTTGCGCAGGTAGACCAGACGTTGCTCTTCGGACAGAGACATGTCACCGGCCCCATCGATTGCCTGACGCATTTCGGCGTTGATGGGCTTCTCAGACGATCCGGGTGGAACCTTGCCGGCAGAAGCCGCTGCGAGCACCACGCCGCGCACCAGGTCGGGCCTGTCGGCCGCCAGTTGTCGAGCCGGGAAGTTACCCCAGGCGTGCCCAACCACTACTACCGGTCCTTGTTTCTCGTGCTCGACAACTGCAGCGATATCGCGGGCAAAGTCATGGACTGAGAGCTTTTCCATCGGGCCTTTGCTTTGGCCTATGCCGCGGGGTTCAGGGCGCACCACCCTGAACCCATCTTGCTGCAGGTAATTTGCCACTTGGTCATAGTCACGACCCGAGCGTCCCAGCGAGGGAAGCATCACGATGATCGGACCCTTACCTTGGGAGTTGACCTCGATCTGGACGTTGTCGTACCGCACCATTTCCTGTTGCACTGCATTCGTTGCGGCAGAGCTGCTAGCCATGGCGATGGAGGCAGCCAGCGTCAGGGACGCACCAATGATGAAGTGAGAAATCTTTTTCATTGTTTTTTTCCTTGGGCAGTGAGTGATGGGGCAGGTTCAAGGCCGCTTTCCTCAAGCAATTTGTTAGCTTCGGCACTGTTGAGGTATTCAAGGAATTCACGTGCAACCTTGGTGTTAGAAGTGGTACTGGCCACGGCCGCATAAAACCGGCTGACTTTCTGTACCTCCTCGGGAAGCGGGCCTAGGTAATCCACGCCAGGGGTTACCTTCAGTTCGCTGATCTGCTGCATGCCGATGTCCGCGTCGCCGCGAGCAAGCGCAGTGCCCACCAGTTCCTTGCCTTGAATCTCGACTGTTTTGTGCTTGACCGAATCGGTGATGCCCAAGCGAGCAAACAGCTCTGTCCGGATGTAGACACCACTAGCGCCTTGGGAATATGCGATTTTGTCAGAGCTGAGTAGCGCGGCACGCAGAGCGGACACGGTGGACACATCCAGGTGAGGATGACCTTTTGGTACGCCTATGCCGATACGGGAGTCGGCGATTTCTCGGCGAGTGCTCATGTCGAAAGCACCTGTAGGTCCCAGTAGATCCAGGGTCTCGCTGGCCATGATGGCCAAGTCCATAGGCTCCTTGTGTTTGATTCGCTGGGGGATGGACTCAGGAGAGTCTCCCATCGAAGGTCCCCAACTAATGCTGAGTGTGTTGCCACTGGCTTTCTCGTACGCTGGCTGTAGTTGGGCCATGGCCCCCTTCAGCGCACCGCTCGCGATTATCTTGAGCTCGGATGCTTCAACGCCGGCAGAGAGGGTCAGAAGACCGGCGAGGCCAGTCGAGAGCAGTAGCGGAGCAGATCTTGTTTTTTTCATATAGCTACCTTAGGAAGGGCGCACTTCAGGCGCCGCGAGTGTTAACGAACAGCGAATACAATGAGGTTGTGGAGGCCATCAGCAGGCGATTGCGTCGCGTGCCGCCGAAGCAGAGGTTGGCGCATCGCTCAGGCAGATCAATGTGTCCAATAGGAGTACCGTCAGGTGCGAAGACGCGAACCCCATCCAGGCCAGGCTCCGGAGCGCCCCAGCCACACCACAGGTTTCCGTCCACGTCGACGGGAACTCATCGATGCAGGCCATGGCCTGCATCGATGAGTTCCCTGCGCTCGCTGAGCTGGTTCTGGTCATCGACGCTGTATGCGACGACGCGGCGTGGGCGAGCTCTCGACTCGACCAAGTAGAGGATTTCCTCGTCGGGTGAGAATGCGAGTCCGTTAGGACCTTCGACATCTTCGGCAACGCAGTGAAGCTTCCCGTCCGGCGTTAGGCAGTAAACGTTAGCCGGCAGCGCTGCTTCGCCTTGACGGCCCATGTAGTCACTGACCAAGCCAAAGGGCGGATCGGTGAACCAGATACTGTCGTCCGACTTCACCACGATGTCGTTTGGAGAGTTGAGTGGCTTGCCTTCAAAGTGACTCGCCAGAACGGTGATGCTGCCGTCGTATTCCGTGCGTGTGACTTGTCGACCACCGTGTTCACACACCAGCAGGCGGCCTTGGCGATCACGCGTCATCCCATTGGCCTGATTGGCCGGTTGGCGAAACACGCCGAGGACACCGGTGGCTTCATCCCACCGCATGATGCGGTCGTTGGGCAGATCGGTGAGCAGCACATACCGGCCATCTGCGAACCAAGCCGGCCCCTCAGCCCACCGCATTCCCCCACCCAAGCGTTCCACTTTTGCGTGGGCGAGGCGGTAATGAGCAAAGCGTGGGTCAAGCTCCCGTACGGCCGGATCAGGCACACGGGTGCTTGGACGCCAATCTCTATCGTCCATTATTCGTTTCCGTCAGTGTGTTGAAACCAAAAGAGCTCAGCGGTACAAGCGGGCCGGGTTGTCGACCAGAACGGCTTGTTTCAATGCAGGGCTGTCACATACCTGTTGAATGAAGTTGAGCAGTTGGCGGTCATCCGGAGGGGAGCCCTTGATGTTTGGATGCGGCCAATCGGAGCCCCAAATCGCGCGTTCCGGGGCATACTCCAGAAACTCGCGAACGTAATCCAGAGCCTGCGGCCACGGGCCAGGTTGACCCTGCATGGCGCGATCGATACCGGAGAGCTTGATCCATCGGGCCGAATGCTCAAGATGCTTCTTCAGAGCAGCAAGCTCTTCTCTATCGAGGGGTTGGGTGAAATCTGGGCGCGCCATGTGATCAATGACCAGAGGCGTCTTCAGGTCCTTCCACTGGTCCAGGAACGGCAACAAAGTGTGTAGTTCTCCGTGAACCAACACATGCCATCCAAATGAAGCAACACGTTCGGCCAGTTGTCGCAGCTTTTGAGGATCCCGTGCGCCCGGCAGGTGCCCCATTAGATTGAAACGGATGCCACGCAGCCCGCCGTCGTGCATCACCTGCAGCTGTTCATCGGTGGTTGTTTCGTCGATCAGACCAACGCCGCGGTAGTGTCCACCGCTCTCAGCGATTGCGGCCAGGATGGCGGAGTGATCCGTTCCATAGGGTGCAGCTTGAACAAGCACACCGTGCTCAATGCCAAGGCGCTGATGCAACGCCAGAAGATCTGAAAATGGCGCGGGGGCGGGAGTGTATGCGGCGTTCGCAGGGAGTGGGAAACGATCCCAGGGGCCGTAAATATGGGTGTGGCAATCCCACATCCCAGGCGCATTGGTTGGGCTGGACATGGAGGCTCCAAATGTCTGGCTGGTTGCTTCGCCGAGTAGGGTGATAGCTGCTGCAGCGATGGCTGTGTGCTTGATGAACAGGCGTCGTGAGGCCTGAACTTGATTTAGATCGTCCATAGTGACCTGCTCTTATTGTTTGTCGGTGGACGGGGGGCCATGGCCGGCCCCCTATAGAAATCAGCCGCAGCGAACGGTCATGCCGCCGTCGACGACGATCTCGGTACCAGTCACGAAGCGCGACTCATCACTGGCTAGGTACAGCGCGGCGTAAGCGGTGTCACGACCGTCGCCCATGAAGCCCAGTGGAATTCGAGCCAGGCGGGAGTCGAGCAGCTTGTTTACGTCGCCGCCGGTGCGCTGCCCTGCGAGACGGACTTCGACCATAGGCGTATGCAGCTGACCGGGTACCACGGTATTTACGCGAATACCTTTGGGGGCGTACTCAACGGCAGTAACACGGCCTAGTTGGATGACGCCGGCCTTGCTCGCGGCGTAGGCGACTTGCGCCGAGCCGGTGAACCGAATGCCAGACGTCGAAGCAGTGTTGATGATTGAGCCGCTGCCTTTTGCCTCCATTACCGGGATCACGTGTTTACAGGTCAGGTACACACTTTTCAGGTTCAGAGCGATCTGGGCGTCGAACTTGTCCTCTGGCAGGGCAACTGCGCCACCCGCGGCGGAGCCGCCGACGTTGTTCACAAGGATGTCTACAGTCCCGTACGCTTGCTTGCAGGCTTCTACCATGGCAGCTACCGCTGAGCTGTCGGTGACGTCGCAGGCATACGGCGTCACTTCACCACCCGCTTCACGAATACGGCCCAGCGTTTCCTCCATGGCGCCGAGGTCGCGATCGACAGCGAACACCTTGGCGCCGGCAAGGGCGAACAGTACTGCCACGGCACGGCCATTACCCCAGCCGGCACCCACACAACCTGCACCGGTGACGATGGCGACCTTGCCTTTCAAGCGATCGCTGGTTGGAATATCTTCAGTCATAGGGTAATCCTCAATTCAACGTGGTAGGCAGTTCGGGAGCGACACCAGCCGGTGGCGGCACTTCGAAGACCTTGATAGTCATGGAAATCAGCGTGTAGTAGCCGGCAATGCCAACGAGATCGACTGCGGCGTCGTTACCCAGCAGCTCAATGAACTCTTTGTAGAGGCCGTCGCTAATGCCGCGGGTATCGTGCAGTTCACGAACGAAGCGATAAACCAACGCCTCATCGGCTTTCTGAAAGCTCGGCTCTTTCCCATCGCGTATGGCGTCGATGATCTCGGGAGCCAGGCCGGCCTCCAGAGCAAACGATTTATGTGCAGCCCACTCATACTCTGCGAGCCAATGACGCCCCATCAGCAGAATGGCCAATTCAGAGAGGCGCGGTTCCAGGCAGCTGTCGTAGCGGCAGTAGCGACCAAGGGCCTGGGCGCACTCAGCCAGTTCTGGTCGATGTAGCCAGATGGCGAGCGGGCCGCGGACGCCTTTGCGTGGGCCGTTGGCGATGCGGTCGTAAACGACACGCTGGGCGTCATTCAGTTGTTGCGGATCAATGGGAGGCAAGCGATTCATGGCCGTTCCTGTTACGAGTGCTGGGTTTGCGATTGAGACTGGGGTTGGGCTTGCGCAACAGCTTCGGGGGCAGTTACTTGAGCTGCGCTGACATCCGAGGGGCGCAGCAGGCTGCGGCCAGGGGCACGGCCCGTTTCACGTTCGAACGCTTCCGGATCAAAAGCACCCTCCCAGCGGGCGATTGCGAAAACGGCGATGGTGTTGCCAACGATGTTGGTCAGGGCTGTTGCTGTCGCCATGATCCGATCAATGCCGAACAGAAGGCCCAAGCCGCTCAGCGGAAGGGTCTGTACAGACTGCAGGGTGGCTGCCAGCTTGATGAAAGCACCACCTGCAACCGTTGTACCGCCTTTGGAGGTAATGCTGAGGATTGCCAGCAAGCCGGCCTGTTGCCAGAGCGAGAACGGAGTGTCGGTGGCTTGCGCAATGAATCCGATAGCGATTGCCATATAGATCGCCGTGCCGTCCAGATTGAAGCTGTAACCGGCCGGCAGCACAAAACCAACAACCACTTCATCACAACCAGTACGTTTCAGTTTCTCGATAAGCCGCGGGAACGCGACTTCACCAGAAGCGGTACCGAACACAAGCAGAATTTCATCGCGGATCAACCGCAGCACGGTCATGAACGGCAGGCCAACCGACCAGCTGATGGTGCCGAGCACTCCGAACACGAATAGGAGCGAGGCGGCGTAGTAGACGGCGATGAGCTTGAGAAGGTAAAGAAGGGTGTCGCCACCGTAGCTACCGATCGCAGCGGCCATCGCGCCAAATGCGCCGAGGGGGGCCAGCTTCATGATGAAGCTGAGCATCTTGAAGAGGATGGTTTGAGCTTCGTCAATTGCGCGCACTGCTACGGACTCTGGCCCGCACGTACGGTTGATAGCAATACCGGCCAGTACTGAGATCAGCAGGACTTGGATGATGTCGCCTTTGGCGAAAGCATCCACAAGGGTGTGCGGGATCAAGCTCAGCAGGTAGGTGATGACCGAGACCTCGCCTGCTGCGGCTGTAGCTTTGATGGCAGCCGAAGACTCGTTCATCCCTGTGGCATGCAGCCCAACACCTGGCTCGACAACGTTCACCAACACGAAGCCTACGAGCATCGCGACCGTGCTGACGACTTCAAAATAGAGCAGTGATTTCATGCCAAGCCGGCCTAGCTTGCGCATGTCCTGGACGTGGGTGAGGCCATGCACCAAGGTCACGAAGACGATTGGAGCGAGCATCATTTTCAGGAGCGCAATAAAGGCTTGTCCGAGAGGTTTCATGGCAGTGGCCCAGGTGGGCGCGGCGAAACCGAGGATGACGGCAGCGACAAGTGCTATCAGCACCTGAACGTGGAGCTTCTTCAACTGGTTCATAGCAATTCCTCGCCCACGGGATGGGCGTCATTGTTCTTGTGATTCGCATGCTGGGATGGCCAATCCCACCGGCATAGCTATTAGAACTGAGCATAGAGATCTGGCGTAATCGGTGCAAAAACCTTATTTTGATAAAAAGCTATGCCAGTTAAGCATGGAGTTTCAGATGGATATCCGTGAGCTTCGTTCCTTCGTCAAGGTCGCCCAATGTGGTGGATTCAGTCGGGCTGCGAGGGATTTATTCATCGCTCAACCAGCGCTCAGTCGACAGATTGCAAAGTTGGAAGAGCAGCTGCAGGTCGAGCTTTTCACTCGACATGGGAGAGGTGTTGAGCTGACTGCAGCAGGCTCTCGTTTGTTGGAGCGTGCAGAGATCATGCTGCGCTACATGGAAGAAACTGCAGACCATGTGCGCAACACTGCGGATGAGGAGCGGGGGCATTTGGCGATAGGCCTGCCCCCAGCAATTGGGTCAATTGTCGGCCCTCAGCTGATTCGTAGTTTCAAGGAACGGTGGCCAAAGGCATCGCTGCATGCGCTTGAGGGGCTCAGCACATCGCTTCAAGAATGGTTGCTGGAGGGCCGGATCGATGTGGCGGTTGTCTATAACCAACCCTTGATCGAGGCATTCGATGTGCGGCCATTGTTCAGCGAACGGATGGTGCTGGTTGGCCCACCTGGCGAGGCATCGCGTAACGTCCGTCTGACTGCACTTGGCGACTTCCCTTTGATCTTGCCGGGGTTGCCTCATAGCAACCGTCGCCTGGTGGAACAGATTGCCGCACAAAACGCGGTTCGTCTGAATGTCGTGCTCGAGGTCGATAGCGTTAGTTTGACGAAGCGGTTGGTCGCTGAGGGGCTTGGCTACTCCATTCTCGCCCATGCCGCTGTTCAGGAGGACATGAACAGCCACACGCTGGTCGGCCATGCAATTGAACGGCCCGGTATCCGCTCAACCGTGTCATTGACTCGGCTACGCGACCGACGTAGCTCTCGTCTGGCCTTAAGCTATGAAAAAATCTTGCTGGAGACCCTGGAAGAGCTCGTTACGGTCGGTGCTTGGAAAGAGGCAACGCACTGGTTGGCGCAGTGACAGCGATGCTCAAACCCACGTATGTCCTGTGCTAGACATCGCCCTCGCATGCTGTTCTTTCACCGAGGGAGCGGATTGAAGAGAGCCATGCTCAATTGTCATGAACAGCTATCAATACACGGTATTTGTCAGTTTTTTTTAAATGCATAGTCTGCTGTCAGCGGGGCAGGTATCAGCCTTCGCATACCAGATAAAAATAAGAGGCATAGACCATGCGTTCTACCTACTTTGCGACTTCACTAACTCTGCTCAGTTTTTGCTTGGCTAGCCAATTTGCTCACGCCAAGAATGATGTCTCCATCCTGACTGCGAGCAAGGGGGATGTCCACATTGAGGCATTGGTTCAGGGATCTGGAAAAACCATCGTCATCCTGCCGTCTAAGGGCCGGGGTGCTCACGATTACGATCAGGTAGCCAGCTACCTGGCTGATGATGGTTACCGCGTGATTCGACCAGAGCCTCGGGGTGTCAATGGAAGCCGGGCCCCCATGGACACGCCAACGTTGCATGATTTTGCTGCCGATGTTGCGTTAGTGATGGACAAGGCCCACACCGGGGCTGCAATTGTCGTTGGTCATGCCTGGGGAAGCCAGCCCGCACGCGTGCTTGCGGTTGATCGTCCGGATCTTGTGAAAGGTGTGGTATTGGCTGCTGCATCCATTGGGAAGTTGCCTCCGGGATCGTCGGAGAAGCCCTATGGAAGGATGGTTGAAGCGATCAAGGGAGCGGGCAACTATGCGTTACCTGAAGCTCAGCGAATCAAATACCTTGAGCTAGCATTCTTCGCCCCTGGCAATGATGCGCGAGCGTGGTTAACCGGGTGGTATGACAAAACACATGTGGCTCAAGATCACGCCCGAGATAGCACACCGGTTGAGAGCTACTGGTCTGCTGGTAACACAGTGCCCATTCTGGACCTTCAAGCTGAAAAGGATGCAGTTGTAATTCCCAATATACTCAAGTCCATGCTGGGTGATCGAGTGGAACACCAAGTAATTGCCGGAGCAGGCCATGCCCTTGCACCTGAACGGCCGAAGGAGATGGCTGATGCGATTTCCAGGTTTGCTGATCGGGTTTACGCAAGTAAGGACTGACTCCTCCACCATCTCTCGGCTCGAGGTCGACATAAGATCTAAGCAAATTTGTCGTGTTCAGGAATCTGGCCATCGCTGATGGCCAGTTGGGAGTTTCTGAAAAGCGCCTACATCAGCGGAACATGCAACAAGCCATTGCCGGTTGGCTTTGCCTCGCTGGATAGATGGCTTTAGCCATGATCAGAACAAGGTCACGAAAAGGCCAAGCTCCTGTTCTCCTACAAGGGGAGCTTAGAGAGGCCATCAGTTGTTTCGAAATCACCAGTCGCGAGCACTACCGCATTATCTGACCGTTGGTCAGTGCCGACAATCCTCCGCTCCAGGTCTGCTGGGGCAGCCCGGTTTACGAAGGTGGTGAGTTTAAGCGGCGGTCTGACTTTCGGGAGCACTCTGGAAGGCGAAAATCACTGCGTAGACAGCCTTTGGCATCCAAGAGAAGGCGTCCTCAAACTGGTTCGTGAAGGGGATGATGGGGAACCTACTGAATCCGAAAGTGTGGATTTTCTACGTTTCGTTCCCGCCCCAGTTCATTCCGCAAGGTCAACCACTGGCTGCTTGGACATTCGGCCTTTGGGGGATTCAGGTACTGCTTCGGCTGCTGTGTCGTTGGTGTTGATCGGTGCGACCCAGTCGTTGGCCACGGTGCTGCGTAAAGAAAAGGCTATCCGCTGGATGGACCGTACGACGGGTGTGATCTTTTTGGCTTTCGGAGCCCTCAATCTGTTTGGCAACGTCCTGCGCGGCTTGCAGATTGACGTCGCTGACTACCACCGTCGCCCCTCACTTGCCAGGCGCGCTGCTATTGCGGAACCGATACCGCCGGCACCTCCAGTCACGACGCCACTTTGTTCTCGAATCTGTTCATCTCGACTCCGGGTCAGTTGTGGATAGTACGTCTGAACCTAGACAAGGGCGCTCTGATAGCTGCGCACGGTATCAGCGGAACCGCCGGCGATGAACGCGTCAGCGGCCGAGCGGCTGTTTTGCGCCGAGCATCCAGCGCAAGAGTTTGCTGGCGCGCACCGTAGGGAGGCAATGTATTATCTAATACGTTTACCGTATTATTATTTTAACATTTAGAGAATTAGGTCGGATAAGATTTAATTATCAGACCTAAATGGGTGGAGGGTAGGGCATGGCAGTAGGCGTACCAGAAAACGATGTGTTTGCCGCGGCAGACGCAGTCCTTGCCCGTGGAGAGCGGCCGACAGTGGAACGGGTGCGCCTGGAGCTCGGGCGCGGTAGCCCGGCGCGGGTCGGTGCCTTGCTCGACCAATGGTGGGAACAGTTGGCTGAGCGACTGCGTGGCGAAACGCGTTTGCCCGGACTACCCGCGGAAGTGGCCCAGGCCTTTGTCGCTATCTGGCAGCAGGCGACCACCTTAGCTCAGGGGCTGGCCGAGCAGGGGTTGGCCGGCCAACGCCAAGTCCTGGCAGATGAGCGCGAAGCGCTAAGTGCTCTGGAGGCTCGTGCCCGCCTGGAGGTGGTCCAGGCGCGGCAGCAGACAGCCGAGGCCGTTATCGCACGGCAGAGCGTCGAAACCCGCCTGTCTGACCTGGATCAGTTGCTGGTTCAGCGTCAGGCGCAGATCGACGACCTATGTCGCCAGCGGGACGAACTTCAGGCGCAGCGCGATGATGGTCGCCACCAACTGCTTGAGCTTCAGCAACAGCTACTCGACAGTCGCGAGCAAGCGGAGCGAGCGCGAGACGAACAGCAGCGTTACACCCGTGACGTTGAAGACCGGGCCTATCGCGAAATCGATCGGTCCCGTGAGGAAAGCAAGGCACTGGGTGCACAACTCAAGTACGCCCAGGGCCGACTTAGTGAGGCCCAGCGAAGCGCGGAAGCGCATCAACTCGCTTTGGCCGATGCCCGGGAACAGGTTCAGCTAGTGCGTAGCCAAGCTCAGTTAGCGGCTACGCAGCTGGAGCAGGCTCAGCAACAAGCAAGGACCACGGGCGAACAGGTTCATTCCCTGCAAGCTGCATTGCAGGCTGTGCGCGAAGAATTGGTCGCAGCCCGTGAGCGGGCAATCGCAGCCGAAGCCCGCGCTGAGGCGCTGGGCAGCCGCCCCCGGCGCTCAGTGAAAAGTCGCGGGTGATTCAGAAACGCGCAATTCACCCGATTCAGTATGTTCGAACCTCTCGGAATCACGCGGGTAGGTCTTGCTGCCAACAGCCGGAGTAAAGTAGTTGTCGTCTGCAAAAAAGAACCTGTGGCACTGGCTGTCTACAAAGCCGGGCTTGCTCCTGGCCCTGTTGCTCAATGTCATTCAGAGCTGGACTACATACCGCTTCTTCGGGATAGATGCATCCGCGTTGGCCTACCTGATGGGGGCTTTTACCGTCTTCATCTTTCTAGTCGACAACCGCGACGACCGCTTTATCAAAGGTTTCTTTCTGATTGCGTATGGCGTGATGATCCAGTTTTCTTACGACTTGGTTTTCAAAAAAGCATTGGAAGGCTCGCACTGGGCAGATAACGTCAAGATGTTGCTGATGATGATTACGATCGGTTCTACTGGGGCAGGGGGAAGCTTAATCGCCACGCACAGTGATCGCAGCTCAACCGACCAGGAATCCAATACCAACCAAGCCAATGGTGAGGCGACTTTTAGTCGACTCGTCACACTCGAACGCCAGGTGCAGGGGCTGGATCGCAAACTGGACCGATTGATCAAACGGGCGGGACTGGCGAGCGCTTGCCTGTTGGTCGTTGGGCTTTTGCTATTGATCTTGCTGTTAGCACGCTGAGCAGTACGCAAGGGTCGCTCAATCGGAGACACAGGCGTACCGGGACAGTTTGTTAGGCTCTGCACGGGAATATAAGTTGTGTAAGCTGACATCAAACTTGCGGAACACTCGCGAGGGCCAGACTGTTGATTGGTTAGCAACGCAGAGGTAAGGCGATGAAACGAACACTGCTGGGGATGGCGGAAGCAGGTGAGCCTCTACTGAGGCAAGCGCTGGAGGCCATTAGAGCCTACAACGAGGCGATAGCACAACGCCGACCCGAAGCTGATCTCGAGCGCCTTCGCATCGAGGCGGATCACTTGTACCAGACCGTGATCGACTACCAACTGCACAAAGCCGGTACTCTCGGCGAACCAGTACACTAATTCGAAATGTGCCGTCGCCAGGCCGTTTGCGTAGCAATCCTGATTGACGGACTGTCTTTAATTAGATCTCACCTCTGTGTGCCCATACCGCCGCCGCAGAAGCGGACGTATTTCAGGCTACGGTTCAACTCACTCCATAGACCCAGAGGACTATCATGATGGCGAAGGATCTCAACAGCGTTCTGCCTCCTGATCATCCAATGTACTCGGACGCTGTAGAGGCTATGAAACGGTATCACCAGGCGCAAGCAGAAGGCATCACCGGGCTGGAGCTCGAGCGTTTACGACTGCTGGCTGAACAACAGTTTCAGGCCGTTACTGACTATCAGCTTCGGGCCCTTGGTGGCCCAGCCAAACCCACTCATTAGCGATAGTTAAACGCCATAGCGTTTGTTTCCCCAGATGTGAAGCAGTACCGCCCGCCTCGTGGGCCTATGCAGGCACGACCAGAGGAGCAGGGGCACGAGGATCCATTTTCAGGTGTTGAGCTTCGAACTGGCTGCGGGGCAGGGCGCTCCCTTCTGGGCTGCGAGGTGACAAAGCAGTTCGAGCCGCTGCAGAGGTCTCTGTAGGAGATCCATCGTTGCGGCTGGCCGTCGAGGCTGATGCGCGCCCATTCCTGTTTCTGCTCATAGACCTGAACCTTATCCCCCCGCTTGAAGCTGGAGATCACTTTTCCTCCGGGTTCAGCGCGCAGATTCAGCTTGTCCGCGTTGACGAAATGCTCGGGTGCCGAGGCTTGTGTAGGTTGTGGTTCTGGTGATGAGGTTGCGCCCAAATTGCTAACCAGTACCTTGCTGACTGGTGGATCAGTTTTCGGCGAATCCTTCGTGACAATGGCCCAGATCATCACGAGGAGAACTAGCAGCGGCAGAAACCATGATTGACCTTTCTTGCGCATATCCTTTGCACCCTCAAAAGGATATCTGTCCTTTTTAGGAGTGACCGGCTGGGGCCTAGCGAGCAATTTCCATCTTCCATCGCCGATACTATTCAGCTTAGCCGAGTGAGACTGGTAGGAGCGGCAGCCGCCTTAGCGGTCCCAAGCCGACTTCGCAAGGTCACTGAATGAGAGACCTCAAGCGGAGCGCGCCGGGCTGATAAACTCCGCCCAAGGGCCGAGTCGTCGCAAGGCGATGGCTCTGGTCACAGCAGCAGGGTCTGGTAGCCGCGCAGATTGTAATCCTGATAAGTCGCGACACAGCGACAAAGAGTCAGGCAAAGCGAAAGATTCAATCGGAGGAGTGAGCAATTGGAAGCTCAGAATGAACCTAGTGATCTCGAATCACAGCTCGCGCAAAGCGACCAAAACGAGAAGCCGCGCAGAGAGTTCGTGCTTACAGAAGAGATGCGCGCGCGAATGGTTGAGTCGGAGAAGCAGTATCGACGAGAGCAACGTCGCCAGTGGTGGCGTGAGTTCAGCTGGATATCCTGGTTCTTTGATCAGTTTCCCAATGAAGATTTCTACAGGCCGTCTCCCGTTGAACGACGTAACACGCGCCAAGAAATGACTTATCACCGTTTCCGCCAGATGACGAGTTGGTCTTTCTGGTCGCGAATGAAATCTTCCACGGGGATCAAGCTGGCTGCGGTCGGTGGCCTGATCGCCACGTTCCTTCAAGCCGCCCCTGAGCTGAAAGGTGCCCAGGCAGCCGTTGGTCCATTGAGTTGGTTGCTGCTGGGTGGAGGCTTCTACCTGCTCGCCGTTCTGTGGTTTGAGTATAGGTGTCCGGTATTGCTCAAGCGTACCCTCGCCGGGAAGGATGAATACCTGGGCATTGAGGGGCGGCGCTGGCTTCTTGCGCTCGTGGAGGATGAACTCAGGCGGTGGTGGAGCATCAAGTTCTACGATATGGAGGTTGGTAGCGTTCGACCAGAGTCTGGGAAGTATGAGATAGCCCAGGCGATCCACAGCTATGGGGACACTCCAGCTTATGGTGGCTTTGGGGAGTATGCGGCCGCGCGCATTGAGCACGCACTACATGAGTACGGCCAACTTACCTCGGCGGTCATCTGGACAGAAGGTTACAAGCCAAACGAGTACCACAGGTTCACTCCTGGGCATCGGATTTGCCCACTGAACGCACCTCTTCGCAATTTCCACCTCAGCTGCATGAATTCAAGCGAGGCAGAGATGGCTAAGGTCGGACAAGAAGGTGATTTGGTGGTGCGCTGGTTTGACAACTCGTTGACATTCCTCACGAAGCTACCGAGTTACCGAAATCTGATGGTCTCGGCCTACGCTGAAGGGCTTCTATACCTGTTCCGCAGCGACGCGTCGGCACTCACCTTCTCTCGTATCATCGCCCAATGGCAGAACACGATGCGCCCATTGAGTCGGTTAGTTCTGATCAGCCTGTTTCTGGTCAGTGGAGGTTGTTTTGCCTGGTTCGTTTACCTCCAGCTCACGATCCTGTTGCCGGTACTGCCTTAGCCGGCGCAGGGGTGTACTTCAGGCCTGGGGACATCTGGATTGCCACTGCTACACGATAGACAGCCGTACCAATCCAGAAGTCTTCAACCTTGAGGCGGGGTAGTGGAGGTTGCCTTAGCCGGCTCCCCTTGAGCGTCACGGGCAAGACTGCTTCGCGTCTTCTCAATCCCCCACACTGCCTTCGCCACTTCTTCAATTTTCGCGACGAACTTGTCGACATTGAAGCCTGCGATGAAAGCCAGTGCGAAAAAGCCTATCTCGCTTGCACCAGCATTTGAGCTCGACTCCAGCACCAACAACCCCGCCTTCAAAAACAGGTAGCTGACCGCACCTGCGATCGTACTGGTGAGTGGACGAATGAAATACCAAACCTGCCAGTCGGGATCCCAGCGCTTGTAAACGCATTTGTTCAGGTAAATCGAGCGGAAGCAGTACAGCGCGCCGCCCACATAGGCAATGGCCCCGCACATCAGGGGCACCTTCAAGGGTGCGTAGGGCTGAGGTAGCCAGTCCAGGGCCATGGAGCCGATGGAATAGGTTGCAAAAACCAGAAGGGCCAGCAAGTAGAGAATGATAAGGATCGTGTAATCCCTTCTTGGCTTGGCTGCGGATGCTTCACTCATCTGCTGACGACTCCCTAGCAACTTTTTCAATACGAAGCATCACAATCTGCTGATGCTCCCCCACTGTTTCGCCAGGCTTCACATCCAAATTGAGCCTGCGCTTCAGGTAATACAGCTGAGGTTCACGCGCACGAAGGTAGGCTTCACCGTTCACCATCTGGTAGTCGTGCTCGATCACTTTTCGTTTTTCAGGCGGATAGCTCGGGTTTGGGCCGATGACCACGTCGACAAAGGTTTCCCACTCTACGTCCTGTGGCACCTTGGCGGGCGCCGTCATTGACGCATGTAAAGCGGTGATGCGACCCAGTACGAAATCCTTGAATTTTTCGGATCGGAAGCAGTACGCGCGGGTGTGCCATCGGAAGCCGTCGTGCGCGAACGTCGTGGGAAAAATCGTGCGCAGCTCCGGAGAATCGAAATTGGTCATTGATCGGTAGTCGACCTCGACGGCTTCACCCATTTGAATCGCTCGGATCAGCTTGATCAGGATCTGCTGATCCACCTGTCTTGTAGGGGATGGCAGGCTTGCAACGGGGGGTGCCCAGCCGATGAAACTGTCTGAAGGCGCGATATTCCCGATGCCGCGCTGCAGCAGCTCATTCAGGTAATGCCCGGGATCAGGGTTCGTGAGCACGGGCTTGAAGCTGGGGCCGGCCACATATGCCTTGAGCGTACGATCGTAGGCCATATTGTCCGGAGCCAGCTCTTGGTAAGCCGAGAAATCCAGGGAAGCCTGTGGAACAGAAATTCCGAAAAAACCGGTCAGGTCGGAACGGTTAAGCCTGCCCTCCCAGAGCAGTCGAAAGTCAATGAATTCGAGGCGGCGTTCCTGGCCCCAGCGACCTGTACGAGTAGCGGTAGCAGTCATGGAAGATCAGCCTGAAGATGGTTAGGTATAAAAAATATTCGCATAATATCTAGACGGGTTGAGTTTCTATACGTATCTTATCTTAACCGAAGCGTTTCTCATAGTTGGCGCAGTGCCCGGGGAGGGATGAAATGGCTGCCAAGGTGACTTTTTTCCAAGTAGGTACTGGCGACATGACGTTGATCCGGCTCGCCGACACTTCTGTGACCACCATTTTGATCGACTCGCGGATCCGCCAGGCTGCGGATAATCCCAACGACGACACGCCTGATGTCGGGCGTGCGTTGAGGGAGCGGCTGCAGTGGGATGAAAAGGGACGTCCATTCGTGAACGCCTTCTTGCTTAGCCACCCAGACCAGGATCATTGCGCGGGCATCAGAAAGCATTTCTGGCTCGGTGATCCTGCGGACTACCCCGATGATGAGATGGGGCGTTGGGAAAAGCGGATCATGATTCGCGAAATGTGGTCGTCTCCTCTGGTTTTCCGTCGGAGCTCGAAGAAGAACCATGTCTTGTGTGACGATGCCAAAGCCTTCGACAAGGAAGCGCGGCGGCGAGTGGAATATTGGCGTACCTACCGTAGTGCAGGGCACGGTAACCGCATCAAGATCATGGGTGAAGATAATGCAGGTAAGACTGACGATCTGGGTCCGATCCTGATCAAGTCAGGTGAAAAATTCAGCGGCATTGCAGGTGAGGACATGTCGCCATACTTCACTTCCCACTTGCTCGCACCCGCGCCGCATGAAGATGACGCTGATCTCGAAGAGCGCCTGTCTAAAAATGAGTCGAGCGTGGTCATGAATATCCAGATTTCGCCATTTGCCTACGCACAGACGAAAACCAAGTTCCTCGTCGGCGGCGACGCTGAGGTGTTGATCTGGGAACGCATGTGGAAGCGCTTTGAGCAGACGCCGGAGGTGCTCGGATATGATCTGCTGCTGGCACCTCATCATTGCTCTTGGCACACGCTTTCGTGGGATAGCTGGTCGGGCTTGGGAGAAAAGGCGAGGGTGAGTTGGGATGCACGCCAAGCGTTGAGCCAGGCCCGGAACGGAGCAACGATTGTTTCCAGTAGTGTTGAAATTCTTGACGACGACTGCGATCCACCCTGCATTCGGGCGAAGCGCGAATACCAGGCAATTCTTGACGATGTGGACGGCTGGTTCTCGTGCACAGGCGATCTGGGCGAAAAGGCAGCCATGGACTTTGAGATCTGCACGGATGGTAAGGTGAAACTGCTTGCCGCTGCTGTAGCACTGGCTGGTGCGGTGCCAAGTTCGGTAGCCGCTTCAATTCCGCCTCGCGCAGGCGCCTGTGATGCTTGAATACTTCGAACTAGGGGATGCGAGGCCCGATGGCGGGGAAGACGAACTGTATCCTCAAACGCAGGCCTTACTGAGCGCCTTGCGGGCGTGTCCCTATACCGATGTTCGAGAACTTCGGGCAGACCCTTTGGAGAAAGGCGGTAGCGAATACATCGTCATTGATGCAGCTGACGGTACCGTGGATGCCGGCAATCAAGGGGGTATCCGACGGCGAGAGCGCTTGGCGATTGGAGTCAATCCCAGGTATCGCGTACCAGTCGTCGTTTACACCCTACGCAAAGATTTCCCGCTGCTTTCTCACCAGCATCCGCCATCGAGCGGCGGGGCGCGGGTTCTGTGTTTGTACGATAGCGCCTGGTCGACTGTAGAGCGCAGTTGGACGCCGCAGCGCTTCATCGCGCGAATGTTCTGGTGGCTCCGCGAGTCTGCGTTGCTCAAGCTGCACCGCGATGACCAACCGCTAGAGCAGCTGTTTTACATGAGCCCTTACCAACTGATCCTGCCCTCGAACTACCCTGATTACGCCAAGGCACGAAGCGGGACGTTGACCATCTTCAAGGTCGATCAGGGCGACTCGGTGATTCTGAAAGCTGAGCCGTCCAGGCCCGACGATCAATCGAAGACAGTGCGGATGGTGCCGGTGATGGTTGAGCCGGTAGGAACGACCACGCTGGCCGGCTTTCCCGAAACACTTGGGAAATTACAGGATCAACTCGTTTCGTGGGGGAGCGATCTCTACGGCGCCTTGTATGACACCGTCTACCAGGCAATCGAAGGCGGTATATCGCCCGCGCACGGAAAAGGCGAGGGTATTCTCATCACCGTGTGGATTCCTCGTGTTCGTGAAGGCGGTGCTGAGCGGATCGATGTCGCGGGATACATGCTGAATGCTTCCCTGTTTGACCTTGCGACTGCATTGGACATGCTTGGTATGCCTGATGCAAAGGGGCTGTGTCAGCGGATCACGTTGTTGGGTGGGGCTGCCAGCTCGGCCTGGCGTTCCCTTTCACTGATGCCTGTGGAAATCCGCACAGCACTCACTCCGCAAACCGCACGAGATCTCTCCGGCACCCCAGAAGAGCACAGTGAAATCAAAGGTGTACTCGCCGGAGTGGGCGCTCTGGGTAGCGTGTTGGCTGACTTATGGATACGCCAAGGGTGGGGGCAATGGACTTTCATCGATCCTGACCGATTGCTGCCTCACAACCTTTGTCGGCACATCGCTTTTGATGGATTCGTTGGAATGCCCAAGGTCAAGGTATTGCAGGAAATGGCTTGCGCTACCTATCCCAACTGGACGCCACCTAGCGCTATTGATCGAAGTGTTCTGGACGAGTCCGCAGAGGTCACCTCATCGTTGAGCAGCGCCGACCTTGTCGTCGATGTCACTACAACCTTCGAGGTGCCCCGAGAGCTTGCGCGCAGAGATGAAGCTCCGCGTACAGTAAGTCTCTTCGTCACGCCTTCTGGTCAGTCTTGTGTGATGATTCTGGAGGACGAGGCCAGACGGCAGCGGGTGGACGGGTTGGAAGGCCAATACTATCGGGCACTTCTTCATCATGAGTGGGGGCATACGCACCTAGTCAATCACCTGGGTGACCGCTGGGTGGGCGGGGGATGTCGAGATATTTCGGTCAGACTGTCGGGCGAATACATCCACTTGCACGCAGGGATTCTGGCTAGACAGCTCCGCAAGTCGGTCGCGAAGCCTCAGGCCAGGATCTGCGTTTGGGAGTCTGATGAGCAGTCGGGAGCTGTAAGCGCTCACGAAATTGAGGTTACCGAGATACGTTCAGTTGTGTCTGCTGGATGGACGGTGAAATATGATGAAGCCCTGGTTCAGAAGCTCCTTGCTTCTCGTCTTGCGGCGCTGCCGAATGAAACGGGAGGCGCGATTCTCGGCGTCACTGACCTTAAAACGAAGACCATCATTATCGTGGACGTTTTACCGGCTCCCCCAGACAGTGAGGCGAGCCCGAGCCATTTCATAAGGGGGCAGGTGGGCCAGGCTGAGGCACTGGCCAACGTGCACTCTCGCACTGCTCGGGCCGTTGACTACGTAGGGGAATGGCACTCTCATCCTGATAATTGTCCTGCTCGCCCGAGTCAGCTGGATGAGCATCTGCTAGACACACTTCATCGCAAGATGAGCGCGGAAGGATTGCCCGCGCTCATGGTGATTGCGTCCAAGGGTGAGGTTGCGGTGTTTGTCAGGTAATGAGCGTAGACCACGTCGCTAGTTTCAAAGTACGGCGCCGTGAATGGGCGGTTCGAGACGGCCCTGTTTCATTCAGATGAGACCGCTTTTGATGAGCCTAACGACCCTCGCTCGGCATCCTTGCGATCAATTGGTTAAAAAAAATCGCTTGGAGGAGGGCATGTACCTGTCTGCCCGTAGCCCAGAGTGCCCCTGTGAAAGTTAGTGGAGGGTGATTTCGCATGCGGCTCCACATGCACGGCGGGGACGGGTAGATCCCTCGTAAACACCTATCGCTTCCAGGATGTCTCCGCCGATATCGATATCTGGGTATTATCCATTCATTCGGAAAAGGGCGAGATTCACACGGCCACAATAATCTTGGAGAAATTCAGGAAAAGCCATTTCATCCACGCTCGGCCGTACGCAAGAGATCATAGGGTGAGGGTGCCGCAGGTGAGAAGGGAAAGGCGGCGATTGGAAAAGCCGGCTGGTCGATTCTGGAGGTTCCAGCGCCACATACAGGACGAATGACTAATATTTAAATTTAGCTCCACTAAATATTCATTTAGTGGAGCTATAACCACATAAAGGGAAAACGAGGCTGGAGGAGGTTAGCTTACTCCCTCAAGCGATCGGTCATCTTCGCGAACTACCTGACAACTAACCCCCTGATGCGCAGTACAGACCTAAAGAATCTGCCACGAGCCGTGGGGGCTAATCTCCAGAGCTACGTTAGCACACCATACTGCACCGTTCAAAATACAACCCGTACGAGATCAAGTACCTAGTGGCCACGGAGACGTATATATTCACCCTGTAAACCACTTTTTTTACGTGTTAACTACAGTGGTTTACACGTTAAAAAAGTGGTTTACAACCCCAGTAGATAGGCCTCCAAACCGGCATTTCACTGTGAAGCGCGCCCATCGGAGAGCATCACGCTATGGCGCCAACTAACTGACCTGTCCACCATCCAAATCAAGCGCTCATGAGATCCCGCTGCGGTGAAGACATGCTCAAACCCCGACATCCAGCGAAAGCATGCTTCCACATTTCGTAGCATCCCCGAGGTTCTAGCATCTGCTTGTGACCTCAAAAGGCCAAAGCACTGGCGACCTCGATTACTGGTGGTACGAACGTCGTCGTGGACAGTGAATTTTGGCATGTGCGGACGCCGTTCAGCATCGTGGCGGCTTAGACAGCAGATGGTGGACACAGCGGTAATAGGAACTAACTCTTGAAACAGGAGTGAAAATCGCCAGCACGTGAGCGACTGCCACACGAACGGCCCGCTGGCCGGAAGTAAATTTTGAACTCGGAGGAAAAACACCGCAGTTCAGAGATTAGTTCCGAAAACGTCCTAAGAATTACTTCCGAGGACTCCAGGAGCACAGCTTCAAATCTGCCCACCCTCGGCCCCGGTAGCTCCATACGAAGATGCGCATAATCGGTATTATGTTAAATATAGTATTAGGAAGTGCCTTCCCATATTGTCCGCTTTCACTAACCTCCGCTCAGCTCGCTATCCATAGCTAGCCTGGTACGCTCAGTGGTAGCCGAACCAGGACACTGCTACCTGTCAATGCTCAGAAGCTGCGCGCCTAAGTGAGCTCGATCCTAAATGCAGTCCGTTCAAGGAACATGTGGTACGCCCACCGGTATCTCAACTGGTTTGCTTTCAGCTGGAATCCACAACGGCCATAGCATCTTTATCACGACTGCGTCATGGCCTTCGAAAAAATGCTCAACTGGAGTTTTGCCAATCAAGTTTCGATGATCGATTTCACTCGTGATGATTTCGTACGCTACGCGGATTTCATTGCCAGGCCAGATCCACGATAACGATGACTTGGGTTTTCCGAAATCTAGAGCGGCTTTCCAGTCCATCGGGATGCGTCTCACCACCGCCAGATATTCTTCACAGCAGGTGGATCGTGTGATCGGCTCTTCCACCAGACTTGGCCGCCTGGATCAGTTCATCCTTGATGAGAACGGCAAATAGCTTGAGCGAAAAATCGATAATCATTGCAAAAAAAGGCGGAGTAGGTATCGCTACCCTACCCGCCTAAAAATCAGATCGTCTTGACCGTCATGAATTGGTTGCGTTGGTGCTGCGGTAATTCACTCGTATCGGTGCAGTCTGAGGGTCGTAGCCGATGAATGCCTGAATGGGCTCTGGTGATGTGCTGTATGACCGAACCTGAAGCAGTCTGTATCTACCGGCAACAGCGCATCAACGATACCGTTCAGCTCCCTTGTTTGAATGTGAAGATCATGGAACTGACAGCGATTCCTTTTGGTATAACCGACTGGTCGACAGTTGAGCCTATTGCTCATCCCGGGGAGGCCGGCACCGCTTACTGGCGGACTTGTCATTTCGGGGGAATACGGGTTCGCATGGTTGAGTACACGCCTGGCTACCTGGCCGATCACTGGTGCCACAAGGGTCATGTTCTGCTCTGTATGGAAGGCCAGTTGGATACGGAGCTGGATGACGGTCGCACCTTCACGCTGCGGGCTGGCATGAGCTATCAAGTAGCCGACAACGCGGAGGCACACAGATCTTCTACCCTCGTCGGGGCCAAACTCTTCATCGTGGACTGATCCAAACGTGTAGACCAGCCCGTCACGATCGCCGCACTCCGCTTCACGTGTAATGGCTAAGCATCCATGCGCCAATAGCTGCTTCGCGGGCTAACTCCGATCTATAACCTTTCGGCAATCTCAATCAAATTCAGGTCAGGGTCTCGGATGTAAACAGACCTAATGGGGCCTGTCGCACCAGTGCGGGCAACGGGGCCCTCGATGATTGGCCAGGAATGCTCGGTCAGGTGCCGGATAACCTCATCCAATCCAACGCTCGCAATGAAACAGAGATCCAGCGACCCGGGAACTGGAAGATGAGCCTTCGGCTCGATCTCATGGCCTCGAACGTGAACATTGATTTTTTGTACACCAAAATGAAAAGCCAATCTGTTTTGGCCAAAGCAATCAGCACGCAGCCCCAAAATTCGCGTGTAGAAATTTTTGCAGGCTTCGACATCGATGGTGGTCAAAACAATGTGGTCGAGGTGATCGATCATGACATCTCCTTTAACAACTGTGGGTCACAGTTCTAGCTACTCGGCATGTGTAACGCGCGGATAATCAGACATGCATTTCTCGAAAATGAGTTCTTCCTTCGTCAATGGCTCGGCATTACAAACGTCTATATCACTAACTCAGGTAGTTCGCGCTTCCGCCTGCGGATTACACAGGCAATCCTAGCGACTCTCAGTTTTCGACGTATTCCGCGCGTTTGGCCACGCCCTGGATCAATAGCGATCACCCGACCGTTGGCCGTTTCAGCACCCCACGCAACAGCAACTCGAACGCCTGGCTTGCTTGCGCCAGTCGTACATCCCCGTCATCGGCCTCCGCGATCCATACCGTCGCTTCCGCCAAACTGCCGTATATCAACGCAGCCAGTGCTTGAGCCGGCGCCTCGAGAAGCACACCTTGCAGCATCAGATTTTCAATCAACTGGCGCAACGACTCTATACAATGCCGCTGGGCCTCTGGCGATCCGCCACCTAACACCGCTCTGGCGTCACGCAATACGATTCGCTGAATCTCTGGCTCCAGCGCCATTTCCAGATAGGCACGACAACGCTGGCGAAAACCGTCCCAGGCATTCTCTGCGGTATCGGTGATAGCTCGCAGGCGCTCGTCCATTTCGGCGTCGAGCTGTTCGACGACCGCCGCAAGCAACCCCTTCTTGTCACCGAAGTGGTGGTAAAGCGCCCCACGGGTCAAACCCGCCCGGGCGGTCAAGTCGTCCATCGAAGTGTGCGCATACCCCAACTCGCTGAACATCTGGCGGGCGGTGGCCAGCAACAGGGCTCGGGTTTCTTGCATTGCGGCGCGGGTGCGACGAACCATCCAGCTATTCCTTGTATGCATGCCTCTAGCGCGCATTCTCTTGGGCACGAGGCGCACTGACAAGCCTGTTGCCTCGTCGTGCGCCGATCGAGCCCAGGTCAAGTAGCCAGCCGCCAGTCTCAAAGCGGTCAAACCGAACATGACGCCTGCCGGGCACGGGCGCGCACGCGCTGGTAGCCCCAGAGTGCGACCAGCAACACTGCGGCCGCTGCGGCCAAGGCCACGTTGAAACCGGCCTTGGCGCCCCATGCATCAACCACCTGCCCCGATGCCGCTGCGCCGCCGGCCACGCCAACGTTGAGGCCGGCGAGCAACCAGGTCATGCCTTCGGTCAGCTTGCTTTCGGGCACGATGCGCTCTACCAGTGACATCGCCACGATCATGGTCGGGGCAAAGAACAGGCCTGCGACTAGCACGGCGCCGGCCAGTCCGACAATGTTTCCCGCCAGCAGCAGCGGCAAGGTTGTCACCGCGGTCGCCAGCCCGCCCAGCAGGAGCAGCTTGTGTAGCGGTGTATCGAGTTCCAGTGCACCGAACATCAGCCCGGCAGCGCAAGAACCGATGGCATAACAGGACAGAACCACACTCGCCGCGGCCGGCATGCCCATCTGCTCGGCGAATGCCACGCTGACGATGTCGACGGTACCGACGATCACGCCCATGGCGACCATCAGCAAGGTCAGCAGGCGCACGTCGGCCAGTCGGAACACCGAATGGCTGCCTTGCCCGACGACGTCTTCTGCCTCTACCGGCGGCTCGGTGCCGACCTGTATCGCCAAGGCGAACACGCCGATGGCCAAGAGCACGGCGGCAGCCAGTGGCCCGGCCTGCGGCAGAACCCCCACGCTCAGCCCCACCGAAATCGGAGGGCCGGCAATGAAAGTGACTTCGTCGAGAACGGTTTCCAGCGAATAGGCAGTCTGCAATTGCGACTTGCCGCGGTAGATTGTGGTCCAGCGCGCGCGCACCATCGCTGACATGCTGGGCATGAAGCCGGCAAGCACGGCCCCAACAAATAGAGTCCACTCCGCCAGCCGCCAATAGCTGCAAGCCAGCAGCAAAAGAATACCCAGTACGCTGAGCCCAGCGGCAGCTGGCAATACCCGACGCTGACCGTGGCGGTCGACCAGGCGCGAGATCTGTGGCGACATCAGCGCATAGGTCAGCACGAAGGTAGCTGCCACGGCACCGGCCAGGCCGTAACTGCCAGTTGACTGCGACAGCATGGTGATAATGCCGATACCGGTCATGGGCAATGGTAGCCGGGCCAACAGGCCTGCCAGGACAAAGCCCTTTGTACCGCTGGCCTGGAACAACTCGCGGTAGGTACTGAACATACTCGACTCTCCTTATCGAGAAGGCCCTCGCGCAGTCATGCGCCAGTGCACGATTACATACATTGCGTATGATTAGAACCCTATTATCATACGCGCTGAATGTAAAGCACCATGATCCTGCCATGTCCTCCTTGTGCAGCTCACACTGCTCCCTTACGCGGTGGGTATTACGACCGTTCGCCAGCAGGGTCAGCATGGTGTTATCACGCTCGGTCCAGTAACCCTCAGAATGCTGCCCCTGGGTGAGCTGCGGCGCTACAGCGAGGAGTTCAACTCAGAGATGAGCTCTTCTCGATACTTGAGTGCGGCGACTGCGGTCTCGCCCAAGGCGCTGGCGACCGCACTAAGCAGTCCCTGCGCCAGGAGCATGAACGCGCACATGCTGTTGCTGAAGAACAGGCTGTGGTTGGGCACATAAAAGCTGTGCAGCGCGGTCTTGGCCAAAGGCGAACTGGCTGAGTCTGTCAAAGCAACGACCTTTACCCCGTGCCGTTGGGCCACCTCGGCAGTCGCCAGCACGCTCGGGGTATACGGGAAGCAGCTGGCGACCACCAACAGGTCTCCTGCATCCAGTTGAGCAAGCGCATCAGCAACGCCTTGGCGACTGGAGTCCAGTGCGCTGACGTCAGGCCGAAGCATTCCAAGCCCATAAGACATGAACAGCGCCAGAGAATTGAATTGCCTCATACCATGGATTCGCACGCGCTTGGCGCTGCAAAGCAGGTGGACAACATCGTCAAACGCAGCGGGGTCGACCTGCTCAACCATACTGGCAATGTTGGCGCTTTCCTGGCGCCCCAATCGCGCCAATTGGCTAATCGCTCCAGCGCCTTCCGTATTGACCACTAACCGCGAGGCCTGATCGCTGTAGAAGCTTTTGCCCTCGGTCAGCTCTCGTCGGAAGACATCCTGCAATTTGCTGAACCCTGAATACCCAAGGCGTCTGGCGAGCCTGGACAGTGTCGAGGCGTTGACGCCGAACTGCGCGGCCAACTCTGTGATCGAAGACACCGCCGCGTGGTGCGGCGATTCAATCATTTGGGTCAGCACTCGCGTCGAACTGCCGCCTAAAGCGATATCCACCTCTTGTCTATCGATGGCAGCCAGCAGCTGTTTCAGCTCAGCCACTGTTTCTGGCAGGTATTCATTGAACTGCGTCATCGGAGCTATCCGCTATTGGACTAACACAACGGCGCCCTGGGCGTCAGGATGATCTGTCACTCGGCGCGCATAAACCCGCCATTGTACAGCGCTGGACGTCAGCGTGAAGATCGCCGTGGCAAGCGTATTTTCATCATCAGGATCATCTTCCGCACAGCGGTAGACTGGCAACGTTGCGCTCTGCTCGTCGCGCAGGATTTGAAGCGCGAGCGTCAGGTCGAGCTTACGGCTTGAGCCGGCTAACAGATGATCGACCCGGTGCTGACGAGCCCCGGAACTCCCTGTCACGATCTGCTTGAAATCCCGGAACGACGAATCGACAAGATGGTTCGAGTGGCCAGTTGATGCTTCAACCTCACGAACGACAACGCCATCTGATGTGGCTTCGACGCTGACGACACGAGACGTACCCGCTTGCCCGAACGCGTGGTGGAAAGCCCCGGCGCGAGGCATCGGGGAGATCGCCGCAATGGCCTCATCCACCGTTCGGGCATCCAGCGAAGCACGCCCCAGAATCATCCGAGGCACGCCCACGGGGATATCAATCGGGCGGATATTGTTGACCGTCGCAACGACACCGAACGCGTTGACTGCAAACGTATGGCCCGGAATTGAGCCGGGATAGACGAAACTGATGAAGGCCGCACCCTCCTCCGGCTTGGCGTGGACAATCGCACAATCACCGCGCAATTGGGGCAGCCCGTCTTCATTGTGGGCGATCAGTGTCCCCTGCTCTGCCTGACCAAATACGGTGGTACAGCCATCCACACTGACAAGCCCAGGAAAATCGCCCCTGCAGTTCCACATGAAGACTTCATCGACGGGCAATTCAAGCCCGGCGGCAAGGCCTTCGATCTCCTGCCAGTAACGCGGGTACCGTTCACGCACCAGGGTTTTCATTTGCCGCGCCTTATCGGTATCAGCCAACGAAACGAGGCGTTGCCAGAGCGGCAATATGCGCAGCTTGCCATGTACGGATTGACGACCGAATTCACCCAGGCGCCGTCCGAGCTCGAACGCATTGCCGGCGATGTGAAGTTGAGCGAGCATCGCATTGCCCCTTATGAAACGTGCTGGAGAAATTCGCGCAAGCGCGGGCTAGGTGGGTTGGCAATCAGCTCTTGTGGCCTGCCGTCTTCGGCGATGCGCCCCTTGTCGATGAAGATCAGTCGGCTGGCTACCTTGCGCGCGAAATCCACTTCATGGGTGACGATGACCATGGTCATGCCCTCCTCTGCCAGCGCCTTCATCACAGTCAGCACCTCATGACGCAGCTCAGGATCCAGCGCAGAG